>Ga0080004_1142414_pt1 | contig 177614 bp, 152 predicted proteins | sample WasSprMetagenome_FD_69207 | JGI IMG/M metagenome (GOLD analysis project Ga0080004, IMG submission 69207) | Sulfidic aquatic microbial communities from Washburn Spring, Yellowstone National Park, USA - WS (SPADES assembly) (version 2) | ecosystem: Environmental > Aquatic > Thermal springs > Hot...
TACATGTTTTCTTTCTAACGCTAATTCTCTTGGTATGTCAAAAGTTAGAATAAAACTCATTTTCTCGTGCTGTTATTTTTCACACGTGTGAAATATAAACTTTTCGGTAGTTCACTTCCGGTTAAAAGAAGAATCTTAACTCACTAAACTTCCACCAAAATCAAAAGCCTTCAAAATATTTTCAAATTCTTTTCCCAATTTTTCATCTTCCTCTTCTAAGACCTTCTTGATTAAGGAGAAAAAGTCGTACCTACACAAGCTAAGATCTTTTCCTTCCAGAAAGCTCAACCTTTTCTCGATTTTCTCCAGAATTTCTTTACTACACTTATCTTTTAACCATTCTTTCACACCTTCCACAAACTTTTTGCTGATTTCTTTACTTATCCTCCTGTTAATTGGCCATCCACAAACTACACATTTCTCAGAGGAATCAACTTCGCTTTCCTTCAGCTCAAGATCTTCTACACATTCTTTACAAACGTGGAAAGACTCTATGTTAACTACTTCTTCAGATTCTAACTCACAAATTTCGCACAAGTCAATATCTGATTGGTCCCCAATTTCAAGAGCGTTCCAAGGATCATCCCTTATAGCCCCAAAACTGTATTAGTACCTCTAGAAAAAGTATACCATATACTCTTTTTGCTCATTGGTTGGGGCGACATTTCTTAATAGAATTTGTGAAAATTGATTTATAAGTCTTTTGCTCAAATTGAGCCAATGTAATACGTATTTCAATTAAAACAAAACTTTTTACTCACCTATTACAGTCACAAAAACTTCTCTTCTTCTTGGTCCATCTAGCTCAATCAAAAGGGCTCTTTGCCAAGTACCTCTTACAATTCTTCCTTCAGCCACAGGATATATCCTTGATTGCCCTATGAAACCACTTGCCAAATGAGCATCAGCATTATCGTCTATTTCATCATGCCTATAACCAGTTTTAGCTGGAAAAAGCTTTTCTATGCTTTCTTCTATATCCTCTATCAATCTAGGCTCGTCTTCTTCCAAAATTAAAGCAGCAGTTGCGTGAGGTAGAAAAACAAGACAAATTCCATTCTTAATTTTACTCTTGCTAACAATTTCTTCAACTTTTTCAGTTATGTCTATTACCTCTCTTCTTCTTGAGCTCTTTATTTCGAAGCTTTGATGATGCACTTTCATATAATATATTTGCAAGTCTAACAATTTTATTCTAGCAAAAGGAAATTTACTGCATGAAGTTAGCAGTTCTTTTTAGTGGGGGAAAAGATTCCACTTACGCTTTAAACTTGGTTAAGCAAGAGCATGAAGTCAAATTTTTGATAACCATTATTCCTGAAAAGGATTCTTGGATATTCCACTTCCCTTGTATAAGGCTTACAAAGCTTCAAGCTAAAGCTTTAGGAATTAAGCATATCACAGCTAAGACAAAAGGTGAAAAGGAGAAGGAGCTAGAAGACTTGAAAAATGCCATTAAAAAGATTAGAAATAAGGTTGAAGGCATAGTAAGCGGTGCTGTTGCTAGCAACTATCAAAAGTCTAGGATAGATAAAGTTTGTAAAGAATTTGGACTAAAGAGCATTCATCCACTCTGGCAAAAGGATCAATTAAGCCTGCTAGAGGAAGAAATAAGTTGCATGGATATACTCATCACAGGTGTTTTTTGCGAGGGATTTGATGAAAGTTGGCTTGGGAGGAGGATGGATAAAGAATGCTTGCGAGATTTGATAAAGCTAAACAAGAAGTACGGCATTAACTTATCTGGAGAAGGTGGAGAATATGAGACTTTTGTTTTGGATTCTCCTGCATTTAAAAAGAAAATTTTGATAGAAAGCTGGGAAAAAGTATGGGAAGGTAATAGCGGGTATATTGTTGTTAAGAAGGCAAAGTTGATAAATAAAACTATCTAACTAAATATTGTGCTGGGGTCGCCTAACCTGGTAGGGCACCAGCCTCGAGCTTTTCGAGGTTAGATTTTAGATGATAGGAAAGCTGGCGGTCGAAAGACCATCTGGGTTCAAATCCCAGCCCCAGCGTTCTTCGCAAAGATTGGTTCTTTAAAAGAACTAAAAATTTAAATATAAGTTCAAATAAAGTACTAATATGAAAGAGCTTTTGATAACTTTGAATGAATGGTGGGAAACTGGTACTATATCAAAGGAAAAGGCAAAGGAGTACAAGAGAAAAATTTTTAATGAAATAAAAGAAACTTTTTTCAATTACAAACAAATATTGGTGCTAGTTGGTTTACGAAGAGTCGGGAAAACAACAATAATTTATCAGCTAATAGAAGAAATTCTTAAAAAGAGAATAGACCCCAAAAAAATTCTTTATTTCACCTTCGATGAAATGATAAAAGAACCTATGGAAATTTTTGAAGAATATTCAAAAATAACAAAAGTTGATTGGAGAAAAGAAAAAATTTTTGTTTTTTTTGACGAAATTCATAAGTTAAAAAACTGGAGCTCTAAAATAAAAATCCTTTACGATAATTTGCCAAATTTAAAAATTTGTGTTTCAGGATCAGCTAGCGTGATGGTGGAAAGCGAGGCGATTAAGAACCTTGCTGGAAGGTTTTTTTCTTTTGAGGTTCGACCTCTTACTCTTCAAGAGTTTGCTGAGCTATACTTTAAGAAAAAAATAGACAACTTTGAGCTGTATGAAAGTAAGTTAAAAATGGTTTTTGACGAATACATCAGAAAACCGTTCCCTGAGCTAATAGAATGGAAGGACCAAAGTAAAGTCAATGCGTACATCAGAGAGTTGGTAATCGAGAAAGTTTTAAAATCTGACATTCCAAGTATATTCAAAAATGTTAATGTAAATCTTTTATCAACTCTAGTTGAAATCTTTATGAAAGATGTTGGTACAGTTGTAGATATAACCTCACTTTCTAAAGATTTAGGAGTTCATAAACTTACTTTAGCAAGGCATTTAGAATTTTTAGAATTTAGCAAACTAATAAAGATAGTTAAAAATTTTAGACCTTCTATAAGAGCAGAATCAAGAAAGCTTAGAAAAATTTATCCGTACCATATTTCTTTATCCTTTTGTTTTTATCCAGAATTGTCAAAAGGGCAAATATTCGAGTGCTTAGTTCTTTCAGCCATAGATACAAATAGGTATTGGAGAGAGAATGGAAAAGAAGTCGATTTTTTAAAGACAAATGAGAAAATTATACCGATAGAAGTTAAAGAGAGAATAAAAAAATCTGAACTGAAAAACTTAGTATGGTTCATGGAAAAATATAATGTTAAAAAAGGTGTTTTGGCTTACACAGGACGTGAGGATCTTCTTAAAATTGGTAATAAAACTATCCTTTTTTACCCAATTTTAAAGATACTTTTCGACTTTAAAATTTCCTAATCTAAGCCGAGATTTAAGCTAGATTTGTTAGAGCCTAAAATTTTGTCGAGACAAATAAGTCGATAAGTGTCGACAAGTATCAATTCTACTGTCGAAGTTTATAGTACTTTTTTCGACTCTTCACAAAAGAGGTTGTTATCCCTTCTTCTTCCATTTCCTTCAAGTACTCGTTACACCTTGTTCTCGACAGTTTGATAAGCTTAGCAAGCTGAACAGAGGTAAGCTCCCCATACTTTTGAAGTATTAGCCGAATAGCCTCTTTAGTCTTAGAAGACCTGGCGCGATTCTGTAGAGTAAACCCTTCAGCAGAAACAATCTTCTCTAATTCTTTCAGCTTAGCGTCCAATTCCCTCAATTTTTTGTCTACACCCTGCAATTTTTCTAGTTCTAAAGCTATTCTTGCTTGCTGCACGTCCATTTGCTTTATCTTGTCTGCTAAGAACTCTTCCAAATCGTTCCTTTTCCTCAGAACTTCTAGCACCATCCGCTCCACTTAATAGATAATTTAGTTTTCGACAGTATAAAAATTTGGTTTTGTTTTTATAGGACTGTCCAAAAAACCTGTCGACTATTCCTTTTTAGCAATTTCCGCTTGCTATATCACGCTCGACACACATTTTCTGTATTACCCAGGACTAATCTGTTGTACACTAGTGTACAAAGGGGAAGTTAGTGAAGGATGAAGATCCTAGAAGACTGATAGTAGAAGCCTTAAAAAAGCATCCAGAAGGCTTGACAATCCTTTCTGTAGCCAAATCTACAGGCTTGCACAGGCATACTTCTTCTAAGTATGTTAGAGAGCTTCTGGGTGCTGGCATCTTGGAAGAGAGAAAGGTAGGTCCTGCTAGCTTATGCTACCTGAAAAAGAATTGTGCAAAAAAGGCGGAAAAGTACCTGAGCAGTGTTCGACACTTTAGCAACAAATCCCTTTCGAAAGTCAAGTCCTATCTTTTCTTCTCTTTCCTTTTTTCTCTCCTCGCTTTCTTTACAGTAGCAATAATAGCCCAAAACACAAGCTTTTTCAGCAACAACTTCACTTCTAGCTTAGCTTTACCTTTTAGCAACAGAACAGAAACTGTCGAAAACTTAACATCTTCAGTAAATTCAACACTTCCAGTTCTCCCAAACGAAACTGTCGATAATGCTTCCGAGACTAATGTCAGCTCTCAGGGCAATTCTTCTCAAATTCAAATTGTCGAACCTTCCGTCAATTCTTCAAACGAGACTGTCGATTTACCACCTTCCTACAGCAACTTTGGCTCTAACGCTACAGAAGCTAAAGTAGGCGATGCAGTAAGCTTTTTTGCTTTTTGGCAGGATGATTCTGGTCTGAACGAATGGACCTTCAGCTGGAACGCTTCCGGCACTTGGGAAAATGAAAGCTACAGCTTTGTTTCAAGCTACGATGAAAACACACAAATTCTAACAAGGCTAGGCTGGAAGTACTTGAAAGACTTGAGCTATGAAGATGAGGTTGCAGTCCTGAAAGATGGAAGAATTGACTGGGAAAAGCCAATAAGAATAGTGTCTTCCGATTATGACGATGGAGTATACCTGATAAACGGACAAATAAACTTGCTGGTCACTCAAGACCATAGAGTTTACGCAAGAGTAGACAACAGCTTAAGCTTTCTGGCAAACCTCTTGAGAGATTTACTGTTTGGAATTAACCCAAAAGACTTCGGCTTTGTTGACGTTACAGAAGCTTACAAGCTAACAAATCAAGGCTATAAGCTGACTTTCTTAGACCAAGACTTAAAACCAGTATATGTAAGCAGGATAACCAAAGAAAGCTACAAGGGAAAGATATACGATTTAACAGTCCCGAGCCATATTGTGCTGGTTAAGCGATTTGGTAAAGCGGTATGGTCTTCCAATCTAAACGTGAAAGAAGCATGGAGCAATGTAACTAAAACTGTCGATTCTCCTGGAACAATAGCTTTCAAGTTTTATGCTTCTGATTTAGCTAGAAACTGGAATGAAACTGAAACAGGAATTTTAAGAGTCTTACCTTTGGAAAATGAAACTGGAGCTAAAACTGCTGAAATTTTGCCACAAGAGAACTTAACAGAAGGAAATGTTAGCATTCCAGAAGTTGGTTTAAGCTATTTGACGATTTCTACTGATAAGGAAGCGTATACTAGCAATGAAACTGTTAATGTTTTTGGAGAACTTGTTATTAATGGAGAAAGAGTTAATGCTACTGCAAGCTTAAGCTTGGAGTTTAATTCTTCTGTTTTGCTTTCAAAAGAAATAGAAATTGTTAACGGAAGTTATTCTTATTCTCTTCCAGCAAACTTTAGCGAAGAAGGAATTTATTCTTTAGCAATAGAATCTTTGAATTTAAGCAATAGAACAAGCTTTTCTTTCAAGCTAATAGTTCCTAATTACACAAAAGAAATAAAAAACATAACTTTAATCCCAACAATACAAGCTTCACTTCTTGTTGAAAATGTTACAAGAGAAAAGGATGTTTGGAAGTTTGTTACTATTTCTGGTAATGTTAGTTTAAATGAAAGCTTGATAGCTTCTAATGTTAGCGTAAGAGTTAAAGATCCTAAAGGAGAAGTTTTGTTTGAAGATAGAAAATCGACAGAAGGAGAATTTAGCTTTAGTTTTGAGTTTAAACCAAAAGTTTCTGGTAGCTACTTAGTTGAAATCTTTGCTGAAACTGAGTTTGGAAATGCAAGCAAGATTTTAACTTTCGATGTTTTGAAACATTTGAGGCTTAAGCCGACAATCAAGCAAGAGAAGTTTAATTATGAGTTGGGAGAAAAGATAAGGTTTGAAATTTCAGTAGTAGATCAAGATACTGGTGAACTTTATCCAAATGCTACTCTAAAAGTTTTTGTTGTAGATCCGGAAGGCGATACAACTGAAGTTAACTTTACCCAAGTTGGACCAGGAAAGTTTGTTGTTGAGTTAGATGCTGAGAGAGAATTTAGGCCTGGTTTGTACAAGCTTAAAGTTAAGTTAAGCTATGTAAGTCCAAATCCTGGAGAGGAAGTGGTTGAAGAAGAAATTAGTTTTGCTGTTGGTTTGGTAAATATAAACACTCTAAAGTCAATTTACTTGCCGGGAGAAACAGCAACTGTAATAGTTGGTGTTCTGGATTCTCATGGCTCAAGAGTAAGCTCCGCAAATCTTACAGTAATAGTAACTTCTCCGCAAGGAAATAAACAAACTTTCTATTATAGTCCCATCACAGAAGAAGGAAACATAAAAAACAACAAAGATGGAACTTACACTTTCAATTTCACAGTCAACGAAATTGGCAACTATACTATTTATGCTATTGCTGATGATCATGACACAAATACTCGTGCAGATTATCAAACATTCTTTGAAGTAAGAGATTTTGTTGAATTTGATATTGAAAGAGATGCTCCTACCGTAACTTATCGTGAAGGAGGAAAAGTAAAGACTTATGTAACCTCAAACATCGATGCAAATAACATAGTAATTACTGAATACGTTCCTGTAGATTGGGAGATAACTACTGATGGAAAAGTTAAAGTTAAAGATAATGTGAAAACAATAGAATGGAGAATAGGAAAAGTAAAGAAAGGAGATAAAATTGTTGTTTCATATTCTTTTGATCCTCCAGATATTACACCTTACCTTTCTCTAATTGGACCTCTTGAGATAGAGTATAACGGAAATAATTTGTTTAAAGAGGTAAAAGAATGGAGCGTTAGCATTGATGCTGCATTTCTTTACTATGCTAGATGGACTTGGTATCTGAGAGATACACAAACACCTTTAGATCCTTTAGTTTTGTGTAGAGGAGATTATTACAATGTTTCAATTTTGATGACAGACGAAGCTGATGACACAGCAACAAGCACAGCTTATTTAAGCCTTCAAATAATGCCACCAGGAACAGCTTCCTATACCAGTTTACCAGCTTATGGTTGGACATTTTGGGGAGGACAAACAAATTCAATAAACATTACTGGAGAATTAGGAACAAACAATGCATGTAATAATGGTGATGCAAGTGCTGATCAATGTGCATGGAGAAATGCAACAATTAATATAACTAACGACGCACCATTAGGAACATACAAGGTTAAGTTGGTTTCTACTGCGAATAATGGAGCCTGGCAAGATAATACCAACATAATAACTGTTAATGTTGTTGATTGTAAGGATGTTAATTTGGCAAGATGTATAAGGATTTATCCTCCTAGCGGCGAGGATGGTCTTGTTGTTAGAGGACATATGGCAAGAATAGCGATTCCAATAACGAATTATAATTCATCTGTTGCAATATCTGGTAATGTTTCTGTAAATATTTTAGATAATAATGGTAATCCTGTAAATTGGTTTTTCTGGGATTCAAAAGTTCAGAATTTCACACTACCTGCATCTTCTAATCCTTTCACTAATGTAAAAACTTTAACTTGGAGATTTGAAGTTCCAGACGACGCTCAAGACATTACATACACGCTTGTAGTCAACATTTCCCAAAACACTTCTTCTTTCTATAGTTATACAAAATCGTTTGGATTGAAAAAATCTTTAGGCGAAGGAAATCCTTATCCTTTAGCAATTTACACATCAACATCATATAGTTATCCATGTGATGGCGGTACTAATAGTGGATACGGATTGTTTGTTTCAGTTTGTAATTTTGGTGACTATAATCTAACGGTTAACATATCAAGTGAAATATCCCCCAAACCTAATAATAATCCAGTCTACTTAAGCGGAGTTCAAGGCACTTATGATACTTCAACAAACGCAATTTACTGGAGAAATATTCTAACAAATACCTCAAGTTGTTTCTTTTCAGAATATAGGCTGTATGGTCCAGAAGATGTTGGTCTATCAGGCTCTATAACTACTACAGTCTTTTATATTAATCCGGAGACAGGGTCACAAGAAACAGTATCTCAAACAGACTATAATGGAGTTTGTGAAGGAGCTACAAACACTGTTTGGGGCGGGTCACCAACACCTCTATTAAACATAACTCAATTTTATCCAAATTCTACTCTCGGATTGAATTATCAACTTAGAGTATCATCTGGTACAGCAGGTGCCATACACTATGTAGAAATTTACACCCCCCCAGGATTAAATGTTAGTAGCAGTAGCTTTTCAAGAATTCCAGATCCAGGATTTCCTTTAGGATCTGTTAATGAAGGCTTTATAGTTAGATGGACTTTTATAGGAAATCAATTATTAACTCCTGCATCTCAAGGTGCATTTCTTTCATTTACTAATATAACAATTAATTCCGCAGATTTAACTAACTTTTACCCTGGAAGCAAAGTTTTCTATCAAAATTTATTAGGTTATGGTAACAATGGTGGTGCTGGTAATTTAAAATGTCAGTGGTATGGAAATTACAAAGTACCTTTAGTTATGAATGGACCATGGCTTAAAGTAATTAGATATTACAATACCTCTTCAACAAATGAGCAAAGAGGTTTTCCATCTTCTTTTGCTTGTGGTGCCTTTAACACAAAACTTCAAGTTTTCAACAAAGGTAATTTGCCTTTACTAAACTCAAATGTTACAGAAAACAAACAAAATATTTCTGTTACTCATCCAGGTGATTTGCAATTCAGCAATTTTGTTCCTTCAGCAAGCTTTTACAATTCGACATTAATAAATTGGGATGGAAGTATTAGCTTTACTGTTACTGGTAAAGACAATTCCAAGAATTATTCTTATTTGATTTCTGTTCCTTACCAAACAAACGGAACTTTCAGATTCCAGGCAATTCCAACTAACGTAACATTCACATTCCTAGACGAACCATATGATATTTTTATCGCATGTGGAGCAAGTTTAACTGTTAACCAACCGAGCTTTTCTCCAAGTAATCCATTTGTAAATCAACCTTTCAATGCAAGTTCAATAATAAAGAACTATGGTCCAGGAAATGCAAGCAATGTTATTGCTGTAATAAATTACACTGGTCCAGGAGTTTTGACGATTAGAAATGCTACTGATGATTTAAGCGATGTTAACTATCTTGGAACTATAGAATTGAATGGAGTTAGAGAAGCTAAATGGAACATTACTGCAAATACTGCAGGAACTTATACAATTTGCATAAGAGCGAATGCAACTGAAAATTCAACTGAAGTAATGTCTTGCAACGATGTTTTAGTTAGCTTGCCTCCAGCAACCATTGAAATGGAAAATCCGATAGTAATTTCAAAAGAAACAGGAACTTCTACTGGAAGCTGGGGATTCAACTTTACTTTTAACGTGAGCGTTAGAGTTACAAGCTCACAAAGTGATGTCCAAGTTTGCTCTTACTTTAGCAAAACTGGTTCAGAACCGTGGAGGCAAGTGGGTTGCGATGTCTATCCTGCTCCAGGCTCTGGCAATACTGGTCCTTGGCAAAACTTTACTTTTGAGTTTGATGCTGATTGTAGCGATATAGGTTCTCCAGTTTTCGTTAAATTTAACGCTACAAACAATGCAGGAACAACAAACTCAACTTCAACTACATTTGCAATAATAAAAGATACTATATTCTTTGAAGATGTGATTGGAAATGGAACTGAAACAAGAAGAGGAAAGACAACAACTCTACTTGCTTTAAGAGTAAGAGACAAGAACAACACTCTAATAGCAAACTTGCCAGTTACCTTTTACGTAACTTTAGACGGGAGCATTTACGATTCTGGCACAAGCAATTCAACTAATTCATCAGCTTACGCTAATTACTACTTCCAAGCTAAATGCTCACCAAAATATCAAGTTGGCTACCAAAAATGGAAGGCTACTGTTAGCAATCAGCAATGCTACTTTGACAATTCAACAGAAAATTTTGTCAATTTATCAGTCTTGGTAACAGGAGACATATTGTTAAGCTTCCAAAAGCCAGACGGTTCAACAAACTACACACAAGAGCAAGAAGTTCCTTTCCTAGGAGCAACTAATGATGATTGTGGAGATGCATTAACAGCAACAGTAAGATTCTTTGCAAACAAATCTTCTCAAAGCTTTGAATGCTCACCAGTAGAACAAGTTGGTGCAAACGCTTATACATGCGACTGGAAGACTGACATAACTACACCAATGGGTTGGTACAACACAAGCATGTTTGTCAATAGAACTTACCACTATGACAATAATACTGCAAATCTAGGCTCACCAGGTTTATTCTACTTGCTGCCAATCAAAAAACTAGAAAATCCTTCAGCATTTCCATTAACAGAAGGTTGGGGTTATCCAAATTGGAATTTCAGTGTCAAGTCAAGCTCAGGAGATTCAGAAAATGTTTTGAACGTTAGCTTGTACATGGCTCAAGCCTGGCCACCAACAACAAAATGTGACGCTCCAACTTGCTTGAATCAAACACCAACTGAATGCTTTAATTGCATCAATTCAACAAAGTATTGGTACCGCAACTTTTCAGCAAGTGAGAAAGGAAACTGGTATTATCAGTTCAAAATGGACGGAGCAGAAACTTCTCAAGTTTTGTATGTTACTGTAGAAAAAGATGATACAAATATTAGCTATGTGGAAGGAAACAATAGCTTTGCTAGATACCAGCCAGCACAAGCTGCAAAGCTTGTTGTTAGAGTTTATGATTTGGATGCTCAGACTTACAATTTAAACCCAAACGCAACTGTTACCTTCAGGATAAAATATCCAGGAGTTTACGATAAAACTATTGGTACAAACACAACTAATGCTAGCGGCTATGCAGAATTTTACTTTGTTCCAGATTGCAGTTTTAATGGTGGAGATCAACACTGGTATGCAGAAATAGATTCTAGCGAGCCAAACTATAAGGCAAGCACTTCTTCTGATTTCAACATAAGCTTAGATGTTTCTGGTTGCGTTCCACAAGTTCAAGTCCAAGCAATTTACAACCCGAAAGAAGTTTTTCTCTATCGTAACTTTACAATAAATGCAACCATAACAACAATAGGGCCTCAAGGAAGTCAGGCTGAAAATGTAAATGCTAGCATTAGCTTACCTTCAGGATGGCAAGTTGACGGAGCAACAAGAGAACTAGGAACAATTCCAGTAGGAACGATAAAAAGAGTTTGGTGGAACATAAATGCAACAAGCTATGGAGAAGCAAATGTTACTGTTAATGCAACAAGCAGCAATGCCGGAAATCATTCTTTGACTTCAGACAAGTTTGTTGTCTACAAACTTAAGCCATCTTCCTTACCAGAAGAAACTTTACCTTTTGTTTTGCAAGCTGGGGAAGAAAAAATATTTTCTTGGCAGTGTGAAGCTGGTGAGTATAGGATAGCAAATCTAACAATTAATTCAATAAATACAAGTTCTTCTCCAAAAGACGTTTTGTTGAGAGTTTATGCTTATAATGGGAGTGAATGGCTTGATATTTTGCACAGCTATAAGATTAATTTGACTTCAGCAAGAACAGATTTTGTTCCTGTGCTTCAGAATCAATTGAATGCAAACGAAACTGGCTACTGCAACTTCAAGCTGAGCAATATAGGAAGCAATCCGATAAACCTTACCGCCTTAAGCTTGCAGGCTTACTACAATGAAACTGTTTATGTTCAAGATATACAAGCAAAGGTTGGCAATGTAGAAACAAATGGCTTAGAGCCAAGTGAGCAACTCTTCAACGTAAGCGTGAAAATTGCAAATTCTTTAGGCTCAAGCTACTCAGGAACTCTTTGGCTAAACATCACGAACTCTCAAGGCAATTTAGTTTATTCATCTTCTCAATCAGTGAACATTCCTTCAGGCTCAAGCATCTTTAACTTCACAAACATAGATACTTCAAGCTGGCAAGAAGACACTTACAGCTTAAAAGCTTCTCTCAGCTATGATTCAAAACAAGCAGAAAGAACAGAGCAATTGATTTTCAAGTCTGTTAGCATAAGTAGCAAGTCAAGCAACTGGATGTGCAATTCTACTACCGAAACCTATAATGTAAGCATTTATCATCCTTTTGTCGATTTTGTTCAGTATAATGTAAGCTTAGAAGTTCCATCAGGCTGGAGCTTTAGTCCAAACTATCAGCTAGTTAATGCTTCATCTCCAGGAAATTACACTTTAAGCTTCAACTTAACTTCAAGCAATGCTGAAAGTGAAATTGCAACAGTAAATGCAACTGTTAAATATAGCTATCCAGGAATTGCTAAGTCAAGGAAAGCAAGCTTTACAATTCAAGAAAGTAACAGCATAGCAATTCTTGAAGTTATAAGAGAAACTCCTTCCTTGGTTGAAAAAGATACTGTTTTCGATTCAAGGCTAACAATTCACAATAAAGGTTGCGCAGCTACTTCTGGCACGACGGTAAAAGAAATTCTTTCAACTGGTTGGACGCCTGCAAACCCAGGAATAAAAACAAATGAATACGGAAGTGATGTTCAGCTTTTATCTTCATCAGTAGATTTGATAAGCAACACGATAACATGGCAGCTTGGCTCGATTGGAATAAACAAGTATGCAGTTCTAACTTATCAAGTAAAATCTCATGCTAGCAGCTCACAACAAGGAAGCCTAAGGTACAATGTAAGCTGGGAAAATAAAAACTTGCAAGAAGAAAAGGCTTTTGTAATTCAAACAGCAAACTACACGCAAGAATCTCACTTGCAATTTGATTTGGAAGTTCTACAACAAGAAGAATACCCTTGGCCTGAACCAAGGTCAGCTCAGTTGAACAGAAATTACAACTATAGCTTAAAAGTTACAAATATTGGTGACATCACAGCAAGCGGATGGAATGTTAGTTTGTTTATGCCAGTGAGCTGCAATATTACGCAAGTGTACAATTCTGGAGTTTGGAATGAGACTGAGAGAAAAATAACTTGGCAGTTGCCTGAGCTGGATGTCTATGCAAGCACAACTTTGAATTTCACTGCAAACTGCTCTTCTGAAGGAAAGCAAGTTTTCATTGCTGAAGGAATAAAAGATACAAGAAGTGAAACAGGTTTTGTTAACGACACTAGCTTAAGCTGTTCAGGAGCAAGTTGTTATCTTGAGCAAAGCTTTACTTTCACCAAGCCAAGCAATGCAAGATATGAAAAGTTGAAAGAGATAAACTTCTTGATAAACTACGAATGGAAAGGACAAAATGTAACAATTGGCCAAGCTTTTGTCAACTTCACTGATGATTCAAATAGCTACAGACTTGCATGGCAGAATTATTCACTCTCTTCTTCAAGCGGAAAATCTTGGGGCAATTACTCGATTGAAGATCAAAACAATTTTGTTTCAGCTAGCAGAAAAATTGGTATAGGCTCTTATGCAGATGCTACTTATGGACAACAAGGAAATGTTACTATAGAAAAAATTGCTTACACTTGGTCTACAGGCAAACTGTTTGAAGAAAAACAAGAGCTATTTACAAAAGTCAAAGTTTACACTTACTCACCTTTGCTCACAAATGCAACTTTGTTCATTAACGGAGATTCTAGCAGAACAACTGGTGGCTGGGGAGAAGAATTCAACTTTTCAGTTTTAGTAAGAGATAGATTTGGTCGCGACGTTACAGTTTATGCATGGCACAGAAAAGGAACTCAGCCTTACAGTTTGGTAGGAAGTTGGGTTTGCACTAACTGCTTAGCATGGACTCAACATAACTTCACTTATGATTATGTTGGTACTGATATAGGAAGCTGGGAGTTTAAGTTCAACGCAACAAATGCGGATGGAAGCTCTGAGTTAGCAGGTTATGGTTATACAGTAGAAGCTGATGACATAAATGTTTACAACATTACTCCAGCTTGGAATTCAATAGTTAACAGAAGTTCAGCTTTTGACTTTGTCTTGCAAGTTTGGGACAGAGACAATCAAAGCTATCCTTATTATTTGCAAGCAGGAAGTTTGGATGAAGGAAGAGGAAGAATTTACATTTCAAAGTTTGGCAGTAGCGAGACATTTGATTCTTCTCCTGCTATATCATCAAACGCTACAGGCCACTTAATAAGAACGATGCAAAACTCTTCTGATAGCTGGTGCAAAGTTTCTGATTATTATCTTGGACAAAACTATTGGAAGGGAGGAGTAATTGGAGCAACAACTTACAAGGATAACATTACTGGAGTAATGCCTTTCTGGTTGATGGGTGACTTAAGCAATTCTTACTTGCTTGAACCTTTAGGAACTCAAAACTTCACAAGAGGCTCGACAATAAACTTCAATGGTATTATAAAAGATGATTGCAATGATGTGAAAACTGATGCTGCTAAGTTTGGCACAGAATACAGAATTAGCCATGGAGAAACAACTTATGTTATAATTGCAGACTTAACTTCTGCAAGCTGGCAAGTTCCAAATGATGCTCCTTTAGGCTGGTACAATGTTACTATGATTAGCTTTGCTGAAGGAAGCGAGGCAGGAAAGTATTGGAATGGAACTTACTTCAAAGAAAATGCTTTCTTCATAGGAACAATTCCAAGGCTTGATAATGCAGCAGTCCAACCTTATCCAGAAGGAAGCTGGGAAATCAAGCCTTTCAACTTTTCAGTTTATGTTACGAGTGAAGATAATGAAACTGTTTTAACAAGATTATGGCTAAAGAATTCAAGCGTTGATTGGTATGAAGAAAATTCAACTTATTGCACAAATTGCAACAATTATTTCTTCTTAACTCAAAAGAATTTCACATGCGAAAACATTGGAACATGGCAAGCCAAGTTCAACGCAAGCTCAGCAACAAGCTTTACAAACCAAACTTCTGTTATTACCTTTAACGTTACAAAATCTGCTATTTCGATAAACTATGCAGAAGGAAATAATTCAGTAGTAAACAGAAGTGATGCTTCACCTGGAAATTCTGTAAGACTTGCGGTTCAAATTTGGAATTTAGTTTTGAACAATTACACAACTGTTATTTCAACTAACAACGTAAAAACTTTTGTCCAAACAGATTCAAACAACTGGAAAGAAGAATTCGAAACTAGCAACGAAACTCACTATTACTTAGACTTCAATCCAAATTGTGATTATTCACCAGGAATAAGAAAATGGAAGGTTAATTCGAGCGATGTGTGTTATGCAACAAACAGCTCTCAAGAATTTTATGTAACAATAATTGGTAATTTAACAAACGAACTAGAAAAGCCAGACGGAACTATTAACTACACTTCTGGCAGTTTAATCGAGCTTTATGGAACAATAGTTGATGATTGCTTACAGCCAGTAGCAGGAGCTAATGTAAGGTTTAAGCTACAGTCAGGCTCAAACGTTTATTACTGTCCAAGCTCAGGCTATGTAACAAATGCTAGCGGTAATTTCTACAATTGCACCTGGGATTCTTCAAATAAGCCAGGAGGCTGGTATAATGTAACGATGGAATCTTCAAAAGATTATCACATAAACGGAAGCTCTTTCAAACAAAATGCTTTCTTCTTGATAACTCCAGTTGAGCTTAAAAGTCCATCAGTAACTCCAAGCATAGGAGGTTGGGGCGAAGTTCATAACTTTTCTGTGATTGTTAATCATTATGCAAATGTTAACGTTTGCTTGCTTGAAAGAACACCAACAACCGATTGGAGCGTTACTGAATGTAAGTATGTTGAAGAGCCAAACAACAAACTTGTTAACTTTACAAGAAGTTATTCTTGCGAAGACTTGCAAGCAAGCAGCTTATGGTATTTTGCTTTTAACGCAAGCGAGCCAGGAGTTCCGGAAACTTATTCAAACACTTCTCAGCAAACTCATACTTTAGAGAAAAATGATGTAGCTTTTGTTTATATCGAAGGAAATGAAACAATCGTTAACAGGAATGGAAGTGCAACAACAAGGTTTGTTCTTTATGTTAACGATACAGACAGAAATCAACCAGCTTACACTTTGCTTGCAGGCTCACCAAAGCCAGTTGTTTACTTCAGGGTTCATAATGGAACTGCTTACTTAACAGACGGAACAAATTCGACAAACTCTTCTGGCTATGTGAGCTATTATTTCAATCCTTCATGCAACTATGAGGCTGGAAAGAGAAACTGGTATGCTTTAACTTCAGGAGATTCTTGTTATAAGGATGCAAGCTCTTCAACTTTCAACGTAACGATAATAGGAGATTTGATTCCAAATGTAACATTCCCAGATGGCCAAATTTATTACAGAACTCAAAACCTTTATGTCAATGTTAGCGGTAACGTCAAGGATGAATGCAACTTGCATGATATAAGCAACGCTTTAGTTAACTTCACGCTTTACTGGGCTGCTGACCCAAGCGTTCAATATTACTGTTCAGAAACTGGAAATTATGGGAATGGAAGTTACAATTGCACTTTTGACGCTACAAGCTATGATGAAGGATGGTACCACATAAGGATGAATGCTTCTAACGTTGATTATTACAACAACGGAAGTGATTACAAAGAATACAGGTTTAAGATTGTTCAGGTTTGGCAACCTCCTGTTTTGGAAGATGAAACTGTTTTGCCAGAGGAAGATTGGGGTTGGGGAGAAAACTTTACTTTTAAGGTTAATGTTAGCGATGAGAATGCAGATGATGTTAACGTTAGCTTGTGGTTATCTAAAGACAATAGCACATGGTGGTATGTAGGCTCAAAGATGTGCTATGATTGTGGTGTAAAGACTGAGCTAACTTTCTATTATAAAGGATTTAGTTGCAGTGATATGCCTACTTATTATTTCAAGTTTAACGCAAGCGACGCTCACAATACTACTGACAAACCTGGAATTAACTTCACTTTAGCAAAGGATGACGTTGTTATTGAATATTCAGGCTCATCAGAAGGGAACAATTCTTGGGTTGATAGAAATTCTGGTTCAGTTTTACTCAAGACTAGAGTTTACGATTCTGACAATAAAAGTTATGTTCCTTCAAACGTTCAAGGAAGAATATGGGTAACCAAAGATCAAGCTAACTATGATTCTGGATGGCTTGCTTCTACAGATTCACAAGGCTATTCAGGAGCTTACTTTGCTCCAAACTGTGATTATTCTGCAAGCATGCAATACTGGAAAGCAGGAACTTATTCTGATTCTTGCTATAAAGATGCAAACTCAACTTTAACCTTAACGACAAACATCAAAGGTTGGCTTAACAATACAGTAAGCGAACCAAATGGCGAAGCTTATCTTTCAAACCAGAACGTTACTGTAAGAGGCAATATAACAGATGAATGTGGTTTAGTGATAAGCGATGCTTCTGTTGTATTCAGAATCTTTCACACTGGCTACAATGCTTTCTCAACAATTTGCGAGCAGACTTTTGCAGAAGGAAATGGCTATTACAATTGCACATGGAACATTTCAAACAATCCTTCAGGTTGGTATAATGTTGAAATGAATTCCTCAAGAAGCTATTACAATAATGGAACAAAAATTAGAAATCAAGTTTTCTTCCATCAAGTTCCTCCAGTTTTAGCTCAAGCATTTGTTTCTCCACAGCAAGCACCTTGGGGTTCAACTTTTGTTTTCAAAGTTAATGTTACTGACGATGATGATACGGTAAACGTAAGCTTATGGATAAGGAAATTGCCAAGTGGAGAATTTACTTTAGTAAACTCAACGCTTTGTACAGATTGTATAAATGCTCAGGTTGAGCTAAGCAAAAAGTATACTGCTGGAAGCGATATAGGAGATTATGAATGGTTCATTAATGCTAGCGACTTACGTTCAGGAACTGCGCAAACTTCTACAGGAATTTTCAACGTTACAAAAAGAAGAACTTATTGGGTTTATTCTCAAGGAAACAATTCTTGGGTAAGCAGAATAGGAAGCAACACAACAGTTTTGGAAGCAAGGTTATATGATGCATTCACCAATACTTTCTTAGACAAAGGTTCTGATACTGTTCACATTAACGTTACTAAAGACGGAACTTGGGGTCAATGGTCAAATTCAACAAGCTCAGGCTACTTAACCATCAACTTTGATCCTGATTGTAGCTATTCTGTAGGAGAACACAAATGGAAAGCTGTTTTTACTGGTGATTCCTACTACTTTGGAAATCAGAGTGAGAACTTTACCGTTTTCATTTATTCAGAATTTTCTGGCGAAATTTTGCAACCAAACGGAGAAGTTTATTCAGAGGGAGAAACTCTTCAAATAATTGGAAGAATAAGAGACGAATGTCAGAGCAATGTCCCAGGAGCTACTGTAATATTCAGAGTTTATCCAGGGGATTATTCTTGTTCTCCAGAGCCAGCAAACGACTTGGGAAATGGAAACTATACTTGCAGCTTTAGCACAACAGGATTGCTTGGATGGTATGACATAACTATTAATGCAAGTAAGAATTACTTTAACGATACTTATTCACTTAAACAAAATGCTTTCCAAGTTAGAAGAAAACCAACTCTTACAAACTATCAAGTTTCTCCTCAGCAAGAAGGTTGGGGCTATAACTTTACTGTAAGTGCTACTGCAACAGATGCTGATGCTGGTGATACTCTAAACATTAGCTTATGGAAATCTTACAATGGAATAAATTGGATTTATGTTAGCTCTCAAATAAAAACTGGTTGTACTGCTGGCTGCGATGTAATCTTTAATCCTCAACTAACTTGCTCAGATTATTTGTCAGGCCCAACAATTTACTTCAAGCTTAATGTTACAGATAGTTATGGACTTAAGAACGAAACCTCCTCTTCCGCAATAACTCTTGAAAAAGATGACGTGAGCTTTTATGTTATGCAAGCTCCTTCTTCGATAAACAGAGAAGGAGAAATAGGGAAGTTTGTTGTTAGAGTTAACGATACTGACAAAGGAGCTTGGGTTGATAACTCACAAGAAACTGTTAAAGGATACTTCTGGTTTACAAGAGAACCTTCAGCTCCAACTTGGGATTCTGGATGGTATACAACAACTAACTCTTCTGGCTTTATGGAAACAAACTTTGATCCAAATTGTAGCTATGCTGCAAGCTTCCAGTACTGGAAAGTTGGAATCCTGGACAACAATTGCTATGTTGACACAAACATGACAGAAACTGGCTTTACGATAAAAGGTCAGCTTAAGAGCAATTTGTACTTGCCAGAGAAGTTTTCTGAGTTTAATGTTGGGGATTTGATAAACATAAGATGGAACGTTTATTCTGATTGTTATGGAGTAAGCGGAGCTTACGATTCAGGAAACATAACTGGAGTAAATAATGTTTTGAACTTGTACAACTTTAACAATGTTTCTTCTTGCAATGAAATAAATGAAATTTCTGAAGGAAACTACAATTGCACTTGGAATTCTGTCTCTAAACCAGAAGGAAATTGGACGATTAACATTCAAGCTTCAAAAACATACTACAATTCAAACAGCACAAACTACACAAACTGGTTCTGGCTTGAAAACCTAGCTCCTCAAGTTAGCAATGTTCAAGTATCTCCACAAGAAGGAGGTTGGGGAGATACTTACAATTATTCTGTTTATGTTACTGATGCTGAAAATGATACAGTAACTTGCTTGCTATACGTTAACACAACTGGTAACTTTGTTTTCAAAGGATTTAACACAACATCACCTCCAGGCTTGTGCTATGTTATAGTTAAAGATTTCACTTGCAGCGATCAAAGCAATGCTTCATTCTATTTTGTAGTAAACGATACTTTTAACAAAGTAAACACAAGCGAAACTTTAGGAATTACTCAAGGACCAAACATAACTAAGAATAAAGTTAGCATAGAATTGATTCAAGGAGATGGAGTAAAAGTTAATAGATCAGACAATAGTATTGGAAACACAACAACGTTTATTTTGAGAGTAAAAGATATAACAAGAAATTCTGCTCCATTAGAAAACACAAACGGAAGCATTTTTGTAACTTATGATCACTCAAACTTCTATTCTTACTTTGTCCAAACAAATTCTTCTGGCTACTTCAATTTTGATTTCAATCCTGATTGCTCTTACTCAACAGGAAAGCAGTATTGGTTTGCTTCAGTTAGCGATGATTATTGCTATTTCACAAATTACACAAACTCAACTCCTCAGCAAAACTATACAGTAGAAGTTTACGGAGACTTTAATCTAGAAATAATTTCACCAAAAGGAGAAAAGTACTTGAGAAGCGATTATTCTGATGGGCAATTGGTTAACTTAACAGCAAGAGTTACCTCTGATTGTTCAGCAGAAGACGGCTTATCAGATGCTTTGGTTAACTTTACTTTAACTCAAGGCTCAGTTTCGAACTATTGTTCAGAAATTCAAAGTTTAGGAGAAGGTTACTTCAACTGCATGCTCAACACTTCAAGCTTTAAAGCAAAAGGATGGAATGTTACTTTCAACGCTAGCAAAGCATATTACAATCCTTCTTCACTAACAGAAACTTTCCAAATCTGGCAAAGAGGATTCTGGGTTGAAACTAAGCCTGTGCTTACAACTGACTTCAGCTATGTTTCATATAATTCTACTGGTCAACAAGGAGATGGAGGTTGGGGCGAGCTTTGGGTTTTCAGAGTAAATGCTACTGATGAGGATGAAGATACTTTGATTGTCAAGTTGTGGATAAATAGAACTGATAATGGAGAATGGGCACAACCAGTAATAGGAGAAGGAAATACAACTAATAGCACAGTTAAAGGAGTAAACGTTACAATAACCTTTATGCTTAGGTTGCCAAGCCCTGCTGCTCTAGGAGGACAATCACCAATAGGGCCTCACGCTTTCAAGTTTAATGTTAGCGAGAAGCAAGACATTTTTGGAAATACAACAATAGACTTTCCACAGAATATAAATGAAACATCAAACGGAACCTTTGTTTATCAGAAGGATGACGTTATTTTTGAGCATGTAGCTGGAGACAATACAACTGTAAACAGAACAGGAACTATTCAACCTTTGACAGTTAGAGTTTATGATACTGATTTTGGTACTTACCCAACATTTACAAGCACTGGAGCAAGAATTTGGGTAACTAACGATTCGGCTTCAAACTACGTTGAAATACCTGGAACAATTTCTGTTGTAAATAGCTACATAAATACTTCTGCAACTCAATTTGATCCTGGCTGTACTTTTGGTATAGGACCACAAAAATGGAAAGCAGGGATAATAGATAGTAACATACACTTCAAAGCTAAGAATAGTAGCGAATACAGAATAAACATAACAACTGTTCCACTCAGCTTTAACTATATTTCCCCAAAGAATGGAAAGCTTTTCATCAAATCACCAACTCCAGCTGATTATTTGATGCTTGTTGGAAACGTTACTGACGATTGTGGCGGAGTTAAAGGAGCTTCGCCCAAGTTTTACTTGTACAGAGGAGAGACTATCAAAGATTGCTCTCTTTTAGGAACTATAACAGATTATAATAACGGAACTTATAGTTGCTTAATTTCAAACTCAACTTTAAATTCAGACCCTGATCTTGTTTATGGGTACTGGAACGTAAGCTTTAATGCTAGCAAAGATTATTACAATTCTTCTGAACCAAAGTTTGAGCAAAATGCTTTCTACTTAGCCTCAAGACCAAAACTAACAACAGGCTCAGCTTATGTTTCAACAGGCAATTACACAAGTGGTTGGGGAGATTTATGGATCTTCCAGGTTGATGTTGAAGATGAGGATTATACTGGCGAGTTAGGAAGTTTAGTTAACGTTAGCTTCTGGATAAACAGAACTGGGCAATGGGAATACTATGGCTCACAAGTATGCTCTCCGCCTTGCACGGGAATTGGAGTTGATGCTCTCAAGTTTGCAACAAGCTTTTCTTGCTCAGATATGGGAACAAGATACTTTAAGTTCAACGCGACAGATAATTTCTACTCAACAGACAAAAGGTTTAAGGCTGAAAGTACAACAGAAAGCTTTTCAATTTCACAAGATCAGGCTTCCTTAAACCTAGAGCAAGGCGATGAATCAAGTGTAAACAGGCCAGGAATAGAAACTTCTGTTTTGAAAGCAAGCATAACAGATTGGTCAAAGGGAGGAAAAACTGTTAGTGAGAGTGGAATTTCTGGAAGAATTTACATCACAAAGAACAGAACAACTTTTGATTCCTTCATTCCATTAACAACAGGAAATGATGGTTTATTCACCTACGAATTTGATCCCAACTGTAGCTATTATACTGGTAGACAATGGTGGAAAGTTGAACTAACAGATTCTTGCTATTCTTTTGCTTCAACAAGCAATGCAAGCGTTTATGTTTATGGCCAGCTTTACAGTAACCTTGCTTATCCACCTGCAGGCTGGGTAAATGGAACTGGAACACAAATACCAATCATTCTAGACGTGAAAAGCGATTGCTCAGGCTATATAGATGAGGAAACTCCTGGTGTAGCCAATTCGACAGAGGGAATTAGCTATCCAATTCAAGTTAGAAGACCAGATGATAGTACAATTGACAATTGTTATCCATTCAACGATTGGCAAAACGGAACTTACAATTGCACTTACAACACTACATACAAACCTCCAGGATATTATGACATAATTTTGAGTAGTGCTAAGCAGTACTTCAATTCAAACACAACTTACTATGAAAACTGGTTTGAGCTCACGAACTTACCTCCCTCCTACCAAAACCCAACAGTTTCCCCAAGCTCAGGAGGATGGGGAAGCAAGTATAACTTTAGCATAGAAGTTAAAGATACAGATTTAGATGCTGTCAATTGTAGCTTATATGTTTCAACAGATGATGGTTTAACTTGGAGATACGTTAATTCAACAATTATACCCGGAAGTACAGAATGGCAAACTTGCAGCTTTGAGTTTGTTCAGCCTTACATGTGCAATTCAACTTATGATGTTGGAAATGATAACTGGTTTAGGTTCAATTTAACAGACGAAGTAGGGCAAACTAGCACAATCACAACTCCTGGCCCAACAATAACAAGAGACAACATAAGCATAATCTACGTTTATGGAAACAATACAAACATAACAAGAGCTTCTGGTATATTACCGTTAAAAGTCTATGCTTTTGACTTAACAAGAAATAAGTCTTTAGGTTCAGATTATTCAGCACAAGCTTTGATAAGCTTTAATGTTACGACTGATGGAACAAATTATATTCTAGCTGGATCGAATCAAACTTATTCTTCGTTACCAGGAAATGTTACTTTCAATTTTGACCCAGACTGCAGGTTTGATGTTGGGCCGCAAAAATGGGTAGCTTATTATAATTCTACTTTAGGAGCAGGAGGAGAATGCTACTTCTACAATCAGACAGAAGAATTTAACATAGGAATTATTGGCCAGCTTGTAAATTACGTCGTTTCTCCAAACTCTACTAAAAACAGGTTTGTTAGAGAAGAGGAAAATATAACTTGGCGTGGAAATGTAACAACAGATTGCCCAGCTAAAGATGGAGGGATAAGCAATGCTAATGTTTTGTTTGAAGCTACACATGTAGGAAGTGGTGCAAAGTTTTATTGTGACGAGCCTTTGACAAACGAAGGAAATGGGTATTACAACTGCTTGTTTGTTAATAATGCAAGCAAACCAACAAGAAGCTATAAGCTTAACATGAGCTCTTCTGGTGTTAGTTGGTTCAATCCAGGATGGACAGAAATTACAGGCTTATGCACCCCTACACCTTGTGCATTCTTTGTAGTTACGAGACCAAGCTTATCGAATCCAAGCGTTTCTTACACACAAGATGGAGGCTGGGGTGAAACATGGCAATTTAGCGTTACTTTAAGCGATGCTGATTTAGACATAAACAATGTAAGCCTTTGGGTTAGGAATACAACTCCTGCTTCTTCTAGCTGTGCAGAGGCTTCTGCATGGCCAGGCTTTTACTTGAAAGGAAGTCAGCTCACATCTCAAGGAAATGTTGTGTTTGACTATCCTTCTCCAAACGCTTTCAGTTCAGCTTGTGCAGGAACAAGCTTTGAATTCTTCTTTAACTCTACAGACGGTGAAAGAGCAACAAACACAAGCTTGCTAACGTTTACAGTTCAAAAGGATGATGTAAATATAACTTTGGTTTCAGGTAATGGTACCATTTTGAATAGAAGCCTAGCTCCAGAGCAAGAAAATGTTACTTTTAGCGTGAGAATTTATGATACTGATAGGAATGCTTTGCTTGCTGTAGGAACTCCAGGAACAATTAAGTTTTATGTTACCACAGATGCTAATGATCCAAATAGCTTTGTTGTTGAAGAAACAATACCAACAATTCAGTCAGGAAATTTTGTAAACCATACTTTTCCAAAATCAATAACAAGATGCAACTATGGAATTGGGCCTCAGAGGTGGAGAGCAGAGTTTGGTTCAACAAGTCCAATTTATAAAACAGTAAACTCTACACAAACTTATGGAGATGATTTCTTCATCAACCTTACAACATATCCTCTTCAAGTTTATATTGTAGCGCCTAACAATCAAAGCTTCAGAAGAAACATAGATTTGATAACTTATGTTGGAAATGTTACTGACGATTGCGGAGGAGTTAAAGGAGCAAGCGTAGAATTTAGAGCAAAACCAGAAGAAATGAATCCTTCCTCAACTTGTTTACCATCGGAAATAACAGACTACGGAAATGGAACCTATTCTTGTTCAAGAATGCCTTCAGACGATTGGTCTATGACATATCACAACTTAACAATAAACGCTTCGAAACAGTATTATTCCCCTTCAGAAATTTTTGAAAAAGAAGATGCGTTTGTTATAGTAACCAACCCTACACTTATTTTGCTTCCACCAACAAGCAAGTGCAGAGCTCCTGAATGTTTAGGAAGTGATAACAATTTTGGCTGGGGTGAACTTTGGAACTTCTCTGCTATAGTTCAAGATTTAGATCAAGCAGCCTATAGTTTTGAAAAATTGAACATTAGCTTATGGATAGACTTTGGTTCAGGCTATCAGCTTGTTAATTCAACAATCTGCTCTGCTCCAACCTGCTCCTCTCCAAAGACAGTAAGTTTCTTGCAGACATTTACTTGTCAAAATATTGGAAGTTGGCAGTACAAGATAAACGTTTCTGATTATTGGGGTTATAAAAACGAAAGTAGTGGAAGTATAACGATAAATCCGGATAGCGTTGAAGTTGAATACGTTTCTAGCCCGATTAAAATCGATAGAGAAATAGGAAATACTCAAGGAACTTTTGTTCTTAGAATAAAAGATCTAGACAAAAATGAATACTTGCCTGCAGGAGTAAATTCTGCTTTCTACTTTACGAAAGACGGTTCAACCTTTACTGTTAAGAATGAAACAACAACAAACTCTTCTGGTTATATAAGCATTACTATTGATCCTGATTGCTCTTATTCCGTAGGTATACAAAAGTGGGATGGAGGAACTTCAGGAGATTATTGTTATTACAGCGAGAACTACACCCAAAGGACAGGAGGACCCTATGCTCCTCCAGAATACAATATAAGCGGACAGATAAAAGTTAACTTGTTGCAACCATATTACCAGCAAGTTTTCAACGTAACCCAAAACGTTTTGATTAAGTTTAACACAACAAGTGATTGCTCTGCTGAAGGACTGATACCAAACGCTACTTCGCCTATAGCTCAAGTGAAGCTAAAATCTCCAACAGGCGAGTGGGAGACTTGCTCACCTTTGAACAACGAGTACAATGGTTGGTATAATTGCACATGGAGTAGCGTAGCAAAGAAAGAAGGTTATTGGACAATAAACTTGACTGCAAGCAAGCTTCCAGACTACAACTTGAACGAAACAATGTTTGTGAATTGGTTTAAGCTTGAAAATTGGAATGTCACAAGTGGAAATGCTACTGTTACACCAAGCTCGGGTGGCTGGTCTAGACTATACAATTACACGATTGATGTTTACGATCAAGAAGGTGACACTGTTAATTGCAGTTTATTTATAAGCAAGGATAATCAAGCAACTTGGGAATATAAAGGAAGCTATGTCGTACAAGGTACACCAGGAATTCCAACTAAAGGAACTTGTTGGGTAGTAGTGCATGACTTTACTTGTGCTGATATAGGAGAGGATAATTGGTTTAAATGGCAGATTCAAAACGGTGAACCTGAAAATGCTTACAACACTTCAGCGTTTAATGGTCCTGTTTTAACAGAATCCCAAGCATTGATTAGCCTAATAGCAGGAAACAATAGCTTTGTTAACAGAAGCTCAGGAGTAAACCAAGTTGTTAGATTAGCGGTAAATGTTTTTGATTTAGAAAATTCAAGCTACGCTCAAAATGTGAATGTAAGCTTTTGGGTTACAAACGATTCGTCTAACTACAGACTTGACGTAACAAATTCCACGGACGGCTTAGGGAGTGCAAGCTATTACTTTAATCCAGATTGTTCTTATTCAACTGGTTTACAGCATTGGAAAGCAGGGGTAACAGACTCTTGCTATGTTGATGTAAACACAACAGATTTTACAACTTATATAATTGGAGACTTGAGCAATTCTATTTTGGAACCAACAGGAGGGATAGAGTACAAAAGAGGAGAAAATATAACAATCCGTGCTTATGTAAGCTCAGAATGCTCTTGGGAAGTTTTAGATCAAGGGGTAAGCATTAACTTTACTTCGATTCATTCAGATACAGGTCAACAATTTACTTGCTCGGCAGTAAACAACGAGGGAAATGGCTATTATAATTGCACCTTCAACACTTCTTCACCAATAGTGATGCCTGCTAGGTTCTACAACATAAAGATCGATTCTTCCAAACAATTCTACAATCCTGCAAGTATAACAGGAAGCAATAATTTCTGGATAGAGACTACTCCTATTCTAACGAATCCAATAGTCAACAACACTTTAGGAGGTTGGGGTGAAAGCTATCTTTTCTCTGTAAACGTTACTGATGAAGATAAGGATGATGTAAGAGTTTGGCTATGGAGGAGAAGGGCAGGAACAGAAGCTTGGAGCCAATTTGGTTCATTCTTAACTAAGCCAGCTGGAATAACAAGCCAAATTCTCAACTTTACAAGAACTTTCTTGTGTGATGATTTAGGTCCAGGAGGAGCAAATCAAGTCTGGGAATTCATGTTTAATGCAACCGATGACCCAACAACTTATGCTGATGATCATGCTCAAAGTTCAACAGGAAGCTTGACCTTAGAGAAAGACGATATTCAAATTTTGTATGTTGAAGGAAATAATTCTATAGTTAACAGAAGTATTGCTCCAAGCTTAAGCAATGCTACTTTAAGGGTTCTTGTTAGAGATATAGATAGGAATGTTGTAGTTAGCAATGAACCAGGAACTGGTAAGTTTTATGTAACAACCAATCCTTATGTTTCAACAAGCTACATAGTCGATAAAACTTTGAGCGGAACTGAAACAGGAGGTTACTTAACTGACATCTTCCCAACTTCGGCAAGATGTAGCTATAGAATTGGGCCTCAAAGATGGAGAGCAGAGTTTGGTTCAACTTGCTACAAGCCAACCAACTCTTTGGTTTTCTTCTTAAACCTAACAACCTATCCGCTTCAAGTTAGCATACAAAGACCAAACAACGAAACTTTCAGAAGAGCTACTGATACAATTATCCTAAGAGGAAATGTGACAGACGATTGTGGTTTGGTTCCAGATGCTTCTGTAAGCATGAAGACTGTTAAAGGAGCTTTTAACTATGGCTGTCCAGATAATGTTCCTGTAAATTCAGAAGGAAATGGCTGGTACAATTGTAGTTTTGTTTCAACTTCAACATGGAGCTTAGGCTACTATAACGCAACTATGGAAGCATCAAAAGAATTCTATGAAAGTTCTGGAACTTTGACGAAGATAAACGCTTCTGTTCTTGTAACAAACCCACAGATTCAAGAATTATCAGTTAGCACTTCAGACCCCACAAACCCAGGAGGTTGGGGTGAATACTGGACTTTCAGCGCTCAAGTAAGAGACGTAGACCAAGGATCTTCTGAACTTTCATTTGAAGCTTTGAACATAAGCTTATGGATAGACTTTGGTTCAGGCTATCAGCTAGTTAACTCAACAATCTGCTCTACTCCAACCTGCTCTGATTGGCAGACGATAAGCTTTACTCAGCATGACTTTTCTTGCCAACACATTGGCACAAGACCATACAAATGGAATGTTACAGATGTATGGAACTACAAAGCTGAAGCAAGCGATAGTGTAACTGTAACTCCTGATAACATAGAATTCCCAACAGACCAGATATTTGAGCCAGCAAGCATAAACAGAGAAGGCTCAGCTATAGGAACTTTTGTATTCAGAATAAGAGACACAGATAACAACAGCTATGTTCCAGCAAACGTTAATGCAAGCATTTGGTTCACCACAAGCTCTTCAGATCCAAACAGTTGGGACTATACAAGAAGTCTAAAAACAAATTCAACTGGCCATGTAAGCTTAAACTTTGATCCAAATTGCTCTTATTCAACTGGTTTGCAGTACTGGAAAGGTGGGAGCTTAGATTATTGTTATGAAGTCAAGAACATGACACCAAGAACTTTTGAAATAAAAGGTCAACTTTACACCAATTTGTACCAGCCAGAACAAGGTTCGGTTTTCAACGTCACTAACCTGATTACTCACAGATGGAACGTTTATTCTGATTGTTACGCAGAAGAAGGAAACATTACTGGCGTAAGCAACACTTTATCTCTAAATAATTATGGGAACATTTCTAGCTGTTCTCCGATAAACGAAATCTACGTCGGCAATTACAATTGCACTTGGAACTCAACTTCTCAACCAGAAGGATACTGGACTATCAATATAACGGCAAGCAAAACTAATTACAATTCAAATATAACAAGTTATATAAACAGGTTCTTCTTGGATAACTTGGCTCCTACAGTTTCGAATCCAACGGTCAATCCTCAACAAGGAGGATGGTCAAGAGAGTATAACTATACTGTAGACATAACCGATGCTGAAAGCGATACAGTCACTTGTTCGCTTTACACGAACACAACCGGAAGTTTTGTACTTAGAGGATCAACAGTCATAAATCCACCAGGCACATGTAAAATAACTGTTCACGACTTTGCTTGCAGCGATCAAAGCAATGCTTCATTCTATTTTGTAGTAAACGATACTTTCAACAAAGTAAACACAAGTGAAACTTTAGGAATTACTCAAGGACCAAACATCACAAAATCTCAAGTGGAAATCTTGTATGTGGCTGGAAACGAATCCTTAATAAACAGGAGTTCAGGAATTAATCAAGTAGCAAGCTTAGTTTTAAGAATTAAAGATATAGAGAATTCAAGTTTCCCTGCTAATGTTAATGGAAGCTTCTGGGTTACAACTGATGGAATAAATTGGGACTCTGGTTATTATAACACAAGCAATGCTACAGGTTACTTCAGTTACGTATTTAATCCAACTTGTTCTTATTCAGTAGGAAAGCAATACTGGAAAGGAGGAAGCTTTAACGATGCATGCTACTATAGCGCAAACTCAAGCAATCTCGTTTTAACAATCTACGGAGACCAAATTTTAACGATTACCTCTCCAAAGGGTCAAGAGTATCTCAGAGGAGAAGATAACATTTTGCTAAGAGGAAATCTAACGGACGAATGTGGCAATCTGTTAACAAATGCTAATGTTAACTTTACTTCTATTCATTCAGACACTGGCCAACAGTTTGCCTGCTCACCAATTTATAATGAAGGAAATTCCTATTACAATTGTACTATACTAAATACAACTCATGCTAGTTGGCCTACAAGGTCTTACAACGTTAAATTCAATTCAACTTTATCTTATTACAACTACAATGAAACAACTGAAAGCTTCGTCTTAAATGAAAAAGGTTTCTTCTTAGAAACTAGACCAAAGCTGACAGGAGCTACAGTTTATCCAAGTGGAAATGGTGGTTGGGGAGAAACATGGACTTTCAAGGTTAATTATACAGACGAGGATGGAGATACAGGAACAGTAAGACTATGGATAAGAAAAGCTGGGGCAAGTGGTTGGACTCTAGAAAACTTGGCTGTTGTGAGTGGAATAAATCAAACTGTTGTTTTTACTAAAAACAATTTTGGAGCTAGCGACATAGGAACTTGGGAGTTCAAGTTTAACGTTACTGGCGATGATGCTTGGGATGTTAACGAAACTCCTATTCAACAATTTACCTTAGACAAAGATGATATAAACATTACTTTAGTGCTTGGAAATAATTCTATAGTTAACAGAAGCATTGCTCCAACCTTAAGCAATGCAAGCTTTAGTTTGAGAGTTTATGACACAGATAGAAATGTTGTATTAGAAGCAGGAACTCCAGGAACTGCTTACATATACGTTACTACAAGTCCGTACGATTCACAAAGCTTTGTCGTCGACAGCAGTGGCTCTCTTGTAGGAGCAGGCTGGATAAACAGAACATTCCCAACATTACCAAGATGCACTTATGACATTGGGCCATTAAAGTGGAAAGCTGGTTTCGAATCAACTTATTATAAGTCAGTTAACAGCTCAGTGTTTAACGTTAACTTAACAACTTATCCATTAGAAGTAAACATTTTGTACCCAAACAATAATACTTTCAGAAGAAATGTTGATCCAATTCCACTAATAGGAAATGTTACAGACGATTGCGGAGCAGTTAAGAATGCAAGTGTGGAGTTTAGAGCAAAGCCAGAAGCATCTTGGACATTATGCCTACCTTCTCAAGTTCAAGACAATTTAGACGGCACCTACAATTGCACGCTTTATTCACCTTCAACAGCAACTCTAAGCTGGTACAATCTTACGATGAACGCAAGCAAACAATACTACACTTCTAGCCTAACAAAGGAAAAGCAAGATGCTTTCGTTCTAGTAACTAATCCACAAATTTACAACCCAACAACAAATAAGGCTGGAAATCTTGGGGGATGGGGTGAATCGTGGACTTTCAGCGTTACTGTTCAAGATGTAGATAGAGCAAGTTATGATTTCGAGAGAATGAACGTAAGCTTGTGGATAGATTTGGGTAATGGATTCTTCTTAGCAAACTCAACGATTTGCTCTGGAATAACATGTAGCGATCCAACAACAATAAGCTTTACTCACACTTTTGCCTGTGGGAATCAAGGAGTGAGAGCGTTTAAGTTTAATGTGAGCGATTACTTTGGATATAAGAATGAAACAAGCATTCAGACGTTCACCTTAGAAAAAGATTATGTAAGAATCGATTATGTAGAAAGTCCGAACTTTATCAATAGAGAAGGAAGTGTTACAGGAAGATTTATCTATCAAGTTTTTGACTTAGATAGTAACGCTTACGTTACTAACACAACTACATCTTCAAAAATCTACTTCACAACAAACGGTTCTACTTATACAAAAGCGTTCTCTGCCTCATTAAACTCATCAGGCTATGCTAACTATGATTTAGACCCAGACTGTAGCTTTGCTGTTGGTACTCAAAAGTGGAGAGCAGGAACTTCTAACGATGCATGCTATAAAGATGTGAATATGTCTATAGAACCGAATTTCGACATACTAGGTCAGTTGAAGAATGTATTAACTCAACCAGCTTACAACTCAATCTTTAACGTTACTCAGCAAATTCCGATAAACTTCACAACTCTCAGCGATTGTTCTGGTGAAAGAGGAGACGAAAACCCGGTGATAAATGCAAGCAGCTTTACTATTGAATTAAGGTCGCCATTAGGCACATATGAATTATGTTCACCTGTTAACAACAGCTATGCAGGATGGTACAATTGCACATGGAATTCTACAGCTAAGAAAGAAGGATACTGGAGTATAAGAGTTAATTCGACAAAGAACTACTTCAATTCAAATTCTACTCTTTACACTGACTGGTTCTGGCTAGAAAACATAAACGCAACAAGCGAGAATTTAACGGTTTACGTTTGGAATTATTCAATAAACTCTTGGCAAAAATTAGATTTTGATTCTTATGCAGGATGGTCGAGTAAATTTAACTTTACTGCAGACATTTATGACCAAGAAGGCGATACAATAACTTGCTTGCTCTACATAAGCAAAGATAATAAAGCAAGCTGGCAGTATGTTGGTAGTTCAACTGTTCAAGGCACGCCAGGAGTTCCAACTAAAGGAACTTGTAGTGTAGTTTACCAAGGATTTGATTGTAGCAATATAGGAACAAACAACTGGTTTAAGTTTGAGATAAGGAACGGAGAACCAGCTAACTATTACAATACAAGCGAGGTAAATGCTCCAAAGTTAAGAGAGTCTTTGGCGTCAATTAGCCTAATAACTGGAAATAACAGCTATGTGAACAGAAGCTCAGGAATTAATCAAGTTGTTAGATTTGCAGTAAACATCTTTGACTTAGAGAATAACTCTGTAGTATCAAACGCTAACACAAGCTTCTGGGTTACTCACGACAATCTTAACTATCAATTTGACTTACAAAACCAAACAGACTATCAAGGAAATGCTTCTTACTATTTTGATCCAGATTGCTCTTATTCAACAGGCTTACAATACTGGAAAGCAGGAATTACAGATTCTTGCTATATTGATATAAACACAACAGATTACGTAACAACAATAATAGGAGATTTAGTTCCAACAATAATTTCACCAAAAGGAGAAAAGTACTTGAGAAGCGATTATCCTGATGGACAATTAGTTCTTTTCAAGGTAGCATTGAAGGATGAATGTAACTTAGCTTTAAGCGATGCTTCAGTTAACTTTAGTGCAATCAAAGGTTCAGAAGTTAAATGGTGTGAAAATGTTGTTAACTTGGGCGATGGTAATTATACTTGCGAGCTTAACACAACAGGCTTTAGAGCACAAGGATGGAATGTTAGCGCAAATGTTTCAAGAACTTTCTACAACTCAAACTCTTCTCTAGAAACTTTCCAAATCTGGCAAAGAGGATTCTGGGTAGAAACTAAGCCTGTGCTAACAACAGACTGGGTCGTCGAAACTTATGATTATCTTAATAATCCTGGAGATGGTGGTTGGGGAGAGACTTGGAAGTTTAGAGTTAATGTTAGTGATGAAGATATGGACACGTTAGAAGTTAGACTTTGGGTAAACTCAAGTCTAGCAGGAGGAGATTGGGCTCAACCTTTGCCAACTGCTATGACAAACTCAAGTGTACAAGGAATAAATACAACTGTTTACTTTGTAATTCCAGGATGGCCTGCCTATTCAAACCCAGGCCTAGGACCTCATGTATTCAAGTTCAACGTGAGCGAAGTTAAGGATATTTATGGAAATACAACAAAAGATTTTGATAATAGACAAGAAATTGGGAATGGAAGCTTTATAATAAACAAGGATGATTTGCTTTTGTTGCATGTTGAAGGAAACAATACTTCTGTTTTCAGACCTGGAGACAATTATCAAACTTTAAGTGTTAATGTATTTGATGCTGATAAAGGTAATCTTGTTACAGGTGGAATTTTGAGCAGTAATGTAAGAATTTGGGTAACAAAAGATGGCTCAAACTTTGTTTCCATACCTGCAACATTTTCTTCAGGATTTATAAACACTTCTGCTGGACAATTCAATCCAGATTGCAGCTTTAGCATTGGTCCGCAATACTGGAAAGCAGGAGTAACTTATGCTGAAGCTTATAAAGCAGCAAATTCAAGCAATTTCCTCATAAACATAACAACATATCCTCTTAAAGTAGAGCTTTTACAACCATTAAACTCAAAGCTATACTTGAAAGGAATAGAAGGTGTCCCAGTAAAAGTTAATGTTAGTGATGATTGTGGAGGTGTGAGTGGAGCAAATGTAAGAATAACTTCTCAGCAGCTTGGAGCAACTCCACCAGAAAAAGATTGTGTAGAAGATCAATCACCAAAAGGTCAAATATACTATGAAGGAGGAGGGATATACAACTGCACATTTAGAGCAGACACAACTGGACAGCCTGAGCCAACTTGGCTTTATGGCTATGTAAACGTTTCTGTGCAAGCATCAAAAGCTTATTACAATTCAAGTGAAGTTAACTTAACAATTAATTCCTATTACTTAGCATCCAAACCAGAAATAACATTGCTAAGCTTGTACACAGATTTAGGGACTGCTGGTTGGGGTGAAAACTGGCACTTCCCAGTTAGCGTAGAAGATGAAGATTACAATGCTCAGCTTGGCTCAACCGTTAAAGTTTACCTCTGGCTTAACTTAACTGGAGATTGGCAGTTAGCTGGTGAAAAAACTTGCGTGCCTGCAACAGGAAATTGCTCTTACTTAGAATTCTATCCTATCAGCTTTACATGCAACAGAACTTATAGCGATATAGGAACTAAATGGTACAAGATAAATGCAAGCGATAACCTTAACTATACAGATGAAAAAACAGCAAGCTTTTCCATAACCCAAGATCAAGCTGATTTAGCTGATTTGAAATCTTCTAAATCAGAAATAAGAAGAGAAGGTTCAGATTCGGCTTGGTTTGCAGCTTTGTTCTACGATACAATAAAAGGTTTAGAAATAAGAGAAGAAAATGTAAGCGGAAAGATTTACATAACAACTGATGGAAGCAATTACCTATTTAATTTGAGTTTGTTGTCTCAACCAAATGGCTACTTTAACTATACTTTTGATCCTAATTGCAGTTTTTCAGCAGGAATTCAGCACTGGAAGATAGACTTAAACGACTACTGCTACTATACAGCAAGTTCTGGTGCCCAAGATTTTGTTGTTAAGGGCCAACTCAAGAACTTCTTGGTAGAACCTGAGTATGGTTCTAATATAATGATTGAGGTTGGTAAGACAGTAAACGTTACTTCAAATATTACTGATGAATGTGGTTTGGAAATAGAAAATGCAAACGTAACTCATGAAGCAAGATGGCCTGACCTAAGCTTTGAAAAGCTGAATGTAAGCGAGCTTGGTTCAGGAATTTATAATTCAAGCTGGAACTTAACGTTTAAGCCAGGTGGCTATTACAGCTTCAGAGTTAACTCTAGCAAGCAATACTATTACAGCAATTCAACACTCTTTGTTAATTGGGTTTACTTGAACAATACTCCACCAGTTACTGAAAACTTAAGCGTTACGCCAAGTTCAGGAGGTTGGGGCAAAACTTTCAATTTCACTGCTGATGTGAACGATCTTCAGCATGATAATGTTACGTGCAAACTTTTTGTTTATACTGGTCAGGGAGTTTGGAGTTATAAAGGAAGCTCGATGGTAGAATGGGGTGTTGGTAAGTGTAACGTTGCAGTAAGCGATTTCACATGCCAAGACATAAACACAAGCTTCCCTGCCAAGTTCAAATTCCAGATTGAAGATGGAACAAACATTTTCAATACTTCAGAAGTTTTAGCTCCGGAAATTACGAAGAACGATGCTGTTGTTGAATACGTTTATGGGAATGAAAATGCAGTAAACAGATCAGGAAGTCAAAACACCTTACTAGTGCTCAGGATCTTCGACGATGTGAAGAAAAGCTATGTTGGAGCTGGAGTACAAGGAATATTGTACGTTACTAAAGATGGAAGCAACTTTGTTTCAGATGTCAGCAATTCAACAAATTCTTCCGGCTATCTCAATCTTTACTTTGACCCTGCTGCAGACTATTCTGTAGGAAGGCAAAAGTGGAAAGGTGGAGTTTATAGTGATGCTTGCTATTTTGATAGCAATTCAAGTGAATTTAATTTAACAATTTATGGAGACCTTTCTAATAGTTTGGTCTTGCCAGAATTAGGAACAGAATTTTTGAGAGGAGAAAATATAACTTTCATAGTACATGTAACAGATGACCAGCCTATAGATATAGAAGGTGCGCAAGTAAACATTACCCTTATTAATGAGAATTCTCAAAGCTTTGAATGCTCACCTGTTTTAGATTGGGGTAGTGGAGAGTATAGATGCACAATAAACACAAGCTCGCCAATATTACTGCCAGCAAGATGGTACAATGTAAGCATAAAATCGAATAAAACATACTATAACCCTGGCTATACGCTTGTTCAAAATTCATTCTTTATAAAAACTAAGCCAGTTCTTACAGCACCGAATGTTACTTCACAACAAGGTAGCGATATTGGGGGTTGGGGCGAGACTTGGGCTTTTAGCGTTAATGTTACTGATGAAGATAGAGATAATGTAACAGTTTACTTGAAGATAAAGAAGTTTACTGACCCAGAAACAGCATGGCAACAAGCAAACGTTTCAAGTTTTGAAGAAAATCCAGATTTAAGAGGACCAATAAACAAGACTGTTATTTTAACTTACAAGAATCCTGGTCTATTCCAGAATGCGCAAGGGATTTGGCAGTTCAAGTTTGAAGCTGAAGATTCAAGGCTCTATACAGCAAGTACTTCAGCCAAAAACTTTACAATAGAAAAAGATGATGTGATAATTCAGCTTGTCTCAGGAGATGGAGCAACTGTCTGGAGGAACGGAACTCAAACAATATCTCTCAAAGTTAACGTTACTGATTTAGACCAAGGCACTCCTGCCAGTTCAGCTAACGTTACTTTCTGGGTTACAACAAATGGCTTGGATTGGGATTCAGGTACTTTAACATTAACAGACCAGAATGGCGTAGCAGAATTTCCGTTTGATCCAACATGTATTTACTCAACTGGAATACAAAAGTGGAAAGCTGGTTCAGGTCCTGACGCTTATTACAAGTTTGTAAACACAACCAACTTCACTTTAACAATAAAAACTTTGATGACTCTAAACATAACTTATCCTGGTGGCCAAGCTTTCCTGCAAGGAGAAAAAGTTCCGTTCGTAGGCTATGTTTATGATGATTGTTCAGGAGTTCCTGGGGCAACTGTAACATTCAGAGACAATTATGGGGCAAGTTGGTACGATTGTACACCTGTTAGCGATCAGCAAAACGGCACTTATAACTGCACCTTCGACACGACAGGAAGACCATTTGGATGGCACAACATAAAGATGACAGCGAAAAAGCAGTATTATGATAACTATCCAACTCCAACAGAAACTCTGAAGACAAACGCTTACTTTGTTGCAAGCAAGCCAAGCCTAAGCAGTCCTTCCCTTGACCATACTCTAGGAGGCTGGGGCGAGCTTTATACATTTAGCGTGCAGCTTACTGATACTGATAAGAACTTGAACAATGTTAGCTTATGGAAGAGCTTTGATCAAATTAATTGGGTTCTTGTAGATTCTAAGATAGTCCAGCCAACTTATTCAAACTATCCTGTAAGCTTCCAAGAAAGGTTTACCTGTGAAGATTATCTTAATGCTACTAATGGCATAAACTATTGGAAGATTAGAACTGTGGATGAATACGGATATTCAGACGAAACTTCAATTTTCAACTTTACTTTGGATGTAGATAATGTTACAGTCTCTGTCGGAAGTGATTCAAGCACAAGCGTGAGAAGAATTGGCAATAATAACGCTTACTTTAGATTCTTGATTTACGATAGCGATAGAGGAGCTTATGTCAGCAATGCAAACGGAAGTGTATGGGTAACAAGAGATGGAAGCAGTTTTGATCTCAACTTGAGTTGTATATCCACAAATGGAAATTGCAGTGTTTATTACAATCCTGATTGCAGTTCTTCTGTTGGCTTGCAATACTGGAAGGGAGGAGTGATAGATGCTTGCTATCAAAAATTGAATACAAGCGCTACAAACTTTACAGTTTACGGCCAACTAAACATTTCCATCATTCAACCAACCTACGGAAAAATATTAAATCGCGATAAGCTTGCAAGCTTGAACGCAAGTGTTAACGATGATTGCGGCCAGCAAATAAGCGATGCAACAGTTAAATGGTACAATTCTTCATGGAACCTTTTGGCAACAGGCTACAATACAAGTTGGCTTGTACCTTCAACTTACAAGCTTGGTACAGAGACAATTTATTCGAATGTTACAAGGCAGTACTATGATCCAAATTACAATAGCACTCTTGTTTACATTTATGGATGGAGCGACATAAGCGAAATAAGTCCTGCCAATTCTTCTGTCTATTCAGCAGGTTCTACTGTAACTATTAAATGCAGAGTGATAGATGGAAACACTTCTCAGCCATTAGCAAACTACATGGTCTACTTCTACAAGAACGGGAATAATTTCGCCAACAGTTCGACTAATGAGCAAGGATATGCAAGTGCTAACTGGTACACAACTGGTGAATCAGCAGGCTGGTATAACTTAACATGCAAGATTACAGATAATTCAACTCAGTTCTACAATGCTTCTATTGCTCAAAGAGAGACATGGATATGGATTACAAGACCGTTGATAATTGACCAGATAATAAGGCAGTATACAAGCATATACAGGAATGATTCTTTCTCTCCTTACCAAACAAACATTTCAGTTCATGTAAAAGATGCTGATATAGGAGATGCGGGAAATGCTAACGTAAGCTTCTACAATTCCACAAGCCTTATGTACAGTTGCTTAACGAATTCAACTGGTTGGTGTACTTTACCAAACTTCAACCCAGCAGATACAATAACACCAGGACCTTACTTGATTTACATAAATGCAACAAGAGAACAGAATGAAAATTCCTTAACCAACGTTACTTCTATAACAGTGAAAGGAATTTTGTATACAACCATAATCTTGCCAGAAAACAATAGCTTTTATCCTAAATCTTCTTCCATTCCATTAAAAGCAAACGGAACGAGCGAAAATGGAGAAAGCTTCTTGGCCTTAAACCCAACAATAACATGGTACAATGAAACTGCTCAAATAGCAATTGGTAATGATACAACATTGCCACAGCCTAAAGTAGCTGAGCAGAGAACAGGACCTCATCAGTTTATGGCAGTTGCTACTAAAGATTATTACGATGAAGGAAGAGCTAACGTAACTGTAATTATAACAGGTTTAGCAGACGTTGTTTGGGTATATCCAGTTGGTATCGTACCTTATCCAGACACTTTCTATCCAACTTGTCTGGTGAAAGACCATGAGTCAGGCTCAGGTGTTTTGGAGTATGCAGTGAACTTCTCTTACAAGTGGGAGCCTTCTCCAGACTTCATCTTTAACGGGAGCTATGCCACAAACAGCACAGGCTATGCAGCATACAGCTTCGTTCCTACACAAAAAGGCAACATAACGTTCAAGTGTGAAATTGGAGACAACACAACTCAATACTATTCGGCAAACGTAAAAGAAGCAGAGCAGACAATTTGGGTTAAGGATACAAGATCTCCTCAAATATTTGACGTTTCAATAATTCCTAATGAAAGTCTAGAAGCAAACTTGAATGCGACAAACATAACAGCTACTGTTTCTGATAACTACCAAGTAGATTCTGTCTGGGCAAACATCACTTTGCCTAACACTACCACTGTAATAGTGCCAATGACCAACATAACAGTTCCTCAGTCAGGCTTTGGCTACTATAATGCAACCTATAGAGCTGTTTATGTCCCACCAATAGGAGGAACTTATACTGTAGTAGTTTATGCAAGAGATGCTCCGCCTGAATCCAACGTAAACAGCACTTTTGCTGGCTATTTCAACGTTTGGGGTAAGAGCTATGGCTCTTTAGAGCAGTGTGTAAACAATACAGAAGATGGGAACTTAACAGATTGTGATAATGAGCTAGAAGCTCCGTTCATCACACAAACAAAAGGCCTTAGTTTTGAGGTTAGAGTTAACTTTACAAACTTAGGTCCTGCTACAATGTATTCAGTAAATCTCACTCACTTAGACTTAGGCTACATGAGCTACAATGAAACTGAAAAGAATTGTGGAAATCTTTATGCAGGTCAAAGTTGTTCATGGACTTTCTTAGCAACAGTCCTTCCAGCAACACCTCCACAAACTCTTGAAACAAAAGTAAGGGCAACTTGGAAAAATCCAGATTTGAGTACAAACTTCACAGAAGGCTTAACTTCAATAAACGTTCATTCTAATCCTGTTTTGGATATACTGCAAAATAAAGTAGAGAATGTAACACCCCATGCAAAAGAAAGTTTTGTAGGTAGGCTGAACGTTTCTTCCTCTGGTAACGACGAAGTTTTGAACGTTTATCTAAACACTTATGGCTTGTCTGTGCTGCCAGAAGGACATAAAGATTTTGCTACTGAATGCAGGTTTGGTAATGAGAGTTGCACAATATCTCTAGTTCCTTCTGAACTAGGAAGCATGCCTGCAGGAACAAGCTTACCTGTTGATGTTTACGCAAGCATACCATTCGGAACATCTCCAGGTCTATATTTGTTAGGAGTAAAAGCGACTGGAACAGCTCCTCTTGGAGGTATTTTGACAGATACAGTTTTGCTAAACATGAGTGTTCCAGTAAACTCGAGCTGGGTAAGAACACCAGAAACCTTTGGGACAATTCTTGCTCCACCAAACACACAAGGAATCATAGGCTACATAAACATCTCAAACATAGGAAACATAAAGATAGGGATAGCTCAATCAGAGCAAGATTGCGGTTCTGAAATTGGTGGAGAACTCGGTGGCATTAGTTTTGTATACGAAGATCCTGCTACAGGTATTGAAGTAGACAGAAGATCCTTTAGGCTGATAAACGTTTCATTTATTATACCTCCTGACAAAAAAGAAGGTTTGTACTGTGTGAGAATTGTTCTCAAGAATTCTAGTGCAACTCCACCTCAACAGTTTGTTAACGTAACCTTGAATGTAACAGATATACCCCCAATAATCTCCAACGTCTCCATAGTTCCTTACGTGTTTGAAGTAGGTTATGAGAATGTAAGCATACAAGCAGTCATCAAGGATAACTTTGCAGTTAGCAGTGCATGGATAAACGTGACTCAACCTGACGGTACAATAATAATCCAGCAAATGAATGCTTATCCAAACGACGTATACAACACGACTTACTCAAGCTTACAAGCTGGGATACACAAGCTTAAGATATGTGCAAACGACACAAAGTCTTTGGTTAGCTGCACAGAAGAGTATTTGATAGAAGGTTCTGAAACTACAAGCTTGCAAATAGTACCTAACGTTACTGTAATAACAGCAGATAACATAACGATTTATTCAGGACAAGAATTTGCAGTAGCTTTAACTTTGAATAATATAGGTGGATCTAGAGCAAAGGAGGCAGACTTGACAATATCTACTCCAGGAAACATTTCTGCTTCACCAAACCTTCTCTACTACGGGCTAATACCAAAGTGGTCCAACAAGACAAACTATACTGTACTCTCAGTTTCAGCCAACACAACGCCTGCAGTCTATGCAATAAACTTCACAGCAAACTGGACAAACTTGAACAATAGCCTAGGAACAAGCAACACAAGCTTACAAGTAAACGTTACAGAAAACCAGTTTGTTCATGCTATAGAAGATAAAGTTTCCATGTACGTTGAAGGAGGAACTACCAAGACTTCTAACTTTACAATAAAGTCTGCTGGTAACGTGAACGCTACTAACATTCTATTTTCATGCTATTCAGGAGAAGTTTGTACCAACTTTACTGTTGTGTTCGTTCCGCAAAACGTTTCTAACTTAGGCGTAGGAGAGCTTGCAAACATATCTGTTTCAGTGTCAGTCCCACTAAACTATCCTTACGGTCTTCACACAGGAACAATTAAAATAAGCTATGGGAGCAAATTCTCAACACTGCCAATTGAAGTAACAGTTCCTATAAACATTTCTTGGGAGCAAACACCAGCAGAAATAAGAAGGAAAGTCTTCACTAACGAAAATGGAACCTTTGGAACAATTAATCTCATAAACACAGGAAACATACCGATTACTCTAAACGTGAGTGTTAACGGAACTATTGCTGGAAAAGTTAGCTTGAATGTAAGTCAAGCAACTTTGGGTTATGGTGAAAGCAAACCAGTAGGAGTCACATATACAGCACCTGATGTAAACTTTGACACTAATTACACAGGTTATGTAAAGAGCATGATAACTGGCGATTTAGAACCTTCATCACCGATAAAAGAAAAGTACAGCTATGTAGAGCTTTACGTTTACAGCTATAAGGTCTCGATAAAAAGTCCGACGAATGCTAGCAAAGCGATTGGAATAAATCCGAACGATTTAGTTTTAACTAGGGTTAACGTAACTTCAAACAACGTTCCAGTAAGCTCTAGTGTTATCTTCAACGTTTCTGTTTACAATTCTTCACTTTCTGTTCCTGCAACAGTAAGCAATGCATATTTCAACTCTACAGATTCTCTGTGGTACGTTTACTTTATAGCACCAAACTTGAGCCTAGCAAGAATTTACAGCGTGAACGTTACTGCAAACTATACCTTGCTAGAAGGAAGGGTAAGGTTTGCTCTATCAGAAGATTCTCTTGTCTACAACGATACTGTTAAGCCTGTAGTAGCAATAGAGTTGCTTACTAAACCAGTTGCAAACACTACAATACCAGTTTCTGTAAACGTCACAGAGAGCGGGGGGATAAAGAATATAACTGCTTTGCTAACATATCCTGATAACAGGAACGAAACTATAAACTTATCTTTTGTAAGTAAGTCTAAAGATGTTTACGCTTATCTAGCAAACATCACAAACACTTCCTTGTTAGGCTATTACAACTTTTCTGTAAGAGCGTGTGATGTTTCAGGAAACTGTGGAGAAGGATTTAAAGTGTTCAGGGTATATCCAACAATCTTCTTCAGCGGTTATTCGTTAGACGTAGAATCACCTGAACTAACACCACTTCCTGTTAGGTTTAACTTCTGTGATAAATCAGGAGAATGTTTCAACTTTACTTCTAATGCTACTACAGGCTACTACAACAAGACTGATATAGACGTGAAAGTTTATGATATAAGCGTAAGCATACTTAGCGATGCTTCTAAGCACTCAATCAGCTTTTATGATGTTAACCTAGCAACCAACTACTTCAGTCCTATAGCAATTGGCATCATTCCAAGATTAAGAACTACTACAAGTGCTGTTAAGGGCGTATACGTAGATTCGGTCCTTAACTTTTCATCTTCATTCTTAAGCATAAGCTTCTCAGACTGCAACGCTGGTGGTTGTGGAATAACAATATACGATCCTAAACATTTAGGTATCTACAAATATTCAGGAAACTGGACACCAGGAAGCACCATTTCTCAGAACACACTCTGGACAAGAATAACAAACTTAGCTGGCGACAATTCTGACAACTCTGTCAATTTAACCTCCTTCACAGCAACAGTAAACTTGTCTTCAGTAAAAGGTGCATACATCCTTGCAGAATTTATATGCGGAAACGGCGATTGTGAATCAACATTTGGCGAGAGCAGCAGCAATTGCCCATCGGATTGTCCAGCTTTACCGCCTACCCCACCTGGCGGAGGAGGAGCAGGTGGTGGAGGAGCTGGTGGAGGTGCAGGTGGAGGGATTGTAATACCACCAGTAACGCCTACAATTGTTACACCAACTAAGCCAGTCCCACTAGAAATAAAGTCTACCTTATTAGAGACCACACTAATACCAGGTGAGGAAAAAACTTTCTCAGTAGATATAACAAACAACTTGGATGAAGATACAAAAGCTACAGTTACTGCAGAAGGTCCAGTCTTTAACCTGCTAACTATTCAGAAACCTTTAGTAACAATTAAGGGCAAAACTACAGAAGTTGTAGAAATCAAAGCTTATGCACCTTTGACAGCAGTTCCTGGCCTGTATTCAGGAGAAATTGTAATTACAGCCGGTTCTATCACTCATAGAATACCAGTAACAATTACGATAGGAGCCATAAAAGAGCCTTTGCTCGACGTGAAGACTACAGTACTTTCTAGCGTTGTTCCACCAGGAGGAAAGCTGTTGATAGAAGTTACACTCTTGAACATGGGAGAAACTGCAAAGATAGAAGACATAACAGTAAACTACATAGTTAAATCACTTACTGAGCCACCAACAGTCGTTACAAGCTCTTCTGAAACTCTAGCAGTTGAAAACATGAAGAAGTACCAGAAAGAAATAGAAATTCCGGCAGGAACACCAGAAGGAGACTATATAATAGAAGTGAATGCTTCTTACTGGTATGGTAAGAAGTTTGCATCTTCAGCTGCAAGCTTCAAAGTCAGCCAGTTACCACTTCCTTTGCTAGTATTAAGGTCTATCTTCCTTAATCCAATAACATACATAGTTCTATTCCTAGGAATTCCAGGAATAATAGTTGGCTACAGATGGTTTGCCGCTTATCAGGCAGCTAAAGCAGCAAAGGCAAGGTACATTGCTCCGATAGACTTCAAGAGCTTGCCAAAAGCTGGACCAAACTCTATAGAAGTTGGTAAAATAGCAGAGACTGATGTTAAGGCTTACATAGACATTTCACAGCTTGTCATGCACTCAATAGCAGCAGGTGGTTCAGGCTCTGGTAAGAGTGTTTCAGCAATGGTTTGTGCAGAAGAGTTGCTCAAGAGAAAAATACCTGTCATAGTGTTTGACCCAACTGCTCAGTGGACTGGTTTCATGAAGCCATGCAAGCTAAAGCCTATGCTAGACTTGTATCCAAAGTTCGGGCTTAAGCCAACTGATGCTAGAGGATTTAAGACAAACATAGTCCTTGTAGAAGATCCTGACATGGAGATAGACATAAAGAAGTACATGAACCCAGGCGAGATAACAGTTTTTGTCATGAACAGACTTAAACCAGAACAGCTAGACAAGTTTGTAAGAAGGAGCGTGCAAGCAATATTCGACATGAGACCTCCAGAATCTAAAGAACTTAAGCTGTTGCTTGTTTACGATGAAGTTCACAGGCTGCTTTCAAAGTATGGTGGAAAGGGCGGTTATGTTGCAATAGAAAGGGCATGCAGAGAGTTCAGAAAGTGGGGAATTGGAGTCTTCTTGATATCTCAAGTTTTGCTAGACTTCAAGGGTGCCGTAAGAGCAAACATAGCAAACGAAATTCAGTTGAGGACGAAGTATGAAGGAGACATAGGAAGAGTTAAGTCCAAGTACGGAATAGACTATGCTTCAAAGGTTACAAGGCTCACTATAGGTACTGGTCTGTTCCAGAATCCAGAGTACAACAACGGAAGACCATGGTTCGTATCCTTCAGACCTCTGCTACATTCACCTTTCGCTTTAACAGACGATGAAATTAATCAGTACATCAAACTAAATAAGAAAATAGAGGAGATAGAGAAGAAGATTGAAGAGCTGAAGAAGAAAGGCATAGACACTTACGACATTGAGATAGAAGTGAACATTGCCAAGGATAAGATAAAGACTGCAGCATTCAAGATGGCAGAAACATACTTAGAGTCTGTAGAAAAGAGGATAGAAAAGGTTGAAAGGGGGAAGTAGATGCTGTTCAAAAAGCCTAAGAAAGAGGAGCTGATGAAGGAAATTGAAGATGTAAAGAATTTGCTAGCTCAGCTGGAAGATGATTATAGGAAGGCCAACGTTTCTGAAAAGTACTACCAGGAAATGAAAGAAAAGTATTCTAAAAAGCTTGAAGAGCTGCAATCTAAGCTTGGCGATAAAAAGGAAGAGAAGGAAAAGCCTGTGGAAAAGAAAGAAGAGAAGAAAGAGATAGAAGTTGGAGAAGTGGAGGAGATGACACCAGAAGTAATAGAAAAACTTGCTCAACAAGTAGCAGCACAGTCAGGAGCTCAGCCTACAGAAGTGCAAGAGCAGCCTACGGAAGCTGCAGAAGAAGCTGTTAGCAAGGATGTAGAGATGGAAAAGTTGAAGGTGATGATAGACACGGTAAGGGAAGCAAACAAAGCTACTGAAGAATCTATAAGAAACATTTCTGAGAGTATAGGCGAGCTAAGGTCGATGATCTTCCAGACAGACGGAAGCTTGAGAGAGGCTATGGTAAAGTTGGAAAAGATGGAAGATGAAATAGGAGAAGTTAAGCCAAAGGAGATAGACAAGAAGATTAGAAGTGTTAACGAGACCATAGAAAAACAACAGATGACCTTGGAAAAGTTTGAAAAGCAGATTCAAGATTTGTCAGAGAAGATAAACAAAGTGCATGAAATGCTGAAGAAGGTTGGTGGGATTGAAAGTTTGGTGAAGTTGGACAAGGATATACAAAAGAAGTTAGAAGATATGAAAGAAGCGTTGAAGTATACAGAAAGACTTGCACTCAAGACTGAAAAGACTTTTATAGACTTGAGCAAAAGCTTGGAAGATATAACTCTTTACAAAGCAAAACAGGAAACTTTAGAAGAAAGTGTGAAGGATTTGTTGAAAAGTGTTGATGAAATAAGTGCACGATTTGAGAACATTCCTACCAAAAAAGATTTAGATTCTGTGAGGAGTGATATACTACTTGTTCAAAAGCAGATAGAAGAGATAAACAAAGTTTTGCCAATTGTCAAGACAAGGCTTCCTGAAACTGTAGAGAAACTTAAAAGAGAAAAAGATGACATACTTCTTTTCTTGAATTCTTTGGAGGACCAACTGAAGTCAGGAGCAATAAGTGTTGGTGAGTATGAAGAAGTAAAAAAGAAGAATTTACAGAGGTTAGCTGATGTAGAAAAGAGGCTTGAGAGAGAATGGAAGTTGGTAGAAGAGATAATCTCGAAGGGTGCACCAGAAGTAAAAGTGGAGGAAGCACCAGCAGAGACGAAGCAAGAAGTCAAAGAGCAACAGGAAGCCAGTAAGGAAGAAAAACCAGAAGAAACTACAGAAGCTCAAGTTACAGAAACAGAGAAGAAACAAGTGGAAGTAGAAGCAAAGAAGGTTGAGCATGTAGCAGAAGAACATGAAGAGACTAAACAGCCTACTCCAGAAAAACCAGAAGCGGAAGAAAAAGCTGAAAGGGAAGAGATGGTAGACATTCTAAAGAAAATTAGGGAAAGGTTCAAATGATAATAAGCGTTGTAAGTGCAAAGGGTGGTGTTGGTAAGACTACACTAACTGCTAACGTAGGAGCATCTCTTGTCAAAGATTTTGGAAAGAAAGTTTTGGTCATAGACGGTAACATAACAACACCTTCTCTTGGCATACATCTTGGCATACTATCTCAAGAAAGGACTTTAGACGATGTGTTGGTTGGAAACGTGAAGCTGTATCAGGCAGTTTACATCCATCCTTGTGGGTTGCATGTTATACCTGCTAGTCTTTCCCCAAAAACAAGCTACCCAGATCCAGAGGTTTTAAAAGAAAGAATTTCAGAAGTAAAGAGTGCGTATGACTTTATTTTAATAGACGGAGCAGCTGGCATAGGGCGTGAGGTGATAGCAGCCATTACAGCTAGTGATAGTACGCTTATCGTGACAAATCCTGAAATGACTTCCATCCTTGCAGCAATAAAAGTGATAAAAATCTCAAAAGCCTTGAACATCCAGCCTATTGGTCTGGTCGTTAACAAAGTTTCTAATGAAAAGCATGAACTGAAGAAGGCTGACATAGAAGAGCTTTGCGAGACTAAAGTCATATCTATAATTCCATACGACAAGAAGGTTTCTGAGAGTATCAAGAAAATGTCTCCGATAGTTCTTAACCACAGCTCACCTTCAGCAAAAGCTTTCAGAGAGTTGGCTTCTCTGCTTGCAGGAGAGGAATTTAGAGAAGAAAGTTTCTGGATGAAGATCAAAAGACTTTTCAGGCTTTAACTGGGGTTGGCTTTAGACTTTGTGCGAGCGCTAACAGGTCTTCAAACTCCTTTTTCAAGTCTACAGAATCAGCATTCTTTAAGCTAAGCTTAATAACTTTCCCGAATTTACTTTCTAGTGCAACTAGCTTAGTCTCATCTGCACAGTCTATTTTGTTTGCTATAAGTATGTATGGAACGTTACTTGCAATTTTTTTAACAGTTTCAAAATCTTCTATCTGCTTTTCTATCGGCAAAGAATCTTTTGAAACGTCGAATATGTAGATTACGAAGCTTGGGTCTACTTTTTTTATTTGTCCGTCTAATGTCCCGTCTATTATAGCAGGAAGTTCCACAAATTGTATCTGTCTGCCAGCAAGTGCAGAAAACCTTGAACTCAATGCATTGATAAAAGATGTTTTGCCTGACTGCCTTACACCAGTTACTAAAAAGACAGGGACAAGATTCAAGGTTAACAGACTTTTTCTTAGAGCTAGAAACCTCCAAACGACAAATGCAGAAGAAACTACAGTAAGCAAGGCTATTGAAGTGTATATTGAAAACGTTTCTGGGAGTATCATATTTCCACTTTTGTTACAAATAATAATAGTCTGTCAATAAATAAAAACTCTCCTATGCTTATGAGAATGCCACCTACTGCTAAGCTTAAATACTGTAAGATTTGCACGGGTGGAAGGTCAGAAGCACTTATAAGAAGGTTAAAGCCTAAAACAATGAAGAACAAGTTCTTTTCTGGCATTTTATTTAGCAACAAGAAAAAAAGAGCATAGGGTAAAGTTAGTAGAAAAGCGCCAACTATTGGAAAGTATGCAGGCTGTTCATGAGGACAGTTCATTTCTGTGTAAGTTCCTAAATTCTGGTCTATCAAAACAAACCTAATGTTTTTGCATTCTGATAGCAGTCCCATTAGGTAGTGTCCTGACTCATGTAGCAAGACAGTAGAAGCAGCTACAGAAACGTTAAGGAGGGCTGATGTAATAAAAACTAGCGAGAAGATGTTGAAAACTTTTCTCATATATTAAATTATGCGAGAAGATTATATTAATTATGAATAAGGCAGTACTTTTAGTAGTTTTAGCCCTTCTTGCAATTCTAGCAATGTACATAGCTAGTAAAGCTCTGACAGGATTTTTTGTTGGGTTTGGCCAGCCTGCTGGAGAATTTAAATGGTGGAACGTTTCTTGGCACTATAGGTTTAGGCTAGAGATAAACTCAACTTCCTACAGTAGAACCGACTGGCCTATAGAACAATTTGTTAACTTTACAGATTTGTTGCCAGCTGGAACTTTTGATGAGAATTCTATAAGAGTTTTTGAGTATAGTCAGTCCGGCGATATACTGTATGAAGTTCCGAGCCAATTTGAAAAGGATGAAAATTTTGATGCTTCAAGCAATGCTGCCGGAACTTTAGTATTTTTGATGAATGGTACTACTCAACTCAATACAAAGAGAATATATTTCGTGTATTACGATACTGTGGAAAATGGTCCAAAAGGAACTCCAAGCTATCCTACACAACTTGCATACAGTTGGGACGGACAAGTTGCTAATGTTAACAACACAATTTTGAGAATTTACATAGATACAAATAGAGGAGAAAACACTTCAGGTATTTACCACGTAGAAGATATAGGCGGAACAGTTGTAATTACAGCTTCTTCAAACGATAAAACAGCAGAATATTTACAATACTCTAATGGCACAGCAAACTTTACTTTTGATTTGAGAAACAATGCAAGCTTTTTTGTTGGACCAGTAAGGCTTGTGATAAAGCAAGAAGGAGATGAAGTGATTTTTGGAAATCCTAACCAAAAGACAAATGAAGGAAAAATGGTAAAAAAGTATTTCATTTACAATAGAGCTGGTCCTCAGCAATATGGAACTTTTATTAAAATTTTGCAAGAGTTTAAAAATGTTGCAGGATATGCTATACAAAGAAGCTCAACTCCAGCAGGTGCTTTAGCTTTTGACTTGAATAGAACTCTTTCTTCAGGTTATATAGACACATTAGACTTCAGTTCTACAGATCCTTATTCATGGGTCTGGGGATCTGGCTTTGGAGGTGAAATGGTTGGTGTAATTAATCTTGAGGAAAGCGGAACTTCTAATTATTATTCAACTAATAGCACAAGCTACGGAAGGATTGGTATACAGCTAGATCAAACAACAATTCCTGCAAGCACAAGCATAAAGGAGGTTGCTTTAGTCTATTTTGCTGGCTGGGGTGGAAGTGATGCTGTTTCAGAATTTTTGAGCATAAAAGATAGAGTTTCAAATCCTGTTAGCATTACACAATTCTTGCCAGAGAAATGGTATGTTGAAATAATACCTTCGATCAATGCAACGATCTACAATAGAAATGAAGCAATGCTGATAAAAGCAAACGTTTCTTCTGGAGATCCTTATAACTTAACAAAATATATAAATGCTACTTTTGACATGGGAACTCCTTCTCAGAGCGATGACCAAACAATTGTTTTGTACGATGACGGAACTCATGGGGATGAGACAGCAGGAGACAAAATTTTTACTAATACATTCTTATTGCCTACAAATGCTGAAGTTGGAATTTGGGTCATAAACTTTACTGCTTATACAAGTAATTATGAGTTTTTGAATTCAACTGTTCTGTATTTCAACGTTACCGATATTTTAAACGTCACAGTAAGTGTGGTAAACAAAAAGCCTGTTGTTGGTACTTTAGTTGTTGCAAACTTGTACGTGAAAAACTTTAGACAAGATTCTTGGATAGCTGGTGCGACCATAAACTGTAGTTATGATTCTTCAGAAGTAGTAAACAAGGTAGACTTTGGCAACGGAACTTATTCTGTAAACTTTACTGCTCCTAGCAACGTCGGTAATTATGTTCTTGCTTGTAATGCAACAAAAGATGGAAATTTTGGCAACAATTCTGATACTTTTTCAACAGAGCCAGCAAACACTTCTGTCAACATAACAATAGAGCCGTTAAACCCACAAGTTTATCATGTTAGCTTATTCTCCAACGATAGTTTTGTCATTACTGCAACAGCTACAAACTTTGACGACGGTACTGCTTATTCTGCTAACATTAGCTTAGAAATGCTCCCAGGATGGATTTCTAATACTACTCAGGTAGAATGTGGAGATCTAGAGAAAAATGCTTACTGTTCCAAAGCCTTTAACGTTACTGTACCAAATGCTACCCAACCAGGAAACTATTCTCTTAATGCTACTGTTTATTGGAAAAACCCTGATGGTAGCATTTCTTCTAACAAGACTGAAATAAACGTCACAGTAAACTCAAATCCGCTTTTAGAAGTAGAAGAGACAAAAATTTCTAGTGAAGCTGGTGATGGTATTTGGAATTTTATAGGCAACTTCACAGTCTTTTCTGTTGGTAACGATGAGTTGCGAAATATAAGTTTTTCTTGTGTTTCTGGAACAGTTTGTACTGATTTTATAATAAGCTTTAGGCCGGAGAACATTTCAAGCTTGCCAATGGCAGCTAAGTATAATGTTTCAGTCAACGTTTCCATTTCTCTCGGCTATCCTTCCGGAACTTACAACGGAACAGTAAATGTTTCAGCTCAAAACGATAAGTTCGACACTCTAACAATAGAAGTAATTTTGCCACCTAAAACAAACGTAAGCATTACAACTAGCATACCAAGCTACACAGCTCAAAATATAACAATGCTAAACTCTGAAAGTTTTACCTTTTCCTCAAACGCAACAAACATAGGAAACAGTAGTGCAAGGTTTGTCAATATAAGTTTATCTTTACCTACAGGATGGTCTTCAAATTCTACTCTAGAAAATTGTGGGAATTTGACAAAAGAAGAGATATGCTCTAGAGCCTTTAACGTTACTGTACCAAATGCTACAGCTCCAGGAAACTATTATGTAAACGTTACTGCTACATGGACAAACTTAGATAACTCCATTAGCACGAACAAGACTTCTATTCTAGTTACAGTCTCTTCTAACCCATTAATAAATGTTAGCGAGGATGTAATTTCAGCGTCTTTAGAGGATGGTGTAGAAACGCAAATAGGGAATTTCACTGTTTTGTCTATAGGAAACGATGCTTTACAAGGCATAAGCTTCTCATGCATTTCAGGAGAAGTTTGTACAAACTTTACTTTAAAGTTTTCACCTTCTTCTATACCAACTCTTCCAGCAGGCTCAAACTATTCAGTAGCAGTAAACGTTTCCATTCCTCTCGGCTATCCTTCCGGAACTTACAATGGAACAGTAAATGTTTCAGCTCAAAACGATAAGTACGACATATTCCTTCTAAACATAACAGTTGTAGAAAACAGGACTTGGAGTGTATATCCTACTTATTGTGAAAGGTCTACTCAACAGCCTGTAGGAACAGCTTGTGAAATAAATGTAACAAATCTTGGAAACGTGCAAATAAACTTTACTGTATATCCTGAAGAAGGCAACTATACAAAAGTAAATGAGACAAGCTTTGTTGTTAATAGAGCAAGTTGGCACGTTTTCAATATAACTTACAATGCTACAGAAGCCCCTCCAGCAATCTACAATTCTACTTTTACTTTGGATGCTGTTCAACCAGGTTCTAACCCAGACTATGCAATAATTAAAGTGTCTCTATTGCCGTATATCCCACCGATAATAAACATTTCCATACTTCCTAAGGAGATCGAACAAAACTCAAGCGTAAAAATTTTGGTAAATGTGACAGATAGATCTGGAAGCGGTATATCCTGGACTAAAGTAAATATAACAAGGCCTAATGGAATTGTTGACAGCTTTTCGATGGCTCTTGTAAGCGTTAATGGGAGTTTAAGCTTCTGGGAGCTTGTATATCCGAACATTACTGGTAGCACTGAAGAAAGAGGTTTATACAATATAACAGTTTATGCAAAGGACAACATAGGAAATGAGGGTGAAGAAAACTCTTCTTTCATTGTTTATGCTAAGCTAAACATCTTGCTTTCCACGCTTTCTGACAAATATTATCAGGGTGATACTGGCTCAATATACTATGCTGTAAGAAACTTTACAAACAATCCTGTACCAAACGTTACAGTAAACTTTACTATAGAAAATCCTCAAGGTAATTTAATCTACATTTCTCCTCAGCTAAAGACAAATGCTGATGGCAGTATATCCCCTCTTCCAACCTTTTCTCTTCCTTCTGACGCCCCTCTTGGAAATTACTCTTTATCTTCATTTTCCGAGTACTTTGATGAAATTACAAACAAGCATATAGAAATACAAAAGAACTATACTTTCCAAGTATTCTCAAGGACAGTTACTGTTACAGGACTTTTTGCTGATGTAGAAACTGCAGTTGTTTGGTATCCCGATAATGTGATGAGGTTTGGTATTCTTGTATACAACGGAGAAGGTAAGCCTGTTGACCCAACTAGCATGAATTTAACAGTCTACGATCCAGCAAACAACATATACTTTTCTGCTAACTTGTCTCAGATGACAAAACAGTCTACAGGCTACTACATATACCAGTATGCTATGCCTTCAACAACTCCTAGTGGAATGTTCTTAGCAGTGCTAAACGTGAGTCAAGAAAACTTCCAAACCATGAAGCTAAAGGCTTTTAGAGTTGCTCATGGAGGTCCTTATGACGTGAGAATTACTCTGTTAGAAAATGAAGTTCAGCAAGGAAGCTATCTAGATTTTGTACTAACTGTAGAAAACAAGGGAGAAGTTTCTCAAGATGTTTTTGTGGAGTATTGGGTATCTTCTCCTCAGAACACTACTTACTACTCTGCATCGGAAGCAGTCTACACACCTTCTGTTACAAACCAAAGCTTTACAAGAAGTGTTTACATTTATTCTACTCAACCTTTAGGAACTTATTTCTTGAACGTTAGAGTTACTTACGATACGGTTCAGCCATCCATAACAGCAAACGCAAGCTTTTTGGTAGTAGCAAGAGTAACTCCAACAACTTTACCACCACCGGCAGGACCTACTATTTACGTGCCTGTAGGGGCATTTCCAACACCAACGCCTACTGAAAAAATAACAGCAGGAATTCTGATATCCAAGTACAACAGCAACATCACTCTTGCAAAAGGCTTCACAAGTTTTGAGACAGTAACTGTAAACAACACTGGACAAGTGGACTTAGAGAACGTAAGCCTTCTTTTAGTAGGAATACCTTTAGCTTGGTTTAACATTACACCAGAATCTTACAAAATACTTCCTAAAGACCAGTCTGTCGTGTTTTTGATTACTTTTGATGTTCCAGAAAATGCAAGGGTAGGCAGTTATGGCGGCACTTTAATCGCTAGCTCTGGAGTAGCAAGCGACCAGAAGAAGGTGACAATAACAGTTGTAGAATCTGTGGAAGAATTGTTGAGAGCAGAAATTAAAAAGCTGAAGGATGATTTGTTCAGCTTAGAAGTTGATACAAAGGTTGCTGAGAAGGAAGGTAAGGACGTTTCTGCGATAATGCTTTTGATAGACAGCATAAAATCCTACATAAAAAGTGCGGAGGAAAACTTGGAAAACAAAAAGTTTAGTGAAGCTTTGGAAAACGTTGCAAACGCTAAAAACCTTCTAGAAAGGGCAAGAAGTATGCTGAGTAAGGCAGAAGTAATTGTTAAGCCACCTTCTGTACTACCTTTCTTCCCATGGTTGATAGTAGTCTTAGTCGTCGTTTCTGCAGTAGTTGCAGGCATAGTCTTCTGGATGAGGAAAAGGAAGAAAGTAGTTGGTGTAAGACCATGGGTAATACCTTTAGGAAGGCTGGCTGATTTAGTTAAAGCGAAAAAGGTTAACAAAGAAGATTTGATAAAAGAGAAAGAAAGGCTGCTAAGAATGCTTGAAGTTCTGGAGAAAGAGAAGGAGGAAAAGCTAGTAAGCCTAGGTGCTTACAGAGAGATGAAGAAGAACTTAGAAAAGAAGCTTGCAGAAATAGAGAAAAAGCTTACTTAAGCGCACTTAATCTTATGACAAACCTACTCCTGTTGCAACTACTGTAATAGTGGCAGTATTCAAGTTGCCAAAAGGTATTCCTAATGGTGTATATATGTCTAAGGTAAGTGTATGAGTTTCATAAGGTACTAAATCGTGAGCTTGTATGTATCTGGAATTCTGGCAGATGCTAAATCCGTTTCTTTTGTCATACCTGTATATGTAAATTTTTTGGCAGTCGTAGGATACTGCTACACAGCTTTCATAAAGTGGTGCAGTTTGTCTATTTATGCTGAAGTATCCAAAGTTGGCATCACCACCATTGTAAGAAATACCGTCTGTAGTTGGTGTTCTTGTTGCCGCAGTACCGTTGTCTTCATCATCCTCTAGAGCAAACTGCGCCCCTGTATTGTTGCAAAAGCCGCCTGTACCATTACCAACTAACCAGTTATACTCATAAGTAGTATTCTTGAAGAAACCCCAAGCAACTGGGCTATTTACACCAGTCTTCTGCATGTTTGATATATCTTCAGTCCAGTTCCACTCTATTCTACCAGCAAAGAAGAACTTATTGTAAGTTTCGTTCTTAAAAACTATAAGACCGCCAGCTGCATAATCAGTTGCGTTTGGCGAACCATATGGCCTTGTTGTCTCATCAGTCAAAGTATCTACATAAGCATATATGTTAGTCAAGTTCACAGAACCAGTGTTCTTTATGTCAAGTAGTTTAGTACCACCAACTCCTCCTGGAATGACTGACCAGGAAAGTATGGATGGGAAAACTGTAACTTCTGCAACCTTTTCTACACTCACGTAAACATCAGCAGTATCGTTCACGCTTACATCAGCAAGAGTTAGAGATGACTGTAAGAGGCAAATGAGAGCCATTGATGCAGCAAGTAAAATCAATCTTTTCATTTTTTCCCTCTATACAATATTAGTAAGTATAGTATTTAAATATTATTGTTAAATACTAATTTATAGTAAGAAACCCAAAATATTTTTAGTGGTAAGGGTGGATAAAAAAGAAATTATACTGAAGATCTTGAGAGAGCATCCTGACGGCCTAACTATTCAAGAGATTTCTAAGCTTGGAAAAATGAGCAGAATAACTGCTACTATTTATATTCATGAGCTTTTAGGCGAGGGAAAAATAGTAGAGAGAAAAATAGGTGCTTATAGGTTGCTTTACTTAAAGGAAAAATACTTGGAGACTGTCAAGGAGAAGGAAATAATAGAGAAAATAAAAGAAAAAATTAAATAGGGTTAAGCTTATGTTGCAACTACTGTGAAAGTTGCTGTCTTCAAGCTTCCTGCTGGTATTCCTGATGGAACAAATACGTTAAGAGTAAGCGTATGCGTTTCACCTGGAACTAAGTTAGGAGCTTGTATGTACCTAGAGTTTGTGCATGCAGCAAAGTTTGGACTGCTTCTCTTGTCGTAAGCGTATATGTATATCTTGCTACAGTCGTAGTATGCTGCTACACAGCTTCCGTAAAGTGGTGAACTTGCTCTGTTTATGCTGAACAATCCCCAATCAGTTGCTGTTTGGAGAGTAATGCTTGTATCACTGGGTGTTCTTGTTGTTACAGTACCGTTATCAGGATAGTCTGAAATTGCAAATTCAGCTCCTGTATTGTTGCAATAACCGCCAGTCCCGTTACCAAGAGCCCAGAAGTATTCATAACTTGTGTTCTTGAAGAAGCCCCAAGCAACAGGAGAAGTTATAGCTGAAAGATCCTTATTACCAACATCTTCAGTCCAGTTCCACTCTATTCTACCAGCAAAGAAGTATTGAGTATCTGTCTCATTCCTAAAAACTATTACTCCACCTGCTGCATAGTTTGCTGGATTGTCTGTTCCATAAGGTCTTGTTGTCTCATCAGTCAAAGTATCTACATAAGCATATATGTTAGTCAAGTTCACAGAACCAGTGTTCTTTATGTTCAACGATTGTACAGTTCCTGCCTGCCCTGGGTTGATGTTAGTCCAACTCAAGATTGTTGGTATCACTGAGAGCTGTGCTACACTCTGAACGCTTACGTCTACAGTAACAGTACTCTCTGCTGCTAAAACTTTGGTACCAAGAAGAATTGCTGCAATTGTTAGCGCAATCAGTATTAGCTTTACTTCTTTCATATTTAATATTATTGATTAAACTATTATTTAAATATATTATTTAACTCTTGTGTGATTAGAACTTATTAACTTTATTTTGTTCACAAAAGTTTAATATAAGTGTTTCAAAGCTGTTTAATACTTGTGTTTTTTCAGTGTTAATCAGTATTTTATTAAATACTTTTAATTACAAATAATTAATATGGAAGGAAACGAGAAGGAAATAATTCTTGAGTTGCTAAGTAGAGAAAAGGGTGGGCTGACTATTCAAGACATTTCTAGGCTAGGAAAAATGAGCAGGTTTACTGCTACTATTTACATCCATGAGCTTTTAGGCGAAGGAAAAGTAGTAGAGAGAAAAATAGGTGCTTATAGACTTTTCAAGCTGAAGGAGAAGAAAAGTTAAACGTATGTGATAAATCCTGAGGCTTCCAACTCTTCTAACAAAGGCTTTAAGCCAACTTTCACGTCTTCTGGTGTATATCCACAAAGCTTTGACACTTCTTCAGCTATCTGATCAACAGTCCTTTTCCCGTTGCACAATTTAAGCAGGTTCACGACCCATTTTTCAACACGCCAAATTTTTGTTCCATCAAATGTTGCATAATAATTTCCCATGTAATCTATTACCTTCAAGTTCTTAGCTTTCAGAGGCTTTTTATCGTTCATAGCTGTTAAAAACTTATTTTAGTATAAATAAATAATTCAAATATGCGAAGGGTTCTTGCTTTGATAGCAGTTTTAGCATTACTTTTTTTCTGTGGAAAATCTCTTGCTGCAGAATTTGTAGTCGGAGTTTCTCCGCCAATCGTAGATTTGGGCGAGATAGGAAGGGGAGAAAGTAAAATAGTAAAGTTCTACATAGTAACGCCTTCTACTGAGCCTTTAATAGTAAACCTAGAGAGAGAGCAGGGCAGCTTGGACTTTTTTAGCAGAGATGCCTACAAACCTTTTCTTTACAACTATTCAGAAGAAATTTTGACTAGCTGGGCAGAATTTTTAGCCAATCCTGTGGAGCTTAAACCGACTAACGAAAGTCTGAAAACTACTGTAGGAGAGATAAGAAGGTGGAGAGAAGTAAGCTTTATCCTAAACGTTCCGAGCAATGCAGAACCAGGTTACCATTTGCTAAGAATAAAGCCTCTACCTGCTGTTCCTTCTGAAGTTTTAGGACAAGCAGGAGCAAGGGTTGTTGCAGTGACTGGAGTAAATGTTCTGTTCAAAATTCCAGGTGATGCTAAAAGAGATGGAATAATTCTTGACGTAGTTCCAGGAAGCTATATAGGCAATAGGCTTGAGATAAACACTTACTTCAAGAACACTGGCACTGTTACTGTTTCGGCAAGAGCTTCTCATGAAATAGTAGCTAACAACACTTCTATAGCAAACATTTCCTCTTCTACCGAGCTAGTCAAGCCAGGCGAATTAAAAGTATTGAAAGCTTACTTAGATGTTTATAAGGATATGCCACAAGAAATTGAAGCAAGAACAACAGTAAGCTACACTACAGGATCTAATTCTAAAGTCTTCAAGCTTTCATTACCACCTATTGCTGCACCTTATGTTGCAGTAGCAAGACCGCAAGTATTTCCATGGTGGCTAATAATAGCATTGATAATAATTGTTGTTGGTAGTATTTTGGTTTACAAGTGGTACAAATGAAAAAAATGGTACGAAAGAAGAAAATTTTGTGGATAGCAGCAATTGTTGCATTAATTCTTGCTGCAATTCCAGTTATAAACTTTTTAATAAACTATCAGTATGAGCCAAAGGGCATGGTTGCTAACAGAACTTTTGTTTCCTATTCTGACTTGTTTTTTGATTATGAGATAACAAGGTATCCTTCTTCTGTCGAGGTTGCTCCTGTTCAAGAGCAAGAAAAACTTTTGTTGGGTATATCCGCAGATCCTTGGAACCTTAACTTTGGAATAATTCCTGCTGGTAAAAACTTTGGCAAGAGGTTTGTAAGCTTGGTAAACTTGAAAGAAAAGGACGTTAAAATAGTTCTTAAAGCATGGGGAAACATTTCCAGCTTTGTAAAGTTTAACAAGAACAATTTCATCCTTCATCCTAAGGAAAACGTTACAGTAGAAGTAGGCTTCTATGCAGAAGGGGCTGAAGTCGGAAACTACACAGGAGTAATAGATGTAGTAGTTCAAAAGCCCAAGTATGATTTTATCTACAGCTTTTGGAGATAGAAATGAAAGCTAAACTTCTAGTTTTTCTTCTCTTCTTCAGTTTAGTTTTATCAAATGCTAACGCCGTCTTAATAGAAGTTAAGGTACCAAAAACATTGAAAGGAAACGTTACTTCATTTTCTTACGATTTTTCTAAAAACTTAGTAGCTTTCAAGCTCGAGTTTTACAACAGCGGAAGCATTTCTTATACAGGCAGAGCTCGAATAGACGTTTTCAACGACTCTCAAACAATCTTTACTGCCTGGAGCGAGGAGAAGAAATTCATGCCTGGAGATAGAAAAATTTTTGAATTGTACTGGTTTACAAACTTGACTGGTAACTTTTCAGGAAGAATTAGGATGTATTTTGCTAACGAGATGCTAGAGAAGACTTTCAACTTAGAAAAAGTCTATTCTTACCCAACTGAAAACATTTTTACAATAAGCAGCTTTAGGACTTATGAGAATGCTGTTGTTTTTGATTTAAAGGCAGAGAAAGACGTGAAGAATGTTGTAATAATCCCAGAAAACATTCCTTTGGGCTGGGTCTTCCAGCAGAAGAAAATAGAAGAGATGAAAAAGGGCGAAGTTAGGACTGTTGCGATTAGCTATAAACCAACAGTATGGTCTGAGGAGAATTTAGCTCTGTCTATAGCTGATGGGGACGGAAAGTACTTTGCTCAGGAAGAAGTAAAGCTGAAGAAAGAGTCAGGCTTGTTAGGCTTTGTTCACTACTTGATAGACTTGCTGAAGCTGGAGAAAGAAGGCTACTTTTAAGAGCCCTTTTATTTTTTATATTGTTACAATATTGTAGCTATATATAATAAATATTTAAATAATATTGCAACCAAATTGTTACTATATGGAAAGTGGCCTGACTAACAAAAGTATAGAAGAAAAAATCATGGAAATTCTGAAGAACCGAATACTTTCCACTTCTCAACTTGCCAAAGAGCTTGGGTTGAAAAGGTATATCCTAGTAGGCTACCTAGAAGCCATGAAAAATCGTGGTTTGCTAGAGTTTCACAAGGTTGGTAAGGCAAACGTGTATACTGTTGCGAAGGTGAGAAAATGAGGAAGATCCTGCTTGCAATAGTTTTTATCTTAGCACTAACAAAAGCAGTTTTAGCATCGCCTGTAATAAATAGCGTAACGTTTGAACCTTCTTCCAGCTTATGGGTTGGAGAATCTTTGGGTGTAAAGGTCAACTGTACTGATGAGCTAAACAGCATTTCAAGCGTTAATTTATCAGCAATCGGTGAGGACGGATATACCATACCTACTAAAGATCTAACATTCCAGTCTGGTGTATACACTACAACAATAGAAAGCCTTTACCTAAGCTATCCAAACAAGTTTTCTGTCAATATAACATGCATAAACAACAATTCAGAAAGTGTTAGCCAAACACAGGCTTTTGAAGTCTCTTCTTTCACTACGACCATTTCTAGCATTACTCCTTCAACTGTCTACTTAGGAGACTTGATAGAAGTTGATGTGGTAGTAAAAAGAAACAACGAACAAATAAGCTCTGGAGTAAGTTTTATAATCAAGCTTAACGATTCTGTAGTTCAGCCTAAAGTTCAGCCACCATACGATCCTTCTAAAGGTTGGATAATTTATCTAGATGCTCCAAACGTTTCTGGTCAATACTCTTTGTCTATAACTACATCTTACGGAAGAGTTAGCGATACAAAAACAATCAGCTTAACAGTCAACGAGCCTGTCTTGTTTTCCATAACAGGAATAGATAAAACTCTGGTTAAACCTAACGATACAATAACGCTCCAATTAAAAGCATTGGACAGAGGAAACACAATACCTTTAACGAGCAGCAATGTAGAGATTCAGGTAGGCTCTACCAAAGCTGAAATAAAAGCCATAACACCAGTAAGCAATTACTATAATTTAGCTGTAATTGCTCCAACCGTATATCCAGACAGCTATAAGCTGACTGCTTATCTGTACTACAAGAATTATACTTACTCTGATAGCACTACAATAAGTTACATAGTTCCTGTTTCTGGAAAGATAACTGATGAAAATGGAAAAGGAATTTCAGTAGAGCTTAAGTTTTTGTCTGGTAGCGTGGAAAAACTAAAACTTTATACAGATTCTTCTGGTGCTTACAGCAGCTACTTACCCCCTGGAACTTATGATTTGCAAATAACATTTCCACAGTCAGTTCTTTATCTTAGTGGCATGAACATAAGAAGTTTCGAAGATCCTATTAGGTATTACTATTCTACTAGTGTGGATATACCTGGTATAAATTTGGTTGGCTTGTACGTTTATGAAGTAGCTCTCCCCTATTCACAAGCAACAATAGAAATGAAGTATGACGAAAGGAATGTTTTGGACGAAAGCACGATAAAAGTGTACAAGTGTGAAAAATGGAACAATGGTAAAAAGGTGTGCTATGGATCTTGGGAGGAGGTTACAGGCACTGTAGATACTGTGAGAAATGTAGTAAGCGTGACTACTTCAAGCTTGTCTGCTTATGCTTTAGGTACTCTAAAACAACTTTCTGTTGAATTTAGCTTGAACAAGGAAAGCTTCTACTTGAAGGATTTGATAAGAATAAGGGGTGTTGTTTTGGATGAGAATAGAAATGCTGTAAGTAATGCTACTGTATCTATAAGCCTGAAAGACACAAGCATAAACCTCACGACTACAACAGATTCTAACGGAATATTCCAAGCAGAATTTATAGGGCCTGAGGCTGAAGGATTGCATACCTTACTGTTAAAAGCAGAAAAATATCCTTACATAAGTTTTAACACTAGCAAGGAATTGAAGTTTGAGAGAAGCCAGGAATTTTCTGTAGTATTTCCTGATACAGTAAGAGCTGCTGCAGGGGAGAACTTGACACAAGAGCTTGATTTAATAAACACAGGTCAAAGCGATTTGTACGGCTTACAGGTTTTCATTACTGGAGTGCCTGCAAGCTATTACAGAATAGAAAAGGCTTTGGAAGATTTGAAAGTTGGAGAAACGAAAAAGATAAAGATTTACTTTTCCATACCTTCTGATGCAAATCAAACTACTCTTAGCGCTTCTCTTACAGTTTTCAACGACCAAGTGAAAAAAGAAAAGACGTTCGGCTTTACAGTATTAGCGAGCAACAAAACTGTAAGTCAGCCCACAGGAATCACAGGAAAAGCTGTTCTGCCAGAAATAGATTGGAATGTAGTTTTCATTATACTCTTTGCATTAGCTTCCTTTTCTCTTGCTTTCATCCTTAAGAGAAGGAAAGTTAGCAGAGGAAGGGAAGAAGTTAGAAGTTTGTTGTTCGATTTGAAGAATCGTTTAAAAAGTATGTCTTTCGTCGAACAAAAGTTTGATCAAATAGAAAAGGAGGGAGAGTATGGTAAGAATAATTGACGTTTGTTCTGGTAAAGGCGGAGTTGGAAAAACTACTGTAGCTGCTAACTTAGGAGTTGCTTTACAAGAGCTTGGCCAGAAAGTTGTTGTTGTGGATTGTAACTTGACAACATCTCACTTAAGCTTACTGTTCAACGCATATTCTTTTCCATTCACCTTCAACAGTTTTCTTAAGAATGAATGCAAGCTTGAAGAAGCAGTTTATCTTCACCAGTCAGGACTAAGCATAGTACCTGCGTCTTTAGAGTTAAGAGAGCTACCAGAAATTGATGTACCAAGCTTGAAAAACAAAATAAAAGAAGCTTTTGCTAGTTTTGATGTTGTTTTGCTAGATTCTGCCCCTGGTCTTGGCAGAGAGGCTTTGATAGCTTTACAGCTTGCTGATGAAGTTCTTTTTGTTGCAAACCCTTCTATACCTTCCTTGCTCGATGTTGTAAAGTGCAAGCAGTTAGCAAGTTCTCTTAATCCAAGACCATTGCTTCTAGGAATTGTTTTGAATAGAGTTAAGGGAAAAAGGTATGAAGTCTCTATAGAAGAGGTAAGACAGTTCACTGAGCTACCTGTACTGGGCATTATACCAGAGGACGAAAAAGTTCTAGAAAGCGCGAACAAGGGGAATCTAGTAATTATAAAAAGAGATTCTTCTGTCAGCCAAGCATTCTTTGAGCTTGCGAGTAAGCTCGTTGGTGTAGCTTACAAAAAGCCAGGAATCATTCAGAAGATTTTTTACAAGTTAGGTTTAAGTAAGAATTCTTATGGTCTGGTTTGGAGGTAGTGTATGAATAAAATTGGAAAAAAATCTTTAGCAAAAATTTTAGTTTTAATTTTCTTTTTCTATTTGAAAGTTATTATATCATTATTTGTGATAATATTATCATAAAAAGTGATAAAAAATGAAACTTGAGCTAAAAATAATTGATTTATTAGCTAAAAATGTAGAAAGGAGGTTTACAATCAATGAAATGGCAAAAAATTTGGGAGAATTTTACTCTTTTGTTCATAGAATAGTTGATAGACTGACCAAGGATGGAGTAATTATAAAAAATAAGGTTGGTAAATCTTATATTTGTTCATTAAATTTGGAAAATGAAAAAACTTTAGCACTACTACAGTTAGCTGAAATTGAAAAAGTAAAACAATTTTATGCAGTTAATAAAGGATTGAAATTAATCCTCGAGGATTTTGTCGAGCTTATAAAATCCGAACTTAAAAATAGGGCTGCAGTTGTTTTATTTGGTTCCTATGCTAAAGGTACTGCAACGAAAGAAAGTGATATAGACATCCTACTAATATCAAAGGGAAAAATTGATGTTGAAAAAATAACAAGGGAAATTTATGCAAAGTATGGAAAAGAAATAACCCCTATAGTAATGACTCCAAATGATTTTAAAAAACAGATGGAAAAAGCTTTGATTAAGGAGATTATAAAAGACCATTACATTTTGTATGGAGTTGAAAATTTTATAAATTTGGTGTTTAGGAGATGAAAGCTAAGGAAATAATTCTAAAGGCGTTAAAGAGACCTGAAAGAGAAAGGGGTCTCAGGGTGATAGTTCCGAATGACTACCTAAGCAGCGGACATATCAAAAAAGCAGACCACAACCTAATTGTTATGACAGATTTAAACAAATTGGGGCATGAAGATTGGGTTGTTATTTCTGCTTATTATGCTATGTATCAAGCTGCCTTATCATTGCTTGCAAAAATAGGATTGGAAAGTAAGGATCATGCCACAACTGTAGCTGTTTTGGAATACTTCTTTGGAAGACAAATAAGCAAAGAGCTAATTAAAAAATTCAACAAACTGAGGGAGATAAAGGATAAAATTGAAACCATAGTTATAGAAGAAAAATATATTGATTATTTTTGGAAAATCAAGAGAGTAAGGGAAGCTGCCCAATACGGGATTTCCGTAACATACAAGGAGACAGACATCATAATGAATTGTGCAAGAGAATTTGTAAGCAAAATCAAGCTAGTTATCGGTGAATTAGATGAAAGATTAATTGAAGCGATTAGGGTAAAGATAAAAGAACTGAAGGAAATGGAATAAAACGGGATGAAGGTTTATGATAATGGGAAAATCTTTAGCAAAAATCTCTTTAATTTTAGTTTTAATTTTCTTTTTCTTGTTTTCCATAAACAAAATTCTAGTAGCAATTACGCAAGGAAATGATCCTACAAATCAGTACAATCAAAGCCAAAGCATAAACATAACTGGAACTGCTTCAACAACTGACCAAGCAACTTTGAAAGAGGAATACGTGCAATTTTACATAGGCTATACAGTAGGCTATCTTGAAGTTGGGTTAGTCCAACCAGACCCAGCTCTTATTAGCAACGTGGTCCAAAATTCTACTTTTCTTGTTAATGCTACTGTTTTTTGTAGGACTGGACCTTGTGGCTACGTAAACGGAACTTTAATGTACAACTTAACTTCTCCTTATCCAGACACACCAATAAACACTACTTTTGGAGATAAACCTTTTTTCGTGAACGAAACTCCTGCTCTAGCGATGAAATCTTGCTCAAACAACCCTTTGAACGAAGGAGACTTTTGCAACTTAACTTGGATAATAAATGCAACTGGTGATATAAACACAGGCTGGAAATTTGGAGTTTATTTCAATTCTTCTTATCCAGAAGTTCAACCAAACGCAACTTTAAACGCAACAGTTTCTATAACTTCATGCACAGTAGATTTCACTCTACAATGGTCTTCCATAAGCTTTGGTGATCTAACTCCAAGCACTTACAACAATTCAGCTCCTGGCAATTCAAACAATCTTTACAACATAACAGTAAACCCAGGAAGCTGCAACCTTGACTTGTATATAAGAGGAACAGATCTAGTAAACACAACACTCAATTCAATAATAAAAGTTAGCAACATAAGCTGGAGCAACATAAGCAGCAACATAAACGATGGTTTCTTCCGTTTAACAGAAACTAATTCTCCAATCAGGCTAAACGTCTTACCAAGCACAAACGTTACAACATGGTACTGGCTTGATGTTCCGCCTGTTTATTCTGGCTACTATAATGGAACAATATACATAGTAGGTGTTTTGAATGGAGAAGCTCCTTAGTCTAGCAATCTTATCTTTTTTCATTCTTTTGCCAAGTGTAGAAGCAATTAGCTTAGGAACGCTTGTTAAGAACGATTTTGTTGCAGTTAAGCAGAATGAATCTGCTAAGTTTACCATACTTTTCTGGAATGTAGAAAGCTCGCCTTACATAGTAGAAACAAAAATAGAAAGTTCACCAGAGAATTGGGTTATAATAGTTAACCCTGAGCGGTTTTTACTAGATTCTACCACTGGTAGTGAAAGCATTTTCCTACCTTATCAGAAAGATCCTGTGAGGGCATTCCCAGTAAATGTTTTTGTAAAACCAGTTTCTACCAAACCTGGAAACTACACTTTAGTTTTGTCTGCAGCAGCTGGTTATCCAGGGAATACTATAAACTTCTTCCAAGAGAGAAAGTTCAAGCTTACAGTAGAAATTGAAGGTAAAGCTGAAGCTGAAGGAAGCAGTCAAACAAGCATTCAAGAGCCAAGCATGCCTACTGGTGAAACAACAAAAGTTCAAAACTATTTGAGCTACGTCCTTTATGCTATTGCTCTAGTTTGCATTTTATTCATTTCGTTGCTAATATATAAGTATGGATAGACTTGCAACAATTCTAGTTTTAATAGTTTTAATAACAACAGCTTTACTTTTTGTAAGGATTACTGGATTTTTAACTTACAGTAGCATCACAATTTTTGTTAAAGAAAAAATGGGTGGCAAGATCCTGCTAGCTTATGAGCCTACTCTACAGCTTGGAAATTCTCAAACGATTTACACAGAATTTATAAATACAGGAACAAACGCAGTTACTGCAAAGATAGAAATAAGAGTTCATATTTATACGAACGGAAGTATCAAGCCTTTGGCTTACTACTATGATTCTCCTGTTCTGTTAAATCCAGGAATGAGAAGAAGCTATAAGGCTGCTTTTGTCCCTCCTGATGCTGGTTTGTACTACATCCAAGCAAGAGCAAGCTATGACACGAGAGTTGTTGAAACTTGGGGCGCTTTTTCAGTTTACTATCCTCCTGCTCCACCTCAACCGCCTCAAGTAGTATATCAACCAATTACACCACCTCCTACTGTTGGGCCACCAAGGCTTTCCTTAGAATGTCCAGGCAAAATAAACATAACAAAAGGAACTTCAGAATTGATAAGCACAATCTTGAAGAACGTTGGTGGAGTTGACATTCACGACTTAAGATTTTACGTTTCAACAACAGGCTTGATAAACTTTACTATAAACCCAAAACAAGCAAGCTTGTTGGGAGTAAATCGTTCTATGGTAGTTTTAGTTTCTGTAGATGTGCCGGAGGATATACCGGAAGGCGAATACCCGCTTACTTTTGAAGTAATGAGTAGTGAAGTAAAAGAAAGCTGTGAAATAAGCTTAAAAATAATATCAGCTCCTGCTCCTCCGGAAGAAGTATGCAACAAAATACCAAACTATCGATTCTTGATAATTACACTGGAAGGGGAAATAGCTAGTGCATTTTCTCAGGGTTTCGATATAAGCTTAGCAAACAGGAGCTTGAGCAACGCCAAGATGCATTTAAGCTTAGCAGAAGATTACTGCAGGTTGAGAGATTTTGAGAATGCTAAAAAGGAATTGGAAAATGTGAAGAAGTACTTGCAAGATGCAACTCTTCAGCTTGAATCTGCAACTCTTTTTGTTTACAGGCCTCCTGCTTTTGCAATCCCTTGGATCTTGATACTAATAGTCATAATCATCGTTTTGATTCTAGTTTATTTGTACTACAGGAAGAAGAGAAGCCTAAAAAGACCAAGACTTTTGAGAGAAGCAACAACAGAAGAAAAATAAGTTTCAGATAACAAAATATAATTATGGGACTGTTTGGTCCTTATGTTTATAAGAACAAGCATGGACAAAAGTTCTGGCTTCATATGAAAGAAAGAGGAAAGGTAAAGCTCTACTACTTTTCCAAAGATCCTGTAGGTGCTTTGAACGATTTGCCAAGGGGTTATGAGGTTGTAGAAAATCCAGTTACAGGTATGCCATTTTTGAAGAAAAAGGAGGGAGGTGGCTTTTTATTCGGTTTGTTCGGTAAAAAACCTCAGCAAAAACCTGAAAGCACTGCAGAAGCAAATAAACCTTAAATTCTGCGAACAGCAATTATTAATTAAATGGCAAGGATTATTGGCGTAGCATCTGGTAAAGGTGGAGTAGGTAAGACTACTGTATCTATAAACTTAGCGGCAGTGCTTTCAAAATACTTTAAAAAGAAAGTGGCAATAGTTGACTGCAATTTAACCTCTTCTCATCTCGGAATTTATCTTGGTATGTACTATTGCCCATTAACAATAAACAAAGTTTTGAGAGACGAAGCCAAGATAGAGGATGCGATCCATGAATACTTTTCTGGAATGTATGTAGTTCCGGCTTCTTTATCAATAGCAGACTTGGATGGAGTAGACATAACTTTGATAAAAGACAGCGTAGCAAAGCTGGCTGAAAAATGTGACATCATCTTTTTAGACATCGCTCCTGGCCTTGGGAGGGAAGCTATAGCCGCTTTAAAAGCTTGTAACGAAGTCCTTTTTGTGACAACACCTTATGTAGGAAGTGTGATGGATATAGTAAGAAATCAAGAGGTTATAAAAGAGATTGGTGTAAAACCGATAGGAATAATACTCAACATGGTTGCAGGAGAAAAGTATGAGATGACTGCTAGGGAAATAGAGGAGCTTACAAAGCTTCCTGTTCTAGCTTCTTTACCTTACGATAAAAACGTGAACAAGAGCATAGGATTAAAAGCTCCTGTAGTCTTGCTAAACCCTTATGCTAAAGTAAGCAAAGAACTAGTGAAGCTAGGAGGAGCTCTAGTTGGTGAAAGCTACCCAGAGAAAGGCTTCTTCGAAAGGCTGGTAGAAAGATTAACTTTCAGGTTTAAGAAAGGACAAGTTAAGCCTACTCATTTTTAAGGTTTATATAGGATGTTCTTTACTTAAAATTTTTAGAGCGCCAGTAGTCTAGCCTGGTATCTTGAACAGAAAGACGCGGGCTTCCCAAGCCTGAAAACTTTTGTCAGGAATCCCGGGTTCAAATCCCGGCTGGCGCATACTTTTATTTAAGTTATATCGAGGTTAGCACTGTTTCAACAAAAAGGATAAATACTTTTTGACAGAAAAATGAAATAGTGAGAAGATGAAAAATGAAACTGAGAATACTTCTACAGAACTAGATAGAGAGCTAGAATTGTTCTATGAAAAAATGGAAGTATGGGGTCCTGAAGTCCCTCTAGTTTTCGACCCTAAAAATTTATATCCAGACAGGGACAGAGGAAAGGTTCACTGGCAAAGTGCTGGAGAAGTTGGCAAAGACTATACAGGGTCTGGACGCTATGAAGCCTACGTTTACGTGCCAAATAGCAAAGAGTATGTTAAGCTTGGAATAGCATTCGTGCATTATGGGGCAAAAACATTAGGGGAAGTTGTTATACCTTCTGCTAAGCTCTTAGAAATGAATGATATAGACCTTGCAATAAAATGTGATATTGATGAGTACCGCAAAAAAGCACATCTTAAGATGGACGAAACTAATACTAAACTTAAAGAATACTTGAGATCTTCTAGTTTGTAAAAATTCGTGCAAAGTCTTCCAATTTATTTATGTTTTTTTCTTAAACCTTGTCTAGCTCTTGAAATAAGGCTTTAAAACATTAAAAATAAATTACTTAAAATACTGGTAATACCTATGAAAAGGACAGGACCAACAAATGTTTATGTGAAAGAGCTTATAGAAAAGCTGAAGAAGAAGTCTTTAGAGTTAAAAGCACCTATATGGAAGACAATAGCAGAAAAGCTGGAAAAGCCGAGGAGAAAGAAAGTGGAAGTAAACTTGAGTGAAATAGATAAGAACACGAGTAATGGTGACACAGTTATAGTTCCTGGTATAGTCCTTGGAAACGGAAGCTTGAACAAGCAAATAAGAATAGTAGCGCTTAGATTTTCCTCTTCAGCAGAAAGAAAGATAAAGGAAAGCAAAAGTGAAATTTTGAGTATAGAAAAACTTTTAGAAGAAAACCCTAAGGGAAGTGGAATAAAAATCTTGGTGTAAGTATGAAAATATACGATGCAGAAAATCAAATAGTTGGAAGGTTAGCTACAGCAATAGCAAAAGATCTTTTGAAAGGAGAAAATGTTGTTGTAGTCAATGCAGAAAAGGCTGTCTTATCAGGCAGCCCCAGGTTTAAGAAAGAATTCTACTTACAAAGAATTCAGCGTGGTAGTCCAAAGCATGGACCATTCTTTCCAAAGCAGCCTGATGGAATTTTCAGAAGAGCTGTAAGGGGTATGCTACCATGGGACAAACCGAAAGGCAGGGAAGCTTTTAAAAGACTAAAAGTCTATGTAGGAGTGCCTGAAGAATTTAAGAATAAAAAATTTGAAAAGATTGCTAACGCAGATGCTAACAAGCTTAAGTGTAAGTATATAACTTTAGGAGAACTTTCATTAGAAATAGGTGGGAAGAAAAGATGGTAAAGAAGAAAATAGTCTTCACGACTGGGAAAAGAAGACTAGCAGTAGCTAGAGCTAAAGCTGTAGAAGGGACAGGGAAAATTTTCATAAATTCCAGACCTCTAGAAATATGGGGGAACGAACCTTTGAGACTATGGGTAAAAGAACCTTTATTGCTTGCTGGTGATCTCGGTGCTAAAGTAGACATTCATGTAAAAGTAAAAAGTGGAGGAATAGTTGGTCAAGCTGAAGCTGCAAGAATGGCAATAGCAAGAGCTCTTGTTGAGTTTTATAAGGATGAAGAACTGAAGAAAAAGTTTATAGAATATGATAGAAATTTGCTAGTTTATGATCCAAGAAGAAACGAGCCTCATCATGGAAGCGGAAGGGGAGCAAGTAGACGTGGTTCCCGTAGACATCGACAACGCTCAAAGCGTTAATTACCCTTTCTAACCGTTTTTAGCTCTTTTAAGTAAAACGAAAAGACGTAAACATTTTTTGAAACGCTTGAACCAAAGAAAGAAAAGATTATATACTTTAATATTTATATACTACTTTATATATGGAAAATTTGATTAGAATGAGCAAGATATGCGACAAAAGAATTATATTAGGAGAAGAGGTCCTACAACAACTATCTAAAGAAGTTTATAATGTTTTTGGCTCGTATTGCAAAGCTGCAAAAGCTCTTAGTCTTTCGTATACAGAATTTTGGAGATTCTGTAACGGAAAGAGAAAGAGTATACCCGAATCTACACTTGATAAGATGTGTGAAATTCTTCAAATAAATAAGAATAAATTGAATTTTAATATTTTAGAACCGATAGAAACTAGATTCACTTTAGACGTTCCTCTTAATAAGTGCTTAATTAAGAAAGATGGCAAATTTTTCTTAAATGTAAAAACACTACTTGTTGATTCTAAATATCTGGATAAACTGAAAGAATTAAAAGGTCTAATTAAGAATTTTAATTACAAAATCGAAGAAAATCAACTAATAATAAACTTTGAAGTTTATGATAGAGGTAAGAAAAATTTCAAGAAAAAAATAGATAAATTGCCTTGGTTATTGCATCTAAATGAGGAGTTACTTTATTTTTTAGGGCTGAGATTCGGTGATGGCACAAGCGGATCACGAGTAGGAATTATAAATCAAAATTTAGACCTACTTAAATTTTGTGTAAATTTTTTAGAAAAATTTTCTGAAAGGAAGAGTATAGAGGGATTGATAATGATTTATGATAAATCAGAGCTTCAAAATATTCAGGCTTATAAAATTAACTTAGAGAGTGTAGGAATATTTAACCCTAAAGTAATTAAAAATTATCAAGCTTATGGTAAGTATTCCTACGCTATATATATAAATAATAATTTTTTATCTAAAATTTTAGAGTATTTGATCACGAGTATGAAAGAATTATGGAATTCTTTGTCGTTAGGACTAAAAGGATCTTTCTTAGCTGGAATATTCGATGCGGAAGGAAATGTAAATAAATGGGATGGAAACATTAGGATAAGCCAGTTAACTCCAAATAAGGTAGATCTGATCGATTTCATACTTAAACAAGAAAAATACAATTTTAGATATGATGGATGCAGCTTTGTTATAGGCAACTTAAAAAAGACAAGAACAGAAGACTTTAAAAAGTTTGAAAAACAAATATTACCTTACATGAAAAACAAATTAAAGATAAGAGAGGTTATTGAAATGTTTAATGGTAACTTAATAAAACCATCTTTTAATGAAGTAGTAAAAGTAATTTTTCAAAGACCTGGAATTACACAAAAAGAATTAAAAGAAATTCTAAATAAAAGGTGCGACAGAGAATTAAGAGCTTTGATAAATCAAAATTACTTAAGGATGGTAGATTATCCAAGAAAATATTTTATTACTATTAAAGGGTTAGAATATATAAAATAAAGGGGGGAAGGACGATGATAATACCAGTCCGCTGTTTCTAGCTGCGGTAAGGTAATAGGCCATTTATGGGAGGATTTCAAGCGTAGGGTTGAGGCTGGCGAACCTCCAGGAAAAGTTTTAGACGATTTGGGACTAAAAAGGTTTTGTTGTCGTCAACTCTTTTTAGGTCATATAGATTTGCTGAAGAGCGTAGGCAAGTTCAAACCGTGATGAAGCATGTGGCCAAGAGATAGGTTTACAAGGTTTGAAGTTGCCAGATTGTTAGGTGCGAGGACTTTGCAAATATCTTTGGGGGCTCCTGTTTTGGTGAAGACTGACCTTACAGACCCAAGCGAAATTGCTAAACAAGAGTTTAGGGAATGTATGCTCCCTATAACAATAAAAAGAAGGTTGCCGAGTGGAGAAGAAATAATCATAGATGTAAAGTCTGCAATAAAAAATTGGTTGAGTGAAGGTAGAGAGCTTTAATTTTTCTACATCTTTTCTAAAGGTTTTATTCCAAGCATGTTTAAACAATCTTTCAGGATGTTTTTCGTAAGTTGAACAAGAGTTAATCTAAAGTTTCTAACAGCTTCCTTTGCACTCAACACCGGACACTTCTCGTAAAAACTATTGAAAACTGTTGAAAGTTCGTATGCATAGTTACAAATGTAATGAGGCCTCATGTCATCAGCAGCTTGTTGAACTATTGTGTTAAAAAGGGACAGTTTTTTCAAAAGTTGTTTTTCCCCTTCTTCCAATTTCTGTATTCTGAATACCTTTTTCCACTTCTTTGCTTTCCTTAGTATGCTTGAACATCTTGTATGAGCATACTGAATGTAAGGCGCAGTATTTCCTTCCAGGCTTAACATTTTCTTCCAGTCAAAAGTTATTTTGTTTTCTGGTTCTACTTTTAGTATTGCATACTTCAAGGCCCCAACAGCAATTGCCTTAGCAATGTTCATTTTCTTTCTTCTAGGTAGCTTTGGGTTTCTCTTTTCTACCTCCTTATAAGCTAGAGAAGTAAGCTCTTTTAAAACTTCATCCAACATCACAATTCTACCTTCTCTAGAAGACATCTTACCTTCCGGAAGGTTTACCGCTTCATAAGAAAAATGGTGACAGTTCTTAGCCCAAGGATACCCTAAAAGTTCAAGAAGCTTGAAAAGCTGTTTGAAATAAAGGTTCTGCTGGGACATTACGACCCAAATGGCTGAATCTAGCTTGTACTTCTCGAACTTATGAACCGTTAAACCTAAATCGCTTGTTATGTATAAGCCAGTGTTATCGGACCTCAGCAATACAGTATCTGGCAACCCATAATCCTTAAGATTTGTTACAATAGTTCCTTCGGGCGATCTTACAGCTACATTCTTCAACAAGGCTTTTTCCACGATTTCTTTTCCTAATTCTCTAAAGTTGCTTTCATAAAACCAAACATCAAACTTTACTCCAAGGTTTCTATATGTTTCTTCAAAACCTTTGACACACCATCTCACTATTTTATTCCAGAGGTCAACAGTCTTTTTATCTTTTTCTAGTTCAAACTTTCTTAGAGTTTCGCGCGCCTTTTCTTCTAACTCTGGTTTAACCTTAGCTGTTTCATGAAACTTAACATAATACTGCCAAAGCCAAAGGTCAGGCTTACCTTTTGGTCTCTTTCCTTTGCCCCAAATTTTATAAGCAGTTACCAATTTTGCTACTTGCAATCCAACATCGTTCATATAATTTGCTCTTATTGTTTTGTAGCCTACATAACTCAGAATGTTTGCTAAAGAAGCGCCAAGAAACGTGGATCTTGCATGACCTATGTGCATCGGATGTACAGGGTTTGGTTGAGAAAATTCCACCATTATTCTTCCTTTTCTACCTTTCTCTACAGGCTCTTTTAACAACCTTTCCACAATCTTTTCCCAATAGAAGAAAAAGTTTACATAACCACCTCTCGCTTCTACTTTAAGGAGCAGTGGATACTTAGAGATTTGAATTTTCCTAGAAATTTCTGTAGAAAGTTCTAAAGGATTCTTTTTCATTTCCTTAGCCAGTTCGAAACATGGAAACGAAACATCTCCAAACTCTTCTTTCGTTGGCATTTCCAAGCTTCCAGGACTTGCTTTTATTCCAACATCTCTTAAAACTCTTAAAACTTCCTCTTTCAACATAGTTGTTAATTATTTTTGAGCAAATTTATTATTTTACGAACCAATTCTTAAGATAAGGTAAGAATGTGCGGGATAATAGGATACATCGGTGAAAAGGAGGCCAATCCAATAATCCTGAATGGGTTAAAGCATTTAGAATATAGAGGTTATGATTCGTGTGGAATAGCTTTGATAGGCACAAATAGCTTAATGATTAAGAAGGATGTTGGAAAGGTAGAGGAAGTTCATTCTAGACTAAACTTTTTAGAGCCTCCAGCTAAGTTGATAATCGCTCACACAAGATGGGCAACTCATGGGAAAGTTTCGCAAGAGAATGCACATCCACACTTAAGCTGTGATTCTTCGATTGCTGTCGTACACAATGGAATTATAGAAAATTATCAAGAACTTAAAAAATTGTTGAAGAAGAAGGGACATAAGTTTAAGAGTGAGACCGATACAGAAGTTATTTCACACCTTGTCGAAGAAGAGATGAAGAAAGGAAAAGAGTTTGTTGAGGCTGCAAAGAGTGCTATAAGGAAGTTGAAAGGAAGCTATGCATTACTCCTTGTGCATAAGAATGAAAAAAAGATATTAGCAGCAAGGAAGGGGTCCCCTTTGGTACTTGGAATTGCGGATCATGGATACTTCGCCGCAAGCGATATACCGGCCTTCCTAGATTATACAAAAAGAGTTGTTTATCTTCATGACTATGATTTTGTTGTTTTAACAAGCAAAGGTTTTGAAGTTTTTAACTTGTTAGAGAACAGGGTCGTAGAAAGGAAAATAGACACAATAGAGTGGAGCGCAGAAAAAGCGAAGAAAGGCGAGTTTGAACATTTCATGTTGAAAGAAATAAGCGAGCAAGTAGAGACCATTCAGAAGGCAGCACTTCAAGATGAAAATGCTGTGAGAAAAGTTGTTGAAGAAATGAGAAGAGCTTTTGGAATATTTTTCATAGGTTGTGGGTCGAGCTATCATGCGTGCTTGGCAGGAAGCTACTTGTTCTCGAAGATAGCGGGAGAGCACGTAAACGTAGTTTTAGCATCTGAATTTCCAAACTATGAGCATTTTTTGACTAAGAAAACTTTGGTTGTTGCAGTTTCTCAGTCTGGAGAGACTTATGACGTTCTAGAAGCAGTGAGAGCTGCTAGGAGAAGAGGGAGTAAAGTCATTTCTATAGTCAACGTGATGGGTTCAAGCTTAACAAGGGAATCTGATGCTTTCTTGCTCATGAATGCTGGTCCAGAAATTTGTGTTCTTTCTACAAAAACTTACACTTCTCAAGTAGCCTTGCTGGACTTACTTGCTCATGCTCTTGCTGGAAAGTATGAGGAAGGTAGGAAAAAGTTAAAGTATCTTTGGAATGTGATATACAACTTGACTTCTGCAACAACAAGAGAGATGATTAAAAAGCTTGCTGAGAATTTGAAGAACGAACAGCATGTTTTCTGCATAGGAAGAGGATTGCAGTATGCTACTGCTTTAGAAGCAGCTCTAAAGATTAAGGAAGTTAGCTACATACATGCAGAGGCTTTTGCTGGTGGCGAGCTGAAGCATGGGACTATTGCACTCATAGAAAAGGGCACACCTTGTATAGTATTTGTTTCTGAGGAGAATGAAGAAGAAATAATTTCAAACGCAGAAGAGATAAAAGCGAGAGGAGGATACTTGATAGGAATTTCTTCTAAAAATAACAAAGTTTTTGATTTTTGGATAAAAGTCCCCGAGTGTGGGACAGAAAATCCCATAGTCCAGATAATTCCTATTCAAATTTTAGCTTATCAGTTGGCTGTTGCAAGAGGATGTGATCCGGATCGTCCAAGATCACTTGCAAAAGTAATTTGTGTTAAGTAGATATACCTAAACAGGCAAACTGACGGAAATTTCCGAAACTTGTAGCTAATTTATACTCATAAATGAAAAGTAGTTACAGTTAAGTAGGTAGGAAAGGAGGTTAATTTTATGAAAATTGTTAAAGATTTTAAGCTTAAGGAAAAAGTTAGTGTCGACGAGCTTATTAGGCAGATGAAGGAGAGCGGAGGCTTTGTTGCAAAAGAGTTGAGCTTAGCTGTAGACATGCTTGAAGAAATGATTAGAGAAAAAGGTTGCTTGAAGTTTTTATCTTTTCCTGCTTGTATAGTTGCAACTGGGACGAGAGGAATTTTGAAGGAAATGGTTAGAAGAAAGTGGTTTGATGTTCTGATAACTACTTGTGGTACTTTGGACCATGACATAGCAAGGAGCTACAAGGATTATTACCACGGAAGCTTTTTTATGGACGACAGAGAATTGCACAGAAAAGGCATAAACAGACTTGGTAACGTTTTAGTTCCAAACGAATCTTATGGATTTGTAATAGAGGAGAAGATGAATAAGTGGCTAAAGGAGATTTACTCAGAAGGCAAGAACGAGTTAGCTACTTACGAGCTGTGTTGGGAGTTGGGGAAAAGAATTGAAAACAAGGATTCTATTTTGTACTGGTGTTGGAAAAATGGTGTACACATGATTATCCCAGGTATAACAGATGGTGCAGTAGGTTATCAAATTTGGCAGTTCTCTCAGACGCATGACTTTAAAGTTGATGTGCTTGAAGATGAGAAGCTTTTGAGCGATTTGATATGGAATGCTAAAAAATCTGGTGCATTAATAATTGGCGGGGGTATATCCAAGCATCATACTATTTGGTGGAATCAATTCAAGCGTGGATTAGACTATGCTGTGTACATAACTACTGCTCAGGAATACGATGGTAGTTTAAGTGGTGCTCAGACAAGAGAAGCAATTTCTTGGGGGAAGATAAAAGAGAAGGCAAAGCATTTGACTGTTTATGGAGATGCAACAGTTTATTTACCACTAATCTATGCTGCCTTAGCAGAAAGAAAAAGTGTAAAAAGTTCTATTTAATTTTATTTTGTTACACGTGTAACATTAAACAAACGAAAGGTCGGTTAGAAAATAAACTTTTCTTCTAGTATACTTGCCTTCCCACCTATTCTTCTTATCCAGCTAGCTATTCTAATCAGTTCTTTTAGGTTGTCTAGACGCCAGAAGGAATCTTGTAGGAGTTGGGCTCCTATTCTGTTCAATTCTCTGTTGATCCTTACCTTTTCTACAGCTTGTGATTTTGGTATGTCAAAAACTATTACAAAACTCATGAATATTTTTGTTACACGTGTAACATAAATATTTTTCGCTTCTAAAAAATATATTTTCAAATAGATTAAATTTTACTACCAAAAATTTTCTTCAGTCCTTCAACAATCTTTTCTACAACCAATTCAGGAGGCCTATTCATCCAAACTTCTACAAAAGGAATTCCTTTCTTCTTGTAATACTCTATAACCGGCTTTGTTTGTTCTTCGTATATCTTCAGCCTCCTTTTTATAGCTTCTATGTTTAAATCATCCTCTCTTTGTACAAGTTTACTCCCGCACTTATCGCATATCAAATCCTTTTTAGGAAGCAAAGGAGGAAGAATGTATTCTACCCCTTCTACAACTTTGTGTATGTCAGCTGTATTGTAGTTTCCATCGCATGAAGGATTGCTACAAATCCATCTAGCAGAAATCTTTTCCAACAAAATTTCCTCATGAGCATTGATTTTAATTATTGCATCTATTGATGTAATCTTATCAAGTTCTTCAGCTTGTTTTATATCTCTAGGAAACCCGTCTAGAATAAAATTTTCAACTCCTTCAATTTCCTTTTTCACAAGAGCAACAGCTATTTCATAAGGAACAAGTTCCCCTCTCTCCACATAAGGCTTTATGATCTTGCCTATTTCACTACCTTTTTTAATTTCAGCTCTTAGCAAGTCTCCGGCAGTAACTTTTTTCAATCCAAACTTTTCAGCTAGCCTAGAAGCATAAGTCCCTTTTCCTGAACCTTGTGGGCCGAAAATCAAAAGCTTCATTAATTAAATTTTGAGTCTATTTTAAATAAAGTATTAAGCTTGATTTAATGTTTATTAAACAAGTATACGACTAATAATTTTACGGACTATCGGAAGTGAAGTCCCGAAAAAATAACAAGATAGTGAGTGAACCAAAATTAAGGAATTGGGATTATAATTCATAAATCCCAAACACAAATTAAAATTTGAGGAATTTAAAATTGAAATGCTGGGATAGTTCAGCCTGGTAGAACATTGTAAAAGCTTAAACTGTGCTCATAAGCTCTATGAGCTTCGAAAGAAGATGAGAGATGAATCACAGAAGTCCCGGGTTCAAATCCCGGTCCCAGCATCTCCTATACTACAAATTTTTATTCTTCTTAAACGAATTTTGAACTGAGAAGGTTTTTATGAAAAAAACAAAACGAAGACTAAGCAAATACTGGGATGAAATTATCCTAAGAGCAATCCCACCATACGGTAAGTTTAAGAAGATGGAAGGTGAAATCAAGGAGCATTTTACTTTTGTTAGTTGGATGTTTAAAAGGATAGTACTTCCTTTGATAGTTTTTTATGTGATTGTTGGTCTTGTGTTGAACATAAACATCTTTGGACCACTTTTTATTATGCTTCTTCTATTTCTCTACAGCAACTTTCTTCCTGATACAGACTTCTTAATTAAGAAAACTAGAGACAAGAAAAAAGAATCTCTGTGGTATGAGAAATATTCTTTGCTGTTTTTTGCTCCAGTAATAATGTACTATATCATTGCAGGTAGAGCTAGACCACTGTATTCAACCGAAGAAAGATGTTTCCATAACTTTAGAACCGCAGTTATTTACGGGATTTTCCTTTTTATTGTTGGCTGTATATTTTGGTCAGAAACTATTAAGAGAGTGATGCTACCGCTCTTTGGTGTGTTGGGATTTATTTTCCATCTGATGGTCGATAAGAGGTTAAAAGCCAACCCTTCTCCTGATGGTTTAAAGAATTTAAAAGTTAAAAACCAATATTTATCATTCGGTGAGTTTATGGTTGAGCTAACAGAAGAAGAAAAGAAAGTTGTTGAGGCGATGAAAGTTTTAGGTGCTACATCAGAAAGTAAGCTGAAGACTGCAGATCACATAGCAAAAGCAGCAATGCTTCCAAAAGGGAGAGTAAGTAATATTTTACTCTCATTAACAAACAAGAAAGTGATAAAGAGAGTTGCTAGAGAGAAAGCGGCAGGCTACTATTTGACCGAATCCGTTTAAGTTCTTCTAAAGATTTTTAAGATGTGTTGGAAAAAATTAGTTATTAGAGGGCTCGTAGCTCAACTTGGATAGAGCAGCACATGCTAAGCTGAACCTTCTATGCCGAGGAGAGGTGAAGGTTGAGGGTTCAAATCCCTCCGAGCCCACAAGCTTGACTAATGATACCTTGAGATGCTATATCTTGATGGAGTTTCCTTCTTTTTATAAACTCTTTGAAACAAAGATTCTGTGTGAGTGAAAAGAAAGTAGTACATGAAGCCTAGCATACTAGTAAAAACTATGCCAAACATTAGCGCTGTGTAATCTGCTTCGCCTATTCCTACACTTCTTGCATAATAATCTACAGAAAAGAGCAAGAAAATCATCTGAATAAAAACTGTGATCAATGAAATGAAGAGTGCAACGTTCAAGTCTCCACCAAAATTTATTTGGTTTTTATTTTTAAAAAGGCCGTGACCGGGATTTTCAGTAACCTTTTGAACCCGGGCCAGAGGCTCCACAGGCCTCTACTCTACCTGGCTAAGCTATCACGGCCATAAGTTTATTTTACTTTTATTAACAGAAAACTTTATATATACTCTTTTCCTATAAATTTATACTCTCGTGAACTTGGCGTTTAGACTAGACGACGGCACGCATGCCAAGTATGAAAGTCTCATTCTAGTTCACGAAAAAAAGCTAAATCCTGTAGTAGCTCTACAGGTAAAGGTTGATTTGGTGAAACCTTTAGAGGTAGATCCGCCAATTCTGGTTGATCCCGCCAGAGACCATTGCTATCCGGGTCCGACTAAGCCATGCGAGTCGTGAGGGGAAAGCCCTCGGCGCACTGCTCCGTAATGCACAATCAACCTACCCTACCTCGGGGGATAAACTCGCGAAAGTGAGCTCAATACCCCATAGGTCTATTCTGCTGGAATGCGAGTAGACCGAAAGCCGAAAGGCGAGGTAGGATGGGATTGTGTCCCATCAGGCTGTTGTGGGTGTAAAGGACCCACAAACCGATAACGGGTACGGGCTATGGAAGTAGGAGCCCGGAGATGGACTCTGAGACATGAGTCCAGGCCCTACGGGGCGCAGCAGGCGCGAAACCTTCGCAATTGGCTAACGCCAGACGAGGGGACCCGGAGTGCCCTTGCTCTGCAAGGGCTTTTGCCCACTGCAAACAGGTGGGCGAATAAGGGGTGGGTAAGACGGGTGCCAGCCACCGCGGTAATACCCGCGCCCCAAGTGATGGTCACGATTATTGGGTCTAAAGAGTGCGTAGCGGGCCTGACAAGTCCTTGGTGAAATCTGCTAGCAAACTAGCAGGCTTGCCAAGGATACTGTTAGGCTTGGGACCGGGAGAAGGCAGAGGTACTCTAGGGGTAGGGGTTAAATCCTATAATCCCTAGGGGACCACCAGATAACACCAGCCTAAATTTTAACATTTTATCAATCCTTTTTTGTGACTGGTGCTAGGTGAATGGCGAAGGCGTCTGCCTAGAACGGGTCCGACCGTGAGGCACGAAAGCTAGGGGAGCGATCGGGATTAGATATGGCGGAAGGTTACAATTTTTCTTCCCCACTAAAAACCCCGGTACACGAGATTGGGTGTATCTTCTGAATTCCAGATGAAGAGAAATCCCAAAAGCAGCTAGGATTTCCTAACTCGTGCGGGAAAGTCCTAGCCGTAAACGATGCCCGCTTGGTGTTGCATACTCCTCGTGGGTATGCAGTGCCGGAGCGTAGGTGTTAAGCGGGCCACCTGGGGAGTACGTCCGCAAGGATGAAAAGGGAAGCAACCAGAATTGGGAAAAGGCTTCCCTCGTCAAACTTAAGGGAATTGGCGGGGGAGCACACAAGGGGTGGGCGTTGCGGTTCAATCGGATTCAACGCCGAGAATCTTACCAGACTGTAGGAGTGAATGCTCCTATGGGGTAAAGGGAGACGGCAGAATGAAGGTCAGTCTGAAGGGCTTACCAGAAACAATCGTGCCGAAATAATTTTAAATAGTAAAAATATTAGAGGGACGAGAGCTCAAGTCGTGACATCTAACAAAGAATTAAGAGATCAGTTATCACAAATACTATTAAATCAATATCTCATTGGTCAGGAAACATTATATGGAGGCTGTATTTTCCATTTGATAACATTCTATTCCCATTAAAAAAGTTGTTCGTAATCGGCACGATTGTTGGGATCAAGCCGAGAGGTGCTGCATAGAGGATATTGCCAAAGTTTAATAACACAAAAGGCGATATTCTCGCAGAAGGCCATCGTCAGCTCGTACCGTGAGGCGTGCCGTCAAGTCGGTTAAATCTATGTGAGCTATTTTACTCCATAGAGACTGTCGAGCGAGACCCACATCCCATGTTGCTACTCCTAGCTTAGCTAGGAGGCACTCATGGGAGACTGCCCGCGATAAGTGGGAGGAAGGAGTGGGCGACGGTAGACGAGCAAAAGGCTCTCGAACCGGCTTTTACGATCTAATGAGTAAAAGCATCGCCAGAGAGCTGACATGCCCTTTGCTTGACCGAAGTCCGTATGGCCCGAATCCCCTGGGCTACACGCGACGCACAACGCACGCCACAATGGGATGCGACCCCGAAAGGGGAAGCGAAACTGAGTGGAGAAATATTAACCTTAAATATTACAAACTAAATAACGATCTATATGAAGTTAGAGTTGGTTGAAATATTGAAGAGGATGAAGAACTTAGAAATACAAGAAAAAGACCAGATAATAATGGTTAGAGAAAAACCCAGACTGGGCAAACCATCAAAAGTTTTGGAGTTACCTAAAGAGATTAAACTTGACGAAGAAAATCTAGAATCATTAGGTATATTCCTGGCAGAAGGTACGACTGTAGAGAATTATAACAGAATAGAACTAGGAAACACAGAATTTTCGTTGCTTGAAAGATTTTTAAGATTCCTGGAAAGCCTTAAAATTTCAAGAAATGAGATTAGAATAAAAATAAATGCCTTTGTGGACAGCTGTCCTATGAATGAGGTTCAACTTAAAGCTTTCTGGTCTAGAAAATTAAAAATCCCAGTGGGTAACTTTCAAAAAATTAGTTGGTACCATCAAAAAGGAACTAGGAAAAAGGCATCACCTTATGGGGTCGTTCAAATCAGGGTATATCATAAGTTACTAACAAAAATATTTCAGAAGATTTTACAAGAAACTATCAAGTTAACCCGTAAGAAAAAATCTATGGCTATACCTTTTCTCCGCGGAATTTTTAGCGGAGAAGGGTGTATAGACAAAAGAAAAGATAGCATTCATAGTGTCATAATTTCTTGTGTTAAATACAAAAATCTAATTAAGCGACTGCTAACTAAATGTAATATAAAAACAGGGAAATATAACCCCAGAATGAGGGGATTTCCTATAAGAGGGATAGAAAATTTTGGCAAAATATACAAAATGCAACTTTTTAAATTACATCCAACGAAAAACAAGGAATTTACTGATAGAATCAAGAGGCATCGCTATTTTTATAGAATTTCTCCACTCAGCGCAAATCCCCTAGAAGCGTGCTCAGTTCGGATTGAGGGCTGTAAGAGTATCAGTAGCGTTAACTTTATTGGATGATACCTGTTGATACTCCAGCAAACTCGCCCTCATAAAGCTGGAATCCCTAGTAGGCGAATGTTAGCAACGTTCGCCGAATACGTCCCTGCTCCTTGCACACACTGCCCGTCAAGCCAATCGAGTGGAGTCTTGACGAGGCGCTGCTTTAATGGTAGTGTCGAGTCAAGACTCCGCGAGAGGGGCTAAGTCGCCACTTCAAGGGTTGAACGTCTGATGATAGCATGGCTTGACTCTGAATGAATGATGAGTTGGAGGTGAGTTGAATACGACCAACCCTTGGAGCGATAAACAAGGTAGCCGTACTGGAAGGTGCGGCTGGATCACCTCCTAATTTTGTGCGATCTACCTCTAAAGGCACTCAAGAGCGACCTTTACCTGTATTGAAGAATTTATCCTGATTACTTGCAAGACTCGAAGGTTAGTTTAGTTTGACCTATTTCTTTCTTCGGTAAAGTAGTACAAACAAGACCAAGAATACTACAAAAGAGGCAAAAATAGCTACAGCAGAGAATTCAGAAATTGCGGCATATCCTGTTGCGGATGGAATAAAAGAAAATCTCCCTCTAGTGCTTGCAACGTAAATCAGAATAACTCCTAGCAAAATTATTGTTAATGATCCAATTATACTTTTTCTGTACATCCTCCAAATCTTCTTAAACAAGCAACCACCTTGGCTCTATGTCAAGCAGTAAATGCACAATAAACACTAAACCAATCACTAAAGAGTAGGAGGGAAAAACATATAAGCTTATTGTATATACGCTTAACATAGTTAATGTATGCAGAATCATTCGTTTGTGTGCATGAGAAGCTAATGTCCCTTTTTTCTGGAATTTTAACATCAAACCTTTTGGATCTTCTATACCAAATTTTACATATTTCCACCATTTATCCTTAAACACTAACAACACATACAAAAGATGGTCTAGGTCTATAAGAGTACCGGCAGCACAACCCACTACTATCCATTTCAGGCCAGTAGAGAAATTCAATCCAAGTAAAGTAACGAGAGAATAAGAAACTAAGAGGCTTGTAGCTAAGTGCCACCAGGGAAGCATAATAAGTTTTTGTCCGCTAAGGATAAAATCTTTAAAAGATGAACTTTTCTTCTAGAATTCTTGCAGATCCACCAAAGTTTCTTATGGTCAAAGCTATTCTTAGCAATTCATCCAGCTTTTCAGACTTCCAGAGGGAAAATTGTAACATTTCAGCATTAATTCTGTGCAAGTCCCTTTCTACTTGTCTTTGCAATGTTTTTCATTTCTCTTGGTATGTCAAAGGTTAGAATAAAACTCATTTTCTCGTGCTGTTATTTTTCACACGTGTGAAATATAAACTTTTCGGTAGTTTACTTCCTGAGCTTCTATTTATCTCAAGAACAATTTTATATTAATACTGTCCGCTAATTTAAAGACAATAAAAAGAAAAGTTTTGGTTCGAATGGAGAAGGGTAATTTATAATAGTTACGCCTGATAATAGATTTAATATAACCGTTAAAAAGGTAGGTTTACGTGTGAAAAATATGTGATACTTGATGTATTACCAGAGTTTTATCATGCAGGGCCTGTAAGGTCTTAAAACCCAGGACGCTCAGCATGGTAGAGCAGCGGAAGTAGCTGCTGAAGCTTTTAAGCTACATGCTGGAAAAGCTCTGATTTGATGAAGAAACCCGTACAAGAAATGGGGGAATGGTCCCGGGTTCAAATCCCGGCAGGCCCATGTTTTTTATGGGATATAGATATCTCTTTGAAATTTGGGAATTTTCATAAAAAATCATTCATTAATCTACTTTTGTTAGACTTTAGTTCTTTGATTTATCAAGAAAAAAAGGCAATTATAAATAAATAAGCACTCAAAAGTAAATAATCTGGGTTCATTAATAATTATGAGAAGGATTAATGAAAGGAAGATAACAAAGGATACAAGAATCATTATTTTTTCCACTTTACCCTCACTATCGATATGAATAAACTCTTTATCTGTTAAACTTGAAAAGGCTAATATAATGCCTCCGAAAAATAAAAATACCGGAGCACCAGTAAATACAATCATAAGTAGTAATCCTATAAATGCTATATCTAATCCAAGAAGAAATTCCCAGATTCTATCCTTTGATAAAGTAATTTTAATTTTCATCTAAATTTTATTTTGAATTAGTAAATTATAAATTTGGTAAATCTCTTTTTCTCATGTAAATTTATATTTAAATTTGGGAATTTTCATAAAAAATCAATTGGGTTATTTAAATCTCTTTTTTATTTTAAGACACTTCTCAAACAGGAAACTCAAGAAAAACCCAAGAAGAGTAAAGAATAAAGGTAATACAAATTCTTTTACCCATGAGTCATGATATCTAATAAATGATTTTTCACCGCCGTCCATTTCTAGTACCCATCTCCCTTTATAGATTTCACGCATTCTTACATTTCCCGATACATCGCCCAAAATGTCTCTTTCAGATGGAAGTAGAATAAATCTTTTCCAGTTTTCAACTTTGCACATATCAGATGGTTGACATGTAGAATAAAATACCAACAAGTTATTCCCAACAAATTCACGTAGAAAAGGTACCGTACCCTCTTTTAACACAAAGTTGGGTATTGTATATTGAATCCTTAAATAATATTGAGAATATAAATCAAATTTTTCTATAGGTATTGAAATTACGTATGATGGATATGATGGATAAGGGTATGATGTTTTCTTTTCTTCGATGAATAAGTCTTCTACATAATCTTCACAAAATAAGTTTACAGAGCCATAAGTATACCCAACCCCTATACCTTGTGAGGTATTGCAAACCGTTATGTTATTTATTTCAGGGTTTCCATGAATCAGATTAAACCATGGTTCAATTTCAATGGTTACATTTTTACTATAGATTGTGGCGTTTTTAGAAACAAATAATTTAATTACCATATCGGTAAATAAATCATTTCCTTTTAGCTCGTCTACCTCATATATGAAATCCGTGTAAACAAATGGTGTGCGAATCCATATTGCATTTGCTTTTACTGCTGTTGGAAATAATGAAAAAGCTAAAGTTATCGAAAAAATAAAGATTAGAATTTTTTTGCCCATTTTCTCACATAAATATTTATATTTATCCTCTACCATATTTCTATCACTGCTGAGGTGATAAAAACACGGTAGAGTTGGACTTAATTAATAATTTGAATCGTTCTAATAAATTTCTCTTTTTAGATGGTTATGGAATAGATGTAAGAGTAGATAATGGAAAACTGATAGTTAGAGACGGGAATGGTATTAAACAAACTTTCTTTCCCAAAAGGTTTCCATTTAGTAATGTTGTCATCTATGGTACAAGAGGTTCTATAAGTTTTGAGGCTATAAGATGGTTAACCAAGCACGATGTTCAAATAAGTATATTGAACTGGAATGGAAAGATTTTAACAACAATTTTACCACCTGAAGCAAAACAAACTAAACTCAAATTTAGGCAATACGAAGCTTATAAATCTCAAAAAAGGATAGAAATAGCTAAGAAATTAATTGAAGCAAAAATTAAGAGAACAAAAGAAGTACTGAGTTGGTTAAAAGAGAAGTATCCAAAAATAAATGAGCGTATAGAAAAAGAATCTAAAAGATTGAATGATGTAAAAACAATACAAGAAATTCTAATGGTCGAAGGTAGAGTTGCTGAAATCTATTGGAAAGAATTGTCTAGAATTTTTCCTAAAAGCTTTAACTTTGTAACAAGGCAGTATACCAATAGACCATTCGGTGCTGTAGACCCTATTAATGCTTTGTTCAACTATGGCTATGCTTTGCTCGAGGCTGAATGTAGAAAAGCAATAAATTCTATAGGATTAGATACACATGTTGGATTCTTGCATGAAGTAACATTAGGAAAAGAACCCTTAGTTTATGATTTACAAGAACCCTTTAGATGGTTGATAGATGTGGCTGTAATCAATGCTTTAGAAAAGAAAGTGTTTGATAAAAAGGATTTCATTAGGACAGAAAATTATAACATCAAACTAAGACCAATTGGAGTTAAGAAGCTGATAAAGGAAGTTGAAGCACAGTTCAATAAGACTACAAACTATGTAGGAAGAAAATACAGTTGGTCTTATATTATATTACTAAAAACAAGAGAGTTGGCTCAATACTTATTGAACAAAAGAAGAGATATTAACTTTAGTACACCATCTATCAAGCTTACGAGAATAGATAACCATGAAATAAGAGAGAAAATTCTAAAGTTTCCATATTCTAAAGCTAAAAAACTAGGGATAAACAAAAGTACTCTGTGGTATTTGAAGCAGAATGCTATGTCTGACAAACCTTTCAAGATTTATGAGAAAGTTAAAGAGAAGTTGTTGAAATTATAATTGCATTCCTTTTTCTATAACTATTTTGCCATCAACCACAGAAACTTTAACAACAGTTTTGTCATTCCATCCTAAAGCCCTAGCTTCTGGTGTTACAAACACAACAAAGTTGTCATGCCATCTTACTAACTTTTTGACTTTCTTACTCTTAACTTTCAAGATAATCCCTAATGTAAAATTAAAAAGACACGTTATGATAGTTAGACGTGCTAAACGTGTTATATTTAAAAACCTAATTCCTATAAGATTTTATATGCCAAAACCTAAAAAGAAGCCTTGGTTAGCTGGTTTATTATCTTTTCTTGTAGCTGGAATGGGTCAAATTTACAACAAACAATATAAGAAAGGTTTTTTGTTATTAATTTTTTCTTTTATATTCATAATTTTAGCATTTACTATTAACCCGTGGTTTGGTATAATTAACTGGGCAATCCTAATTTATGCTGTTTATGATGCGTATAAAACAGCAAAAAGAACTATTGCTGAAGAACCTTACAGAAATGCAGTTTGGATTACAGTTATAATTTATATCATTATTTTTATAGGCTTTCTGAGTGGTTTTTGGGCAGGTTTTACTTCTGTTTCAGAAAAACAAGTTGAAATTCAAAGTAAATTAGACGAATTTGAAAAGATAAATAATCAGTTTTTAAGCAAGCTCAATGAAGCCACACTCAGTTTAAGAGCTGGTGATACAGTAACTGCAAGAAATAGAATAAGCGAAACAAAACTGCTTCTAACAGAAGCATCTCAAAAATTAAAATCTTTATGTAGTTGGTTTTCTGAAAAAGAGTTATTATCAGAATTTGAAAGAGGGTTGGGGGCACCTTGTAATGCCTTTATAGACATCTACGAATTATGTTCTCCTAAGCTACTAGATAGTTATTACACTCTTACATATGTATATGATAATGCTAAAAAATTGCGAAATAATGAAATTACAAAAGAAGATTATGTTTCATTCTGTAATTCTTGGTTGAATGATTATAATGTAGTAAGAGGCACTTGCAATACATTATTCAAAAAAGCAAATATGGATACTTCTCTTGATGATTTATCAAAAATATGTGAAATTAGCTGAATTTAATTAAAATAATGTTATATTTATCATTCTTCTTGATTAGCAACGATTGACAATCATTTAATAGGATTTCCATGGCTTACTTGGTAAAGTGTCCAATTTGCGGGAAAATTAAGAAAATAGATAGCAGAACTCAGCATTACTTCAGATGTGATAACTGTCATATTGCAATCGAGTTAAAACCTAACATTATAGCGAAATCTTTTGTATTGCCTAGGAAAGAAGAAGAAACGGTAGAAATTGAGCTTGTGGAATAAGAACTTCTAATTGCCATTTTCATTTATATTCGCAGTTTTTCTTAAAAATGTTAAAAAAATACTTCCTGATTCAGAAACCCATATTTCTGAGTCCTTAATTTCTATTAATCCGAATGCCGACGCCTTAGAAATGTATTTTAAATCCTTCTCACTTTTTATTTCATCCTTTTTTACTATCCCTCCTTTTTTGTCTATAAATTGTAAAATTCTAACAATTCCTAGCAATTCAGAGAAATTTAGCTTCTCTAACATTTTTCTAAATGTGATTGGTAGCTGGGAAGTTAAAGCTATTTTCAGATATTTTTCGTATAGAGGTACATTAATAGCTATTCTAGCTCTAGGTTTCCATCTGTATGGCTTAACTAAAGAATGTGCATAACGTAATTCATTTTTTGTAAGTTTATAATATCCTTTTTTTGGTGATAGAATTTTACCTTGTTCCTTAAGTGTGGAAAGATATCTTCTTACAGTTCTTTTACTTACGCAACTATAATTACTTTCTTTTAAGTTAACACAGATAGTTTTATATAATTCATCAAACTTAACCCATACTTTTTTTCTAGAGAAGGAATCAAGGATGCAAAGAATGAAAGCTTCTATTTCATCTTTCTTTTTTTCAAGTTTTTGAGTATAAGCTAAAATTTGTCCCTTCCCCTTCCTTTTTCTTCGAAGATGGGACATATGACTAAGTTTGTAGTATGAAAATTTAAACCCGAAAGAAGCCTGTTCATCTTCAGGCATCAAAAGTGAGCTAAATGAAATTAGAAAATATAGGTAATAAAGAAGAATTAAACCTAGAGGAATTAGTATATCAAACAGTTTATTCTTCTGGTATAGTATCCTTTAGAGAGATAACTAGAATTCTTGGTTACATGTTTCATCTAACTAGAAAACAAACTTTCCAACTTCTTAAAACTTGGGAAAGGAAGGGCTGGATTAAAATTCGTCACTATCATGGTGTTGAGTTTGTCAAGAAAAATTAGAAAAGTCAAAGACCTTAGCAAAGTAAGATGGTTTAAGTTAAAACCTAGAGATAGAAGTATAAGGATTTTGGCTTTGAAAGTTCTTGACTTAATGCGTGATAAAGTATCACTCACAAAAGCTTGTAAAGAGGTCGGTCTTAATATAGAAATTGCTAAACAGCATATACGTTCGGCAATTTACAAAAGAAAGGGAAGATGGAGAGCCAAAAGATTTGATAAAATACAGAGAGAAATGAACATATACGAAAGAGGAAGGATAAAATCTATTGTTGTCACAAATTCTAAGGATGCTTCTCTTATTGGAAGATACTATAACGATGTAAAAAAGGCTTTGGAAACTAATGACGAAAGAATTCTGAGGAAATACAAGGGAAGAATTATCAAAGATGCAAAGGGTAAGAAGCATAGACTAGAAACAAGACTTGAGAAGATTTATGAGATTGAAGAAGCTAAAGAAGAACCTGAGGAGTATACAGTTTACAAGTGGTAAGCATGACTAAGAAGGTTTGTCTCTATTGTGGTGAAGATGATGATAGAGTACCAAAACTTCTAGTTAGAGACCATATTTTCGGTAGAAATTTGAGCAAAGAATGGGTTTGGTGTTGTCTAAATTGTCATGCTAAAAAAACATATTATCAAAATAAATTCCCAGTCGTAATTAGAAGAAAATCTAAAAACAAATTAACTAAGTATTTGTATGGTTTGATAAGTGGTCTGGCTACACGAAAACTCATTGATGAAAGAATAATCGAGCTCTGTCTTTACATTTCTCAAGAATTAAAAGAACGTGATTTAATTGAGTGAAATTGCTCTAAGAGTTTATACTGATTGTAAAAGAAAAAGATTCGATAGCAAGAAAGAAAAACCCGTGAAATATGAAAGAATTTTTGTCATCGATACAGAAACTACTAATGATGAATATCAAAATCTAAAGTTTGGTTCTTTTGTTGTTTGTTCAGAAGGAATTTTATTAAGAATAGGTTTATTTTACAATCCAAAATTTGTTTCTGATAAAGAACTTAGAGAATTGAAGAATTATTGCAAGAAAAATCCCATCATAAAACTTTATACTTTAAAAGAGTTTGTTGAAAAAGTTTTCTATCCAGAAGCTTATTTTAAGAAAGCTTTGTGTGTTGGATTCAACTTACCTTTTGATTTGTCTAGGTTAGCTATCGGTTATAGCTATGCAAGAGGAAGTATGGAAGGTGGCTTTTCTTTCAAGTTAAGTGAAAATAAGAAATTTCCGAGAATCAGAGTAAAACACTTAGATAATACAAAATCTTTCATAAGGTTCGGAAAAAGCTTTTGGGGAAATTTTGAAGGTTATTTTCTTGATTTGAAAACTTTGGCTGTTACATTAACTGATGAGAAACATATCACACTAGAAAAAGCATGTGAAATTTTCAATAAAAAATACAAGAAAATTAAAGTTATCGAGCATGGAAAAATAACCGAAAAGTACATTGAATACAATATTAATGATACCTTAGCAACTCATGAACTTTATGAAAATTTGAAGAAAGAACTGGAAAGATACGAAATAAAAATTCCTATTACTGAAGTCTACTCTTCAGCTTCTTTGGGTAAAGCATGTTTAGAGCAATTGGGAGTAAAACCTTTCTTTGAAATGAATCCCAATTTTTCCAGAAAAATTTTAGGTTATGTTATGTCTGCCTACTATGGTGGTAGAAGTGAAGTTAAAATAAGGAAGAAACCTGTGAAAGTGACAGTCATAGATTTTTTGAGCATGTACCCTACTATGTTTATCTTAATGGATTTGTGGAATTTGCTTATTGCTGAAAAAATAGAATGCAAAGATGATACAGAAAATATAAAGAAATTTGTTGAAAACATTAAGCTTGAAGACTTGAGAAACCCTAAAGCATGGAAAAACCTTAATGTTATAGTTCAAGTTCTTCCAGAAAACGATATTTTACCAGTAAGAATGAGATACGATGAAAAAGAAAATACTTTCAACATTGGTGTTAATTATATTTCTTCAAAAATTGCTTTGTGGTATGCCTTACCCGATGTAATAGCTTCAAAATTACTTACTGGAAAATCGCTGAAGATACTGAAAGCCATTAGATTTTTACCTAAAGGGAAACAACAATTAAACAAAACTGAAATACTTGGAATAGAAATAGACCCAAACAAAGAAAATTTGTTTAAAACTCTTATAGAGAAAAGAGAAGAATATAAAAAGCTAAAAGAAGAGTTCAGACAAAAGGCTTTGAAGATTTTAGCCAATGCTACAAGCTATGGGATATTTGTCGAGATAAATTCTAAAGAATTAAAAAGAGAAACAGAAGTCAAAGTTTATAGTAATGGGCAATTTACCTCTCACGTCAATAAGATGGAAGAAAATGGGAAATACTTCAATCCAGTTATTGCTATTTTGATAACTTCTGGTGCTAGATTGATTTTAGCCATAACAGAAACTTTGCTTAAAAATCATAATCAAGCCCATGCTTTTTGTGATACTGATAGCATGGCTATTCCACCAGAATATGTAAAAGAAATACAAGAATTCTTCAAGTCATTAAATCCGTATAACTTCGATAAACCATTATTCAAAGAAGAGAAGAAAAATGTTTGGTTCTACGGAATTAGTGCAAAGAGATATGTTCTATACAAAAAGAGAAGAAATGAGTTTTTAATTGAAGAAGGTAAAGACAAAGGATATTCCCTACATGGTTTGGGTCGTTTGCTGAATCCTTTTGGTAAGAATAAAAACTGGCATAAAATGGTTTGGGAAGATATTCTTAAACTACATTATAGAATGATAACTCAAGAACAATTTCTAAGAAAATATTCTGATTTGTTTGCTATATCAGAACTTACAGTATCTACTTTTGAGTTAATGAAAAGATTTAGAAAATTTAATAAAAGAAAGCCTTTTGAAAAACAGATTAAACCTTTCAATTTCTTTCTTATTGGAGTCAGTAATAAAGATGATGTAAAGCCTATTAGTTCTTATTCCGATAATCCACAAGAAATAGTTCATAACTCTTTCATAGACTACAAAACTGGTAAAATACTTAAAGGATTGGAGTATTGGAAGCCGTTGTCCGATACTCTATGGGAATATGTAAATCATAAAGAATCTAAACTAGAAGGTAATATAGGAATTCTAAAAAGAAAGTACGTAAAAGCTGATGGAATCATTTACATAGGAAAGGAAACTGACAATATAGAAAACACTGGCATTCTAGAAATACCTTCTTATCCTACCTATCAAAATGAAGAAAGTCTTACAGAAAAAATATTGAAACTAACTCCGATGGAAGCTAGAATTTTAGGGTTAAATCCAGAAACATTAAGACAAATAAAGAAAAGAATTATACTAAATAAACCATTTAAACTATACAAAAAAAACTATAGTTGAACTAAAAATAAATTAATCAAGTGCTTTTACTTTGGTCACATTAAGATAATAAATATATCTTTCAGAGTTTGGTTTACAAAACCAATCTTTGTAAAGTAAGCGTAAATTCTCTGGTGGATTTTCACATTTTTCAATTGGCACTATTCTATCTGTGCCATAATAATAATCGCTCTGGCATTCACATACTTTTATTCTTTCGACAGCACCAGTAATTTCACATTTATAACAGTAAAAGTAATCATATTTTACCATCATAGAAACAAGTTTACCTTCTTCATTTTTTTCAGCGATTTCATATCTGAATTCAGGATAAAATTTTGTATCCAAGAGAGTAGTAGGATAGGCGACTATTGCAACTGATTTATTATAGTATTTTTCTGGTTCTTCGATAAGGTCTAATGTACTAATTTTGCTGAAAGTAGGCAATTTAATACCGCTTAACATTTGTGGATTATAATAGAGATATATACCTATACCCATTAATAGAATAATCAATAAAGCAATCCAATTCTTCATAATATAAACTTTTATTTTTGATTAAATTTAAGTCTTATAAGCGCTGTTTTTTATATGGGTCGAATTTAGACTAAATTGGCCAACATTATAGAACCTATTACTAGAATAAAATCTATTATTAGAGCAATTCCAACGAATTTCTTTACTTCTTTATGTTTTTCGAATACTCCAAGATATTCTAATCCGTCGAGAAATAACTCGAGCGCTAATGCACCTAAAGCGACCGATAGATTGACTTCTAGAGCCATAGTTAAATAACGATGCACATTATATTTAAATTTTGATTTTTTATGAAAATTCCCAAATTTCAAAGAGATATCTATATCCCCCCATGTTTTTTATAAAAAGTGCATTTTTCGTTCTACTTTCAAAAATAAGACTTAAAGTTAGCTTTCACTGAAGGAGTTCTAAATTTATATATTCATTCTTCTAAGCAAACTCATTTGATAATATGGTAAACCGTATCAAGAAACCTAAGATTAGTAGTTTAGAACTAGCATATGAAACTGGCTTTCATATAGGCGATGGCACAATGACATTTAGGAAAAATAAAAATGAGTATTGTGTTACTTATTATGGAAATAACATTACAGAAAGAGAGTTCTATGAAAAAGTTATTGTTCCTTAATAAGAAAATTATTTGGATTAGAAGAGGAAGTTAAAAATTATAAAAACACTTGTTACTTAAGATTATATTCTAAAGAGTTAGTTAAATTTAAAACTAATATTGTTGGTTTGCCAATAGGCTCAAAAGACAAAATCGTTACTTTGCCTAAAGCTTTAGTTTCACAGGTTCAACTCACCTTAAATATCTTATTGCAGGTATCTTTGATTCAGATGGTTCTGTAAGTATCATTACTAAAAGAGGAAAATTGTATCCTGTGTTGAGCATCACACTTAAGAATAAAAATATTATTAAACAAATTGAAAGGATCTTGATTTCTTTAGATGTATTCTGTAACTCCCATAGAGATAAAAGACTTGATAAAAGAATTAACAAATTTACAACAGTATGGAAATTATACATAAATGGGTTCAAAAACTTAAAGCAATTTATTCGTCAAATACCTATAAGAAATCCAAATCACCTTACAAAAATAAAAGGCTTGGCTAATAAAATCCCCGCAGGCCCACATTTCATATAAATTCAGACTTTTAGCTGTTTTTCTGTCTTCAAGTTAGAAAACTTTAATAGTAAAACATACCAATTAACACACTATGGCAATAATAGAAACGTTTAACCTCACTAAAGAGTTTAATGGCTTAAAAGCAGTCAACAACGTAAGCCTAAAGATAGAAGAAGGGGAAATTTTTGGCTTGCTTGGTCCGAACGGAGCAGGCAAAACAACTTTCATTTCAATGTTATGCACACTTCTTAAACCAACGAGTGGGACAGCAAAAGTTAACGGCTTTGACATCGTCAAAGAGCAAAGTCAGGTAAGAAAGTCTATAGGCGTAGTTTTCCAAGAACCTAGTTTAGACAATAGACTTACAGGGAGAGAAAATTTGGAAATGCATGCTGGCTTATACGGCGTTCCTAAATCAGAGAGGAAGAAGAGGATAGAGGAAGTTTTAGAGCTGGTTGCACTCTCAGACAGAGCAGACGAACTTGTGAAGACCTACTCAGGAGGGATGAAAAGAAGGCTTGAAATAGCACGTGGACTCATCCACTACCCTAAAGTTCTTTTTCTAGATGAGCCTACCTTAGGACTAGACCCACAAACAAGAGAGCACATATGGGACTACATAAAGAAGCTTGCTCAAAGAGAACACATAACAATTTTGTTGACAACCCATTATATGGAGGAAGCAGATGCTTTATGCAACAGGGTAGCGATAATGGATTACGGTGAAATAAAAGTTTTAGACACACCTGAAGCTTTGAAGAACAGCTTAGAAGGCGATGTAGTAACTCTTGAAGTTGACAAGCACGAGAGTATAGCTGATAAAGTAAAAAGTTTGGAAGAAGTTAAAAAAGTCCAAACAGTAGATAGCCGAATATTTATAACAGTAAAGAATGCAGAAACTTTTGTTCCAAAAATTCTAGATTTTGTAAAAAGCAATGGAGCAATTGTAAAAGCTATAAGCATAAGAAAGCCTAGTCTAGGTGATGTATTCTTACACTACACAGGAAGAGAAATAAGAGAAGAGAAAACTGAAAAAAGTGGTATGGAAAGGTTTAGGCGAAGAGTATGAGTGAGCTAGAAGCTGTTTACAGAATCTGGTTAAGGGAGTTAATAAGGTACTGGAGAGACAAATCGAGAATTGTCAGCTCTTTTGTTCAGCCTATTCTTTTTCTTTTCGTCTTAGGTGGTGGTTTTAGCTTTGTCAAACTTGGCGGTTTCAACTATCAAACTTTCCTTTTCCCAGGCATAGTTGCTATGTCCTTAGTTGGTATATCTATCTCATCCGGTATATCCGTGATTTGGGACAGAGAGTTTGGAATATTGAAAGAGATTTTGGTTGCTCCTGTCTCTCGAACAGCAATTTTTGCTGGCAAGGCTTTAGGAGGTTGTGTAACAGCCTTGATACAAGGAGCAATAGTCTTACTCTTAGGCTTTTTCTTAAACGTACCACTTACTCCAAGCAGTTTTCTGCTTTCGTTAGCTTTGATGGTAATAGTTTCTTTAGGGTTAGCGAGCATCGGTTTGATAATCGCTTCATTAATAGAAACTATAGAAAGTTTTGGCGTTATAATGAACTTTTTAATATTTCCGTTGATTTTCTTGAGTGGAGCTTTCTACCCTCTACAAGAAGCTCCTGATTGGCTTAGATTAGTATCCTGTGCCAATCCACTTACTTATGGTGTAGACGCAATAAGGTATGTTATTATTGGTGCTTCTGGATTGCCATTTTCGTTGAGCTTTACGGTGATTGCTCTGTTTTCTCTTGTGGCAATTTTTGTTGGTGGAATAGCTTTCAACAAACAGAAAAGTTAGCTGGTGTTTTAGAATTTCTTTCTATCTAGCTCGTAATGTAAAATTGCTATGCATTGAGAGGAAAGATAAGACACTTTTCCTAAAGAAATTTTTTCGGCATCAAATCTTTCAACAAATTTTTCAAGCTTTTTTGGCAATCCAATGTGGTCTCCTAGAATAAAAACTGGTCTTTCTTTTATTTCTATTTCTCGAATATCTTTTCCTTTCTCGTGTAAAATGTAAAAATTTTTTCCTTGATTTGTTAATTCTCTTATAAGATCTTCAAAGCCGATCTTCCTTTTAGTTATTCCAGGATTTGTTGCTTGTTCGCCAATTATCTTTTTTATCCAAGAAGCTATGTTCCTTTCATCTACATTCACTCCTCTCAACTTATCTCCATAAAAAGAAATGGTGAGTGGTGGGGAAGGTTTTCCGTACGCAACTACATGTATACAAGAATCTCTTCTTAAAGCTCTACTCACCCATAATGCATTTGCTATACATCTTGCAACTAAGTCCATCCTCCTGCCACTTCCAGGCAGATCGTCTAAGGAAAATTCTGAACTTGTTACAGCTTTTCTTGCAAAAAGAATAAATTCTCTAGAATAGAAAGTTCCCATATTAAATTTTTACATCCTTTTAATTTTTCAGATTTTCGTGTTTGAAGTTAATTCCAAACTAACCTCCACTAATAATTGACATAATCAGTATTTCGTCCCCATCTTTTAGTTTTACTCCATATTCTTTAATGTTTACTATATTGCCATTATAAACTAGAATTAGACCTGGGTCGCTTTTTGTTTTTTCATGAAGATGCTCTTCAATTTCCCTGTATCTGCTAGTTACTTCCTCTATTAGTTCACCTAAAGTATCTGCGACTATTTCTTCTTTTTCCTTTTTTGTCAATTCTCTAAATAACCCAAAATATTTTACATTGACTTTTGTCATGATTAAAAATAGAGAAGCCTAAAATAAATTTTTAAGTGAAGGAAATCTTTAAGGGTCAGAATGCAAGTATTTCCAACCACTTAAAGCAAGCTGAAAAATTCTTTTTTCAGCATAGAGTTCTGCTCTTAATTCCGATAAAAACTTATCTCCATACAAAAGCTCTTTAACGTGAAACATCTCATGGAAAAAGGTTGCTAAAACATCTCTTGCATCGTTACAGTCTGCAATTCTTATCCTTACACCTACAAGTTTATTTCCTTCTCTTATCTCTTCTACTCTTCCTGCTTCGAAATCTTTATAATAACAACCATATACACCTCTCACAAAATCTCTCGGTATTTTCAATCTCTTGCATTCCTCTTCTATCAAGGGATGGACATAGACTTTTATCAGGTTATCCACATCACAGGTTTTTGGTTTTTGGAATTTTTCCATGCAAGAAAGTTGAACCTTTAAGATTTTTAAATTTAATTTATATTTAATTTGGGCCTGTAGCTCAGCATGGTAGAGCAGCTGATACAAAGCTGAAGCTCTTAACGTTGGGTGAGACCAGTTGGTCCGGGGTTCAAATCCCCGCAGGCCCATTAAGAAAACCTTTTGTAGAAAACATGCTTTGCCATTTCTGTTATTGAGAAGTACACTAACAAAATTAAAACAATTAAAAACAAAAATTGGTAACCCAAATGTTCAAATTCGAAAAACTTATTAAATGGAGAATAAACCAAGGCTATAGCTAGAATCATGCACACAATCGTTAGAGAAATTAAAGTTTTACTTGGTCTACTTTTATAAAAAGGTTTTTTAGTTCTTATAGCGAAAGTTACGGACATCTCTGATAAAGTCGACTCCAAGAACCAACCAGTCCTGAAAACTGGTATGTTGCCACCGAATAAAGTTAATAGAAACCATATAGTTATAAAATCAAATACTGAGCTTATACTTCCGAAAAACAATGAAAACTTGCCTATAAAGTTAATGTTCCAATTTTTCGGTTTTTTCAACTCTTCCTCATCAACATCATCGGTTGAAATTGAAAGTAACGGACCGTCGGTTAAAAGGTTTGTTAATAAAATTTGAATAGGTAGCATAGGCAAAAAGTTAAGAAAGGGCGAAACTATAACAAGTGTTGTCATGTTTCCTAAGTTTGCTGAAACCGTGTTCAAAATGTACTTTGTCGTGTTGTTAAAAGTTTTTCTTCCTTCTACTATACCATCTAAAATTACTTTCAAGCTCTTTTTAGTCAAAATTATGTCAGCTGCTTCTTTTGCCACATCAGTAGCACTCTCAACAGAAATACCAACATCAGAGCATCTCAAGGAAGGAGCATCGTTTATTCCATCGCCTAAGAATCCAACAACATGATTGTTTTTCTTTAAAGTTGAAATTATTTTAACTTTATGGTCTGGTGTAAGTCTTGCAAAAATGTTAGCCTTCTCAACAAGCTTAGAAAGAGTTTCTTCATTCATTCTATCAATTTCTTCTCCTGTTACAATTCCTGTAACCTCAATACCAACTTCCCTAGCTACCTTCTCAGTAACCAACGGGTTGTCTCCAGTAAGTATTTTCAGCTCTATCCCCAGCTTCTTCAGAGATTGCACTGTAGACTTCATAGTAGTCTTCGGAGGGTCAGTAAAACATAAGAAACCTAGAAGAATTAATTCTCTTTCTTCATCCTTATCGTAATTATCCTTTTTTTCAACAACCTTTTCTGCTACTGCAATGACCCTGTAGCCTTTGTCAAAAAGCTCCTTGTACCTTTTTTCAACTTCATTTTTGTTTATTTCCAGAATTCCTTTAGATGTCTTCATTTTTCTACATACATTGATTACAGACTCGGGAGCACCCTTACAAACTAGTAAAAGTTTTTTTCCGCTTTCTATCACACAGCTCATTCTTTTTCTTACAAAATCAAAAGGTATGACTTCAACAACTTTAAAGCTTTCTATTCCCAATTTTTCCGCATGCTCGACAATTGAAACATCCACAGGATTACCAAATAATTTACCATTCCTTTTCACTACAGAAACACAAGACGATGCCAATTTTACAAGTTCGACATTTTTACTCCCGTCTAAGTCAACACAATCTTCAAGACTTATTCTATTCTCTGTTATAGTACCGGTCTTGTCTATGCACAAAACATCCATATCTCCTAAATCTTCGATTGAAGATAGCTTTTTTATTATGACACCAACTTTGTTCATTTTAACAGCCCCCCTAGTAAGGCCAACTGTTATAACGACCGGTAAAGCTTCTGGTATAATACCGATAGCTAAAGCTAAGGAAAAAAGAAGGGAATTCAGAATGCTTTTTCCTGTGAGAAAATTCATCACGAATATAAAAATTGTCCCAGCAATTATAGACTTTAGCAAAAAATTGCTGAAGTTTTTAATGTTCTTTTGATAATTTGTTGGAGGTTCTTCTGCCTTAAGGTAGCCAACAACTTTTCCTAGAGTACTTTCCATTCCAATGGACACAACAATTCCTTTTCCTCTGCCGCCGGTGACTAAAGTCCCCATAAAAGCCATGTTCTTCATCTGATACAGCTCTAACTTTTCAGATTTTATCGGAGAAGAGCTTTTTTCAACCGGATAAGATTCACCAGTTATTATCGATTCATCAATCTCAAGCTCGTCCGTCTCTATCAGGCGTAGATCAGCAGGTATTCTATCTCCTGTTTCTACTAGAACGATGTCACCAGGAACTATGTATCTTGTGTCAACTTCTACAACTTTTCCATCTCTCAAAACCTTTGCCCAATACCTTATATACTTGCACAACTTCTGGAGCGATTTTTCAGACTTATATTCCTGTACAAAACCTATCACAGAATTGACTAAAACTATAGCGATTGTTATTATTGCTTCATGAACTCCACCAGTAAAGTAGTAAACGAAAGAAATTACGATTAAAGTTAAGATGAGTGGGTTTTTCAGCTCTGAGACAAATAAACTTAAAGCGCTTTTTTCTTTTCTTTTTGGTATATCGTTCAATCCGTACTTTCTTAACCTATTCTTAGCTTCTTCTTCGTTCAATCCCTGCGTAGAAGAAGAAAAAATTTTTAAAATTTCTTCTGTGCTCTTAGACCAGTACTCCATAATTAGAGTTATCGCTTAGAAGAAATTAGCTTTTTATTCTTGAAAAGTGAGAGTGGATAATTGATGGAAGAAAAGAAATATCACGGCAAGTTTGGAATATACGGTGTAGGGTGTCTAGTAAAGTATCTTGACAAGGTATTGCTGGTAAAGAGAAAGAACTATCCTTGGGAGTTAAAATGGTGGACTGTGCCAATAGGTTTGCCGAAGGAGGGCGAAAGTGCTGAAGAAACTGCATTGAGAGAGGTGGAGGAAGAAGTTGGTCTAGAAGTCTATGGTTTAATAGAGCTCAGAAAGGAACCTTATAAGACCTTTGCCCAAGATTTTGATTCAAGCTATTCTTGTAAGATTTTCGTTGCCAATTCTCGCAATGATAGAATAAAGTTGAACAAAGAAGAGCTTGTTGATGCTAAGTTCTTTTCTCAAGAAGAACTAGATAAAATAGAACTAGCTCCTATAACTAAGGCAATACTTAAAGATTCAGGTATAAACAAAATATTACTGACTGAAGACGAGTTAGTCTATCTGATAGAGTAAGAATAAATACTTTTACTTTCTAATTTTTGGTATGTTAGAAAGTATAAAGAAAACTTTGAGCGATTGTTCAGGTTTACCAATGACACCGCCTTACAGTTGTTTACTCTCTTGCACTCTAGCGAATACTATAGAAAAAATCAAGAGCTTGTCTTATAAAGAATTTTTGGATGTCTTAGAGCACGCAAAGAAACTTGTTCTACCAGAAGATTTTTTGAAAGAACTAGAGAATAGGATGCATAGTTATAGGCAGAAGCCCTAAGGTTCTACAGGCAATTCAAAAAACTTTATTGCATTTTCTGTTGTAATTTTATCAACTTCCTCCGGGCTTATCTTTTTTATTTCAGCAATTTTTTCTGCTACTGCTTTAACATTAGTCGGTTCATTTCTCTTTCCAGCTACTCCTAGAAAAGGAGCATCTGTTTCAAGCATCAATCTTTCTAATGGTGTATCCCTGACAACTTTTTTGTAATCCTTACTCGTCAGTATTATCGTGTTTTCAGATATCATCCAATCATTTGCATTGAGCACTTCTTGCAAATGCTTTCTACAACCGAACATATGCAAATGAACTTTCTCTGGACGATAGTCCTCTAAAATTTTTAAAGCATCTTCACATGATTCACGTATATGCACAGTTACAGGCTTTTTTATTTCTCTAGCAAACTCAAGCATTCTTTTGAAAAATTCTTTCTGTTTTTCCTGCAGTTGACTCTCTTTCGTCCAAAAATAGTCTAATCCTATCTCACCTAGAGAGACTATCTTCTCCCTATTCGATTTCACCTTCTCAAAAAAGCTTTCCAAATCTTTTTCTCTTATTTCTTTTATGTATTCAGGATGAATTCCTGCAGAAGCAAAAATAAAATTCCTATGTCTTTCAACAAGGCTGAAAGTAAAGTCTAGGTCTTTTGGATGAGCACTGCATGTGATTACTGCTTTTAACTGTTGTTTGCATTTTTCTATTACTTGCTCCCTATCTTTGTCGTAATCCTTAGATTCCAGGTGACAGTGGCAATCAATCATAAAATTTTATATTAGAAGATAGTCTTAAAAATAAATAGTTGTTTAAATTTCATTTTTTATAGTTTTGTAATTCTTTTACCCATTCTTCCAAACTCTTTATTCCTCCATGGTACTCAGCATTAACGTTAACTTCAAGCTTTCCATCTCTGCATTCGAAAATACGTTTACCTATGCGTTTCATCACGTAAAGAGCTTCAGGATGAAGGGGTAACTTTAAGATAAAATAGTCGCCAAGAATAGAATGTAATTTACCCAAAAGTTCTTTTGTATCTTTTAGGTAAATTTCAAACACAGGTGGGACGAGTTCGCAAAGTGTCTGGTCAAGTTTCTGGTAAAGTTCTCCAAGTTCAGGAGTCGTATCAGGAAGCTCTTTTTCTACTTTTTCTAAATTTTCTTTTCCGTAATCTCTCACTTTAATTGAGTAGCGCTGTTTTCCTATAGCGTACTCTAAAAGCTCTAGCATATGTTTAACATAATCTTCTTTCTTAAAGCTTGACTCTAAAAGCTCTAGCATATCTTTGACATACTCTTCTTTTCTAAAGCTTAGTAGCTTATTTAAATTTTTTAAGAATTCTTCTTTTGTTGATTCAGTTAAATATTGGATAAACAAACCTTCTCTACTTAAACCGCTAACTTTATAGTCACCTTGCCTTATGTCGAGAACATAGAAAAGGCCACCAAGACTATGATAGAAACCATCATCGTAGGAAGAAGATCCTTCAACAATCTTTTTATCTATACTCTCTAGAATTTTAAGAGCGAACTCAACAGCCTTTGACATAAAATTAGATTTTACGTAAAAATTTTTAAACTTAACAATCGCTCTCTTTTTATGGAAGAATTTAAAAATGATTGATAAAGCTATTCAAAAAGTTTTACAAATTTTTCATTCAACTTAATTTTGTTGGTCTTTCCATAAGGTACCTTTTCGACTACACCCCTATTTTTCAAAGCTTCTATTACTCTGAAAGCTTTCACTTTCCCAAATTCGGTAGAAAGCTTGCTTTGAGAAATTTCTCCCTTGTTTTCCACAAGTCTTCTAATAATTTCTTTTTCTAGAGGCTCTAACAAATCCAAAATAGCTTTTGTGTCAACTTTTCTGACTTCTCTGCTAATAGCAGGGGAAAGCATGTAATAGACTATAGAGCCCACAAAAACTCCAAGAGAAGAAAAAGTTGGTATCAGCAAAGGAATAGGAAGAGTACAAGAGCAAGCAGTCCCTTCTGCTATATGGACTTGAGCATATAAAGTGCTAAAGGAAACTCCAAAAACAAAGCCAGCTATAACAATTACTACAATCAATAACTTTTTCTTCAGGTCCACAATTCTTTCTTAGCTTTTTATAATATATAATGGTTTCAAAATTTGAAACCAAAGCTTATAAATGGTTTCAGATAAGATTTTTTCATGGAATTAAGTAAGCTGTTAGTTTCAGAAAGAATTAAAACAACAAGAATTAGCTTTGAAGAAGCCTTTAGCACGTATGTAGCCAACAGGCAACAGGCTCTTGAAAAAGTAGATGCAGAAAATTTAAAGAGAAAAGCAAGAGAAATAAAAGAACGCTCCATAGCAAAACTCGAAAGCTTGAAGAAGAAGGCAATAGAAAATCTAAAAGAAAATGGGATAAAAGTCTTTGAAGCTAAGAACGCTGAAGAAGCAAGAAATATTGCTTTAGAGCTAATACCTGAAGAAGAGCTTGTAGTAAAATCTAAGTCCAACACAATAAACGAAATAGGGCTTTTGGAAGTTTTGGAAGGAAGAAATGAAGTAATTGAAACAGATTGTGGCGATTTTATAGTAAACTTATGCGAAGAGCAATCTACTCATCCTGTTACTCCTGCTTTGCACATTCCTATGGAAAAGATTTTAAAGAAAATAGAAGAAAAGTTTAAGGTAAAGCTTGGAAAAAGTCCTGAAAAAATAATAGAATGGGTTAGAAGTTATGTAAGAGAAAAGATAAATAATGCAAAAATTGGTCTTACAGGTGCAAATTTCATATCTTCTGATGGATGTGTAATAATTCTGGAAAACGAAGGAAACATTTCGCTTATTTCTAGAATTCCTGAAAAACATGTAATAATTGCTGGCATAGATAAAATAGTAGAAAGTTTAGAAGATGCAATGCTGCTTTGTAAGATAGCTGCTGTATGGGGAACTGGAACTACTTTGCCAACCTACATAAACATTATTTCTTCGCCTAGCAAGACTGCAGATATACAGAAAAAGATTGTTTATGGAGCTCAGGGTGCAAAGGAAGTTGATTTAATTCTAGTAGACAATGGTAGAAGTAAGGCTATAGAGCAAGGTTTAGGAGAAATACTTTATTGTATAAACTGTGGATCTTGCCTTTACTTTTGCCCTGTTTACAGACAAGTTTTTGATAATTATGGATTGCATTATTTTGGTGGAATAGGTGTTTCTAAACTTGCTTTTATTAACGATTTAAAGCAAGCTTTTGATCGAGGTTTATACTATTGCACTATATGTCAAGCATGCAAAGTAAACTGTCCTATTGGTATAGATGTGCCTGAAATCATGAAAAAGTTAAGAGAGTTTTCAGTGAACAGCAAAATAGAAACTGAAACCAACAAAAAGATGATAGAAAATGTAAGAGCTTATGGCAATCCGTTTGGAAAGGTTGAAGAAGGGAAGGTACCGAAAGAACTTTATTGTTGTTAGGTGGTTGAATGAAAAAGATATTAACGATTGTGTTTCTGGCTCTGGTAGCTTTGATAGTTGCTAGTGCTTTTGCTCAAGAAAATGGGTGCAGCAACAAAATAGAAGAAGCAGTAGCCAACTGTAAAAATTGTAACGTTTGTCCAGATGGAAAGGTTATAGAAGAAGGAAAGGTTTGTCTCTATCTTTTTTGGGGTCAAGGTTGCCCACACTGCGCTGAAGAAAAACCTTTCTTAGAATATTTAAGGCAAAAGTATCCAAACCTAGAAGTGTACGAGTTCGAGATCTACTATAATCAACAGAATGCTAATTTATGGAAAGATATTTGCAAGAAATATGGAATACAACCAGTTGGAGTACCGACAACTTTTGTTGGAGATAAAGCTTTTATAGGGTTTGCAAGAGGTTGTGAATCGTCTCCGAAGCTAGACTTTAGTCTTATCGCAATAGTAACTGGTTCTGTGATTGGAGCTGTTTTAATCATAGTACTACTTTTAGCTAGAAAGGTTAGGATAAAGGTGAAAGCATGAAGAGAATTGCTCTGATGGTATTACTAACAATACCTGCAGTCCTTGCACAAGAAACAAGCCACCCTATCTTAGGTACAATAAACTTGCAATCTTTACCTTTAGCAGTTTGGGGTATTGTTCTAGGCTTAGTAGACGGAATTTTCAACCCTTGCGCTCTTTCAGTCTTGTTTTTCATGGTGGCTTACATGCTTGGAATAGGCTCTAGGAAAAGACTTTTAGTTGTAGGTATTGCATACTCTCTGATGGTCTTCCTTGTTTACTTTGTTTTCGTCTATCTTTTAACACAGTTCATTTCTATAACAGTTTATTACATAGGCTATGTGCAGTTGATGCGATATGCGCTAGGTAGTATAGTTCTTTTGCTTGGCGCTTTAGAAGTTAAAGACTTTTTCTTCTACGGAAAGGGAATATCGCTTGAGATTCCAAAGTTTGCCAAGCCGCATATAGAAAGACTCACAAAGGCAGCTACGTTACCAGCAGCGCTAATCTTAGGGTTTTTAGTAAGCTTGGTAGAAATACCTTGTGCGGGTGGGTTCCCACTTGTTTATGCAGGAATGTTGAAAGGAAGTTCTAGTATTTTAACAGTTTTCTATTCACTTTGGTACACTCTGTTTTTCGTAATCCCTCTTATTGCTTTAACTCTAGTTTTCTACTTTGGGTTTGCAAAAGTTGAAGAGGCTGAAAAGAAAAGATTAGGTCTAAGAAAGTACATGAGACTTGTGGCAGGAATTCTCCTAATTTTCTTTGGAGTCGCTTTCATTCTCGGGTGGTTGTGATGATATTCGGGAAGATCCTTGGTGGGAATGTTTTATATTATCCAGGTTGCTTAACTAAATTTGTTGCTAAAGATTTAGGAGAAAAATACAGGAAGATCCTTCGTAAAATAGGAATAGATTTCATAGAGCTGAAAGAACTGGAAGTTTGTTGTGGATCACCAGTTATTGCTGCAGGCTATAGAGAAGAAGCAGTAAAGCTTGCTGAAAAGAATTTCAAAGTTTTTAAAGAGCATTCGGTAAAAAAGATAATAACTTCTTGTCCTGCTTGTTTTAGGATGTTTTCCCAAGAATATCCAAAGCTTGTTAAGGACTGGGACATAGCAGTGGAGCATACTACTCAGACTATTGCTAAAGCTTTAAAGCAGGGAAAACTTAAGCTGAAAAAGAATGAAGGTAGAGTAACCTACCATGATCCTTGCCATTTAGGGCGATATTCAGGGATATACGAAGAGCCGAGAGAAATAATAAAAGCAACAGGTCTTGAGCTAGAAGAGATGAGCTTAAGCAGAGAGGAGAGCTTTTGCTGTGGCGCGGGAGGCGGAACAATTGGAAATTATCCAGAATTAACAGAAGCCATCTCTTTAGACAGAATAAATCAAGCTATAAAAACTAAAGCAGAAATTTTGGTGACGGCATGTCCATTATGTTATATATCCTTTAAAAAGACTGTTGGAAAAACCAATTTAAAATTAAAGGTGTGCGAACTCTCCGAGTTAATTTGAGATCAAGAACCAGATATGAGGTTTTGAACGATCTGGTGGTCTTACTCTTTCTACTTTACCTTCTTTCTCCAATCTAGTTAGATAAATAAAAGCATTCAAATGTTGTAGTCCTGTCATTCTCGCGACTTCTAAAGTATTTAATTGGCGCTTATCTTTCAAAAGTTCTACTATTCTCTTCTTATTCTCGCCAATTCTACACTGGAATCTTTGCGTACTTTCAATCATGCTACTCAACGACTTCTTTTTGCGTGGATGAAGAAAACCTACATTTTTTTGAAAATTTATGAAGCTAAGTGTTCCAGTAATCCTTAACCCCTTTTCTAAGACTTTACCATTTCCAGTGATACTTTGAGAACAATCTCTAAGAGTTACTCCTTCTATCTTAAATTCTTCCAACATAAGTTTAATATCATCAAAAAATTGCTGAAGGTTAGTAGATAATTCTATTGTTTTAGTTAGTGTAAGTAATATTTCTCTGGAATTAACTTTAACAGTTGATTCGTCATCAAATAATGCTTGAAGGAAAGCTTTTTTAATTTCTAGAGACCCCTCTTTTATCCATTTTGGTAAGTGGAACGGCTTTTTAACTTTATTTCCAATTGGTGCACCTGCAACAACAAGAATATCTCTAACTAACTTGGGAAACTCTATTGTAGTTGCTTTATGAAATCTTTTTAATAAAATAACATTTCTAAAAGGCAGAGTATACACTTTTTCTATCACATCATTAATTAGTTTAGGTTCTTTGTTTGTATAAGTGAAGCGCCTATCACTTATATGTCCGTCACCAAAACAATGCCCTACCAATGAGGCAAGTTCCGGAGAGCCTTTTATCGGGAAGTTATTAGAATTTAAGGTCGTTGAATTTGAACGCATACTACGGATAATTTCTGTAATATTCTTAAAATTCAAGTTTAGCTTTTCCCCGATCTCTTTAATTTTATTAATTCTTATACTTCTCTTTCCACATAAAACTAAGTATAAAGTGGAGTCATGCATATTCATTTCTCGAGAAAAAGATTTTACTGATTTAAATTTTGCTTTAATTAATCCTCTAATTTCATTTCTAAAATGAGGATTAATAGTACCGAAAGGCGGATTTTCTAATTTACACAAATCTTCCAAAGTTATCTGGAACTCTTTCATCAATTTAAAAAAGAGTACTTCATAGTTAACTCACTTTTGGGAGTTGCATTCCGATTAAAATTTAACAGAAGTAAAAACAGGTTTCTTTTTAATTAAATAAGATAATTCAGCTTTTGAACATGAAAAAGAGTTAAATTTCTTTCTAGAACGATAAGATGTTCTTTTCGTAACAAATATTCGGCTTTAATTTTCTAAAGTTAAATAACTTTTTATGGGCTTGAAAGATATTGCTGAGAAGGAATTGAAACGTATGCAGATTGTTATAGAACAAGTAGAAAGTTTAAACAAAAATGGAGAAGAGATTCTTAAGTTGGCAAAATCCTACTTGACAGATGCTAAATATTTTTACGAGAAGAAGAAGTTTTTGGAAGCTTTTGAAGCTGCTGTAATAGCATGGGCTTATTTGGATGCTGGCTTGCATTTTAAAGTTTTTAGAATCCCTGAAAGCATGAAAAAGATTTTCACAGTATAATTTTAAAAAAGAAATTAAATTAATATTTATGGAAAAATTATTTTTTGTTACTTCCCTTCTTCTATTATTCATTTTGTTAAGTGAAGTAGTACTTGCCGCTTCTAATCAACTTTCAATTAAGTTTCGAGACATCGTTTCTGATACTCCGATAGAGAATGTTCATGCTTACGTCGAATTCTTTAACTTAGATACTGGAGAAACTATTAAGACAGTCGAGGTATTACTTCTCCATGGACTGTAACAGAAGCGAGAGTTAATAATACATACACACCCTTACAGCCTAATACGCTTTATAAATTCACGATCAGATTGTACAGCCAAAATGAATCTAGCAATGAGTCAGAGCCAGTCTCTGCTATAACAAGTTGTCCGTCTGGTTATGTTTATGAATATTCGGCTGCCGGTTTTCCAGGAGTTCAGGTACAACTATGTTTAAAACGGGAGGAGAACATACCCTGTTATAGCAAAGATTTTTCTGGTATGGTATGTAACAGGACAACTTATCTAGTTGTGCCTGCTGGAATTATATTAAGTGCTTATACAGATAATACGATAAGAGTTACAGAAGTTACAGAAAATAGAATATTAGTACAATTTCTAGATAGCTCACTAGTGCAAAAGGAAGTTTATCTATCTTCGGGAGAGTCTCACTTTGAATGGATTCCGATGAATAACATTGCTGTAACGGCTTGGGACTTTTCTCCCCAACAAGGAATCGTCGGAAAGATTCAGGTTGAGTCGATTGTTGGAGAAAATGTAAAACCGTCTATAGTTAAGGAGTACAAAAATGTAACGGTGGGGGAAACCTTTTACATTACCGAAACTGCAACAACTCCCTATGAATGGAGGCTTAAAAGTTATGATAGAGATTACTTAGAACATAAGCTAGGAGGTATAGGCTGTACACCAGATGGAATATGCACTTATTCATTTCAATTTACAGCTCTAAAGGAAGGAAATACTACAGTAGAACTTAGCGAAATTAATACTGCTGATAATAGTACAGTTGAGATAAGATACATACACATAACAATAATTCCAAAACCTCCTGTTGTAGTTACACATGAATATAAGACAGTAGCATTAGGAGAAACTTTTGAAGTTGTTGCATCAGTTGGAGATTGGAGAATTAAAAGTTATGATAAAAATTATTTAGAATTTTTAGGTCAAGCGATATGTCCACCGACTGGAGAATGTTATGCTCGATTTGCATTCAAGGCATTAGCTACAGGAAATACAACAATAGAGCTTAATAAATTCATCGACAACCAGCTTTCGGAAATCAGGTATGTTTACGTAACCATAAAGCCAAAAGTCTCGATAGAAGAAGAATACAAAACTGTGGGAGTAGGAGACGTTTTTACGGTATCCGATGATGTAGCTGGCGGAACACCTTTAAAAATAGAACTTAAAAGTTATGATTCAAACTATCTAGAACTTTTATCCAAAGATAGCATGTGCGCAACATTGCCAGGCGGACCATGCTATTATAATTTTAAATTCAAGGCAATTAACTCTGGGAAAACCACAATAGAGCTTGATACGATCAATACTATAGATAACAGTACAGTCAGCATCAAATATGTCTACGTGACAATAGTATCTTCAGCAATTAAAATTGTTCATCTTGATGAACCGTTCGATTTGAAAGAGGGTGAACAAGCAGAGGTTGTAGATTATAAGAATATGTTGATAGAGCTTCAGAAGATAGAAAAGTTTAAAGCTACCATACCTTATGAGCACGAAATAGATGTTGTTACACTCTCAATAAAAATGCCAACTGGTGAAGTAAGTGTAGTGCCAATAGAAGAAGGAACAAGCAAAGAAGTTTTTGGTGTTGTAATAAAAGTTCTGGATATAAATTTTGATACGCGTGTAGCAAGATTTTTAGTCACTTTAAAAGAAGCAAAATTCAATCTTAATGTTAAGACCGATAAGTATACGTATTCTCCAGGCGATACAGCAAAAATATACATCACCCTTTCAGGAGATCCTTCGATCGATTTTAGTAGAGTCTCACTCACAGTTGAAGTAACAGGGCCTATTCCGAAGGTTATTCCTTTGGTACCTGAAAGAGTAGGGTCAGTTGCTCCTGCTTTAACGCAAGCAACTACGACAGGAGGTTATACTACTCCAATAGTACATGAATACCTATTTATTGCCAAATATCCTCTACCTCAGGATGCGTCTTCTGGAATCTACAGCATTAATGTTGTAGCGAGGTTAGAAGATATGGAAGAAAGTGCAAGCACAAGCTTTGAAGTAAGAAAAGTTTATTCTGAATACGTGGATGTATCCATAAAACCAAAAGAACAACATGCGTCAGTTGGCGAGCCAGTAACTTATTACATCACAGTAACAGATAGACATCCTGTACCAATTATTATACCAACACCAGCAACTGTAGTAACACCATCTACAACTACTGTTAGCACACCTTCAACTACAACTACTTTGATACCATACTATCGTCCAATTTATACCTATATGATATCTGTATACGGATTGCCTTACAATTCTATTTATCCAACTACAGTTAATGTGCCAGCTGGAGGTTCTGAGACTTTTGAATTAAAGATATTTCCATCTCCAACAAAAACAACTACTGTAGTAAAGGAAGTCACACCTATATTTCCATCTCCAACAGTAATACCCTCTGCAGCAGAAAGAACAGTAAGCATACCAACTGGAAAAGCGGCAGTAGAGAAAGTAGTACCAGAACCAGTAGAAGTTATGATTAAATTTTCGGTTCAAGCCATGCTACAAGATGATCCACGCGTGTCAGATAGCGATGATGCAATTTTGTATGTTAGGTATGTAGAAACACCTGTACCTCCGCCATTTCCAGAACCTGAAACAATTAACATTAGACTAAATAAAGGCTGGAATTTAATAAGCGTGCCTGGAAAAGGTTCATTTACTTCAGGAACTTGTTCAGCAACACAAAAACCAATTGCTTTTGTCTATCTGCCAGACGAGCATAGATATGTAAGTATGGATGAAGCACTAAGAATCATGGGAAAAGAAAAGTTGTCGGATTATCTAAGCACTCATTCGTTCTGGGTGTATTCTTATGAAAGTTGTGATATAGGGTTTAAGCTGGAAAGTTATTCTTCATACAGTGGTCTATCGATTAATGAAGGATGGAATCTACTAGGAGTAACAAAAGATATGGTTGGTGAGACATTAGACAGTATTAAAGGATCTTGCACCTTTTTGAAGGTCTACATATGGGATATAGACTCTCAGAAGTGGGTTGAGAAAACGACGAATGACTTGATTGAAAAAATGGGTTACGGGATACTGGTTAAAGCTGATTCAGCTTGTAAACTAAAAGAAAATATAATTCAGCCGCCACCATTTCCAGGAGGGTGATCAAATGAAAATCAAAACAATAATACTAATCATAATTCTACTAGCTATAGGTATTTTAATAGGTTACTTTGTTTTACCTATACTTTTCCGACCATCAACCACAGGAATAGGAGAAGGTGTCTTTAGAGCGCCTCCATCTAATGTATCTCCCCCACAAATGCCTTAAAAAATTTAACCATTACTTTTTCTGAAATTAAGGTTTAACATAGTTCAGAAATACCATCATGAGAGGTAGGCTTCTTTAGCTTATCCATACTATTGTGCCGATTAATCAAATAAATGTGAAAGAATAATTATTAAATATGAGTACTAGTATAACAAGGCTTGTCTTGCAAGGTTTCAAGAGCTTTAACAGAAGAACCTCTATACCACTGGTTAAAGGATTTAATATAATTACTGGTCCAAACGGGAGTGGGAAAACAATCCGAGGTGATGCAGAAGTTCTTCTAGCCAACGGTGACTTAAGACCGATAAAGGATATAGTTGAAGAGAGGATAAGCTCTTCAAGCAAGATAGAGAAATTTGAGGATGGCATATTAACCTATGAAAATCCAGAAAACTTAGAAGTTCTTGGGCTAAACCCAAAAACAATGAAGATTGAAAAGAAAAGAATTCTAGCCTTTATCAAGAGAAAGGGTGATAAGGAACTTTATCTCCTTGAGACAAAAAGTGGTAAAAGCATCGTAGCAACAGCTAGCCATCCAGTTATAGCTTTTGAGGATGAATACATTATTCCAAAGAGGATAATAGATTTGAAAGTTGGTGACCTAATTGCCACCCCTTCAAACATTAAACTTGATGGAGGATGTTTAGATGTAGAAACTAAACTAGAAGTTCCTGTAAACGAAGATTTTGCACGTCTTTTAGGTTATTTGATAGGCGATGGTCACATCGGGTGTAATAGGATTGATTTCACGAACAAGGATGACGAGTTGATTAAGGATGTGACTACACTGTGTAAAAGACTTGGTCTTAACCCAAGAATTCGGAAGAGTGAAAAGTCAAAAAGAGTCTATTGTGATTCTGCTAAGTTCTACAGACTTTTATGTAACTTATTCGAGCTGGAAAAGGTTTCTTCAGAGACAAAACAAATTCCAAAAGTTTTCTTGTTTGCTAACGAGAGGATAGTATCAAACTTGTTGGCATCCCTGTTTGATTGTGATGGTTACATTAGTAAATATAACCCTGAGTTCGAATACTCTACAAAAAGTAGAAAGTTGGCTTATCATGTACAATTCTTGTTGCTGAGGTTGGGTATAATAAGCTCTATAAAAGAAAAGTTTAAGAGAGCTACGAACTCGACTCAACAAAAAGAGAAATACTATAGTGTCTATGTTTCTGGGATAGAAAACATAAGAAAACTTTACGAGAAAATTCCTCTTCTTTCTAAAGAAAAAGTCGAAAGGATAAAAACTCATTTAAAGAAAAAAATTAAACCTCAAAGGAATGTTGAGGATATTTTGCCAAGGGATGTGAATAAAATAGTCAAAAAGCTTGTGAAAGAGCTTGGCTTAGAAGTTAAAAAATTGAGAAAACAGTATCCTATACTCGCAGCATATGTGGAAAACAGGTGTTATCCGACTACAAACAGTATAAAGAACATTTTATCTTTATTCCTAAATAGGATAAAAGAAATAGAAACAATAAAAAATACTTTAAGATTAGAGAAAAAACCTCTACTAGAAGCTTTATCCGAGCTTAAGATAACTAAAAAGGATGCAAGCAAAGCAATAGGGTTGCATGAAGACTCGATAACAAGCAATTGGAGAAGATTTAATCCGACGCTAGAAAATTTAAAAAGATTAAAGAAGTTTATCGAACAAGAGATAAAAGAAAGGTTGGAAGAATCTAAAAGATTAGTAAAGACTTTAAAAACCCTGATAAAAAGTGATATCTTTTGGGATAAAGTTGTCAAAATAGAAAAGGTCCCTGGGGAAGAATGGATTTATGACCTTTCAATTCCAAACTGCCATAACTTTATTGCTAACGGTATTTTCGTACATAATAGCAACTTAGTAGATGCTATATGCTTTGTTCTAGGAAGAACTTCTGCCAAATCTATGAGAGCTGACAGGTTGCATGAGCTAATTTTTCATGGTAATGGAAAAAAGAAATCAGCAGATTATGCTGCAGTAACTTTATACTTGGACAACTCGAAAAAGGTTTTTCCTTTCGAAGAAGAGGAAATATTCATCACAAGAAAAGTTAATAGGTCTGGGGTTTCTGTATACAAGCTAAACGGTAAGACTGTTACGAGGGAAAAGATACTTGAAGTTCTTTCTGCTAGTAGGATATACCCTAATGGTTACAATATAGTTTTGCAAGGTGATGTCACCCAGATAATAGAGATGAACCCTGTCGAGAGAAGATTTATAATCGACGAGATATCCGGTATAGCTGAGTACAACGATAAGAAGGAGAAAGCTCAAAGGGACTTGGCTGCAGTAGACGAGAAGTTGAGAGAAGCTGAGATAATAATATCGCAGAAGTATGATATTTTCAAGAAGCTTGAAGAAGAGAGAAATGCAGCGATAAAGTTTCAGAATTTACAGAGGCAGTTGCTAACGCTGAAAGCATCTTATGCTCATAAGAAAATGGTCATACTCGAAGAAAATTTGGAAAGGCTAGAGGAAAGTTTGCAGAAAAAGATGGAGGAGCTAGAAAAGGTAAACAAAGATATAGAAAAAACAGAAGAAGAGTTGGAAAGAAGAGAGAGCGAAACAAGGGATGTTGTGGAAAAGCTTTTAGAGCTTTCGAGAAGAGTCAAGATAGAAAAAGAGGTTTCTGAGCTTAGGTCAAAACTCTTGATAAATAAGGATAGAATAGACTCGCATCTTCGTGAGATAAACAGGCTTGAAAGCTTGATAGAAAAGTTGGAAGCATTAGAGGTTAGAAAAGCTGAAGTGACCGAAATTCCAAGACCAGTAAAAGCAATTTTAGACTTAAAGTTGCGTGGTGTTTATGGTACTGTTGCTGACTTAATATCAGTTCCAGAAAAGTATAGGGTTGCTATAGAAGTTGCTGCTGGACCTCATTTGTATGATATAGTAGTGGAGAATGACGAAGTAGCAGCTTATTGCATAGAATACTTGAGGAGGGAGAAGATCGGTAGGGCTACTTTCATTCCTTTGAACAAGATTAAACCAACAGTATTTGATGGAAAAGATATTTTAGAAAGAGATGGGGTTGTCGGGGTAGCTAGCAAGCTAATAAAGTATGATATAAAGTTTATGCGCGCAATGGAGTTTGTGTTCGGTAATACACTTGTAGTAGAAAACTTGGATATAGCGAGAGCTATAGGAAAAGGGAGGATAGTAACTCTTGAAGGAGACTTGATAGAAAGAAGTGGGGCGATGATTGGTGGTTATTATGTAAAAACTCATCCTAAGGTCATAGAATCTTCTACAAGAAAGGAGATAGAAGAGTACAGAAGCATAAGAAAAAGGTTGCAAGAAGAGGTTAACAAGCTTTTAGAAGAAACGAAAGAAATAGAAGAGAGATTGAAAGAATATGCAAAATCGGAAGAGATGAAAAGCATAGTAGACTTGGAAAAATTGAAAATATCCTCAGAGAAAGAAGTAGAAGAGCTGAGGACGAAAAGGAGAAAGCTGCAAGATAGAAAGGTTAATTTAGAAATAGCCATCAATCAACTGAACATAGAAAAAGCCAAGGTGGAAACAGAGTTGCAGGCTGTAAAGGCTGAAGTAGAACAGTATGGTGTATCGCATTTCATCGATGAAAAGCTACAAACACTAGAGTCTTACATAAAAAAGACAGAAGCAGAACTTAAAGGAATTGGTAGCGTTAACTTGAAGGCTATAGAAGAGTATGAAAAGTTCAAGACAGAATTTGATGAATACAAGCAAAAGTATGAGAAGATCCTGAACGAGAAAAAGGCTGTATTGGAAATGATAGAAAAAATAGAAGAGAAGAGAAAAGAAGTTTTTAACAAATGCTTGCAAGCTGTTAGTAACGAATTTCATAAGATGTTCCATGAAATGACTGGAGGAAGTGCTTCTCTTTCTTTGGAAGATCCTAACAATTTGGAAAGCGGGCTAGTTATACAAGTGAACTTCGCTGATAAAAGACCTTTAAACATAGACTCGCTTTCTGGTGGTGAAAAGACTTTGACTGCACTTGCTTTTATGTTTGCTATTCAACGCTATAAGCCTGCACCTTTCTATATATTTGATGAGGTTGATGCTGCCTTAGACAAGCAGAATACCATCAGGATAGCTGAGCTCATCAAGAAGCTTTCTAAGGATTCACAGTTTATAGTTATTTCCCACAACGACCAGACCATAAAATATGGGGACGTTATTTACGGATGCAGCATGGTAGAAGGAGAGTCAAAGATAATTGGACTAGAGATGCCTAAAAGATGAACTTTTCTTCTAGAATTCTTGCAGATCCACCAAAGTTTCTTATGGTCAAAGCTATTCTTAGCAATTCATCCAGCTTTTCAGACTTCCAGAGGGAAAATTGTAACATTTCAGCATCAATCTTTCTTAACTCTCTGTTTATCTTCTTTTCCAAGGCATGCTTTTCTCTTGGTAATGTCAAAAGTTAAAATGAAACTCATTTTTGAATCGTCGTTAAAATGTCATACGTATGACACTTATATTTAAACTTTTAGCTAGTTTACTTCCGGTAGTAAACTTTCAAGAAGAATTAACTGATAATTTCAATTAATTTTTTAATTGCTAATTTTAAAGTAAGGGCTGGTAGATCAACGGTAGATCGTCGCCATGGCAAGGCGGAGGCTCCGGGTTCAAATCCCGGCCAGTCCATTCTTGATTAAACTAAGGGGCTACGAATGAAAAAAGTTGTTAACATTACATATTTTGTACACGGAACTACAACTGATAATGAGAAGGGAATTGCAACAGGTTGGTCACCTGGCAAGTTATCAAAACTAGGAATAAAACAATCCATCGAATTAGGGAAATTGATTAAAAACAAGAAGTTCGACGTTGTATTTTGTTCAGATTTAAAAAGAGCGGTCGATTCAGCTAAACTAATGTTCAACAAAAAGGTTCCAGTTATTCAAGATAAACGACTAAGAGAGTGCAATTACGGGGATTTGACTGGAGCTAATTCAAAGAATGTAGAATCTCTTTATTTCAAACGCATAGGCAAACCTTTCCCAAACGGAGAAAGTTTAAAGGATGTAGAAAAAAGGATTAGAAGTTTTCTAAAAGATTTGTTAGAGTACTACCACGGAAAAAATGTTGCTATCGTGTCTCACAGATCTCCACAACTAGCTCTTGAAGTCGTACTAAATAAGAAGAGTTGGAAGCAGGCTATAAAAGAAGATTGGCGTCTAAAAGAGCCAAAAGAATGGAGACCTGGATGGAAGTATAAATTAGAAGAAAAGGCTTTAAAATAATCTTGTGCTTTTTAAACGTCATTTACAGAAGATTGATGAATCGCTCAGAGCTATTTAAATAAGTTAGAATTACGAAAAATTACGTTCAAGCCACCATGGCTTTTGTCTTTCCAGCTTATCTTCAGAAATTTTGTAAAACTCTTTTATGCTTTTGCAAAGCTTTTCTCTTTCTTTAGTAGTTGAGCACTCTATTTCCCATGGATAATTTTTTCCTTTTGGTAACTCAAGTAAAACAAGACATGGGAATTCTTTCTCATCTTCATAATTCGAAGTATCGTAGAAGCTGTATACACCTTCTATTACTGCATATCTCTGTTCACTTTTCTTTAAGATGTACGTTCTGTTAGCATCTATCGTGTAGTTCCAACTTTCAGAGTGATGACCATGTGGTATATAACCATCAGCCAATACCAGGCAGTGCTTTTCGTTTAGATCTTCTACAAACTCAAACCCCTCTTTTTCCAGAGAGTAAAGATACTCGAGCAATACCTTAAATTTCTCTTTAATTCTCTCCATTCTATTCATTACTAAGAGTCTTACTCCTTAAGATTATTGCCTATCAAAAAATTTCAAGAGAGTTTAACTTTTTGGGACAAGTTTTTCTATGACAGCCTTTTTAATTTTTTCCAATTCTTTTATCCTACTTTCCGCAGGAACAGAAGCATTAAAAATGTGCCAGAAAACTTTTTGGAGCCAAGCAACCCACTCTTTATCATAAACTTCATAGAAAACTGCAAGGCTGTATTCTAGTTCTTCAGTCTTATACCTCTTTTCTTCCCATTCTTCTCTCAACCTAACTACTCTATCATCAATTATCTCTCCTCTCAAAGGCTGTTCAGCATGTCTAATTTCTATAACATCCTTTCCAACGCTTTTGTTTATCGCGAGAATTTTTTCTATGTTATCTATTCCAGGAATCTCAACTCTTGCTAAAGCTTTAATCATAACACCCTTCCTTGCCAAATTTTTTATCACATCCAAAACTTTTACTCCTTTATCAACAATGTTTATGAAAGAAAGGTTTCCTGAAAAAATTAACACTTGCTCTCTAGCAGAAGCTAAATGCTTTGCTACGTCTACATCGACAGTCTCGTTCTCCTTAGTTTTCTTCTCAACGATAAACCTTTTTTTCTTTGCATACTGAAAAATTTCAAAAGGTCTGAAATCTTCCTTTCTTCTCCCAGCAACAATCTTTTCAAAAAGATTTTCTTGTGCAATAGAAGTGTGCAAAGGTTGGAACGGAGTTGGGTAAACAACTTTCAATGCACCTCTCGTGCCTTTCCTAAAAACTTTTACTGATAAGTTTCCATACTTTTTTGAAATAGCTTCTATATAGCGGTCAGCAGTTATCCAGCTGCAGTTTAAAAGTTCAGCTATCTCTTGTATACTTCTTGGTTGTTTTGCTACAAACTCATTTATTTTTTCGACAATCTCATCTTTTAGCATAATTTAAAATAGGTGAAAAGTTTAAAAATGTGTAAAACACTTTTGACAACTTTTGAAAAGAAATGGATTTGGGGAGTAAGAGTATTAATTCTCCTTGGTGAGAAGTTATGAAAAAGTACAAAAGTGAGGTTAGTGTGCTAGAGAAAGAATGTAAAGGCGAACCCTCAGAAATGTACAAACTGGTGGATGAGATGGTAAACAGAAGGACAAGGGCAGCATTTTATAGCGAAGAAAAAAAGAAGATAATGGATTAAAAATGCAGCACACTATAGGAATAGAGACAAGAGCAACAGTACCGTCAAAAGCTTTGGTACAGTTAGAGGAAGAACTTTTTTCTTTAGGATTTGCAGGATCTTTAGCCTTTTCTGGTGTTGGCATTCTACCAAATGGGATAATAGTAAGGAGTGAAAAACAGAACGACGAACCAGAAATTACTGTGATAGAATTTTCTTACCCGCCTTTTAAAAATACAGACAACAAAATTCTTGAGAGCATATACAATCAACACTCTGTTTTCTTTCATATGATTAAAAAGTATGGTGGCAATCCCTATCCTTGGTACATAAACCTAGAAGAAGAAGAGGAGAGGATAACAGGGTATAAAACTCTTAAATTAGCAAGAGGTATAGCCAAATGCAGTATAAACCCAATTCATATAACTTTAACAAAATCTCTGTCCAGCTATTTCTTCTACCCTTCATCGCTTGGCGAAGTAAATTGGAATGGCGTGTTTAGAGGCCCTTTGCTTGCAATAGTTTACAAAGATGTGGAAAATCTTAAATATTTTGTTGAGGGCAAAACAGAACAAGATAAGAGGATAGACGTTAGAGAGTTTACGAAAGATTACTCGTTTGAGAAAATTCCAATAAGTTTTGGAGTAAGAATAAACAGAAGGGAGTTCGAAGATCATTTCCCTATTAGGGGGTTCTACCATTTTGCCCTTTCTGCATTACCACAAGATACCTTGCCTCAAGTCACACAAATAGAAAAAGCACGAGAATTTGGGAAAATTCTTCATTCAATTTTTTCTAGCCGTTCTTCTGAGGAAAGTCACCCAACCTTTATCGAAGAGCAGATAAGAGATTTTATCCTGTTACAAGGATCAACCCTAAATGAAATCGCAAATGAAATAAAAAACCTTCCATCTTTCAAATATTTTGATAGAGTACCTATTTATGAAGTGATCTCTAATGCAAATAAGTTTAAAAGCATAGCTGCCAGATACTTAGAAGAAAAATGGGGAGCTACTACCGAGCCATTAATAGATGCTTACTCTTTGCTTCTTTCTGAGGTCGACTATGTAGAAAAAGTTATTCGACCAGTAGATGTAAAAATTTACGAGGTTACAGATTATCCAATTGTCAACTACAAAGAAGGATGGCTGTCTGACCTAGCAAAAAAGCACAAGATAGAAATTCACCATAAACTTGAAGGTAGTAACCCACTTCTTGTAAACTATAATATAACTTTGAAGAAAGAATGAGAAAGTTGATTAAACGCCTACAATTCATCCCTGTATACTTCTAAACCCTCTTCAAACTCAGCATCCTCTTTGGATATTTCTTCTATTTCTTTACTCTTCATTATTCTAAAGTATCTAATTGGTTTGTTCAGTTGCTTAGCAAGCTTTATCTCAGCAAGTACACCATCGCTGATTGAACCAAACACCCAAAGCTCGTTAGAAATTTTTAATAGGTTATTGTTTGCATTTCTAATCATGTCTCTACTAACCGTATCTAATAAAAAATAGTCAAATATACCATACTGTGAGATTGGAACACAACCCTGTTCTAGTACAAATTTTACAGCATGTCTCCTAAAATAAAAATTGTGTTTAGATAAACCGATGAAAACTATTTTCTTATCAGTCCTTAAGCTCAATGCAGGATGTGAGAATGTTGATAAATAGCTTTCAATAATTTTTTTACTTGGTATGTAAATGTTTTCTGGAAGATCGTCCAACTTAAACCATTTCCACTCTAAAATTTCTTCAGGCTCTTTTACTTGCGGTTCTCCTTCAAATATTTGCACAATAGACCTAAAGTAACAAAATGAACTTCCGGCAATATATCATCATTAACGCATACTATCTCCAGCTTTTTCTTGTCTATCTTTATCCCAGTTTCTTCAAAAACTTCTCTGTATGCAGCATCTTCCCACTTTTCGCCGAAATTGATTTTACCTCCTGGCATCGTCCATGTACCTTCACCATGTAACTCACTCTCTGCCTTTTTTGGGTCGGGATTTCTTAAACCTAAAAGGATTTTATCTGCTTTGAGAAGCATTACTCCGATGCCTACACCCATTTTTCTCATTTTTATAACCCACTGTTAATTTTTGTTTAGAATATATATATGAATAAAACCTCAAAAATATTTGGTAGCTTTAGATAAGAGTAACCTTTAAATACTAAAGCTTTTTAAACTATAAGAACGAATAATATTTTACACGGTGTCGCTATGGCAGAGTAAAGCCAGCATAAGCCTCTGCTTTAGCGATGATTTTCTTCTGGACACCTTATGAGCTAACGGCACCGACCATGCAACTCCTTATTCGCGTAAGGGGTGAAGAGTGGAAGTTGATGATTTGAACGACAGCGCCTGATAAAAGATGAAGAGCGAACTGTCTCCATGAAACTTATAAGATGACACTACCACAGGATTGAGCAGGTCAGTAAGGCCTAGTCAACACCACTCCACTTGGTGGATGGCTTGGCTCTGTGAGCTGACGAAGGACGTGCCAAGCTGCGATAAGCCCAGGTTACTCGCATGGAGAGGTTGACCCTGGGATCTCCGAATGCGAATCGCTGGCTTCGGCCAACTCCGAAAGGAGGAGGAACCCCCTGAAGTGAAGCATCTTAGTAGGGGGAGGAAAAGAAAGCAAACGCGATTCCCTGAGTAGACGGCGAGTGAAAGGGGAAGAGGGCAAACCGAATCTTCTTGCGAAAAGCAAGAAGAGATGTGGAGTTGCAGGACGTGAGCACTTCCTAACTCACTGACCCGAAGTCTGCTGGAAAGCAGCGCCATAGACGGTGATAGCCCGGTAGGGGAAGGTGAGAAGGAAGATTTCACGTATCCTGAGTACCATTCCTTGGATATGGAGTGGGAAGCTGGGTGGCATCAACATCCAACCCTAAATACTCACAGAGTCCGATAGCGGACTAGTATCGTGAGAGAAAGCTGAAAAGCACTGCGAAAGCAGGGTGAAAAAGAGCCTGAAACCAAGTGGAGATAGTCAGCTGAGGCACGAAAGGTCCTGACCAGAAGGAAATCCTCGCAAGGGGAGAGTACGATGGTCAGGTTACAGTGTCTCAGCGTCCGTTTTGAAAAACGGGGCAGGGAGTTTACCTCAGTGGTGAGGCTAAGCAGTTTAAGCTGCGTAGCCGGAGCGAAAGCGAATGCCCGCAGCTGCGAAAGCAGCGAGGGGCAGGGTGCGAAAGCGCCTGAAATCACTGGGGTAAGACCAGAAGCGCGTCGATCTAATCCGGGCCAAGGCGAAGCCTTGCGAAAGCAGGGTGGAAGCCTGATAGGGGTGGTGAGCTGCCAATCCCTCCCGTGAGCCTGGATTAGGGGTGAAACTCTCTCAAGAGAAAACTTTAAATATAACCACTTCTAAGTAGTTAATATGGAGTATTTGAACAATTTGAAAAGAAGATTCAAAAAAGAACTAGAATATACCCAAAAGGGTTTAGAAGGATTTAATACGCTGGGAAATGTAGGAGAGGGTCTACGAGCTGGAACAATAAGCGTACTTGGAGGCTTTCTAACAGGTGGGTGTGCTTATACTATACTGTATTCCATGGAGAAGATTTCTAGTAGTATAACCGGAGCAGAAGCAACTAACCCTCTACTTCCAGCAATTGCTATAGGAGTTTTAACAGGTTTAGCTCTTTTTCTTGAATGTGCAAGAGAATTTGGAAAATATCTCTCTGAGAGAGCACCAAAAGCCTAACGAGACGCGGAATAGCTGGTTCTCCCCGAAATGCACGTCAGTGCAGCCTGGTCCGAGGCAACTGTTAGGGTAGAGTTACTGATTGGAGGGTCAAGGACCGAAAGGTTCAGCTCTCCTGTCAAACTCCGAATCTAACAGTGCCTAAGAAGACCGGAGTGAGGGTACTGGGGTAAGCTCGGTACCCACAAGGGGAACAACCCAACCTAGGGTTAAGGTCCCTAAATCCTGACTAAACGAAGAAGGGAGTGGAAACCCTTAGACAGAGGGGCTGTAGGCTCAGAAGCAGCCAACTTGGTAGACCAAAAAGTTTATATACAATAATTAGATAATAGGTCTACCAAGGCTGAATCAGATAATAAGTGCGTAACAGCTTACCCTCCGAGGGTTTCTGCCCTGAAGATGGAAGGGACTAAGTCAGGTACCGATACCCTAGACTGCGAAAGCAGTGGTAGGGGAGCGTCCTGCATGGGTAGAAGCCTCTGCGTGAGCAGGGGTGGACCGTGCAGGAATGAAGATCCTGCCGAAAGTAGCAACGTAGCTGGGTGAGAATCCCAGCCCTCTAAACCCTAAGGGTTTGCCAGCAATGTTCGTCATCTGGCGGTTAGTCGGTCCTAAGGGTGCCCTTAACCGGCGCACTCGAAAGGGAAATCGGTTAATATTCCGATACCACGAGGGTACGTGCGGCAACGCAAGATAGGCTTCTGACGCTTCGGGATAGGCTGACGCAAGCTAACTCCAGAAGTCTGTGGAGTCTCGTAATGAGGAGAAACAGATGAATGGAGGGGACTTCGCGTATGCGGAGTTCAGCCGATTCCTGGAGCCCGTGAAAAGGAAGCCTATAAGGATCCCTCGTGACCGTACCGAGAACCGGAACAGGTAGGGTCGCTGAGAAGGCGAAGAGGTGTTGGGAGAACCCAGCCCAGGGAAATCGGCAAATTGGCTCCGTATGTTCGCTAGAAGGAGTGCCTGCTCTCTCGAAAGGGAGGGTAGGTCGCAGTGACAAGGGGCAAGCGACTGTTTAACAAACGGGAAGATGAGAAATTACGCAAGTAGTATTTAATCGATGAATACGGTCTACAAATTTATCAAAACACTTCCAAAAGAATCCTAAAAAAGATTAAATCTTCTATAAAATTGTCTCATCTTCCCGGTTAAAAAACGCAGGAGACTGCAAGTCCGAAAGGATGAGTACAGTCTCTGAGGCCTGCCCAGCTGCGGTCGGTGATACCCTGGTCCAACAGGGAGAAGCCCCGCAGAGCGGCGGCGGTAACTCTGACCGTCGTAACCTAAGGCGGTCATTTGAGAAAGATGATTTCCGCTGCCTTGGGCGGCATAAGTAGCGTAAATATGAGGAGCTCTTCCAAACATATATCGAAGTGTAGAAAAGTATTTAAATAAACAATTACCAAACAAGGTATATGTTAATACCAAATAAACCAGAAGTAGAACTACCTAAAAAGTTCACAGAGATAAACTTAGAAAACTTGCGAGTAACAGGAGTTGAAGATATAGTTGCTAATCTTTGGTTGCAAATTAAAATGAAAACAGAAGTTTCTAAAATTAAAAAGGAATTATCAACTAAGTTTTCTTTGAGTTTACCGTCAATAGAACGTTTGGTTTCGGGGAGAAGTTCGTTGCCACTAGACTTTATTAAAGAAATAATAGAAAAATGGAAAGATCTTTGCAGTCCAACAGAAGAAAAGTATAACACGATACTACGAGTAATTGAAGAAAATTCTAAATTTAAAGGGGAAAGTAATTCGACTCCTGTTACTCTACCACAAGTTCTAAATCCAAAACTATCTTATTTAATAGGAGCTTTGAGAGACGGTTCATTACCAGAAGTTTATAACAATCAATATGAGGTACAGTTTAGTCAGCAGAATAAAGAGTGGCTAGAAAAGGTAATCGTACCAACAATAAAGGAAGTATTTGGAATAACAACCAGAGTAGAAAGTTACAGAAATCAGACAGCAAGGGTAAAAATATACTCCAAACCAATTTACCTTTTCATCAAAAAATTTTTTGAGTATCCAGAAAGACTACAAGTAACATGGGAAGTACCTAAGATTATAAGAAGTTCGCCACAGGAAATTAAAAAATGGTTTATAAGGGGATTTTTTGACTCAGAAGGTGAAGTAAATATAAGGCAGAAACGTGTAGTAATTCATCACTCTTGGAATGGGCAAAAGCCACTAGTACTAGAACAATTACACGAAATTTTATTAAATGAGTTTGGCATCCAAAGTAAAGTTAGTAAACCACATAAGGAAAAAAATTTTCCAAGTTTTGATTTAACAATAACAAAAGAGAATGTATGGTCATTTTATCAAAAAATTGGTACATCTCATCCTGAAAAAATTTTTAAATTCCAATTATGGAAGGGTTCCTCATAGCGCATTCCCTTGCCGTTTAAATGACGGCCCGTTCAACGGCTTAACGACTTGCCCGCTGTCCCGGGCTGGGACCCAGCGAAATTGCTATTCTGGTGAATAGGCCAGAGACCTGTAGTGGGAAATGAAGACCCCGTAGAGCTTTACTGCAGCCTGATGTTGTTGTAAGGTTGAGAATGCAGAGAGTAGGTAGGACTCGTTAAGGCCTCGCTTCCGGGCGAAGGCTGAGAGGAAAGTGTAACACTACCCTTTCTCAACCTTACTGCTAACTCGAAAGAGGACAGCATCAGGTGGGCAGTTACTCGGTATAGCCCGAAAATATATATAGTAGATAATAGAAAATCTATTTTTCAAATATGAAGAAAAAAATTTCAGTAACAATAAATGAAGATGTGTACGAAAAATAATGGCCTTATGGAAAGAAGAGCAGAAAAAAGCACTCAACTCTGAAATTCCCGAAGCAGTAAAGGTTTCAGAGATTGTAGAAAAAATTTTAAGAAAAGGTTTAAAAATGGGCTAGCCGAGCTGCAACGGCTGGGGTACGGGGTTAAGTACATGGGTGTAGAAAGTGTAATAGCATACTTGTTAACAGATGGTGGAATATCAGCAGATGGAAGAATATACCTAGCTAGTACAAGTGATGTTATAATAGAAGACTTTAGGAAGGAAGTCATGAAAACATTTGGCTCTCAAAAATTTTCATTCGATAGAGCTGGTTCAGCTAAAGTAATTAGATTTTCTTCTACCAAAGCTAGAAAAACTCTTCTAGCACTTTCACCTTCTTACAGAAAAAGGGCGTGCAGAAATTTTCCACAATGCCCAAGAATTAAAGACCCAAAATGTAGGGTATTGTCTTGTCTAAGTTGCGAGCCTATAGATGGATTTCCTCCGACAAAAATACCAGAAATTATTATGAATGGTAACAAAGAAGTTAAACAATCTTTCTTAATGAGGGTATTTAGCGCAGATGGTGGGCCAGTATTAACAGAAAGAAATAGAAGAAATTATCTAGAAGTACGGAGAATGATCATTCTCTCATGTTCGAATCCTATACTTCAAGCCCAATATAGAAAACTTTTATCAGAGTTTGATATTAAATCAAGGAAAAACGGTATCCAACTGCAAATTGAACGTAAAGAGGATATAGAAAAATTTAAAACTCAAATCAATTTTCTTCCCGGTGTTGTCGTTACAAAAGGTAAAAGATGGAAAAATATTGAAAAAAGAAAAGTATTAGAATTCATGTGCTTACCCCGCCCAAAGGTACGCCCTTGATAAGGGATCAAGGGCTCCCAAAGCTCAGCTCATCCTGGTCATGGTAGAAGTCGATTAAATGATTAGACCATTCCAGGTCGACAAAAAGATGAGATTCGAGGTAGCTAATGATTCGTCGGCTTCTACCTACCAGAAAGAAATCAGGAGTAGAGTGTAAACGCAAAAGCTGGGCTGACTGGATTCTGCAAAGCGAGGAATCCAGCCGCGAAAGCGTGGGTTAGCGATACATCGGTTCGCCTTGATGGCGGCCGGTGGTATAAGAAAAGCTACCTCGGGGATAATGGGCCCGTGGCCGGTGAAAGCCCACAAGCTCTATCAGGGTCTTCTTTCCTAGATAGTGGCTAGGCAAATTGACCCGGCGCGTTGGTGCGTCGCTGTCGGCTCCCCCCCTCCTGGCCGTGCAGCAGCGGCCAAGGGTACAGGTGTCCACTGGTTAAAGGGGGACGCTAGCTGGGTAGAAGTTAGATTGCACTATTCGATGATTTTGCTTTGGCTATAGATGAGTCGAATAATCGCGTGGGTCATATCAATCTAACTTCCCAGAATCAGAACGTTGTGATCACATTGTGGGCGTCGGTGTCAGTTCCGAAACCTTTAAGTGCTAGAAAACAATGTATATACATTAGGTGAGTGAAAAATGCAAATCACTAAGGAGCTTGCATATTTACAAGATCTAAGAATTAACTTTGGCCAATCAGATAGAGAATTACTAGAATTTATTAAAACAACGCTTGAAGAAGTCGGGATAAGGTGTGGGAAAATTTGTGGGCCATTCTTCAAAAACGAAACTTCAAAGCCTTATTTTCAAGTTAATTCTTATGGAATTGCTAATTTAGAGAAATTTTATTCTTTAATCGGAACTCGACCCCTATAAAATCGATGAGATTTAATAAAATCATCGATTTAAAACACAACGCCCACATGTGACAACAAAGACAGTTCGGTCACTATCTACTACAGGTGCTGGTTGTCTGACCGGAAGGAAGCACAAGTACGAAAGGAACGTGCTTCCGCGGCCTCTAGTGTACCGGCTGTTAATTGCATGCCGGGCAGCCACGCCGTAGTGGATAACTCCTGAAGGCATCTAAGGAGGAAACCACCCGGAAAAATAGACAACCACTCCCTACTGCTGTTGCGCAAGCAACGGTAGTGGGACGAAGGCTCTGGTAGACGACCAGGTTGATAGGAAGGGGGTGTACGCACCAAGGTTTCGACCGAGGTGTTCAGCCCGCCTTCACTAATCGCCTGAGGTTGACTAGGTCTTGATAAGCTGCTCAATCCTGTGGTAGTGAAAAACTTACTTTTTTAAAACTTTGAATTTTTCAACCTGTTTTCTAGAATATCAAGCTTAACATTCGCTTCCTTAAGAAAAACATAAATAGCTCTTTCATTTCGGTCGTAGACGAACGAGATCTTACAGGCCTTGTAAAGATTGGAAAGGTTTTGGATACTATTATCGTTTGGGTATAGATGTTGGAGAGCATCGATCAGCATTAATGATTCTACTTTATCAAGCTCTCCTCTATCTTCCTTCTTAGAGTTTAAATAAAATTCAATCGAATATTTTTCTTCGGACATAAGTTGAAATAGAGAAGAAAACTTATTTAAGCTTTTTTAAAGTCTTTATCCCCATCGTCTCATAGTATTCTATTTCATTTCCAGGGACTATTTCGTCCTTCCTCTCTTCAGGTATGTCCAACTCTATCTGGGAATAGTCTTGCAAATCCATCAACTGAGCTTTCTCACCAACAACAGCAAGGACTTGCGCCTTTTTAGCAACAACTATTGGTACTTCTACAGTTTCGTGCGCAGGCTCTACTATACTGTGTCTTGTCTCATCAAAAAGCCCTATAGCCTCGACTCTAACCTTTGCATGACCATGTTTGCCTGAAGTTGAAACTTGCACTCTTTCAACTCTACATGGAACTCCATCTATCAATACAAAACTGTTCGGTTTGAGATTTTTTATGTTGGCAGTAGTCTTTTCCATGGAATCACCTCTTACTTGCCAAAATTATGTCTTCTTTTTTCACAGTTACCCTTTTTGCATGACGAGCCATTTCTACTGCGTCCTTAGCAATCTTTTCTGCTATTTCGCTAGCAACTATTCTTAGTTCTTTTGCTGCTGAAGTTGAAACCCTTTCAGCACCTGCTTTCTTAATTATCTTTTCCATAGCTAGCAAGGGAAAGTCTTTTACCATACAAATTATTTTGTTCTAACACCTATAAATTTTCTACTTTCGCAAATTACTCTCAACCACAAAGTTATTTTTCAATTTTCATGATGATAAAGCCGAAAGCTTTAAATACTTTACGGTATATAGTTTAAATAATCAACACTGTTGATATTCACTAAAAAGTGATAAAAAATGGCAAAAAGAAAATCTGCTTTAAAGTGCCCGGAATGTGGTAGCACTAACTTTATAGAAGACCATTCTCGTGGTGAGCTCTATTGTGCAGAATGTGGTTATGTTGCACAAGAATCCATAGTAGACACAACTCAAGAATGGCGTGCTTTTGATACAGAACAGATGAGCAGAAGAGCAAGAGCTGGTGCTCCTCTTACATTCACCAAGCATGACAAAGGTTTGACTACAGAAATAGGAAAGGGTGTAGGTGAGCTTTACAGAGTAACACCAAAGAAAAGAGCTCAATATTACAGGTTAACAAAATGGCAAAAAAGGCTAATCAGAAGCAAAGATAGGAACCTCTCTTTTGCTCTTTCAGAGCTTCAAAGAATAGTTTCTTACTTAAACTTACCAAGGTCTATTCACGAAAGAATTGCAAAGTATTATGAGGATGCAGTAAACAAGGGTCTAGTAAGAGGAAGAAGCATAGAGTCGGTGATTGCCGCTTTAGTTTATGCAGTTAGTAGGGAATTCGGCTCTCCAAGAACTTTGGAAGAGATAGCAGAAGCTTCTGGGATAGAGAAGAGGGAGATAGGAAGAGCATATCGTTACATTGCAAGAGAACTCGGAATAAAAATACTACCAGCAGATCCGATAACCTTTGTGCCAAGATTCACTTCTATACTTGGATTGAGCGATAAAGTACAAGCAAAAGCGATTGAAATCTTGAAAAAAGCAAGAAAGTTTGATGCAATTTCTGGCAAAGGTCCAACAGGAGTTGCTGCAGCTGCTATATACATTGCTTGTGTGTTGGTCGGAGAAAAAAGAACTCAGAGAGAAGTAGCTGATATCTGCAATATTACAGAAGTTACGATAAGAAACAGGTACAAAGAAATAGTAGAGAAGCTTGGGATTGAGGAAGAAGTTGAAAAGAAGGCTAAGGAAGAGTAGATTCTTTCATTTTCTTTGCTTTTTTATCACAGAACAAAACAAGCTTCATTTTTTCTTTTATTTCTTTGTCTAACAGCTTATGTTCTTGAGTTTTGTTTTTATCAAAAATATGAATAACTGTATGGCCAAGCAGTGCTAACCTTTCAGCTATGTATCTTCTGTGACATCTAAACCAAAGGAGTTCGCTGCACAAAATTGCTGCATTTTTCTCATCAATTGTTTCCAAAAGCCTCTCTATCGCTTCAGAAAATTCTTCTGTTTTAGAGAAAGCTAGATACCCTTCTTTTCTATAACCTCCTAGCTCAGGAAAATGGATATACTGGATTTTATTGTTATTTAGGTTTTTTTGCAAGGAATCTTTATTAAACCATGGAAACTTTTTGCTGGAAGGCCATTTTCTTACGTCAATTACAAGCTCTATCTGAAACTTTTTCAAAATTTCTAGAAACTCTTCTAAGCTTCGAGTGCTATGGCCTAAAGTGAAAATTCTCATAATTTAAGTTTTTTTCGCTAAAGATAAAGTATGCAAGGCGATCCACACGTCCATAGTTTTTATTCTTCTGGTGACATTCTAAAGATTGACTGTCCTTTTTCACCAGAAACTATGGTAAAAGTTGGGAAGAAAAAAGGACTAGAATGGATGTGTTTTACTGAGCATAATGTTCTAAGAGTTAAAGAAGCAAAGGAAGCAGGAAGAAAGTATGGCGTGAACATAATTCCAGGAATGGAGATAACCCTCAAGACTGGAAGAAAATTTTGGTTTTGGGATGAACAGTATCATGTCATACTCTTAGGAGTTGAAGAAGAACCTTCAAAAAGTGTGAGGAATGACTTAGAAGAGCTTTATTCGTGGGCAAAATCTCGAGACTACTTTATCATAGCTCCACATCCTTTTTCTGTAGCAGGTATGAAAGGAAAAGCTAGATTTTATGCTGATGCTGTTGAAGTTCATAATTCACAGCTTAGTCCATTAGCAAACCTTCGTGCAAAAATTTTTTGTAAAAAGTTTGATAAAATTCCTATAGCAGGTAGTGATTCACATTCTGTCGAATCTTTAGGTAACGTTCTAGTGGAAGTTGATTCTAGCGAGGGCGAAGATGACATCCTTCAAGCCATGAAGAAAGGAAAACTAAAAATTAAAAAGAGTAAGTACGATTCGTTCTTCCAGCCTTACAAAACATTGAGAGAGAAGTATGAGATAAACTTCAACTCAGCTTACAACTATCTTATGAGACAAAATCATTTTGTAAGGTCTTTCGGCTTAGAGTTGCTCTGCTCTGGAATTAACGACAGGATGAGAGCAAAAGCCTTTTATTCACTTGCATACTTGGCATGGCAGACTTACGATAGTTTCTATCATTCTTCAGGCCTACTCGAAGATTTACTCTTTTAGGGTTTTTCAGCCAAACTTTTAATAGTTTCTTCTCTAATTCTTAGGCCTGTGAAGAATAGGTTTGCCATTTCTTCCTGAGATAAATTAGGCCATAAATTAGGAATAGCTAAAACTTCTAAAACTTCTTCCGAGTTTATTTCTGGAAATGCATCGGTAAATTGTTTAGCAATAGAAAGGCTATAATCGCTTCTTAATTTTTCTCCCTTAAGGATAACAGCATTCCTGAAGAAATTCTTAAGAGCTTTCACACTCTTTTTAAACTCGTACTTAAATTGTTTTTGATTATATCTCTTATAATAATCAAGCGAGCTAGCAGTAACTCTAGTCCTCCAAAGTGCATAGGCTAACGAATATTCCTCTTCAGCTTGAGGAAATTTTTCTGATAGAATGTCTTTAATATCTTTTCCTTCTGTCCAAAAAATTCTGCCAGAGTTTCTGAGATGGTCTCTAAAACTTTTTGTCATCCATGCATATCTTCCAGATTTAATAGTTCCTAAATCATACACACTAAAGCTAACTTCTTCTTCAATTCCCCAATCTACTCCATTTTCTTCTAACTTTTTCCTTATGCTAGTGTACCAAGAAGCCAGTTCATTGTAAAATTCTCTAGGACAAACAAAATTATAGTTAGCAACAACCAAAATATCAAAGTCGCTCCATGCTGGTACATAGTCTCCTCTAGCAGCTGAACCATAGGTTAAAACTCCGTAGAGATGCTTTTGAAGCGATGGCTTAAGCTCTTTTCTAATGATTTCTGAGAGTTTTTGTAACTCCATAACAAAGAATACAAGATAAAATTATTTAAACCTTCCCTAAAAGGAATACGGGGTGAAAGAGCCTTCTGGAAGTTCTCCATACTTGCTTGTGATTTTCCTTGCTACTTTTTCAGCAGTTGCTTTTGCTCTTATCTCGCTCTCATAGTTGTTGTAATTTCTCAGATAGTCCACAAAACTTCTATAAATTTTTCTTGGAACACCTTTTATGTAATCAGCAGCATGGCTGAACTCCTCAGCAAGAAGTTTGACCTTCCCGTAAAGGTTTGTTGTCAGATAATCTATTGGATCGATGTAAATTTTATGTTTAAGTGAGTTATAAGCTCCTGCAATTTTACCAACGATGTTATCATAAATAATAAAAGGTAAATGTCTGAACTTTACCTTAGGCAATTTATTCTTATCTATTCCATGTTCTCTGGCAACTTCTTCTTTAACCTCTTCTATTAGAGGCTCGTCTCTAAAGAAAAGTGTTTTGAGAAAATTCTTCAACCTACCGAGCATAGTTAAATATAAGATGCATAAGCTTAAAAAGTTTTGCTCTTTCCTTGTTTAGGAGTTAATTCAAGTTTTTTCTAGTTTTCTTTCTCTTCTACTCCCTTTTCTTTCAAGACTTTTGCCAAGTCATGTATAAGCTTTCTGACATGTTCACGCATTTCATACACTTCTCTATCAGGAACTTCTGCTATCTTTTTCTGATCTGCTAACTTTTTGAGTTCTTCTATCCTTTTCCAAACATCCCAATAGTAGCTATCAACAAGCTTTTTATCTATAAACTCTTTCTTGAACAAGGAGGGTATTTCTTCTTCCTTCTCAGGCATTTTTTTCAAGCTTTTTAATGCTGTAGCGACAGCCTTTTGCATAACTTCGTAAGTTCTTTCTAGAATCTTTTCTTTCTTCCTTATTTCTAAGGCGTTGAGCAAACCAAACATTTTGTCAACAAACTTCTCTGCTTTGTCTATCCATTCATCAACAAAAGCTCCACTAACATCTGTAAGCTCCTTATGTTCTATCTTCTTTCTAATTTCTATTATTTCTCTTAACCATTCGGCATACTCTGGTTCGATTATACCAGGTTCCACCAAGTACTTCTTAACTTCTTCATACGCCTTGTTCGGTACAGGAGGGGATAAACCCATAAACATAAGAACTGCTTGAGCAGTGTTAAGCATAGCATAATAGCAGTCTTCCGCAAGCATTAACAACTTTACAGTTTTGGCACGCATCAACTTTTTTGGCGCTCCTTCCATGTAACTTTCTATAGCTTCCCTTGTTGCTGGTATTCTCCCCATCTCTAATAAACGCTTTATAGGCATGAAGAAGCCTGTATCGTATACAGCTATACCCTCTTTTATGAAGTTGTAAACTATTGGATGGCAAACTCTTGCATAATCCCAAAATTCTGTTAAAGTATAAGTAGGTTGAACAGAAAGCATGCAAACTTTTTCTTCTTTATCGTCTACCTTGATAGTACTCCAAGCTTCAGGAATTTCTTCCAAAATTTTTTCTAACTCATCGTCTATCTTTTCTACATCCGCTTCTTTTAGCTCTCCAGTAGTATCGTCCACAACCAAGAAAACGTCTATGTCGCTTTTTGGCTTAAATTCCTCTCTTGCAACAGAACCCATCATTACTATGCATTTTACCAGATTTCCATACTTTTCTAGAACTTTATCTGCGAATTTCTTAACAATTGCTAATCTTTTTTCCTTTTCTTCTTTCTCAACCATACTAACCATTTGGGGGAATAAGCTTAAATTCACTCTTCTGGAAGTTCTTCACCAACTATTTCCTTTGGTAGAAACTTCTTAAACCTTTCTACTATGTCTTTGGCTAGTTGCAAAGCCCTCTCAAGGTGCTGGGTAGTAGCTTCTGGTATAACTTTATGATCCAAATCTTTCCAGAGTTTATCCAATTCCTCAAACTTTTCTATGTATTCCTTTTCCAGTCCTTTCTCTTCTATCAGCTTTTGCAAGAACTTTGGTGCGTCCTTGTAGTCAGGCTGTGCTTTGTAGAAGTACATTACAACAGCTTGAACCATGTCCATTGCAGTATACCTAAGCTCAAAAATCATGGATTTTATATCAGCCTTAATTTTTTTGTATCTTATTTCTGATGCTCTTGCTTTTAAACTAATAGTTTCTTCACTAGGAGGTATAAGTCCCATTTCTAACATGCGTTGAACAGGCTTAATAAATCCGGTATCATAAACAGCTAACCCATACCTTAAGAAGTTTACTAGCTCTGGAGAACCCATTCTTACCCATTGCCAAAATTCTGTGAGCGTATGAGTTTGAATGTGTATATCTTTAAGTTCATGCGCAATGAGATACAAATGTGAATTAACTTTGTCTAAATCTTCACTTGTCTTTGTGGCAGTATCGTCCAACACTACAAGCACGTCAGCATCAGAAGTTTTTTTAGCATCTCCACGAACTAATGAGCCAAAGATTAAAACTGACTTTATTATATCGCCGTAATGCTTCTTAGCTTCCATCGCAAACTTCATTACTTTGCTGTATATTTCGGTATCTTCCAACTTCTCCTTTTCTTTTTTCGCTAGCTCAACCTTTTCCAACTCTTCTTCTAACTTTTCAAGCGGCATAATCCTATGTTTGTTTTGGTATTATATAAATGTTACTACTACTAAAAAGTGGCTACTTCAATTCTTCTTTTTTCCATTTTTCAGGTGGAATTCCTTTTTCAAGCGCAGCCCTACCAAGGAAAGTATATTCTTCTTCTGGCACTACTAGCAGGCCTTTTAGAGGGTCAAGAGCATGCTCTTTAATAATAGCTTTCTGTCTTTCTGGCGACAAGAAGCCTTCTGGTTTTACACCATAAAACTCTGGTGGTAGCTTTTCTGGAGGTATATCTTTCACCAGCTGTTCAACTATTTCTCTCAGAGCAATTATGGATTGTTGAATAGGATCAGGTCCTCCGCCTCTTTCAAAAACTATGTAGTAATCTTTTTCATCTTTTCCAAATCCCTTTTGTCTTAGATGGTAAAGTAAATCGTACAAGTATCTCTGTTGTTCAGAGCCGACTGGTATTGGTAAGTGTGCAGGCGCAAGAGGCGATGGCCAACCAGCATGAATAACCCTTACAAACTTTCCTCCATCTTCTGGAAGACATTCTATTACACTCTTCGGTTCTAACTTTATGCTCAGCATATGCTCAAAGTCCATAGCTAAAGCCAGGCATTCAAATCCAATCTCTTCGTTTACTTTTTTCACAAGCCAGTACATTTGAATAGGATTTGGTAATCTTAGCCATTCCTCTGTACCACGATGTGCCATTGGTGTTTCTAACACAAGCGGCATCTTGTACTTTTTAATTGGTTCTTTCCAGTCTGAGTAGCCATACTTTGGTGCTTCCATCAAATGGCCATATATGTATCTAGCAGAGACTGCGGGCACCCATAAATAGTAAAACTCGTTCCTGAAAACATCGTCTTCTATAGAAACTTTCTCTATTTTTTTCTTCCTTAGCCATTCCTCTCTAGAAATCCCACTAGTTTTTGCAAAGTATTCTATGTTAGAATTTACTATATTTGTCCAGAGAGGATCTCTATTTTCTTCCATCCACTTTGCTATTATATAGTATGCGATTCTTTCAGGTCCGTAGTGAAGTGAGCGAGACTGTATATGATCAAGAAATCCAGAGTAGTAATCTTTTACAAGAATTTCTATCCTTCTTTTAACTCTCGGATAAAAAAACTCTTCTAAAGTTTCTTCTGGAATTTCTTTTATAGATTTTTTAACTTCTATTTCCAAACTTTCTACCAAGTCTTCTATCCTCCTTCTGAAAGCTTCAGGAAGACTAACACCAAGAATTTCCCTCCAGATGTAATCAGGGCTTTGGATGACCTCTCGAAGATCCTTTTCGGTAATTATTTCTTCTACTTTTTCTCCTCTTGCTACTTTTTCTTTCGCTTCTTTTACCTTACTCTTCCATTTTTCAAAAATTTTGGAAGGAAGCTCATTCATATTCCCTCCCATCAACCATTTCATCAGATTTTCATTAGACAAGAGAAACTCTTTCAGTTCTCGTCCAGAAGGATCTACTAAGTAAGCTGGCTGCAAAGTTCTTTCTAAAATTGGGAAAGGCTCAGATTCAGAAGAATGAATTAGTACGTACTTGCTTTCTATTTCTCCTGCTCTATTTAAAATTTCAAAAAGTCTTTCATGCCCAACTTTGTAGTCTGTTCCTATCGCTGAGTCTGGTTCTGCAGCCTCTACTCCAAAAGCTTTAGTCTCAGAATGTATCCCGTAAGAAACGTTCATGCGTCTTACAGCTTCCATACCTTCTTTAAGGCCAGCCTCTTTAAACTCTGAGATAGATTCTAAATCTATTTGGACGAATTGTACACCTTTTGTTATGCAGTATTGAGCCTTTCTTGGCAGCCCTACATACTGCAATCTTTCTGCCTCTGTTGCTGCCCCAAATATTCCACTAGAAACTCCTATAAGATACATACTACCACTTCACTTCTACACCAGGAACTCCAAAGTGTGTTTTCAAAAAGTCCCTAACTTTCACAAACTCTCTACCTGGCCCTTCTCCTGCTGCCATGTAGCCTTTAGCTATCTGTTGTTGGATGGTAAACTCGTAAGGGCCAAAAGCTCTGAAGAATTGGACTGGAAAGCCGATTTCCTCAAATATTTTTCCAAAAGCCTCTCTAATTCTATCTATAAATTCCATCCTTCTAATTTTTACCGATTTAATCTTTTCTAAAGATTTCATTCTTTCCTCTTCTTTCGCCTTCTTTTCTACGTCTAACCCGTACACTGATGGAAACTCTTCCTTAACAATATCTTCAATGCTTTCAATCTTCTTTTCACTTACACCAAACTCTCCTAAAAGTAAGTTTATGTAGTTTTCAAGTTGCTTTTCTTTTGCTATAAGCTCTAGGCAACGAACAATTATGTAATTTTGTGTGTAGAGCGCAGAATATAAGTTTTCTATTTCCAGATCTTCTATCTCAACCCCTTCAGGCGTTCTTACAACTGTCCTTGAGAGTGGCACATGTATAAAAACAAAGTAAGGACTCCAAACCCATGCTTCAACTGGACTAAGGCCTGTAAGAGCGTACCTGAACTGCTCTACAAGCATTTGCCTTGCATCGAATACATCTTCTGTCGTGATTTTCACTCCATAATTTTTCTCTATTTGTGGAATATACGAACGGACTATTTCATCTATAGATGGTTCAACAGGCAAAGCAAGAACTTCTCCTCCTTTTGTTATTTTGTCTGCTCTTGTCTTTTTCAACTCTTCAACTTCTCTCCCGTTAAAACCAGCTTCTAAAAGAGGAATAGCATCTAAGCTTTCTTTTGTTATCTTGTACTTTTCGGAAGGAGCAAATGGTTTCCATGCCCAAATCGTCACTGTATCGCCAGAAATAGCTTGAGCATATGGCATTGCTGGGCTTATCAAAATACCTTTTCTTGCTTCAGGCTTTTCTAAAGCATCTACTATCATCTTGTACCTTGCGATTGTCGGTTTAAGCATGTTTTTGTACTCTTCTATGGATTTTTTTCTTGCTTCTGCCAACCCTTTTAACCTTTGATACCTTTCTTTAACAGCTGGGAAGAATATTTTATCTCGCCACTCCAAGTACATCTTGTTCTTGGTTGCTAAAACAACACCTTCAGCTTCAGAAACTTTTAATTTTTTTGATATTTTATCTGCTTCAACATCTTCGTCACTCAGGCGCATGAAGTCGACTATTATAGTAGGCCATCTGGGTGCTATCAGCTTTAATGCTACACCTTCTCCAGTGTGTATATCCACTTGGTCTATGAATATAGACTTTAGTGTTGTATCAGCTTCCCTGAAAAGCTTTTCACCTTCTTCCTTTTTTTCTTTCATCAACATTTTTCCCTTTTCTAGCTTTTCAAAATGGCTTAAATACTCTTTATATTTTCTTAGGTCATGCCAAACAAGCTCGAAGTCTGATATAGCTTGGGAAATGCTAGTAAGCCCTGCCTTTATAGAAGCTTGAAGTTGCTCTCTTTGCGAGATAACCAAGTCGTAGTAAGTTTTGAAAACAGGTGAAACCCATATAGATTCGTCCACCTTATACCTCACATAACCCCATTTTCTAAACTGGAAGAGAAGAGATGTTACGACACCACTAGCTTTTCCTAACGGAGTAGTGAAGCTTAAAAATTCTTCAGACTCTTTTGGTACAATGCAAATACCTTTACCAGGAATCAATTTAACGTCACGAAGCGGAAGCGCCATAAATAAATTTTAGATTAGTTTCACTTAAAATTAGCTAAAAATCAAGTAAAGTCCAATTCCCATCATGATTATTCCTAGAAGAACACCAGCATTACCTAGTGCTTCTGGTTGAAAGTCCTTATGTATAACATAAGGGAAGAATACTAGCATCAATAAGCCAAAAAAGAAAGTTATCCCACCTGCTATTTTACCTAAAATTCCAAACATGTTCTCACTTTAAAAGTTGTAACCCATAGTAAATAAAAATTGGTCCAAATATAATTTCTAGCAAAAATGCATCTTCTCTTTTAACACCCCATGCACCTACCAAAAGTATAAGCCCTAATGTTACAAGTGCTGCACCCAATTCTTTCATCATAATTTATGGTTAAAAAGAAAAACTTATATCTTTTTTACTTCCAGAAACAAATATTTTATTCGATAAGAAATGCCGGTCTTCGCAAGAACAAAGTTGTTGATACATGATGATTGTTTAGCACCAGCTCCGGGTAGTTTTTTTCCAGGCCAACCAACAATAACCTTAAACTATACTGGGCCAAATCCTCAAAGGCTTTACGAAAAAATAAAAGAAATCTTCTTCACAGTTGTAAAACACGATCCTAACGAGCTTCAAGAAAAAGAGTTTTACTGGGATAGAGGCGAGACAGAAAAGTTCAAAGTAGTTTTTGATTTGGTGAAAGATATGGATAGGTTTTCTTTTGTCGAAATTATTTTAACTTTAAGCGGTGAAGCTAGACCAAGCAAAGAGTTTGGTAAGGAAGGCAAAGCTACCATAGAGATAGAAGGAAGGTTAAGGACAGAATATCCTCAAGATACCATATGGCAGAGGAGCTTTCTATACGAGATGTTTAGAGTTTTCTATCATAGAGTTATATACGAAGAGACGAGGAACAAGTATAAGGAGCAATGTAAAGACTGGATATTCAAGATTCAGGAAGAGTTAAAATCTTTTCTGAACATTCTTCCTAGCCTTAAGTGATTTGATGCCTACATGGAGGTTTGAAGACGATTGTCTGGCACCGGAGAGAAGGCTTAGAATAGACTATATCGGGCCGAACCCTTTCAAGGCTTGTCAGATCATAGGAAAGACATTAAAAAAGATATTTGAGTTGGGTGCGACTGATTTATGGGAAAGAGATTTTAGGTGGGACATTACAAGCGACCCAAGAACTTTTTACATGAGAGTTTATGCCAACAAGGATATAGACCAGTACACAAAGATGTTCATAGAAGTAACTATTCAAGGTGAGCAACCTGTAGACGAAAAGAAGAACGGGAAGATGACTATATTCATAGGAGGCAGACTAAGAACCGAGTACGAGTTGAACACTGCTTTCAAAAGATCTCCACTCTACAAGGGGTTGCGCTGGCTTTATCACATGTACTTTTATAGCGATGTTAGAAGAAAGTATTTAGTCTTGTGCAACGAATTAATTAATAAGGTAGTGAACCAACTCAAGGAGGAGTTTAAGCTACCTATTTCAAAAGTGGGATAAAAATGGTGTTCGGATTTTTGAAAAAGAAGAAGCCTGAGAGTGAAGAGATTGTTTTACCTCCACCAGAGCCAGTTCCAACTAAGCCAGAAGCAACAGAGAGTGCAACCATAGAAGCAGTTAAAGCAAAGATAGACTTGATAGCTACGCACATAGACGGTTTAAAGGCACAGTATGCTCTGTTAAACGAAAGATTAGAAAATTTGGAAAAGATGGTCAAAGAGATATACCAGATGGCAAAGAGCTAATCTTCTCTACAAGATTCGCACAACCATTCTCCATTAACTTCTTTCAGATTGTCAGAAGGTTCTCCACATCTGTCACATATGCTTTGGTCAGAACTTTCACGCTTCTCGCATAAGATTATTGGCATAAGGTTTTTTGTAGTTATGCTAGGGGTATATCCAGTATTTAGAAAATCGTAGTTGAAAAGTTTGGAGAACTTCTCAGCCAATTTTGCATCTCTTTCAAGTAGCCAGAAGAAAACTTCTTTTGCATAACAGTATGGGCATATAGTAGTTTCTTTCATCTCCAAGCATTTTATACATTTCATTATGTTTTGCTCTGTGCTAAAAGTTTCGCTTAACTTTTTGTGGAAAGCTTTGAAGTCTTCCACAAGCTTTTCATTATTCTCTTGTAAGAATTTAATCACAGAATCGCGTTGACAGTCTATACAAATGAAATTATACATAGGTTCCAAACACAACTTGCAAATCAAAGTTTCTTGTCTCATACTACACTTTTTAAATAGCTATTTTTCTGTATATAAACTTTTCCTTTAAAATTTAAAGAAAAAATTTATTTATTCTTAAAATTTTGTAGAAATTTGGAGAAAAAACTTAAATATTAAAAAATCTAAAGAAAATTGATGGAAGCAGATTTCAAGCTGGACAACACAGATAAGTTTCTCATTTCTGAGCTAATAAAAAATGGAAGGATAAAGTATACAGAGCTTGCAAAGAAGCTTAAAGTAACTCCAGTAGCGATAAAAGAGAGGGTAGAAAGGCTAATAAAATTGAAAGTAATTCAACCTACTGTTTTGTTGAACGCAAAAATATTTCCTATAAAAGCATGGGTAGGAGTTGAGGGCGATGCTGAGTGTGTGAACACAATTTGGGAAAAGCTGAAGACCTGTCCTTTAGTAGAATCCTTAGTTAGAACTTCAGGTACACATAACCTTGTTTTGTTTCTTGTAGCTAAGAGTTTAGAGCACCTAGAAACATTTTTGAACAACCAAGTAAGGAATGAGCCAGGAATAAAACATGTAGACGTGAACATAGGAAATAACATACTTCCAGAGTTTACATATATAAGGTTTTATACGAACAATCAAAAATATCTTCCATGTGGACTAAAAAGAACAGACAAAAATATATGTAGAGACTGTCCCATGCTCGAAGGTGGCTAAGTGTATAATAGGGTTAAAGAACTGAAAGAAATAAAGAAGAGGTTTAAGGAAAATTTTTACAGGATAAAAGAGTTAAGGACTAACCAGAAAATTATCTCTATTCTTGCAAAACATTTAGTTAAGAGTTCAGGTTACAGTATTGCCTCCACTGTGCTGAAGAGGGAGTTTAGGAGGATTGGCAAACAAAATGCAGAAAGAATAGTTAAGATTTTTGGAATTAACGGGAAAGGTGTGGTTGATGCAAAAAGAGCTTTAAAAATTGCTGCGATGGACCTTGGAGTAAAGCTTAAAGTGGTAGATGACGTGACAGTTGCAGAAGAGTGTCCGTACGGTGCTGAAGCAGTGAACAACAGAGAAAGGCTTGTTTGTCAGATATGCAAGGAGTATTGCAACGGAATTGTTGAGAAAATTTTAGGTGATGGCTACGAGGTAAATCAGTCACAAAAAATATCTTCAGGTCAAAAGTACTGCAAGTTTGAGATAGTGAAAATTTAAAGTTTTTTGTCCAATCTATCTTAAGTGGGTGTATGGATATACTAAGGTTTTTGAGAAAAGGAAGGGTACATCTCACACAACTAGACCCTGAGAAAGAGGAGAAGAATACTCCTCAACTCCTGGAAATGATTAGCAACTCAGGAACTGATGGGATAATAATTGCAGGAAGCACGAATGTAAATTCAGAAAATCTTTTAAAGCTTTTGTACGATTGTAAGAGAATAGATTTGCCTAAGATAGTTGCACCTTCCTCTCCTGAAATGGTTCCACCAGAAGTTTGTAAGAAAATTTTACCATGCTATACTTCTGAGCCACTAGCAGACTATATGTTAGTTTACGATGTAATAAACGCTGAAGACCCAGCTTTTATAACAGGTAAGCATAAGGAATGGTACAAGATGTTTTACAATGCAGGTATCGAGCCTCCATCTCGAAGTTGTTGTGAAGAGATGGCGTATATCCCATGCTCCCACTCTGGAACAGTAATAAAGGTCGTTCCTATAGACCCAGACTTTAGAACAGACAATATTGTGGGATTGATGATGGTGGGTGCTAGGAGACATCCTATCGTTTACTTAGAAACTACAGGGTTGGACGTAAAGCTTACTGGCATAAAAGTTTCAGAGTATGTTCGAGAAGGCAGGAAGTTTACATCCTTAAGCGGCTTTAAAGATTTAATAATAATTAGTGGTGGCGGGATAAGAAGCGAAGAGGAAGCAAGAGAGAGGTTAGAAGCTGGCGCAAACGCAATAAATGTGGGAGATCCGCTTTATTTTGATGACCAGCCGTATGGTCATGCAATATACCTCTCTACAATCAGAGGAGCAAAACCGGAAATTAGAAAAGAGTATCATGAAAAACTTTACGAAGAAATTTATCACATGAAATTACCAAGCAATTTAGTTTCTTTTAAAATAGAGTAGACAGAACTTTCATCCAATTTTTCTTTTTCTGCATAAAAATCTAATATTGTATACCTCTTTCTCATTTTTCCTATTTCTAGCCCTTTTAGAACAGCATTCACCATTTCTGAATCTTTGATTGAAAGTTCTTTAACGCTTGTAGGCAGACCCAAACAAGAAAAATATTCTCTAAGAGTTCTCCAGTCCATATCAAAAATTTTTTCTTCATTTAGACAATTTTGTTGAAGGTAAAGCATTGGAATTGATGCAAGCGCGACTTTTTCACCATGCTTTCTATTATTGCATTCAAGTGCATGAGCAATATTGTGCTCAGAGCCCGAAGCGCCAATGGAAGAGTTTATCTTTGCCATTCCCAACCCAGAGGAAAATAAAGCAAAGAAAAGATTGGAGACAAAGGTTTTATAAGATTCTGTTCCCAGCCACGAAGAAACATCTTTCCACCCCTCTTCTCTAAATCTTTCTATCTCTCTTGTAACTATTTTTGCACTATTAACAAAATGTTCGTAGGCAACAGCCTTTGCATCTTCATGGCTTACACATTCTTCACACTTTCCCATATCTAAAGCTAACAACAAATCTCGTGAAGCTGTATATTTTGCTAAAGCGTCTCCAACACCAGCCCTTACCAGCTCATAAGGTGCATTAGCTAAGGTAGGCAGATGATATAGTATAGCAATAGGAGAAGTAGCAACTAGAGAATAAGGTTTCCCCCATGCTCTTAAAGAAACGTTTGGCGAAGCTATGCCATCATGGGAAGGTGCAGTAGGGAATACAACCAAAGGTTTTTTACTTTCATAGGCTGTATACTTTGCTGCATCTATAGAAGTCCCACCGCCTACAGCCAGACAAAAATCTATGTCGTTTTCTTTTACCAACTTTTGTAATGATGAGATTGTTTGAGGAGAAACCTTTTCTACGCTAGATTCAATTATTTTGTAATCTCCTAAAGCTTCTTTTATCTTTTCTGCAACCTTCCAAGTTTGAGTTTTTCCACGGACGATTAGTACTTTATTACCTATGCTCAACTTTTCCAATTCTTCTTCCAAGTTCTCCAGAGAGCTTCTAATTTTTATCAGTTTTGGTAGCATAAGTGAGATAACAAAAAAAGCTAAAAATTATTTTGTCCTAAAAGCTTTTAAATATTAGAAAAACTAATAATTTTTTATGTGTTTAAAAAGGGTAAATGAGCTTTTGACCAATCCTGTGTTAGCTATAAGCAAAGGGAAAAAAGAGAAAGACTTGAAGACCACTTTTATAATACTGCTTTTTGAATGGTTCTTAGTGGGAGTTTCGGCGTTAATTTTGGTTCATCGAGTGAATGCAGCAGCAGGAATATTTTTCGTCGGAATTGTTTCAACTCTGTTTTCGGGATTCCTGACTCAGATTGTATTTACGTGCTTGGGTGGAAAAGGAAAGTACTTTGAAGGTTTGACTTCAAATGTCTATGCTATTCTACCAGTTTCAACAGCATCTATATTTTCAAGTATATTTCTATACTTGCCAGGAATTGGTGCGCTACTTTCCTTTATAACTTTTGCCATTTTCACAGTTCTTGGCTTATCAATCTTGTACAAATCTGTGAAAGAATTTTTCTCCACCGATATGGTTTCTTCTTTAGTTGGTATAAACATTCTTATTGCAGGCGTTATCCTTGCCTTGTATTTTGCATTCTTCCAGTATGCTGCTCTTGAAGGGTTTTGGTTAAAGGCTTCTCAACTTCTGGTTCCAGGACTTTCATAAAACTTTAATTTCTGTACGTAGAAATTGTATAGTAGAAATAAATATTAATAGAATAGCTTTCTAATTTTGAGTTTTTATTATTTTGTCGGAAATAAACTCTAGAAGAGTTTATAAATAAACATTTTAATAGTAAGAGTATGCAAAATAAAAATTTCTTTTATCATTGGTATGAAGAGCCAGAAGGGACAAGAATAAGTTTGGACAACAAAATTAGATGCGAATTATTGCAACTAGCAATCAAAAGAGCTGGTGGGGCATATAAGTTAGCAAAGATAATTAGATGTTGCCCACAAACAATCTACAATTATAGTAATGGTGTGAGTATGACTGTTGGATCTCTTAAAAAGTTGTTAATTTATTTATGCATTTCTTTTGATGAAGTAGAGAAATACATTAAAGAGTTGAGTTGGCTAAAAAATCCAAAGTTGCCGTTTAATTTCAACACAAAATCAGGTGCAATTTTGATAGGAGCTTTTCTATCCGATGGTTCTAATTCGACTAGAGTATTATACAAAAATTCTAAGAAGGTGATGATAGAAAAAATTATAGAAGGTACGAAGAATGTCTTTGGAGAAGATGTTACAATTGATTTTCGAATCTCGGATGAAGGAGTTCCGATGATATTTTTACCACGTATAGTTGGAAGAGCCTTAAGTAAGTTTGGGGTCGTATATGGTAAAAAAGTGAGAATCAACCCATCTTTACCTGATATTATTTCTAATGGAGGAATTGAAATTAAAACTGCTTATTTAAGACAAGTTTTTGACGATGAAGGAGAAGTTAGTATATACACCCGTAGGGTTATCTTAACTAGAGGGGTAGAAGTTACTAGTTATTACCGAAGAGTTTTATACTATCCTTAAAAATTGGAAATCATGGTGTTTCAAAAATTCCAATAAAAATAAAGGAAAAATTGAAAAGAAAGTTTCCAAAATTACTTTTTGGTGAATCACAAATCTTACATAAATTAGGAATTAACAATAAAATTAGACTAAAAAGAATAGAATTTCATAAATCTGGCTACGTAACTGCAATATGGAACTTAATAATTTCTGGTAAAGAGAACTTGTGTAGATTTAAAGAAATGGTAGGATTTACAATCCAGTCAAAAGAGACTCCTTACAACAACTTTTGAATTCTTATACAAGACCGAAGAGAGACCCAAAAATATATTCTCAAATATTAAATGCGGCTGAAGAAAAAATTAAAGAGAAAGGATATTTTAAGATTAGGGATATAATGGTCTCTACTGGATTATGTTATAATTCGGTTAAGAAACGTATAGTTAGGTTAAAAAAGTTAAATAAAATAGTTATAATTGAACAAGGAAAATATACTATTGAGAAGAATGTTAGAGGTAGCACTTTTTGGTAAGCCTAATTCGGGTAAAAGCTCCTTTTTTAAAGCAGCAACCATGCTTGATGTTTTGATATCTTCACGTCCTTTCACTACTATTAAGCCCAACAGAGGGATAGGTTATGTTGTTGTTGATTGTGTATGTAAGGAATTTAATGTGAAGTGCAACCCGAAAGTTGGGAAATGCGAAAAAGGGAAAAGATATATTCCGATACAACTATGGGACGTTGCTGGACTTGTGCGTGATGCACATTTAGGTAAAGGAATGGGCACAGCATTTCTAGACGACATTAGAAGAGCTTCTGCTTTAATTCACATAGTAGACTTTTCTGGCTTAACAGACGAAGAGGGTAAACCTACTGTTGGCCACGATCCAGCAAAAGACATAGAATTTTTAGAAAAGGAAATTGACTTATGGTTTGCAGAAATAATAAAAAGAGCTGTTTCAAAAATTGGAAAAATAGTTGGTAGGTCACAATCAGATTTGATTCAACTGCTTACTGAACAATTAAGTGGCCTAGAAATAAGCAAAGAAAATATACAAAAAGTTTTAGAAACTTGCTCTTTAGCAGATATTAACAGGTTTGCTACAGAGCTGAGAAAAATTTCTAAGCCAATACTCATAGCCGCAAACAAAATAGACTTGAAAGAAGCACAAGAAAATTTTGAAAGATTGAAAGGAAGGTATGAGCATATAGTGCCAACGAGCGCAGAAGCAGAGATAGCTTTAAAGAAAGCAGCAGAAAAGGGGTTGATAGACTACGTTCCTGGCGACGGTTTTGAGGTTAAGGGAGAGCTAGAAGAAAAACAGAAAGCTGCTTTAGAGTTTATAAAGAAAAATGTGATAGAAAAGTATGGGTCTACTGGAGTGCAAGACTGCTTGAACAAAGCTGTTTTTGACTTGTTAGGTTTTATACCTGTATATCCGGTTGAGGACGAGAATAAGCTGAGCGATAAGTTTGGGAATGTTCTACCAGATGTATTTTTAATGCCAAAAGGCTCTACTGCTTTGGACTTAGCCTTTAAAGTGCACACAGAAATTGGAGAAAAGTTTATCTGTGCTATAGATGCTAGAACTAAGAAAAGGTTGGGGAAAGACTACAAGTTGCAGAAGAATGATGTGATAAAAATAGTGTCTGGAAGATGAAACTTTAATTTAAAAAACAAAGATTAATTTATGTATTCTAAGGAAATTGAAAGAATTCTGGAAAAGAAAAAAATTCGAGTTGGAGATAAGATAAGAGTTTTTAAAGGTAAGGAGGTATACGAAGGAATTTTAATGCCAAGGATAGAGATGGGCGATACGTCCTGCCTTGTGATTAAGCTAAGCAATGGTTACAATGTTGGTGTAAAGTTTGAGAAGAATATTAAGATAGAAAAAATAGGAGAGGGACCAAAGATATTTAAAGAAAAAAAGAAAGGAGCAAAAGAAGTAATTTTTGACAAGAATTTACCTACAATATCAATTTTAGGCACTGGTGGAACAATAGCGAGTAGGATAGATTACAGAACAGGCGGTGTTTATGCCTCCTTTTCGCCTGAAGACATAGCAATGCAAATTCCAGAGTTAAAAGAAATAGCAAACATAAAAGCTGAAGAGATAATGAGTGTGATGAGTGAAGACATGACCCCAGAGAGATGGAAATTAATCGCAAGAAAAGTAGCAAAAGATGCTAATGCTGGCTACAAAGGAATAATAGTTACTCATGGTACAGATACTATGCACTATACTGCAGCAGCTCTTAGCTTCATGCTTAAAGATTTATCTTGTCCAGTCGCTCTAGTAGGTTCTCAAAGGTCAAGCGACAGAGGCTCGAGTGATGCTGCAATGAATATTGCTTGTGCTGCAAACTTTGTTGCAAATTCTGATGTTGCTGAGGTCTGCATTGTTATGCATGGTTCTATGAGTGACGATTATTGTTTAGCAATAAGAGGAACTAAGGCTAGGAAAATGCACACAAGCAGAAGAGACGCTTTCAAGCCTATAAACGATGAGCCGATAGCAAAAATTTATCGAGACAAAAGAATAGAAATGTTGAACGAAAACTACAGGAAAAGGAGTGGAAAAAAGGTCAAAGTTAATGATAAGCTGGAAACTAAAGTAGCACTGATAAAGGTATATCCAGGCTTAGACCCAGAAATTTTCGATTTCTACTTGGGGAAAGGATACAGAGGGTTAGTAATAGAAGCTACAGGTTTAGGACATACACCAACCCTAGGGAAATTTTCTTTGTTACCAAAGATAGAAAAGTCTATAGAAGCAGGAGTCCCTGTTGTTGTAACTTCTCAATGCTTGTATGGTAGAACCCATCCTACAGTTTATCATAACTTGAGAGAGCTATTAAAAAGAGGGGTAATCTTTGGAGAAGATATGCTGCCTGAAGTTGCTTACATAAAGCTTATGTACGTGTTAGGGAAAACGAGAAATTTGGAAAAAGTTAGAGAACTTATGGTAACAAACATGGCTGGAGAAATTTCTGAGAGGACGATTTGATGGAGAAAGTTGATCTAAAAGCTGGATTAGAAATTCATTTTCAGTTGGACGTAAAGAGAAAATTATTCTGCAATTGCTCTGCTGCAATGGCACAAAAAAATCCCCTGTTTGTTGTTGAACGCAAGCTTCGTCCAGTACCTTCAGAGCTTGGGGAAGTAGACGTAGCAGCTCAGTTTGAGTTTCTTAGGGATAGAACCTTCTTATACCAAGTTTTTAAGGATGAAGTATGTGGAGTAGAGCTGGACGAAGAACCTCCACATCCTGTCAACAAGGAAGCTTTGTTAATAGCGTTGCAAGTTGCTCTACTTTTTAACTGTTCTGTACCGGACGAAATTCATGTGATGAGAAAGACTGTAATAGACGGTTCTAACACTACAGGGTTTCAGAGAACCATGATAGTCGGAAAGGACGGATATCTAAACTACAAAGGGGTAAAAATACCTGTAACTTATGTTAGCTTGGAAGAAGATGCAGCAGCTAAGGTTGAGGAAAAAGACGGGAAAGTTGTCTACAGGCTAAATAGACTAGGGGTCCCACTTGTTGAAGTCGACACAGGAATTATAGAAGGATTTTCACCAAAAGAAGTAGAAGAAATTGCTTATACTATAGGTCTGATAGTTCGTTCTACCAGAAAGATAAAGAAGGTTATAGGTGCTATAAGACAGGATGTTAATGTTTCTGTTCCTGGAGGGGCCAGAGTAGAAATAAAAGGAGTTCAATCACTCGGACTCATATCAAAAACTATAGAGTTAGAAGTAGAAAGACAGCTAAACCTTATAAAAAGAGGCGAGAAAGTGCAACCTGAAACAAGGACTGCTAAGCCAGATGGTACAACAGAATTTATGCGTCCATTACCAGGGGAAAACAGAATGTATCCAGAGACGGATATACCCCCTATTCCCACTAAAGAGGTTTTAAGAGTTGCACTTAAAACTTTACCTGAATCTGTAGAAAAGAAGTTGGAAAGGTTTAGAAAAAATTATAAGCTCTCAGAAGAGCTGATTTCAGGCTTGCTTAAAAGCGATTATTTCTTTACTTTTGAGGATTTTGTTAAAAAACTTAGGCTTGAGCCAAAGCTTATAGCAAACGTTCTTGCAAACTTGCTGAAAGACTTGAGAAGAAGGGGATTAGAAGTTGAAGAATGTAAAGTTTTTGAGGTGCTTAAAGCTTTAGAAGAAAAGAGAATTGCAAAAGAGTCAGTAGCAGACATTCTAGCGTACTTGGCTGAAAATCCTGAAAAGAGTGTGGAAGATGCTGTCAAAGAACTGAACTTACAACTTCTTCCAGAAGAAGAACTAGAAAAAATTGTAAGAGGTATAGTAAAAAGTGGGACCAAGAATTTTGATTTTGTAATGAAAGCAGTAATGAGCAAAGTGAGAGGAAAGGCAGAAGTACAGAGTGTAATGAAAGTTGTTAAAAGATTAATAGGGGAAAATGAAAATTAAATTTGTATGAGAAAAGTTTTAACTTTGGCAGTAGTTTTCGTTCTTTTTTTAGTTTCAGAAGTTTTGGCAGATTCTCCTCAACCCAGAATTTTGCTAGTAAGAGATGCGCATTATTCTTATCTTGGCCTAACAAATCCAAACGAATATTATGGATCGTTCTATGATAGTGCTTTGCGAAGTCTAGGATTAAGCTACGATAATTGCACTGTAGCTAATGCTGCTGATACTGGTCCAGCATACGATCACAAAGGCAACTGTACTGAGCCAGTTGGGGGTATGAAATATTACGATATAGTAATTTGGTTTACAGGTGATGACTATGGTGATACCTTCCCTACTTTGACAGAAATAGATCAACAAGAGTTAATCAAATATTTAGATGCAGGAGGGAAACTTTTCATTTCTGGTCAAAACATTGGTTCAGATATAGGTGCTACAGATTTTTATCACAATTATTTGCGTGCTTTTTTCTGCACAGGTAATTCAAACCGTAACAAAACAGCTGGTAGCATCAAAGATCCTATAGGTGATGCGTTGAATCCAAACATAGATGGGGGTGCGGGGAATCAGAAATCCCCCTCAGTAGTATTCACCTATACCGAGACATACCCAAACTATCTTTTAGCATCAAGATCTTCACCCTGGATATACGGTAATTCGTTTTACTACACTTATTATTCTTATTCCTACACATGCACCGATATCGGTAAAACAATATCTTCACCTGGATATACCTTCATAATTCCTGCTGCCGTAAGAAATCATACAGCCGGACCATTAGGCAGAAAAGTTGTCTATTTTGCTTTTGGTTTAGAGGGTGTTTACGGTGATTATAACAGGACACAAATAATGAAGAGAGTATACGACTATTTTGCAGGACCAAACGTTACTGGCACTAAAATCTACAGAAGAAACTTAGAAAACACAAGCTGGGAGGAAGGAAATCTTACTTGCGATCCTTCTTATGCTTACTGTTTAAGAAAACTAAGTCCGCTCATCAATGCTACTTGCATAGAAAATCAGCTTTTTGCAAATGTTACTGGAGGAGAATATTTTATAAACAGTTCAGAGCCAGCTAGAAACCAATACCAAACTGGTTTTCAACTTCTTGCAAGTGATGGAAGCTTTAACTCGCCAGTCGAAAGAATTTACGGAACTATTAGTTTACCGTCTGCTGAAGGCACTTACACAGCTTGGGTTCACTGTAACAATACCGATAACTACTATGGAAAGTTTGACAAAGCAATTTTTACTGTGGACAGAACTCAACCATATTTTCAGAGTGTAAATCCCTTGATAATAGAAGAAGGGAAAAGATTTACAAATAAGACAAAGCCAAAAATTGTGATAAACACTTTACTAGCACCCTACACAGCCGATTACATGGCTTTCTCTTGCGATGGCACAAATTGGACAGAATGGATACCTTTTCAAGCAACATACTCCAACTTTGATATAACTAATGAATCTGTAGGCTGTTTTCTAGCTGATGGAAATAGAACAGTATATGTAAAAGTTAGAGACGAGGCTGGCAATCTCGGCTACCCAGAAAAAGTTTTCAGTTGGATTGTGTTAGATACAAAAGCACCACAAATAATTAATATAACACCTCAGAACAATTCTTTCCTTACGTCAGCAGACAACATAACAATAACATTTTCCGATCCTCCTGCATCTGATGGCACTTTTTCAGGCATTAACACAAGCATTTTCTTCAACGGAACTCACTATCTCCAATTTTCAAACAATACTCCTTTTAATCCAGGCTGGTCTTCAGAAGGCTTACACACCCTTACAGTTTACATAAACGATACTGCCGGCAATTTGAATTTAACAACATACCAATTCACAGTCGATAATACACCGCCTGTAATAAAAGTAGAAAGTCCTCAACAAGGTAAAATATACTCTGGCATAATAAGCATATTGACGAGCATAGCTGATGTTCTATCTGGTGTAAATAAGGCATGGTATGAAATAAGAAACGCTACAAATGCTAGTCAAGTTTTTTCGTCTGAAAGCTTAAGCCAACCTGATTGGGATGCTACATGGAACAGTACTGAAAATATAACAACAACAGAAAATGTTACACTTATAGTTTGGGCAAACGATACTGTAGGAAACCTTGCTAATATAACTGTTAATTTTACAGTTGATAACAGTAAGCCAACTATAACTATTGTAAAACCTAGAGCTATTTACCTCAATACAAACTTTAATATAGACATAAGAGCAATAGTTGGTAATCCTGTTACTGCAAATCTAACTAATGCCACATACTACATTTTCAATTCTTCTTCAATAGTCAAAACTAACTCAACTACAAGCATAAATTCCCCCTCTTTCAACTTTACAGATTTAATAGACATTTCTAGTTGGGCTGACGGAAATCATACTATAAATGCAAGTGCTTACGATACTATAGGAAACCTTGCTACAGATTTAAGCTGGTTTTATATAGATAGAGTTCCGCCAGTAGGATGGAATTATAGGGTTGATGTAGAGGAAGATCCTGTTTACAAAGATAGAAGGATATACCCTAACACTCCAATTACATTTTATGTAAATGTTAGCGAGAACGTTACTTTTGTTGACAAAGTTATAGTCACTTTGAGCACATCAACAGGAGAGCAAAACTTTACTCTTTCACCCCTTACACAAAACTTGAAGAACGATACATGGAAGTTTAGTTATACACCTTCTTCACTCGGCTATTACAATTTTACAAAAATCTATGCAAATGATACCTTAGGGAACGTATTTAGCGATTGGATAAACATTTCAGTCCTAGTTGTTAACGGGAGCGCTTTTGTAACTCTTGATAACTCGAATGAAACAGATGCAGGAAAAAATGCAACTTTAGTTTTAACCTTCTACTTTAACAAAACCTTTACTAATCCAAACATTCTTATTTACATTCCTCCAAACTCGCCTGCAAACTATAATCAAACACCAAACTATTTTAATGTTTCACCATATGTGTGCAACAACTGCTCACTATCGTACAAGTATGATAGCTTGTTAAACATAACAGCATTAAACGTTACAGGTTTAGGTAATGTAACAATCCTAAACTTATCTGTTGTGATGAGAGCAGGAGTGCCTCTTATCGATACAATTGATGCATGGGTTTTCAGCTTTTTGGGCACAAGCTATACAAACTACACTAAAATAAAAACTCCTTTCTTAAACATAACAAGAATTTTCTGCGACAATTCTGTTGAATGCTTGGTTTTGCCTGCCAAACCTTTTAACTTGACAGTTGAACTTGAAAACGTGCAAACAGAAGCTCATGCTGGTAAAGCTTACAATGTTTTTGCATGGTTTAAAGACACTTTAGCTAACAACACTGCTGTAGGGGATATAGCTTCAGGAAGCATTACTAATGTTACATGGTCAGGAGTCGTCTTAAACACCACAGGAAACTATACTTTCACTTTTGGGGCTTGGGAGCAAACAAAAAATTATAATGCTACTAGCAAAAGTTTTACAATTCAAGTAAAAGATGTTGATCCACCAATTATTTCTTCACCAACATGGGAAGAAGACAACATCATCAACGTGAACGAAACTACTGCATACTATGTAACAGTTAGTGATAATGTGGGTATATCTCAAGTGTGGGCGACTATAAACCAGTCAACCGGATATGTGGAAAACAAAACTCTAACTCTATCTCAACATTTTATTTCATACGATATTTGGAAGCTAGAGTACGATAATACAAGCTGGATTGGGAACTACACAATCTTGAGAATCTATGCAAATGATACAAGCAATAACGTTGGTAACTTTACGCCTGGAGGAAATGCTAGTTGGTTTGAAGTTAGAGAATTAAACATAAGCTCTTCAGTAGCTTTTGAAAGCTTGAACATAAATGCGACTCAAATTATTTATGCAAATATAACAGGAAATGCTTCTGCAATAGAAAGCGTTTTAGTAAACATTTCAAAACCAGGGGGCTTTTACGAATCTGTCTATCTAAGCTTTAAGAATGTTTCTGGTACTACTTACATCTTTGAAGGAAGCTATACTAACATTACTCGCTCGGGCGATTATAACTTAATCATAAACGTTTCACTTTCTTCTGGCATAAGTAAAAGCTCAATTACAAGTTTTTCTGTTCCTTACGGAAATGTAAGCATAAGCTTTGACTGGCCAATTCTTTACTTGACTAATAACACTGGAAAATACAATCTGACATTTTATTTAATTCCGGATAACGGAGACTTGGTTGGAGTAAATGGAAGTTTGATAATAGATAACACTTCAGTAATAAATCTTATCTCTGAGCAAAATCAAAGTTTTGGAGACATTCTTTGGGAAGAAAGAGCGAGAATAGCAAAGTGGGAAGTAAACGTAAGCAACTTAGGGTCTACAAACATAACTCTATGGATAAATTCTACAACTCCTTCTCTTGAACAGAACGCTTCAAAAACGATAAACGTTACGATAAGACCAGAAGATAAGGATCCGCCAGTAATATACAGTTTCGGTCATGAATGGAATGTTACAAATCTTATGGAACCTAACATCATATGGGTGGGTGCTAATGATTCAACAACTGTAGTAGACAAAGTTTTGGTCGAGGTTTCTTACCCAGGCGGAGAGAAAGAAAATCTAACAGCTGTTAGAACAAAGAAAGATTTCTACGAGCTTATCTTCAACAACACAACCCAGACAGGAAATTATTCTTACAGAATTTTTGTTATAGATATAGCTAACAACACAAATCAAACAGAGCCTGCAAACTTTTCTGTTATAGACGAGTTTGCATCAGTGTACGTTACACACTCACCCTACAACAAAGGAGACGAAATAATTTTCCAAGTAACTGTTTTTGATGTTAGAGGTTTACCAGTGAAAGATTTTAACCTTACATTGATCTTGGAAAGAAATGTAACAGGAAACTATACAGTGGTAAACGGAACTGCTGATTCAGGAAGATACCGAATAAGTATTACCGACGCTCCTCCAAGCGATAGGGATAAGGCGGTAAGAGTAACTTATACAGTTTATGCTACTGTTGAGAAAAACAAGAACAAAGGAACTTACAAAGGAACATTTGAAGTTTCCGAGGAACTACCTACAATAATAGAATATCCTTTGGATAACCAGTACTTCCAACCAGGTTCACCAGTGCCTATAGAAGTTTCTGTTAGAAATGAAAGAGGTGAAATAGTAAACACTGCTTCTGTAACAGCATATTGTCCACGCTGTTCTTGGCAGTATAAGAAAATAGAGTGGAACCCTGAATTAGAAAAATATTACGATCCAGCTGCTTTTGCAGCACCACAAGAAGAAACATCCTTCTCAATTTTTGTTTATTCGTTCGATTTATGGAAAAACATGGGAACTTTTGCAGTAGTTGCGACTACTAAACCTTCAGCAGCTCCTGTTCCTCAGGCTCCATCAGCCGGAGGCGCTCCTGTCCCTCCTTGCAATTGTACAGAATGGAAAGACATCGCTTGCGGTGCTAATGGATGTAAGCAAGACGAACTTTATCAAACAAGAGTATGCATGCCAGCAGGATGTGCTGAAGAGTCTAGATGTATAGAGCATCCAGCATGCAAGGAAAGGGTAGACTTCGAATTTACAGTAAGCGATTCTAGAATAAGCATAGAGCAAGGAAAGGATGGAATAATTGTTAGCACAGTCAAGAACATTGGTACAAAGAATATAATAGTTGTCCCAACAGTAGAGAAGGATTGTTGCAATCTAACACTCCCAGAAAAGTTTGAAATCAGGCCAAACGAAGAGGTTAGTTTTCCAATACCTATTCATGTTCCACTCAACACTTCAACAGGAGAGTATTCGATAAACATAAAGATGAGCTCCTTCAACCTGACAAAGGAAAGAAGTATTGTAGTTGTAGTTGAAAAGAATAGACTTGTTTCATTGGTAGAAGAATACATGAAAGTTTTAGATGCTTTGGAGAAAGAAATAGCTGATTATAAAAAGGCTGGTTTAGACATGAGTGAAGCGGAAAGAATATTAGCAAAAGTTAAGGAAGGTTTAGCTGTTGCAAGCAATTCTATACAAGCTGATGATTTAAAGATTCTTTCCAACTCTATAAGACAAGTAGAAAGTAACATAAATAGCATAAACTCAAAGTTACTTGGGCTAAGAATACAGAAGTTTTTGTATGAAAATAAATGGAACATACTAATCGGTTCTATTCTTGCAATCTTTTCTATTTATGTTTCGGCAGAAATTATAATTCCTTTCTACAAGCTTACTAAAGAAATAAAAGAGCTAGAATTTGAGAAAAACTCTCTGATAAATTCTAGGATAGAAACAGAAAAGCAGTTTTTCCTCAGGAAGATAGATGAGAGAACTTTCAGAAGTATAATATCGGAAAAGCAAAGCCAGCTCTACAAGATAACAGCCAGCCTAAACCTTAAGAAAGAAGAAAGAAGGAAACTTGCAGTTACAAAGCTAAATCCAGTCTACTTCTACAGATGGTTAAAGGAAGGTGTAAAAAGGCTAAGAAAGAAATAGTAGGAAAAACAAAAGAAAAATTAGATGGTTGAAAGAGTAGATACTGGTGTCCTAGGGCTAAACAGTAAGATGGAGGGCGGTTTTGTAAGAGGAAGCGTTAACTTCGTTACAGGAAAAACTGGCACTGGCAAAACTGCATTCTGCGCTTCTTTCCTTTATGCTGGTGCTTTAAGAGGCGAGAAAGGGATATACGTAACTACAGAAGAAAGGGAGGAAGACATAAAAAACGATATAAAAGCGATGTTTTATTGGGACTTGGAAGAGATGGAAAAGAAAGGTTTGCTAAAGTTCTTGTCTATAAGACCTGAAATACCGCTTAAAGTAATTAGTGGAGAAGATATAGCAAAGGTTGTCAAGCTGTATATGTACGAGCTGATTTCGAAGATAGAAGAAGCAGTAAAAGATTTTGGTGCAACTCTACTTGTTGTAGACTCTTTATCTTTAGTAGAATCTTTCATAAGAGACGAGTACTTGAAAAAAGTAGCTCTCATGCAGTTTATAGATAGGTTGAAAGAGCTTGGCGTTACATCTTTGCTTACAGGAACAATTCCAGAAGGCCAAGAAGTCTTGAGCACATCAGGAATAATAGAATTTCTTGTCGATTCTGTGATAAAACTTGACTTTGTTCCTGTTGCTGAAGAATTTAAAAGAACCTTAACTATAAGGAAGATGAGAAGGACAGATCATTCGATATACATACATCCTTTTGAGATTACTAAGACAGGAATAAGGATAATTGAGCTTGAGTAACTACTCAGAACTCTTTAGAATCTTTTTATCCGGACGTAGAAAATATTCTATCTTCTCCTCTACTTCATAGTCTTCTTCTGCCTGCTCGCTATTACATTCACATTCTATAGGATACTTAGAAAGTTTATACTCAAGTAGGTCCACGCCCTAGATTCCTCCTCTCTTTAACACTTAATTGTAAAGCCCTTCTTATTTCTATTGGATAATGTTTTCCTCTTCTCATAAACTTCTTTTCAAACTTTTCAGGCTGGAACGCTTTCACCAAAAAATTGATGGCTTTCTCTGGGTCAAATTCCTTACAAGAGAAAATATCTATTGCAGCAAACTGCTCTTCCACAAAGGTGTGAATGCTTATGTGACTCTCGCTTATTATTATGAATCCTGAGACTCCAGGAGTAGGTTTATCGTAATAGTTTACTATAGCAGGTGATAGTTTGTGAAGGCCTAAGACTTCTGGCAAATTCTCTAAAATATTTTTAATAAACTCAGCGTCCTTTAGTTTTTCCTTTTTGCATCCATAACAATCTAGAGTTAAGTGAGGTCCAAACATTCTTTTGGTCTACCTTCTAATTAATAAGAATATTTTTCATAAAACTTATATTTAAACTTTATGCTCACCGAGAAGATAGTTTGATTTCATGTCTACAACTTTAACTTTTACAAATTTTCCGAGCAAGTTCCTTTTACTAGCGATTATTATTGGTTTGTAAGCAAAGTTTCTTCCTACCCATGTATTGTTTTTCCCTTTTTCATCTACCAGAATAAAACCCTCCCATCCTAGCCATTTTTTATTGGCCTCAAGTTGCACTTTTCTCACTGTTCTAAAGAGTTTGTTAGAACGTTTGTTAATAGTATTTCTGTCAACTTGTTTCATACTAGTAGCTGGAGCGTTTGGGTGAAGACCAAATTTTGAAATGTTCACTACATCAGGCTTAACTTTTTTCACAAATTCTATGCTTTTCTTAAAGTCCCTCTCAGACTCACCCGGAAAACCCACAATTAAATCAGTAGCTATTGTCATTCTGGGAAACTCTTCCTTAAATTTCTCGACTATTCTCAAAAATTCTTTGTAAGTATATCCCCGATTCATTAGCTTGAGTAAACGGTCAGACGCACTTTGGAGTGGGATGTGCAAGAATTTGTATATTTTTTCATTCTTGTAAGATTCTACTAACTTCTCCAAAATTCTTTTTACGTGTAGGGGGTTTGCCATACCAACTCTCACAAAAAAATTTCCATCTATGCTACAAACTTTTTTCAAAAGTTCTGGAAGGTCTGTTCCTATGTCCAAGCCATAGCAGCCGGTATCAAGGCTAGTTAACCAAACTTCTTTACACCCTTCCTTTACAGCCTTTTCTACTTCTTTTATTATCCCTTCGACTGGGTAACTGAAGAGTTTCCCTCTGTAAGGTTCACAACAAAAGCTACAGTTAGAAGTACATCCTCTACCAATTTGAACTATCGCAACAACAGGATTTTTTCTACATCTTGGTAAGTTTAGCTTCGGTTTTTTAAGGTCTTCTAGAAGTGTTACTTTTCTGTTTTCCATAGCTGCAAAAGCTACTTCATCTATCTTTTCCACCCAATCTGGAGAAACTAAGGATGCTTGTGGGTTTATCCTTTCTATCACATTTCTTCTTGTTTTTGGTAAACATCCAGCAACTATCAGAGGTTTTTTCAGTCTTGTGAAGTATTGGATTCTACTTATCATCCTGTTGACAGTAGGAACTTTTACAGAGCACGTGAATATAATGTTCAAGTCAGATTTTGTTGGATCTTCGCTAAACCTAAACCCCTTGCTTTTCAAAATACCTAGTGCTATTTCTCTGTCTGCTAAGTTGCTGCTACATCCATAAGATTCTACATAAACTTTGGGCATAAAACAATTTTCCCTTTAAAATTATTCTTGTTTTTCTAAAGCTCTGCTTGCTCTACTCTTGATTAGATAGTAAAGGTTTTCCGGATTTTTCACACCCTTTATCTTTATCGTTTCTTTCATGCCTGTGACAATAACATTACCAAAGTTGAAAATCCTCCCTACGACACTTTTTTCCATTTTCACATCTGCAACATTCTGAAGAGGAATAGAAATTTTATTTTTCCTTATTATTCCTTCCTCCTTTATAATTTCTCTATCAGTAACGAAGTAAACTCTTACCATTCTCTCGAAGAAAGGCTCTTCTAAAAGAATTATCACGATGAGAATAATTCCGAGGATTGTTAAAGAAGAAATCAGCTCATAAGTTGTTTTAGGGCTAAAAGTGAAAGTTAGTTCAAACTGAGTAGAGAGTATTAGAAGAAAAGCTATAGCTAGAGCGCAGAGTACATAGTTGCCTAAAAAAGAAATGAAACACGTTTTATAAGTTCCCATGTTTTAAAATTTACATTCCAGTTATAAAAAGTTCATACTACTATGTTTATCTTACTTCCACACTTTGGACATTTTTTACCTTTCAGGTTTATCTTAGTTGCAGAAAGGCCAAACCTTTCTACTAGTAGTTCGCCACACTTTGGGCAATAAGTGTGCTCCTTATAACCTGGTACATTACCCAAGTATACAAACTTTAATCCTTCTTTCTTTGCTATGTCAAAAGCCTTATCCAAAATTTCTAGAGGAGTTTCTGGCAAGTCGAGTAGCTTGTAAGTTGGGAAAAACCTTAGTATATGGAAGGGTATATCCTCTCCCAGATTTTCTGCAACCCATTTCACAAGTTTTCTAAAGTATTCTAAGTCATCGCCATACTTTGGGATTATCAAGTTAGTGATTTCTATATGTATCTTTTGTTTCTTCATCTCTAACAAACAGTCAAAAATTGGTTTTACGTCTGGAACCGAAGAAAAGTCTCTGTAACACTTTGGGTCTGCAGAACCTTTAAAGTCAACAGTAGCAGCATCTAAGTAAGGAGCAATGGTCTTCACAGCTTCTGGTGTCATGTAACCGTTAGTAACAAAAGTATTCTTTATGCCTGATTTGTGCGCAAGCTTTGCAGTATCGAAAGCAAACTCGAAGAAGATAGTTGGCTCTGTGTAAGTGTAGCTAATTGACTTGCATCCTTGATCTTTTGCTATCTTAACTATTTCCTGAGGTGTGTATTCTTCGCCAACCACTTCATGAAGATCCTTATCTCTAAAAACTTGACTAATTTCGTAATTACAACAGAACTTGCAGGAAAAGTTGCATCCAGCACTTGCTATCGACAAAGCATAGCTACCTGGATAAAAGTGGAATAAGGGCTTCTTTTCTATCGGGTCTATGTTCATGGATATAATTTTTCCATAGTTTAGGCTGACCAACTTCCCTTTTACATTCTTTCTCACCAAACAAAAACCTAAACCATTCTCTGGTATTAGGCACCTTCTTCCGCATAGATCGCATCTTGCGCTTTTTCCTTCTTTATGCCATAGCATAGCTTCTTTCATCTACTCACCTCTGCTGAGCAATAGCCTACCACAGCAGACTTATCTCCTATAACATCTCCACTAGTTGCATACTTAAGTATTTTACATTTTTTTGCGCCAACTTTTTTAGCAAAAAGCAGCATGGTTGTTATAGGTCCATAACCGCACACAGAAAGATTAAGGTTTATCACAGTTTCATAAAACTTTTTCGCGTCCAGTTTTTCTATTGCTTCTAGAACTTTGCTATCTTTTGAATAAGCCGTTTCATAAGGCACGTAGTGAGAAAAATCAGAGCTTGCTATTACTACAACATCCTTAATATTAGCGTTTGCTATTGCATCGGCCAACTCTTCGCAAGCTTCGTAGCTTTGGTCGAGCATGCAAATCGGCACAAACTTAACTTTTTTGTAGATAAACTGAAGAAATGGTAGTTGAACTTCTATGGAATGCTCGCAAGAATGCGCATAAGAATCTTCCCTTATCAAACTACTTCCTTTCAAAATTTTATTTGCAGTTTCAGCGTCTACTTCAGCAGAACCAAGAGGTGTTAACCATTTACCACTTTTCACTATGGCTAAAGCAGAGCCTATACCCGTATGGTTTGGTCCAACGATTATGAAAGTTTTTGGAGAGCCGTCAAGAGATAGAGAATAGTATGCATGAGCTGCTACAGGACCAGAATAAAAATAGCCTGCGTGAGGTACTATCAATCCTAAAATTTTCCTTTCACCATTTTTAACAGAAGGTAGTTTTCCAGGACCTAACTTACTGAGAAAGCATTTCTTTATTTCTTCTTCTAACAGCCTTTTGTCAGCCTCATAAAACTGTCCAGCTACAACAGGGTTTCTTACTTCCATAATCAAATTTATGCTTACTACTTTAATTAGATTATGTGGAGGAAAAAGTTAAAAAGTTCATTCTGAAGTTTACTAGGTCTGTGATAGAGAATTTTGTTAAGTATGGAAAGGTTTTGGATATACCCAAAGATTATCCTAAAGAGCTGGATGAAAAAAGGGGAGTTTTTGTTACTCTGGAAAAACATGGTTCTCTTAGGGGTTGTATAGGAATTCCTTATCCTACTTATAAGGCTATAGAGAGTTTAAGAAGTGCTGCTATAAGCGTGACTCAAGACCCTAGATTTCCGCCGTTGCAAGAAAATGAACTGAAAGACGTGAAGATAGAAGTTTCTATCCTTACAGAGCCTAAGCTTGTAAAAGTGAAAAACCCTTCTGAATACTTCACAAGAATAAGAAAAGGTTTGGATGGGGTAATCATCAAGCACGGCTTTAATGAGGCGCTCTACTTGCCTCAAGTATGGGAAGAAATACCTGATGAACTAACTTTCTTTCAAACCCTTTGCATGAAGGCTGGTCTTCCCCCTGATGATTGGAAGAGTAAGGATGCAAGAATTTACAAGTTTCAAGTGGAGAGCGTGAAAGAAGAATGAAGGTTTTTGTTGGTACAAGCGGTTTTGTGTACGACTGGAATGAAGATGGAACTTTAGATTGGTATGTGGAGAACAGCGGGCTGAACGCTCTGGAACTGAATATGTCATTTTACCGATTTCCTTTCCCTAATCAAGTAAAGGCATGGGCAAGAAAGGGAAACAATCTTAGGTGGATTATAAAAGTTAATCGCTTTATCACACACGTTTTTAAGCTAGGCGACAGAGCTTTTAGCACTTGGGAAAAGTTTCGTGCTCTTTTTGAACCACTCGACAACATTACAGACTTTTATTTATTTCAGCTACCTCCTTCTACTTCGCCTAATTCAGCAGAGAGGATAGAAAAGTTTTTCAAAAAGACCAAGCTTGGTACAAGGTTTGCTCTAGAATGGAGAAACGAGAAATGGTTTACAGATGAATGGGTAAGGTGGGCTAATGAAAATGGTATAACTCTAGTCAGTGTTGATGCACCTGAATTACCAAGGATGGTTTTTTGTATAAACTCTATTGTTTATGTGAGAATGCATGGGAGAACAGGTTGGTATTCTCATGACTATTCTGAAGAAGAATTGAGAGAAGTAGCTCATAAAATTTTTCAGACATCACCAGAAAGAGCTTATGTAATGTTTAACAACGATCATGCTATGCTTTCTAATGGAAGACGTATGAAAGAAATTTTAGAAAAATTAATAAAGAAACAAAAAAACTTTAAGCAATACTAGCTAAGCATCTGAAGCTTATTCTTCTGTAGCAGTCTCTTCTACAGGAGCTTCTTCAGACCCTCCACTTGTTTTTTCTCCTATAGCAAATCTGTTTCTTACTTCTGTTATTCTTATGTGGGCTTTATCTCCCTTTTTAGTTCCGTTGACGAAGACTACGAAGTTCTTTATCCTAGCTATGCCGTCTCCTTTGGAGCCGACCTCGTTAATTTCTACATCGTATTCTTCGCCAACTTTTATAGGTTTTGGTAAATCTATCCTTTTACCAAAACTTCTCCTTTCAAACCTCATTTCCTAACCTCCTTTTTGAGTTGCTACCAAGAATTAATTTCATTTTCCAATCCATTAACCCCAGTAGCTTTTTGGACAGTCCATAGAACTAGTCTACAGACATATCCTTATTATAGATAGTAAAATGCATATTTAAGGTTTTTTAGCGTAAAGACTCCTATTTAAAGCTATCGGTAAAGCTTAAATAGGCCAACCTCCTGCAAGGAATACTTAAAATTTACGGAAAATTTTTATACCCTATTTTTGCATTAACCATTCAAAGGAGGTGAAAGAATGGCTAAGAAAAAGAAAGAGGAGCAAAAACCTCAAGAGCCTACTCAAATGTAGGCTGCCTTCTTTCTCTTCTTTTATTTTTAGTATGGAAGAATAAATTAGAAATATTAAATAAAATGAATATATAAGCTATGAAGCTAGCGTTAAACGCCACAATCATCAAATTGTGGTTGATAGCCTACTTCTTTGAATAAGGAGGAGATCGATGAATGAGGTAAAAGGTCAGACGTCTGAAAAAAGAAAGTATATACCACCAATAAGCATAGCTTCTCTACCAAAAGAAACAGACAGGTCAATTTTCTTGGGAAAAATAATTGGCTTAAACTCTAAAGCATTTTTTGACATAGACCAATTGACAAAACATATGGTTATAGTAGGTGGGTCTGGAACTGGTAAAACAACTGCAGGGATGGTTATTGCCGAAGAGTGTCTATTGAAAAATGTTGCTGTAGTAGTGTTCACTCCTACGAAAGAATGGAATTTTTTCGGCAGTAAGTGTGACTCCGGAAAAATGTTGCGGCTATATAAAGAATTCGGGTTGTCTGAAGAAGATAGGAAAGAGTTCGACCATAGGGAATTAGTAGTTTCTTGTGACGATTTAAACATAGATGTGACGAGTTATATAGAAGAAGGTAAAATAAACGTCTTCGTCTTAGACGAACTTACAGAAAATGATTACAACGAATTTGTTAAGAACAGTCTTGAATCTATGGTGTACAAAAGCTGGGAAACAACAGATAAACTAAAAGTGTTGCTCGTTTTTGAAAATGCATATAAATTGTTGCCGAGCTTTGGTAATAAAGCAGCCTTAATGTTAGAAAAGGCATGCAGAGAATTTAGAAAGTATGGTATAGGTATTCTACTGATTACACATTCCTTCTCAGATTTTGGTCCAGCAGTATTGGGAAATGTCGCATCAGAAATTTGGTTTAAAACATCTTATGATAGGGATTTAGATAGAATAACTCATAGATATGGTCCTGAATACAGAACAGCTGTTGTAAGGTTGAGGACTGGAGAATGCATGATTGCCAATGTCGAATACAACTACAGTAAGCCATGGTTTATTAAATTTAGGCCATTGTATCACAAATTTCAGTGATGGTAAATGATTAGATTAAGTGAAGCGAGAAAAAACAAATTGGTCTCTTGGATATTGTCAAAACAAAATAAAGATGGTGGGTTTAATCGTTCTGCAGTAGGCGGCTGTTCTACGCTAGAAAATTGTTTTTTACGCGGTGCATATCTTAGATTCTCTCTAAATATAAAATAAGATGAATGGAATGACGAATAAAAAATGGCTGAATAAAAACGTTCTTGGAATGGGAGTAACAAGCCTGCTAAGCGATACAAGCCATGAAATGGCTACTGCTGCTTTGCCCACTTTTCTCACAGAATTGGTAGGATCTTCAGCACCTCAGCTTTTAGGTATTATTAGTGGTTTGTCAGATGCTTTAAGTAGCTTCACAAAAGTATTTTCTGGATGGCTGAGCGATAAGTTCAAGAGAAAGCCCTTAGTCACATTAGGATATTTGCTAACTGGAGTTTTCGTAGGGCTAATAGGGTTTGCTAAGAGCTGGGTTGAGGTTCTTTTTAACAGAGTATTAGCATGGGTTGGAAGAGGAACTAGAGAGCCACCTAGGGATGCTTTGTTATCCGAATCTGTCGACAAGAGGTTTTATGGTCATGCTTTTGGTTTTCATCGGGCAATGGATACAATCGGAGCAGTAATAGGACCTTTACTTGCATTCTTTCTAGTTCCTTTGATTGGTCTAAGGAATGTTTTCTTCTTCTCTCTTATACCTGGCATACTTGCAGTTGTAATTGTTGCTATTTTTGTAGAAGAAAAAGCTAGAAAAGGCAAACATTCTGTTAAAAGTTTTGTCGGTCATTTGAAGCTTTTACCAAGGGAATTCAAGTTTTTCCTTCTAATAATGTTTGTTTTTGGTATAGGCAACTTTAACAGAACTTTACTTTTGCTCAGAGTTCAAGAAATTTTCTCTCCTACAGCTGGAATAATAATTGCTGGAACTACAGCTATAATGCTTTACACAATAAGGAATGTGGCACAAGCTTTTGCAGATTATAGCATTGGAGGCTTAAGCGATAGAATTGGAAAGAAAATTCCGCTTGCATTATTCGGATTCTTACTTTTTGGATTCACGTGCATTGGTTTTATGGTAAGTTCGACGAACATTTTCTACTTTATCTTTTTATTCGTCTTGTCAGGGATAAGTGCTGCTGCATATACTGCGCTAGAAAAAGCTTATGCTGCCGATTTATTGCCAGGTAACATCAGAGGTAGTGGTTATGGAGTACTACAAACAATAGATGGTATAGGGGATTTCTTTTCTAGTTTTATAGTTGGTACTTTATGGATTTCTGTATCTTCTTGTGTTGCATTCTTGTACGGAGCAATAACATCTTTTATTGCAGCCTTGCTTCTTTTAGCTTTGATGCGAAGGTAGGTGTTTGAAAGAAAAAGAATTTTTATTTACTTGATAAAATAAATTTAAACTATGAAAAGCCCAAAACTTCTTGAAGATATAAGAGTGAAATATATTCTCGTTCTTTTTTGGGCGTTCCTCTATATACTCTTGTGGGGCTTAGCGTTAGGTATTCCAACAGATTGGATTGTAAAGATGGAACTTTTTTATTGTGTACCAGCAACAATTATAGTTGTTTTGAGTATAGTTTTTCTCCCTAAAAGGGTTAAGAGAGAGCAGGAAGCATTATCCAAAAAACTTTCTAAATCAATTCCACTTAAATCTAGACTTTTATTGGTTTTAGCAGGAGTAAGTATAGCAATTGGATCATTCTTTTTGTTTGAAATGGGGTTAAGCGATTTTGCTCAAGATATTCTTATTATTTCTTCTGCGTTATTCTTTGTATATTACTTCGAAAAATCGAAGGAACTTCAACGAAAATCATGCATACTAAGTCCAGACGAAAAATACAATTACATTCTTATTTTGGGTACAATAATTGCGATTGTTGTTATGTTCTTACTTTTCATTTTATTGCTTAAGTTCTAACAGAATTAGAACTTTCTTTTAATTTCCATTATTTCTTGGTATAAGCTTTTAAGGACTTCTTTGTAATCAACCTTCCCCTGTTCTACCTGATCCATGATTTCATTTTAATTTTTTCTAAACAATTCTCACATACCCCAAACTTAAGAAGGCGCTCGTCGGATATAGCACCTTTACAATTTATGCACAATCCGCGATAAATTCCTCTCATTTTTCATCACTCCTTAAGTTTGGGATAAATTAAAAATGCGCTCGGGGCGGGAATAGTAATTAAGTTCAATCCTATAGCAGTGACAAGAACAACATCCTGAAAGAATGTATTTATTAAAACTCTGTAACTTTCTCAATACTCTCGATACAAAGATGATAATACCTGCTACTCCAACTAAAAGTATTAGGATAATATACCAATATCGCTTTAAGTCTATTTCCTTTTCTGACATTATTCTCGTTGTTGTAGTAGTGGTTGCGGAGGTGGTTGTAGTTGAAGTGCTGGTAGTTGTGGTTATGATAGTGGTAGTTGTGGAGGTGGTAGTTGTGGTTATGATAGTGGTAGTTGGAGTTGAGGTGGATGTAGTAGTTGGTAGTGCTTGAACAACAAAAGTTTGGTATGGCGTTGTGTTAGAGTTGCCAGACGTGTCATTTGCAAAACTATAATAGGCCACAACTTCTCCTATGTTAAGATCCTCTTTTGGAATAGTATGAATGAATGTTTCTGTTACTATCGCCGGAATATCCTCTTCTCCCGAACATATCCCTGTTGATAAATTACAGACATGCTCTTTCCATGCACCGGTAGAGTTTTCGTAGATGATGACAGTATGTAAATCAACATTATCAGACCAGTCAATTTTTATATTAACCGGATTTTCAGGAGTTACACTCGAAGGTTCGTGTCTTAAGTTAAACCATTGAGGAGCTTCGCTATCTGTTGAAACTTCTAGTACCCACGTCACAAGAGAAGAATGAGTTGCGTTTAAGGTTACCAACTTAGAATTAGAATCGAAACTCCAATTATAACCTGAACAATTTATGCATTGAACTACTGGAGCAGAACTATAAGGCCAGTAGACTATAGCAGTTGAGTTTGTTCCTGAAGGAGCGTCTAGAGTTATGTTTAAAGTGCTAACAGAAAAATCTACATTCGATATTTTTATTTCTTTTGTGTTATCTACCCACACATCAAATGGATCTAAATGTCTGAAAGCCTCTCCTATATTTCCAACTCTGGATATATCAGTCCTAAAAACTTCTCTTGGATCTTCTCCATTCTTCACTAAGTTTATGGCATCTTTAATCTCACTTGCATTTGAATAAATGCCATACAAATAAAAGAGTTTAATTTTTGTTGCAACCATCTCTGCAACTCGAATGTAAGCATTTTTCACGAAATTTGTTGTGATCGTTTGATTGTTCGTATAGACGATTGCTACTAAAGCATAAGGTTTTAGAGAATTTGAAGGCTTGCCTGCAACAGCAAACCAATTCCCACCAAGATTGATGGTTGCGTTACCTACTCCTGTCTCCAAATCGGAATCCCATACGGTTATAACTGTTCCATTTTCTAGGACTAGGTATCCTGTTGCATAAGGACCACCAATAGCCATTGTATCAGGACTAGAAGTAGCGTCTAAACTCAGAAAAGAAAAGTATTTATCAAACACAACAGTTGTGTTGATATTGCCATAAGTTGCAGTTCCTACCCATGAACCATTGTATGTTATGCTCAAATCAACTGGGTATGGATACAAATAATGGAAAAGCCAACTTGGTCCTAATTGAAATCTTATGCCGTAATGATCAACCACTTCAGGCCAAGCCACAGGGAATGTACTAAAGTAATGTCTGTTATTAGCTTCTGAATAAGAAAATGATGTTGATGGTATGTCCATGCTCGGGTTGTTCCCAGTTACAGTGAGTAGCCAAATAATTTGAAGTAAGTGTGATCGCCATCTGTTATAACTTGTGAAGAATTCTGTGCCTGATTCAAAATTATAAACATTCAGTAAAGGATCTATTAATTGGGTTAAATTACCAGCATCAAAGCCTACTTGATGTGCTGTAAGAGCCATAGAATAACTGAAGAGTGCACTCGTTTGTCCTAACTTATCGTAAGCTTGATTGTTGATCGCAGATAGAACTACTTGCAAATCTGTTACGTTGAAAGCTTCGGGTAAATACTTGTAGGCCATTAAAAACATATACCAACAAACCATCGTATAATGATAGTTCGATGTAGTGTCTCCAATAGAATAGGCTAATAGGTTATCTGAAAGTCTTGCTCGATTCACCCAATGATAAATTCTCTGGACCTCTGAAGTATAGTTTCCAATTCCTTCTGATGTAAAGTATGAAAGCATGAATGCAAACGGCGTCATTCTGTTCACTCCAACTTTAGGATCTTTAGAAGTATCGTTCCACAACCATCCCCAAGCCAAATCAGTAGAGTTATTCACATTAGCACGAGAAAGAATTTTGTTGACCCTATCTGTGATATTGTAATTTCCAAGACCATATTTGTTCAGCTTGTACATAGCTATCGTCAAGAACGCATCGCTGAAACCTCCGGGTTGATCACCACCAAAATCGTACATCGTTAATGCGCCACTATCTTTATCTGTGTATCTTAGGAGATTGTCGATGAAAAACTTGGCTTCGTTCAAATAGGTTCGATTCCCAGTCATTTCATACGCGTAAATATCGAACATTGCAGTGTGGACGAGATTCCAACGCTCTCTATAATAATATTTCTCTAGCGATTCGGAATATGGTTCGTTGTAAAGAGAAAAGTCTGTAACGTTGAGTTTGCTATAAACCATCTGTCTCCAAAGTGGGAAGAATTTCCAGAAGATATCCGAATAGGTAGTTTCTATCTCTGTAGAACCTGATAATCCGACGCTAGCTATACCTGTATTTTTCCAACTAGACCATGAGCCATGGTTCAAATATTCGTGGACTACAGAGATCCCACCCATCCCTTGTACATACAGTCGAAGACTATTATTCTCAATATTTTGAAATAATAAAATACCCGTCACAAGAAAACTAAAAACAAAGGTAAAAATCGTTAAAAACTTTCTTGGTGCTTTTATTTTCTCCATCCTTTTTATCATAAAGAACATTTAATAGTAAGATTAACGATAATAAAAAATTTGATCGTTTAAAGATTGAGAGGAGATTAAAAGTAGACAAAGAAATGTAAGAGTTCTTTGACTTAATTTAGTAGCAACTCGTAAATAACTTCTTTAGATGATGTGATTGTGGAGGTGGGTTAGGTGAGCGTAGAAAAGCTATTAGACGCTCGGGGCGGGATTTGAACCCGCAAGGAGCAAAGCTCCGCCAGCTTAGCAGACTGGTGCCCTACCAGGTTAGGCGACCCGAGCAATAACTATTTATTAATCTCTAATCTAATTATTAATAAATTGAAAAAGGAGGTTAAAAAATGGCCATAACAACTTCGAATGTACTAGATGTGTTCAACAAGGATGTTTTCACGACAAAAGGCTTCTATGCTGGCAAAGTAACTGACTGCGAAATAGATCTGGCAAGGTTCAAGATACGTGCGCTAGTAGTCCAGTCTTCTTCAGAATCCATCTTCGGAAAAATTACAGGTGGTAAAAGAGGAGTAATAATTCCTTATACATTAGTGCAAGCGATAGGAGATATTGTAATAATCAAGCATGTAGAAACTCCAGAAGTATCACAAGAGACAGAACAGCCAGTAGAAGCATAGAACATCTGGAGAGTTAACTCTTATACTATTATTTTTATTCTTACACTTTTTCTCAAAGCTCTAGAAGAGTTTCTTCATTTTGGCAAAAATTAAAAAGAAAAAAAGAAAGGGGTCAAATCCCCAAGTCTTCTTCATCGTCCCATTCTGTCAGAGGGTCCCATATATCGTCAATAACCCTCTTCTTCCTGATTTGGAACTCTTCTTCTGACATCTCTTCAAATTCTTCCATCGCTTCTCACCCCGGAAAGATTTGGGGACTATCTTATGATGTCGATTCCCAGGGCTTGGCTGACTTCCTTGACAACTGGCTGCTCATAGCTTATTGGCCCAAGGATGTAAGGCGATTTAACACCTGTTATTATAGAAATTACTTGAACTTTGCCTTCAAACTCTGGCAGGATTCTTGCACCCCAGTAGACTTGTGCAGAAGGATCTAGGTGCTGTGCAACAGTCTCTCCTATCAAGTTTACTTCGTCAAGCGTAAGGTCTGGTCCTCCAGTTATGTGAACCAAAGCACCAGCTGCTCCTGTGTAGTCAACCTCAAGCAGAGGATTCTGTAGAGCTTTCATTATAGCATCCTTTGCTCTGTCGCTACTGTTACTTTCTCCTACACCTATGGCTGCAACTCCTCCTCCTGTATGCATGACAGCTTTTACGTCTGCATAGTCAAGGTTAACAAGACTTGGTAGTGTTATTGTTTCTGTTATTCCTTTCACCATGCTTGCTATTAGTTCGTCTGCTACAGCAAAAGCTTGCTGGATGCTCAAATTACCAGCATACTTTAGCAACCTATCGTTCTCTATCACAATAGCTGTATCGCATACTCTCCTAAGTTGGGCAAGACCATCTTCTGCCTTGCTTATTCTTGAACCTTCTGCTTTGAAAGGCATCTCTACTACTGCTATTACCAAAGCTCCCATAGACTTTGCTAATTCACAAACAACTGGAATGCTACCAGTTCCTGTACCTTTACCCAGACCAGCTACTGCAAAAAGCAAGTCAACCCCTTCTATTGCTTCTTTTATCTCGTTTCTACTCTCTTCAGCAGCCTTTCTTCCTATTTCTGGATATCCACCTGCACCAAGTCCACGGGTTAGCTCTTTTCCTATAAGGATCTTCTTGTCAGCCTTTCCTACTGCCAGAGCTTTTGCATCTGTGTTTAAAGCAATTGTGATAGCTCCTTCTATGCCCATCTCAGTTAGTCTAGTGACAGTGTTCTGTCCTGCGCCTCCACAGCCTACTACTGCTATCTTTGCTTTCTTTACTGAAAATCCAAACTCTTGCTCAGCAAGCTTGTAATAGTCTATGTTGCTGAAGGTAGCACCTGAGGTAGATTCAAGCTTAAATCTACTGGTTGGAGATTCGTCACTACCGAAAGTTTTACCAAGTGCATTCTTTACTATAGAGTCCATTCCCCCCATTTTTCATCTCACCTATCTAATGCAAAATATATTTTGCATCATCGAAATACCTTTTTAAAGGCATCGACATATTTTTTTCTTAGAAAGAGAAATTGTAGAATTAACCGTACTACAATTTCAAGACCCTAAAACCGTACCGTACCGTAACTTTTCCTGGGACCCTAAACCTTTAAACCGTAATATCTTTTTAGTTTGTTGCTTAAAAAGCTTTGTTAAAAGAAAAAATATATTACAAATTCTCTATTTTTTGATAAAATTGTGTTGTACATAACATGTCAGGAATAATATGTTTTTTAAAATATAGATCCTAGGTAAGAAATTAAGAGTATACCAAGAAGGTTGCTGAGGTAAGAAAAGAGAATAAACTTCTTTTTTTCATACTTTGCGGCCCCTAAAAGAGCAACAGCAAGCTCGTCAGGCAAAGGAGAGGCTATTATCGCTGCAGAAATTACTGGAAGAAAAACCTTCCACTTCTCTGAACGCGAAAACTTAAAGAGTTTTAACCTAAAACTCCTTGTGAATATGGTGTTGAACAAAGGCTCAAACCTGTAAAGAAGTTTGTTGTTCAATTCTTCCGACAATTTTTTAACTTCTTCGATTAAGTTCTCCTTGATAAATTTAAAGAGTACATAATCGCTAATAACAGAACCACAAGCAGCTACAAGGCTTACTATAAAAGGGTTCATCATTTTACCAGAAATATATAAAACTGCATTGCAGGCGCTGTAGTAAGAGTAGAAGAATAAAAAACTCCTGCGAAAAAAGCGCCTATGTAGCTGAGCTTTTGCAAACTTAGAAGAATTTTAGGCACTATAGCAGACTTCAGCATGTAGTATGCTAAAATAATGCTCAACACCAACAAAAGAATATTCCCGTACTTGAAAAGTTTAGCCTCTCTAACAATCTTTTCAAAAAGCTTTTCTAATTTTCTTCTCTGGAAAGAATACTTTTTCATAGTATAGCTATTTTTGAACTTTTGAGAAAATAAACTTTTAAATATTAGTTGAACGAAAAATTATTAAGTGAAAGGGATGAAAGGCGGTCGACAAAATAATCAAATCTTGTTCTAGGATTTTCTTACTCTTATCTCCATTTTTCTGGATAGCGGCGTGGTGCCAACGGATAGCATGCCCGACTGTTACTCGGGAGATGAGAGTTCGAATCTCTCCGCCGCAGCTAAGGTGGTTTTATGACTGACATAAGAGATATACTGGCAGGCCAAGAAGGCAGAGTGCAAGTGCAAGGCTGGCTGCATAATCGAAGATCCTCTGGTGGTATACTCTTCTACATAGTGAGAGATGGTACTGGGTATATCCAGTGTACACTGAAAAGAGATAAGTTTGATGAAAAGGTTTATGAAGAGTTGGAAAGACTTCCTCTAGAATCTTCTATAGTAATAGAAGGTGTAGCAAGAGCAGATAAACGAGCACCTGATGGGTACGAGATAGAAGTAGACAATGTTAAGATAATCAGCAAAGCCTATCCTGATTACCCAATTGGGAAAAAACAACATGGTGCAAGCTTTCTGCTGGACCATAGACATTTAGCTCTGAGAAGCCCAAGAATGCTAAACATCATGATAGTAAGGGCTAAGCTTTTGGAGGCTGCAAGAGAATGGTTCAAGTCTAAAGGCTACTTAGAGGTACAAGTTCCAACGATAATAAGTGCTGCATGCGAAGGTGGGTCCACACTTTTTGAAGTAAAATATTTCGATAAAAAGGCTTATTTGACACAGTCTTGGCAGCTTTATGGCGAAGCAATGATACAAGCTTTTGGCAGATGTTATACAATAGCGCCTTCCTTCAGGGCAGAAAAATCTAGGACGCGCAGACACTTAACAGAATACTGGCACTTAGAGGCAGAAATTCCTTTCTGTGATATACAACAGCTCATGCAAATAGAAGAAGAACTTGTGACTCATATTGTGCATACAATAGCAAAGGATTGCAAAAAGGAATTGCAAAAACTGGGAAGAGATCCGGAAGATTTACTGAAGATAAAACCACCCTTCCCTAGAATCACTTACAAGCAAGCAATAGAAATGCTGCAAGAAGACGGAATAAACATAAAATATGGTGATGATTTAGGTGCGGATGAAGAAGCAAAGTTAACTAAACATTTCCAAGTACCATTTTTTGTAACACACTTCCCAAGAAGTTTGAAAGCATTCTATCATAAACCCGACCCTACTGATCCAAACGTTACTCTATCCGTAGATATGCTTGCACCAGAAGGCTATGGCGAGATTATAGGAAGCGGGGAAAGGGTAGAAAGTTATGAAGAGTTGATGAAAAGAATAGAAGAAAATAAGCTGAACCCAAAAGATTATGCTTGGTATCTAGATTTGAGGAAATGGGGAGCTGTACCGCATGCTGGCTTTGGTCTGGGTGTAGAAAGGACAGTAATGTGGATATGTAAGCTCAAGCATATACGAGATGCTATAGCATTCCCAAGACTAATAAACAGGGTATATCCATGAAAGTTAAAATTTCAGAAGATTGTATTTTTGTTTTATTAACTGCCCCGGTAGCTCAGTGGTAGAGCACCCGGCTGTTAACCGGTAGGCCGTGGGTTCAAATCCCACCCGGGGCGTTACGGCACAACCACATGTCCCTTACCAATAAAAGGTGATGGGATAAAGTGGTTGTGTGAAGGATGAAGTATACTGCTACAAAAGAAGGATTGAAGCTTGTTTAAGGAAGATAAGGAATTCTGGCAGTGATGAGGAAAGCAAGCAGAAGATCCTCTATACTATCTTCCTTTCCTGCAAAAATACAATAAGTGCTTATGCCATTCTTGGCTAGGCCACGTGTGAGCATGCGAATGTGTGTTCCAACCCCTCCAACTTGATTCAAGGAGCCCGTGTAAACCATGCAAATTTTCATAATTTCTTTAGCCTCTCCACAGACTTAAATAGTTCATGCATATAACAGAAATGATATCCCTCGCTTTTAAGTTTCTGAATAAAGTATCTAACATGTTTGAGTGCAACTTTACTATCTTGTGGATGTATCGCTACCCGTATAAGGTCCTTATTTGCCATTTTGACCACGAAGTTAACATGGTTTACACCTAAGAGCATACAATTAAGTACTGGGTGGCCAAGGTCATATGAACATACAAAAGAATTAAGGGGGGGATAAAACCGTTAGCGTCAAGCCCCACTTCTTTTAAAATATACATACCTTTTCTAATCCGATTGTTTGCTTCATTATAATTACAGAAAAACTCGCTTTTTTTATATATAATTGGGTATGTGTTAGTCCATGAAGCACAACTTCATGAGATTTGCTTTTCAAATAATTAACAAAATCTAGATTCCTTCTTAGGTCGTTTTCCTTTAAATTAAGATATAAAGGAATAACAGCATACGTTCGTTTAACATTTAAGGTATCTAGCATATTGTCTATGTATGTAATTTCTTTTTTGAATTTGGGCGTAACATCATGCACACATAATATAGCCATAAATTTAGTTATTTTCATATTTTTCCAAATTAATGTTTTCGTTTCATCAAATAAATATGTTTCAAACAAACTAAATGCTCACTGAAGTGATGATGATTCGAGCATCATGTCAAATCTGTTGAACCAACTCTCGAACGATTCAATACAATGAACCAATCAAAATGCGGAAGGACTGTTGTTCAAATAGTTCTCTTAGTCGCTGCTAAGAGAAGATAGTGATTTTAATACTCCATTTTTCTATTTTTCCGCGTTATAGGTAATTTTTTGAATTTGTTCTTCTAGGGCTGATATGATTGATCCGTAGGATTCTAACAGGTGGCTTTTTTCATATTCAGTCTTGCTTATGCTGCTTAACGCTTCCCTGAAGGCTTTTATGGCTTGTAGGCGAAGCTCCATAATTCTGTCAAGCATTTCTGAATTTTTCTTTGTCGGCGACGTCTCCATAAAACCATTTAATTCTTTAAGTTTTTCTATGAAAGTTGTTAACGATTTGACGGCTTTCTCTTCAGCCTCAACATATTCGTGGAGCCTAACCTCAAATTTGCGGATTTCAAGAGATAATCCCTCTGGCAAATTATCACCTTCCACGCATAAATAAAAAAGCTAAGTGTTACTTTTATATATTACCGTAACACCTATATCTTGAAGTTTTGAGGCCTTTATATGAATAGGGTCTATCTTTCAAAGAAGCTGTTGGAGATTGCTTGGGTTGAAGGGAGGGTGGCTAAGCTTGATATGGGCGATGCGAAGGAAAGGCTGAAAACTAGAACTGGAAAGTTTAGGCGTTGCGGGTTACATGTTTATGGTCGTGTTTTAGACGTTGGAATGGGAAGCGGAGTTGACCTTTTGGCTATGTTCTCACTTAATCTTAAAATTGAGGCTGTTGGAGTTGACTTTTGCAGGGGTGCCTTGAAATTTGCAAAAGCAATTTTGCCAAAAGAGGCTACCAATCTCGTTTCAAGGTGGCTCGTACCTACACGCCTCGAACAACTCCCAGAAATGTTGCGTCTAGATAAGAAAGGTGAACTTAAACCGTTTATTTATGGCATTTTGCATGACCTTAATCTAATTTCTCCAACAATTTTTATTGCGGACGAAAATTTTGAAAATCAACAAATATTATTGTGCAAAATACCTCAAGACATAAATGAAAGAATAAAGTGTGCACAAAGCTTTTTATCCGCTCTTAAAAAGGAGTCAGAAGAGGTAAATGAAAAGTCCAAACAAAAAACGCTTAAAAAATGTGCTCAAATTTTTGAAAAACTCATTTTCGGACAAGAGTGGATACGGGAAAATTGCCAAAGAATATGCATCGGTAAAGTAAACTGCCCCCTTTTAGCATCCGGAAAAGTTTATGAAGTCATAAAGAGGTTGTTATGACGTGTCTGATTCTTTTTTATAAATTTTTTTCCTTAACTTTTGTTCATCTATGATTATATCCTTTCCTAGGAGCGTATTTACAAATCTCTCGTAGATTTCTGCTCTATTTTTCAAATTCTTTAAATTTTTACTGTCTTTCTTATATACTGTCATGCATGAATTTTAGCCTTAAAAATTTAAATTTTTAATGAAGAATACAATTACACAACAATTTCATAAACCTTCCATCTTCCTTTCCCTTCCACTTTAACTAATCCAAGTTCAACCATTTCTATCATGTAATTCCTATAAGCCCTATCGACTACTGGATTGGCAACAGTTTTGCAATATTCCCTATAAAGCATGCCTGAAGCCATTCTCTTTTTCCTACCAAGAATTTCGTAGATAACTTTTTGATGTTCATTAAGCTTAGATGTAAAGAATGCAACTTTCGTTTTCTTCGCTTCTTTAATAGCTTGCTTTATCTCTTCAATCGTAACTTCTTTTAGCCCTTTATCTTCAGCTTTCTTGCCGGCCCTTCTCAAAATTTCTAGGCCAACCCTCGCATCACCTTCAGCCGCAACGCTCGCTATCCTAATTAATTCCTTTTTTATTGATCCTGGTCGGAATGAATACTCAACTCTATCCTTTAAAATATCAAAGAGTTCTTCTGGTTTGTAGGCTGGAAACTCTATCTCAGTCAAAGCTAAGCTGCTTTTAATTCTCGTCGGCAAGTCTATTAACGCATGGTAACGTGTGGAAGCAAGAATTAGCCCAACGTTATTTCTTGATAAGATGTAAAGGATATCAAAATTTTCTAAATGGTCTACTTCATCCAAGCAAACGATAACCTTCTTTTTCTTAACCAAATTTTCAAACTGTTTAACAAGCTCGCCTGTTGGTTCTCTGCCATGGACAGGTATTTGAAAAATAAGAAGGATTTCTTTCAGAACTTCATGAGAACTCTTATACTTCCAGCAATTAACATAAGCGGAAATTTCCTTAAAATAGCTTTCAAGAACCCATTTAGCTAAAGTAGTTTTACCAGTTCCGCTAGGCCCAACCAAGAAAACGTTTTCTATAGGCTTTCCGTACAAAGCAGGCTTTAAACACCTTTCTAATTCTCTAAGCTGGCCTTCCCTGTGCAAAAGTCTAGTTGGAATAAAGGCTTCGGTTAGGGGTAACTCGTTGAAAATGATTGATTCATCATTATAGCTCATGTTTAATTTTTAATGGAATAAATTCAAATGATTTACGTTCCGCTAGAAATTCCGATAAAGTTGACGAGTATACTCCAAATTTTTCATCGAGATCGCAAATATTTACTTCCAATATCCTATGGAATGTAAGTAATACTCCGCAGTATATTCACCTACATGTTTGAAGTGTTCCGTTATTTGCTTAATTGCATCTTTGTCTTCAAGCCTTTTTAATGATTTCAAGAAATTTGAGAAAGATCCAAAATTTTGTTTTATCTCCTGAAATTTCTTTGCATTAGCTATAATCGCTTCTACTTTCTTTTTGTTTTTATAAACTCTTGGCCTTTTAATAAGCTCACCTATTGTTGCGTCGGATAATTTATCAATATCAAAACTATAAAATCCTTGTTTTATTTCTGGCCAATTTTTTCTTACCATTCCCCAATTCAAACCAGTTTGCAATATGCATAAACATAAAATTTCAAAGTATTCTTTATCAGATTTTGGCTCATCTCCAGGCTTACATTTGCTTTTCTCCTCTTTTGCAAAAGTGCATTCCCATGGGGCTTTATGCTCTTTTACAAACCTCTTCATTTTTATGCTTCCTCATAAACTCCATAAATTCTTTCAAGTTAGCAGGAACGAGGACAGGCCTCTTCAGAAGTTCGCACGGCCATTCTTTACATTCATCACAATATCTTACTCCTCTTTTTGCAGCGCATTTTCCCCTTTCTTTTAACCATTTTTCCTTCCTGTTTAGGAAATTTGATAGACCTATTTTCTTAATTTGCTTCATGTTGCTTAATACATCTAAAAACCAAGAACTTTCAATCAATTTTTCAGCCTTAAAGAAATCAAAGAATTTACAGGGGAACTCGTTACACTCTAAACAAATTTTTAATTTTTTATTGCTTGAGCATTCATAAATTTTACAATACTTTCTATATTTCTTGCTTAAACCCCTATTAGACCTACAACCTCCACACTCCTTATTAAGAAAGGCTGTACATTCTCCACAATAAAGTCCACAGGGAGCAACTAAATTCCATGCATTTTCGTTTGTCATCTCTTCTATCATAATATACTTAAATTATTTAAATCAGATTATTTACAAAACCTCACTTGTGCATGTATTCTAGAAATCAACTAGGTTTAACTGGTTCTACAACAATATTGAGTTTCTTCAGAATTTCCTCTCCCTCTTTAGTCACTCTATACTTCGTTAGTTTTTTACTTCTTTTCTGGTATTCCATTTCCACTAGCCCAACATTTTTCAAAACTCCTAGATGATAAGCCAATGCAGGTTTATCGATTTCTGTC
>Ga0080004_1072997_pt1 | contig 176354 bp, 158 predicted proteins | sample WasSprMetagenome_FD_69207 | JGI IMG/M metagenome (GOLD analysis project Ga0080004, IMG submission 69207) | Sulfidic aquatic microbial communities from Washburn Spring, Yellowstone National Park, USA - WS (SPADES assembly) (version 2) | ecosystem: Environmental > Aquatic > Thermal springs > Hot...
ATCAGATGGCCTCCCCAAGTTGAGCTTGGGGCTTCCACATCTGACTTGCTAAGCCGCCTACACGCCCTTTACGCCCAGTAAATCCGGACAACGCTCGCCCCCTACGTCTTACCGCGGCTGCTGGCACGTAGTTAGCCGGGGCTTTTTCCTCGGGTACCGTCATACTTCTTCCCCGAGAAAAGAGGTTTACACCCCGAAGGGCTTCTTCCCTCACGCGGCGTCGCTCCGTCAGGGTTTCCCCCATTGCGGAAGATTCCCGGCTGCTGCCTCCCGTAGGAGTCTGGGCCGTGTCTCAGTCCCAGTGTGGCCGACCACCCTCTCAGGCCGGCTACCCGTCTTAGCCTTGGTGGGCCATTACCCCACCAACTAGCTGATAGGCCGCAGGCCCATCCCAGAGCAGCATACAGAGTTGCCTCTGTATACTCTTTCCTTACCTGAGCCGTCCGCTCGGTAAGTATATGGGGGTTTAGCACCCCTTTCGAGGTGTTATCCCCCTCTCTGGGGTAGGTTACCTACGTGTTACTCACCCGTGCGCCGCTCTCACTCCTATCGGTTATCCCAATAGGAGCTACCGCTCGACTTGCATGCCTTAGGCACGCCGCCAGCGTTCGTCCTGAGCCAGGATCAAACCCTCCATCCAGTATCTCCTTAACCCTTCATTTCGGGTTTGTATCCTCGCTCCTCTTTATTTACTACCCTCTTCTTTCTCCTCTTCTCTCTCCCTTTTCTCCCTTTGTCTAATGTGCATCCGCCCTTTCCCATCGGGCGGTTTAAATTCTATCATATATGTTTCCCTTTTGCAAGAGGTAAATAAAAAAATATAAAAAGCAAAAAAAGCTTTATACATCTTGATCTTCTTCTACCTTCTCTCTCCTTTGATTTCTAAACATCTCTAAAATTTCAGAGACAGTAGTTGCATCATAAGCACCTTTATCCTCCCTAATAAAGCCAATAACTCTTGGGAATCTTAAGGCATAACCTAAACCATCAGCTTCTCTTCCACAAGTATGCACAGGGCTTCTTGTTATTTCATCAGCTTGGATTTCTACCACATATTTAGGTTCTACCCATACATCCGGTTCTATTAAAGAATCTACATTACTGGGTTTATGATCAACTTTTATTTCATCTAAAACTTCCCTAAATTTTATCCATTCCTCTTCTGTTGGTCCTGTACCTATTTTTGCTATAGTCTTAAATAGATCTCTTTCTTGATCATACACTCCAACAAGAAGGGCTCCTATTCCAAGTTTTGCTCTATGCCCTCGTCCTTTAAAATATCCAAGAATTACACAATCAACTGTATCTGTAAGATGACTTTGATATGATCTTTTTAATTTTATCCAGTTAAAATTTCTTACTCCTGCCTGATATGGAGCATCTAATCTTTTAGCTACTATACCTTCCAATCCCTCACTAATACATTCTTCAAAAAATATCTGTATCTCCTTCGGATCACTGGTAATAATATTCTTTGTTATAAAAATTTTGTCCCCTTCTTTTATATTCTCTTCCAATTTTTTCCTTCTTCTTAGATAAGGCAAGGATGTAATATCTTCTCCATCTACATATAAAATATCAAAAGTAAATAGCTGTAGAGGAAAAAGTTCTGCCATCTCACTAATATTATATTTTCTCTTTCTTTGAACAGTAACCTGAAAAGGATAAAATTCTCCAGTTTCTGGATTATAAGAGATTGCTTCACCTTCAACTATTATTTCCTCCTTAGGTATCTGATTAAGTATTCCTTCTACTAAATCAGGAAACATATGGGTATTGTCTTCTAAATTTCTTGAAAAAATTTTGACAATATTACCTTTTTTATGTATCTGACACCTAAATCCATCAAATTTAGGTTCTACTGAGCATTTACCCATTTTTTTAATAATCTCTTCAGGCTTAGAAACCCTTTCTGCCAATGCCATTCTTATAGGTCTTCCAACTTGTACCTTAATTTTCTTTAAAGCTTCAGTGCCCCCTTCCCAAAAAACCTTAGCCACATATCCTAAATCAGAAGTTATATTGAAAGACCTTTCTATAAAAGGTCTTAGAGTCTTATCTTTTGCTTTTGCATAAGAAAGAGCATCCATAATTGTAGGCTCTCCTATTCCAAGTCTTAATTTTCCTAAAACTATTCTTACCAAATATTTTGCTCCATCTGGAGTTAAGGAGTTTATAAGAAAAGCCAATCTATTTACTTTAGCATCAACACTTCCTTCTCCAGAGATATGAGCTATCTCATATAAAACATTAAACACTTCAGTAACTGATAGATCCTTTTCTCCGCCCTTATGATATCTTATTACAATTTCCCCCAAGTCTCCGATCTCTTTATAAACCCTTTCAAGTTCTGATATTGGTACTATAAATGCTAAAGCCATAGCCCTTAATACTAATTTATCTGACATACCAAACTCAATTTTTTCATATTCAGGAGCGACTCTCCCATTTAACAAATATATTATCTTATCAATTTCTTCTTTATCTGCCTTTTTAAATAAATCTGCTAATATTTCAGTCATCTCATTTCTTTTTGTGGTACTTTCTAATCTTCTAAAATATTCGGCCAATTCACTAAAAAACATACCCTTTCATTCTCCTTTCATTAAAATCTTTTGATATAATTAATTTTATCACTATAGAACAAAAGGGAGGAAAATTAGTTATGGAATTTGTAAAAAGTCATGGTCTTGGAAATGATTATATAGTCCTTGAAAAAAATAAAATTGATTTTATTTTAAACGAGAAAAACATTAGATTAATCTGTAATAGAAATATAGGTATAGGATCTGATGGCATTCTTGTATTTGAAAAGCTTAACGATAATGAGTTTACTGTCAGAATTTTTAATCCTGATGGAAGTGAAGCAGAAAAGAGTGGTAATGGACTCAGAATCTTAGCTAAATATATATATGATTATGGTTTTACCTCTCAAAAAGAATTTTTTATACATACATTAGGAGGTAAGGTTAAAGCTAATATAATTGAGGAAAAAAATAACAAGGCAAAAATTGTAGAAATTGAAATGGGAAAAATTACATTTAATACTAAGGAAATTCCTGTAAATGCAAAAGAAGAAGAAATTATAGACAAAGAATTAGAAATTGATCACGAAAAAATAAAAATAACCTGTCTTTCCATAGGTAACCCTCATTGTGTATTTTTTGTTGATAATATTGATGAAGAAAAAATTAAAAAATTAGGTCCAATTTTGGAAAATCACCCTCTCTTTCCAAACAGAACAAATGTTCAAATGGTAAAGGTAATATCTCCTAAAAAAATAGAGATAAGAATATGGGAAAGAGGGGCTGGTTATACGCTTGCATCTGGTAGTAGCTCCTGTGCAGCAGCTTCAGCAGCATATAGAAAAGGTCTTGTTAATAATTATGTGGAAGTTCTTATGCCTGGTGGAGAGTTAAAAATAAGAATAAATAAAGATTGGACTGTAAATCTCATAGGTCCTGTAGAAGAAGTATTTAAAGGTCAATTCTCTGAAGAATTTTTAGAAAAACTTAAAGAGATTTAAATCATACCTTTTTTAAATTCTGTTAATTGATATAAATGGTTTTTCTCTTGTTTTATTATCTCAGAGAGAATTTTTCTATCTTTCTCTGGTATAAATGGTTCTATTTCATAATAGAATAGTAGAGAATCCTTCTCAAGTCTGATGGCAAGATCTAACACTTCTTCTTTGTTCCATACAGTTTTCTTGGTAAGTCCATCCCAATCAATAAATACCTGTGAATCCACCCAAGTATGTAAATATTTATTAGCTTCCTCATCAGGATAAGCAGACACAAAGCCTTCTTTTTCAATCTCACGATAAATCTCTTTAAAAGTTATTGCATGAGCATGCTCTTGAACAGCAAGATATGAAAATAGTCTTTTTAACTCATCGTTTTCCACTTTAGATTCCAATATTTTATAAAATTTTTCACCCTCTTCTTCTAAGTGAATGGCCATTTCTAAAAGATCAGCAGAAGAAAACATCTTTACCATATTTTATAAAACCTCCTTTTTATTTTCCTGACACCATAACATCTTCTAATTTTATTAGTGGAGAAACCACATTCCCTTTAAAATATAACTCGCTTCCTACTTCAGATATGGAATTTAAGAGATCTTTTAAATTTCCAGCAATGGTCATTTCTGCTAATGGTTTATAAAACTCACCATCTTTTATTTGCAAACCTTCTATACCTAAGGAAAAATCTCCAGAAACTGTATCTGCAAGATGTAATCCCATTAAAGAAATAATATAAATACCATCTTTTACAGAAGATATTATACTTTTCTCCGTTCTAATACCTGGTTTTATATACATATTGAAGGGGGCTATTTTAGGTAGACTCTTAAAATTAAGACGCACGCCATTTCCGGTAGAATTTCTTCTCTCTTTATTAGCAGTATATAAATTATGAAGATATTCCTTTAGTATACCATCTTCAATAAGATACTTTTTATATGTTTTCACACCTTCATCATCAAAAGCCCTTGGAACTAAAGACCTTTCGTCGGCAGGATCTTCTATTATACTCAATACTGGAGATGCAACTTTTTGATTAAGTAACCCCTTCAACAATGATTTATTTTTCTGAACATTGTCAGCATTAAACATATCCGAAAGAAGCTCTAAAAAATCACTTGCCACATCTGATGGGAGTAAAATTGTAGTACGTTTAGATAAAGTTGGTTCAGCTCCTAATAAACTTGTAGCCTTCCATACAACCTTATCGACTAAATTATCAAAATTCAAATCATACCAAGTTCTTCCAGTTTCAAATTCAAAGCCACTTCTCTCACTATTTCCATCAGAAGCTGAAACTTCCGTATAAACATATTGGTATTGATAATTATATTCAAGAAAAGTATTTAATGTGTTTATTATCTTATTATTTTCACATATTTTTTCCCAAACTACATTTCTTATAGTTTTTATTCTCTTATCCTTAGAATATATCTTTTTTTCAACTTCTTTAAGAGTGTTAATTTTTTCCTCCAACGGAGGATCTTCCATATACTTCTTTATATCCTTAGCTTCTACTTCTTTTACTAAACTCCAATTTTCATCAATAGGCATATAATCAATATATGCTAATGCTCTATTTATAGCTTCCTCTACATTCTTAATATCTGTGGTATACGAAAAACCTTGCTTATTATTTTTAAGTATTCTTATACCTATACCTTGCTCTTTTGATACTTGATATTTCTCTACCTCTCCACCATATATTGTTAAAGAATGTTTTTCCTTTTCTTGATAAAAAATTTCTCCTTCAAGTCTATTTTCTTTAAGAAATTTCAATACAAATTCTATATCTAACATGATTAAAAAACTTAATCCTCCCTCTTTTTAGTTCCACCTATCGTAATCTCAGATATTAATATGGTTGGCATTCCATCAGTAACAGGTACACCTTGACCATCCTTCCCACATGTTCCTGGGGTAAAACCAATATCGTCACCTATTAATTCTATTTTCTCAAGAATTTTAGGTCCGTTACCTATTAAAGTAGCTCCCCTCACAGGATTTTTAATTTTTCCAGATTCTATCAAATAACCTTCTTCAACTCCAAAAACAAAATCTCCTGAGATTGTATCTACCTGCCCACCACCCATCTTTACGACATAAAGACCTTTTTCTACTCTATTTAACATATCCTCTAACTTACTATTCCCAGAAAGAATAAAAGTATTTGTCATTCTTGGTATTGGAGGATATCTAAAACTTTGTCTTCTACCATTACCAGTAGGGGATACTCCAAACTTTTTAGCAGTAATCCTTGAATGCATATAACCTTTCAATATTCCCCTATCTATTAATACATTATAATTTGTTTTAACTCCTTCATCATCTACATAAGAACTTCCATATTTTTCTTCCAACACACCTGCATCTACCAATGTTACAGAATCAGAAGCCACCTTCTCTCCTATCTTATCTTTATAAACTGAAACACCTTTTTCAACTAAATCTGCCTCTAAACCATGACCTACTGCCTCATGAATTATAACACCACCAGCCTGAGAAGAAATAATCACAGGCATAACTCCAGCAGGTGCTTCTACAGCTTCTAACATTAAAACAGCTCTACGGGAAGCCTCTAAAGCTACATTCTTAACTAAATCCTCAGTAAAAAGTTCCCAACCCAAGGTAGCTCCTACAGCCTCATAACCAGTTTGTATAAGTCCATCTTTTTCACCAACTGCAAATCCATAAACAACACTTCGTATCCTCTTTTCTTCTACAAAATCACCATCACTATTTGCTATAAGTATTTCTTGGGTATGATTTCTTATTACTGAAGTAAATTGGACAATTCTTGGGCTATAATTTCTTGAAGTTTCATCCATTATCTTCAAAAGATCAATGCCTTCTCTAACCTCTATCAATTTATAATCTTTCAACGTTTTGGTAATAAATTCTTTTTTATTTTCCAAAATTATTTTTTTATTGTTCTCTCCGCTAAGAACTACCTCTGATAACTCATGAGCAAGCTTCTTTAAACCAAATTCACTTATATCCGTAGTATAACCATAATATATTTTATCCCCTTGAATAACCCTTATACCAGCTCCTATATCCTCTCCATAAGTTACTTCCTCTACCTTTTTATCATCCCAATAAAAATAAAAAGAATGAGAATTTTCTAAAAATACTTCTGAAAATTCCCCCTTATGTCCGAGAGCAATTCCAAGAATTTCTTCTATTAAATTTTTATTTAGCATACTTCATTGACCTCATTATTAACATTATGAGGGGAGATAAAAATCTCCCCTCTAACTTTTTAATATTTCTTAAAGAGTAATTGCACCAACTGGACAAGAATCAGCCGCATCTTGGCAGCAGCCTGCAGAATCACAATCAGCTCCTTCTCTTACAACAGCTTTTCCTTCACTATCAATCTCAAAAACATCAGGGCATAAAGATGCACAAACCCCACATCCAATACAAAGCTCTCTGTCTACTTTTGGTGCACTCATTTCATTAACCTCCTTTATAAAAGTATCATCATCTTAAAAATTCTCTTAAAGGATAGAAAATTTTACCCTAAAAGTCAACAATCATTCTCTTTCATAATCTATTTTAGCGCCTACAGAGAATTTAAATTTTTCAAAAAAACCTGCTTTAACTTCCAAAGCATATCTATAGGGTTTTGGACTATAATATACTGGACAGTTTTCTCCCTCTTTACATGGCAACATTCTCTGAATATTAAAGATAATCTTATCAGAAGAAATAAATGCAATATCTAACGGTACATAAGTATTTTTCATCCAAAAACCATAGGACACATCAGTAGGAAATATAAAAAGCATTCCATATTCCCATGGTATATCCTTTCTATACATAAGACCTAAAGTATGTAGTTCTTCCCTATCAGCTATCTCTATTGGAATCTCTAATCTCCTATTATTCTGGATAATAATGAGTTTTCCTTTTGGAAAAACTGTCTTAGATGCCCCTAAGGATACTAAAGATATAATTAAGATCCCTAAAATCATTAAAAATATAAACTTTTTCATTCCATAATAACCCCTTTCTTTTTATTTCTTGCTATAATTATAGTATGATAAAAAGAGAATTTGCAGAATTACCTCTTCATACCGGTAAAGCTCCTCAATGGCTTTTTCAGAGGATGAAAAAGCTTTCAAGAGAAATAATTCTTCTATTCTATATGGAGAATAAAATTGATGATTTTATACAAAAACTTTCGGATCCTTTTTGGTTTCAAGCTTTAGGATGTGTATTAGGCTTTGATTGGCATTCCAGTGGACTTACCACAACTACCGGATCCGCTCTTAAAGAAGCCCTTAGAGAAATTCCAGATGATATAGGACTTTATATAGTAGGAGGAAAAGGCAAAACAGCTCTAAATACCCCTCAAGAAATCATAAAGATTTCAGAGAAGAAGAGCATTGATCCAGATAAATGGATCTTTATAAGTAGAATAGTAGCGAGAGTAGATAACAATGCTCTTCAAGATGGATACCAATTGTACACCCATTTTTTAGTATTTACAGAAAATGACAAATGGTGTGTTATCCAACAAGGAATGAATGAGAAAAACAACTATGCAAGAAGATATCATTGGTTGGGAGATGAAACAAAAAGTTTTGTGGAAGATCCACATAAAGGTATTATTAGCGAAAGATTTGAAAATTACGTATTAAATCTGGTTTCAAAAGAAAGTAAAAAAGCTCAAGAAACAATAACATATTTATTTCAAGAAAAACCAGAAGAGATAACAAAATTATGGGAAAAAGTTTCTTTAAGACTACCTGCTTACCATCCAATAACTGTTAAAGAAATAAAACCTGAAAATCTTAAAACTGTGTTATTAAAAAATTATGAAAATCCCCCAAAGGATTTCCAAGATTTAATTCTGAGAGAAGGTGTGGGAGCAAAAACTCTTAGAGCTTTAGCATTAATATCCGAGCTTGTATATGGAAATCCAGCAAGCATAAAAGATCCAGCAAGGTTCTCTTTTGCTCATGGAGGAAAGGATGGACATCCTTATCCTGTAGACAAAAGAAATTATGATAAATCTATAGAAATATTAGAAAAGGCAATTAAAAAAGCAAAATTAGGTAGAAAAGAAGAAATAGAAACTCTCAAAAAATTATCTTTCTTCTTTAAGATCTAACAAAATCTTCTTACTGTATATGTGAGCTAATCTTACAGGTTCAGGTAATCTATATTTGTAAGTACAATTAAATAATATTTTTATAGAAGAATCTAATGAAACTTTATGCCCAGGAGATATATATACAGGTCTTACATTCTCTTTTGACCTTAACACTACACCAATAATTTCTCCCTTATCATATATATAACTGAACGCCCCCTTTTTATTATCAGGCTCTTTAAAATCACCTATTAATAAATTTTTAGCACAGCCTATGGTGGCTATATCTAATACTACACCTACATGAGAGGCAATACCCAATCTTCTTGGATGAGCTATACCTTGACCGTCAAAGATTAATATATCAGGTTTTATTTTGAGCTTTTCCCAAGCTTTTATTATACTTGGTCCCTCTCTAAAACTTAAAAAACTTGGCATATAAGGAACTGTTACTTCCATTAAATGATAGGAAACTTCCATTAACTCTAATGTTTTGTAATCCATAACTACAATGACAGATAGGGCTTTATCATTAGAAAAAGATGTATCTACACCGCCCACTGTATTTATATTGGTAAACCCATCTACCAAAACAATTTTCTTTCTTAATTCTTCCTGTATTTTTATTGCTTCATCTCTACTTTTCCAAACAAAAAACCTTTCATAATCCATAAATCTCTATACTTCCTAATTTCTCCATTTCTACATTAAGATTCTTTTCCTCGTGACACTTACTCATATAAGTATTTATAAATCTTCTCATTGAGTTTTTAGGCTTAAGGATATAGAGATTATTCAATTTCTCAGCATAAGCAAAAGGATAAAATACAGTATAATTAGATAAGGTAAAAATATTTAAATCTCTTAAGGCCCTTAGGAATAAAATAAGTTCATCTAAATAAACAATTTTCCTTATTTTAAAAATATCACCAGAAAAAGACAAATCCACATTATTATCAAAATCTTTATCTTCTATTACAGCTTTAGTATAAAGATTATAAAATTCTCCTTCCTTTCTCTTTAGTATAAAAGACTCTATAACAGCCACTTTTTTATTGTTTTCCCTCTGTAAATAAAGCTTTGTTATAAGTTCTTCCAGAAATCCTGGTTTTCTAACTTTAAACCCTTTAGAGTCTTTAGGATAACTCTCTAAAATTTTTGTATCCTTGAGAAGTTGAATATTAAAAAGAAGCTTCTCATTATTTAAAAAGATCATACTAAAGGGAACCTTTATTTCAACGATCTCATCCAAAGCCCAGAATATATCTTCACGTAAAGATGTTTTATTATTATCCTTTGGTATTTCTAAGGATAATATTTCTTTAGTATAATCTCTAAAATTTAATTTTAAAGAAATTTCTTTATTAAAGAAATCACATGCCTTTCCATTCTTTATATCGATCCTTATATAAATATTTTCAAGGTCATAGCCATAATATATTCCCTTTATTAATCCATCTTCCTCTAAAAGATTTAAGGAAGAGAGCATCCACTCTTCTTGGAAAGAAACTTTTCCATCTATTTTAGGAGTAAAAATAAAAGATTCTCTTGATTTCCAGATAGGATTTTTAAAAACAATGGGAAAATCTAAAAAAGTAGGATAATCTCTATTCAGTGATTTAAAAACATTTTTTAAATGCACTCTAAATATATAATCAAATATCTCATCATGGCCCGAATCTTGATCATCCCCATACCACCAGAACCAATCACTTCCCTCTGCTGCCCATAAGCTTTTCCAATCTAAACTATCTTTATCAAAATAAGTTTTTCTAATCCCTCTTTCTAAATAGGCTCTAACTAAACTCAGATAATCCCAAGCCAAATTCTCCTCAAGCTCTCCAATCCATGTAGTAAGATCTGCATTTATCCAAGATCCAGTAAAAATATAATTTAAAGTATCCTTTGGAGGATTCCTTAGTATAAAATCTCCAACTGTTGTAGTTTCAACCTCATTAGATTCTTCAATTAATGTATAAAGATGCCTCAAAAAATCTCTACCATCATTATCATAATATTCCCAGCAATTTTCACCATCTAAAGCAATAGTCAAAAGATAAGATTGATCCTTAGGTAATCTATCCTTTATTTTAATTATTCTCTCATATAGATCCTTAGCTGCATCATAGGGATTCATATTCATATAAACAAATCCTATCCTGTCTGATAAGAACTGATCTCTAAACACCACATTAACTTCCTTACCATTAATATTTACCCTATACGGTTTATATAAGATCTCTGGATTTAAAACATTTCCATCTCTATCTCTCACTATCTCTTTCCCAATAGTTTTTCCGAGAATCTTCTCATCTGTAATTATCCACTTTATATTAAGATCAGAGCATAAAGTTATAACCTCTGGAGACACTGCTTCTTCAGAAGGCCACATTCCTATAGGTTCTTTTGAAAAAATTTTTTTATAATATTCTCTTCCTAAAATTATTTGAGTCTTTGCATCTTCAGGATAAGAAAAGGTAAAGGAAGGTAAAGGTAAATCTGGAGTAGATATCTTGGCATTTTCAGTACTTACAAGAAGGGGTAATATGGGATGGAAAAAGGGAGAGAAAATTATTTCTATCTGACCTGAATCTTGCATCTCTTTATAAAGAGAAAATAAATTTTTAATTATGTAAAACTGTTTCTCAATAACTTTTGTTTTTTCCTCTTCACTAAAAAATCTCCCTTTTTTACATAGTCCTCTTAAAAATTCATCCTTTTCTCTAAATTCAGGATCAAACCAAGCCAGATTATATAAAACCTGCAAATCTAAATAATCCTGATTAGAATAATCTTCATTTTTTAACTTTTTATCATACAATTCTTTAAACCTATCAAAAATAAACCCCATTTTCTCTTTATTAAGTAGAAAAAAGTTGTCTTTAATAAACTTTCTTTCATCTTCATTTAAATCATCTACTCTTTTCAGAGTATTTTTAAGCCAAAGATCTGTAGTTGTACCATTTAAATATTCTTCTATCTGCATTAGCAGGCCTGGAACCAAATTAAATGTTTGCTTAATTTTGGGAAAATTTTTCAAAATGGACACCATATTGTAATAATTTTTAATCGCATGAAGCCTTACCCATGGAAAAAGGGAGAGATTATTAAAAGTATCTTTATAATAAGGTTGATGCATGTGCCATACAAAAGCTACATACAACTTATTTTCATCCATTATATGTACCTCCACATATTAATACGTGTTAAAATTCAAGTGTATCATATCATTATATCCTTTTATCATCAAGTAATTGACGATTATTAGGTTAAGTGTTATAACAAAGAAAAAAGAAGGGAGGGAGAGAACAAATCTGTATGAGTAGTAAGAATGAAGACGTAATTCCGAGATGTAACCTTTTAACAACAATACAAAAGAAAGGAGATAAGATATCATGGAAAAAAGAAAGTTCTCTCCCTTATGTAAAGGAGGCCAGAGAAAATGCCCAGGCTAATCTGGTCTCCAGTAAAATATCGGAAGTTTTCTATTGGAGACATAATAATACTTCTCTTTATAGGAAGTATTATTTATTCCATTGCAACCTTAAATACTATTTATTCAAAACCCACCCAACAAATAGATCTTGATTTATCTCCTCTAAAACTTCCCCTTTATGCTATCTTTTCTCTTATAAGAATGATCTTCGCCTATATTATTTCTTTAATCTTTACTATTGTATATGCTTATGCTGCAGCATATAAGAAAAATCTGGAAAAAATACTAATTCCTCTTCTTGACATTTTCCAATCTATACCTGTTTTGTCCTTTTTACCACCAGTATTTATGGCAGTAATATCTCTTTTTCCTGGTTCCAAAATTGGATTAGAGATCACATCCATCATATTAATATTTACAGGTCAGGTATGGAACATGGTATTTAGTTTTTATCAATCCCTAATCTCTATACCTCGTGATCTTAGAGAAGCAGCTAAGCTTTTAAAGCTAAATCCTTGGCAAAGATTTTGGAATTTAGAATTACCATATGCTGCTATAGGCCTTATATGGAACAGTATGATGTCGTGGGCTGGAGGTTGGTTTTTCCTTATGGCTTGTGAAATGTTTACATTAACAAATCAAAATTTTGTATTACCAGGTATTGGCTCTTATTTATCATTTTCAGCTATAAAAGGAGATTTAACAAAAATATTCTACGGTTTATTCACCTTAATTATTGTGATCATACTTTTAGATAAATTAGTATGGAGACCTCTTCTTGCATGGGGACAAAAATTCAAAATTGAATTTATTCAAGATGAAGAAACTTATGAATCAAGAGTATTATTATGGTATCGACGTTCAAGAATATTTGAATTTATAAAAAACCATATTTCTGATCCTTTAAAAGAGAGATTAAATCAATTTTTTGTAAGATATTATACGGAAAAAGTTCTAAAAACCCAAAATACACCTATATCACCAAAAATATTCAATATTATTGTATCTACCTTTATCGGATTATTAATATTAAGAGGAGCCTTTGGACTATTAAATCTATTAATTAAATTACCTATAAGTGCTTGGATCGAAATTATCAACGCCGGAATCTTAACTCTTTTAAGAGTATCTTTAGCGGTTATTATTGCTTTATTATGGACTTTACCTTTAGGTGTAAAAATTGGAATGAATCCAAAACTTTCTAAAATATTTCAACCAATAGTACAAATTGTTGCTTCCATTCCTGCCACAGCCATATTTCCCGTTATTGTTATGTATCTTTTAAATCTTCCAGGAGGGTTAAATTTAGCGAGTATTATTTTAATGTTATTAGGTACTCAATGGTATTTACTTTTTAATATCATTGCAGGAGGTATGTCTATTCCAAAAGATCTTATTGAAGTTGCCAAACTTCTTAAACTTAATAGAAAAGAACAATGGAAAATACTTATATTACCTTCCATATTACCCTACTTGGTAACTGGCGGTATCACAGCAATGGGAGGAGCATTTAACGCAAGTATAGTTTCTGAATATATAGAATTCCAAAATAAGGTGATAAAGATAAAGGGTCTTGGGGCCTTGATAACTGAAGCATCAAGTACAGGAAATAATGCTCTTCTTGCTGGAAGTACTATAACTATGGCTATCATGGTGGTAACTATAAACCGTTTATTCTGGAAAAGATTATTTAAGAAATCAGAAGAATTATTATCATAATCATAAGGAGGCATTAAGATTATGGAACTTCTTAAATTAGAAAATATAACTGTAAGCTTTACCTTTCCAGAGGGCACTGTCACAGTATTAGATAACATTAATTTTACAGTTAACGAGAGAGATTTTTTAGCCCTTTTAGGACCTTCGGGATCTGGAAAATCAACCTTACTTAGGATCATAGCAGGGCTTATAAAACCTAATAAAGGAAAGGTATATTTTAAGGGTGAAGAAATAAAGGATATAAATCCTGGAGTAGCAATGGTCTTCCAAAATTTTGCTCTATTTCCATGGCTTACTGTCTTAGAAAATGTAGAATTAGGACTAAAGGCTAAAGGTCTACCTCCTGAAGAAAGAAGGAAAAAAGCTACAAAAGCAATAGATTTAATAGGCCTTGATGGATTTGAGAATGCATATCCTAAAGAGCTTTCTGGAGGAATGAGACAGAGAGTAGGATTTGCAAGGGCTTTAGTAATGGAACCCGATATTCTACTCTTAGATGAGCCTTTCTCTGCTTTAGATGTATTAACAGCAGAAAACTTAAGAAATGACCTTATTGAATTATGGATCGAGAAAAGAATTCCAACTAAAGCTATAATTTTAGTTACTCATAGTATCGAAGAGGCTGTTTATATGGCAGACAGAATTATATTATTAAGCAAAGATCCAGGAAGGATAATTAAAGAAATTAGAATAGATTTACCTCATTGGAGAGATAAAAAATCTCAAGAGTTTTTAGAAATAGTTGATGAGATCTATAGTACTTTAACAGGTAAACCATTAGAAAAGATCCTATGGAAAGAGAAAAGACATATTCAAATTCCTGAAGCAAGTGTAGGATCTATAACAGGATTAGTAGAACTTGTTAATGATTTAGAAGGAAAAGCGGATATATACAAATTGGGAGAAGAACTTCTCATGGACGTTGAAGATTTGTTACCTATTGTAGAAGCTTGCGAACTTTTAGGTTTTGCTGAGGTTAAAGAGGGTGATTTGATACTTACTGAAGCTGGTAAAAAATTTGCAGAAGCAGATGTATTAGAGAGAAAAGAGATTTTTAAAACTTTAGCAATTGAAAAAGTTCCATTTCTTAAGCAGATAGTCAAAGTTCTTCAATCAAAATCAAATCATAAGGTTCCACGGGCTTTCTTTTTAGATTTATTAAGGAAAAATCTTACACCAAAAGAGGCAGAAAGACAATTAGATACACTGATAGATTGGGGCCGATATGCAGAACTCTTTGAATATGATGATGATAAGGACGAACTCTATTTACCTGAAACATCAGAGTTAATTAATCTTTATTCTGAAGCCTAATTTGTGTTAAAATAGAAAGTGGGAGGGTAGAATCTTGGAAACTGTTGTTATAAGTAGGATAAGAATATTAACCTTTCTATTAACTTATACGTATGTTATCTCCAATGTTTTTTTTGAAAGCTTATTACAATATCTTGTAATATTATCTTCCATATTTTATAGTCTTATCCTTTACTACCTATCATCTCGAAATAAAATAAATGAAACTTTTATCATCTCAGTTTTAGATGAGATCTTTATTCTTATTTACCTATTTACCTTTAAGACTTTTATCTCTAAATTTCTGTTTCTCATATATCTTCCTGTAATAAAAGAGGTACTTTTTAGAAGAGATAAAGAAGCATATCTATTAGGATTTCTATGTAATATCATGATTATTCTCTATTCTCTCCAAAATAACCAATTTTTATCTCCCACCATATCCTTTTCTCTTCTTCCTTTTTCCTTTCTTATTCCTTATCTTTCTCTCCATTATACTAAGGAAAAACCAGGAGGTTAGAAATTTGAAAAAAGGAAATTTTTTTTTAATTCTTTTTCTTCTTCTCATATGGATTATATCAATTTCCATTCCTGCCCAAGAGTCAGTCTACTTAATACCTATTAAAGGAACTATTGAATTAGGCCTTTCTTCTTTTGTAGAAAGAAGTATTAGAGAACATCCTAATGCAAAAGCTTTTATATTTGAAATAGATACCTTTGGTGGAAGGGTAGATGCAGCTACAAAGATAAGAGATGCTATCCTTAATACTCCCATAACTACCATTGCCTTTATAAAAGATAGAGCCTGGTCTGCAGGTGCCTTGATAGCTCTTGCATGTGAAAAAATTGCCATATCTCCGTCTGGAAGTATTGGAGCAGCAGAACCAAGACCTGCGGAAGAAAAAATTATTTCTGCTCTTAAAGCTGAGTTTGAGAGTACTGCAAGAAAAAGAGGAAGAGATCCTAAAATAGCAGCAGGGATGGTAGATGCAAGTATCTACATACCTGGTATAAAAGAAAAAGGTAAGATTCTTACATTATATGCGGAAGAGGCTAAAAAATTTAACTTTGCTGATCTTATAGCATCTAATGTAGAAGATGTACTAAGCTTCTTCAAATTAAAAGATACAAATCTTGTAAAACTAAATCCCACTTGGTCTGAAAATTTTGTAAGATTTATAACAGATCCAACAGTATCCAGTATCATTTTGACTGTAGGAATGTTAAGTCTTTATGTAGCTATCTTTACTCCTGGATTAGGTATACCTGAAATATTAGCTCTTGTTTGTTTAGGTCTATTCTTTGGAGGGCATTATTTGGCAGGTCTATCAGGGCTTGAAACAGTACTATTATTTTTATTAGGACTTCTTTTAATTTACATAGAGATGCATACCCCAGGATTTGGAATTCCAGGAATATTAGGTAGTATTTCAGTGTTTTTTAGTATATATCTTACCATAGCTCAAAAGGGTGGAACTACCCAGGCAATTCTTACAGGAATTTTTGTAGTAGTTTCCCTTATTATATTCCTAATCATATATCTCCCAAGAAGTAGATTTTGGAAAATTTTAAATATCCCTCAAGATCAAAAGAAAGATTTAGGATACACTGCAGTTAAAGAAAGAACAGATCTTATTGGAAAAAAGGGAATAACCCTAACAATGTTAAGACCTACAGGTTATATTGAAATAGATGGAGAAAAATTAGAGGCATATACAGAATCAGAATTCATTGAACCAAATACAGAGATTATAGTGGTAAAAGTAGAGGGAAATAAAATTTTTGTAAGGAGGAGTGAAAAATGAGTTTAGCTTTAGGTTTTCTAATTCTAATCTTAGTTTTAATTTTCTTAGTAATATTCTTTAGCTTTGTACCCTTAGGACTTTGGATCTCCGCTCTTGCTGCTGGTGTACGTATAAAAGTTACTGATCTTATCGGAATGAGGCTTAGAAGAGTCCCACCTGGAGTAATAATCAATTCTTTGATTAAAGCTCATAAAGCAGGACTATCAGAGGTTACATTAGATAAATTAGAAGCTCATTATTTAGCAGGAGGTAATGTGGACAGAGTAGTAAATGCTCTTATTGCTGCACAAAGAGCAGGGATTCCCTTAACCTTTGAGAAAGCTGCTGCTATAGATCTGGCTGGAAGAGATGTCTTAGAAGCAGTACAAATGAGCGTAAATCCAAAGGTTATCGAAACCCCTACAGTTGCAGCTGTTGCTAAAGATGGTATTGAGCTGAAAGCTAAAGCAAGGGTAACTGTAAGAGCTAATATTGAGAGACTTGTGGGAGGGGCTGGTGAAGCTACCATAATCGCAAGGGTTGGAGAAGGTATTGTAACCACAATAGGTTCTGCAGAAAGCTACAAAGAAGTTTTAGAAAATCCTGATAGTATATCAAAAACTGTACTTGCAAAAGGATTAGATGCTGGAACCGCTTTTGAAATAGTCTCTATAGATATTGCAGATGTAGATGTTGGAAATAACGTAGGCGCAAGATTAAAAATGGATCAGGCAGAAGCTGATATGAGAATTGCTCAAGCACAAGCTGAAAGTAGAAGAGCTCTCGCTATAGCAAGAGAGCAAGAAATGAAAGCCTTAACTCAAGAAATGAGAGCCAAATTAATAGAAGCGGAAAAAGAAGTACCATTAGCTGTTGCAGAGGCATTGAGAGCTGGTAAAATAGGGGTTTTAGATTACTATACTCTTAAAAACATTATGGCAGATACAGCTATGAGAGAAGCCATATCTAAACTCGGACAACCAAAAGAAGAAGGTAAAGATTAAAATGGAATGGATTGTATTCTTATATATATTATTTATAGTTTTATCTGCCATTGCAAATGCCATCAAAGAAGTTAATAAACAGAAAAAAGTAATTGTCATTAAACCAGTAGAAGAAAAATTGGAGGAAAAGATTAAGACCGAAACTTTACCAAAAGAAAAAACTAAGGTTATATCCACATTATACCCAGAAAAACCAAAAAAAGAGAGCAAAACAAAAGAAGTCATTCAAGAAAAAAAGCCACAGGAAGAGTCTTCTTATATAGAGAAAAGTTTAAAAAACAACCTTCCAGAAATTATAGCATTAATAGAGATTATGGGACCTCCAAGAGCTCTTCAAGGATGGAGTCTTCCATATAAGAAGAAAAACTAATTATTCTATAGTCTGAGAAATTAAATTCTTTAAAAAAGAAGAGACCTATCTTATATTTCAAATACTCAAAATTTACATCTTGATGGGTCTCTTCTTTGAGTGATGTTACCTCTTTATCTTTTAAACCACAAGGAATAATAAAAGAAAAAGGAGTTAAATCATTATTAACATTTAGAGCAAAACCATGGTAAGAAACTCTTTTTTTAATTGCTACTCCTATAGCAGCAATTTTTTTATTTCCTACCCATACTCCTGGATTTTTAATATCAATTCCTGATTCTATTCCATACTCTGCTAATAGCTTTATTAAAGCATTTTCAATCTTAAAAATAAAATTTTTAACTCCTTCAACCCTAAATATAAAGTAACCTACTAATTGTCCTGGACCATGATAAGTTATATCTCCACCCCTATCCACATGAAAATATTCAATTCCCAAATCATTAAGCTCGTCTTCTGTTTTTAAAAGATTTTCCTCCTTACCAAACTTTCCTAAGGTAATAACTGGATAATGTTCTAATAAAATTAAGGTGTCTGGAATTTGATTTTCCACTCTTAAGGAATGCAATTTTCTTTGAAGTTCCCATGCATCTAAATATCTTACTTTAGGGAGATTAAGAATTACTAATTGGCTCATATTTTTTATCAAGTTTTATACTCTCTTTTTCATAATATTTCTTTATTATGAAAATATAAAAACTACAAATTGCCTTGAAAGATATATCTGTAGCCATTGCAATCCAAGCTCCAACAAGTCCTAAACCAAGTTTAATGGAGAGTATATAAGCCAGTGGTATTCTTATTAACCACATACCTAAACCACTATATATCATAGGAATTTTTGAAAATCCTGCCCCTCTTAAAGATCCAGACATTACATTAGCTGTTGCCAAAAAAGGTTGAATTACAGCAATAATTCTTAAAGCAGAACAACTCATTCTAATTACTTCTCTATCTCTGCTAAAAATCTGTACAAAATATTCTGGAAACAAAAATAAGATTAATCCTACGGTTCCCATAAGTATTACTGCTCTCTTCCATGCCTCTAACGAAGCCAAAAGAGCTTTTTTATCCTCTCCTGCCCCTTTAAATTGACCTACGAGAGCAGTTGCAGCAACTCCAAAAGCAAAACCAGGTTGAAAAGAAAGAGACTCCACATTTAGAGATATTCTATGAGCAGCATAGACTTTTGTTCCCAACTTTAAAACAATAGTTGCATAAATAAGAGCGCCTACATTAAAAAGAAGACTCTCAACTGATGTAGGAATACCTATTCTAAGAATTTGAAAGGCTTTATCTTTTTCAATCTTTAAAGAGATAATTTTAAAAGATTTAAAAAAACTATTTTTATTATAGATCATAAGAAAAAGCAGTATAACTCCAATTAATCTTGAAATACTGGTTGCTAAAGCAGCACCAGCAACTTCCATTTTTGGAAAACCAAATTTCCCAAAAACAAAAACATAATCAAGAAATATATTCATAGTATTTGAAAAAATTGTTATATAAAGAGGTGTTTTTGTATCACCAGCTCCCCTTAAAGCAGATGAAATTATACTCATATAGACCATAAGAATACCTGGAACAAGAATATATTTCAAATATAGAGATGTTTGTTTCAAGAGCTCCCCCTTAGCTCCTAACATCCTTAGGGTCTCCTCTATACCAAATATAGAATAAAACAAAATTAAAATTGATAAATACAAACCAATATTTAAAGAAATTTGTAAATAATCAGACAAATCTTTGTATCTTTTTGCCCCCACACTATAAGCCACCATCACCATCGTACCTGTTGTAAGAGCTGAAATTACTGCAAGGATTACATTAATTATCTGCATACCAAAACCTACAGCAGCTAAAGCAGTAGCACCTAAAAATCCAACAAAGATCATATCAACAAAACTAAATAGTAATTGAAAGAGGTTCTCAAAAAGAACAGGAATAGCAAGAGTAATTACTTTTTTTCCTATATCTTTTCCTTCTTCTTCATAGTCAAGCGCCATTGCTTTTTAAATCTCCTTTTACTATTTATCCCTCTTATTAAAAGAGAGAGGCTGGAAGAACTTTTTTCTTTCCAGCCTCTCATAAGGAGGGGGGTGTGGATAATATTATATTAAAAACATCTATTTTTTGTAAAGAAAAAATAAGGTAAAATAAAAAAAACTAAAGGGGGTATAAAAATGATTCAAAAAAGATTTTATGGCAAAAATAAAGAACCCCTTTCCATAATTGGATTTGGAGGAATTTTAGTAATGAATGAGGATCAAGAAACAGCAAATAGGAGAGTCTCAGAAGCAATAGATTTAGGTATAAATTATTTTGATGTTGCACCTTCCTATGGAGATGCAGAAGATAAACTTGGCCCAGCTATCAGAAGAAAAAGAGATAAAATTTTTCTCGCTTGCAAAACTATGCAAAGAGACAAAGAAGGAGCTTTAGAAGAACTAAAAAGATCTCTAAAGAAATTAAATTCCGATTACTTTGATTTATATCAACTTCATGCTATGACCACTGAGGATGATTTTCAAAAAGTAACAGGGCCTAATGGAGCCTTAGAAGCTTTTTTAAAAGCAAGAGACGAAGGTTTAATTCATTATATAGGTTTTTCTGCTCATTCTGCAGAAATAGCCTTAAAATTATTGGAAGTATTTAATTTTGATTCCATTTTATTCCCTATAAATTGGGTATGTTATTTCAATGGCAATTTTGGTCCACAAGTAATAGAAAAAGCTAAAGAAAAAGGAGTTACTATTTTAGCTTTAAAAGCTATGGCAAAAACCATCATTCCCGAAGGACAAGAAAGAAAATATCCTAAATGTTGGTATGAACCTGTTGATGATAAAGAACTTGTTCAATTAGCATTAAGATTTACCCTCTCCCAAAATGTAACAGCAGCTATACCCCCAGGAGAATATAAGTTTTTCCAATGGGCTATAGAGGTTGGAATGAACTTTCATCCCATAACACAAGAGGAGTTGGAGTACTTAAAAAAACTTGCATTAAATATTGAACCAATTTTTAAAGTTTCTTAATATACAATATCTTGAATTTTCGGTTTTTTTTGATATACTCCATATGGTATATGTAAAGGAGGTGGTAATAAAAGATGGATTTTATTTCTATTACAAAGCCTATTGAAAAAATTGAAGAAGAACAAGAAGTAATAATATTAGGAGGAGGACCTGCAGGACTTACTGCAGGTATTTATGCTGGAAGGAATTTATGGAAGACCTTGATCATTGAAAAAGCTATAGTAGGAGGAAATGCAGCATTAACTGAAAAAATTGATAACTATCCTGGATTTCCTGAAGGAATAACAGGAGAAGAGTTAGTTAAAAGAATGGAAACTCAGGCAAAAAAATTTGGCTCTAAAATATTAGAGGTAGATGTTCTTAATTTTCACATTGATGGTATATGGAAAATTATCGAGACATCAAATGGTACATATAGAGCTCCAACCCTTATTATAGCAACAGGAACAAGACCAAGAAAATTAGAAGTACCAGGAGAAGAAGAATTTATAGGGAAAGGTGTCTCTTACTGTGCTGTATGTGATGGAGCATTCTTTACAGGTAAAAGAGTAGCAGTAATAGGAGGTGGAGATTCTGCTGTTGAAGAAGCCATCTACCTAACGAAATTTGCGGAAGAAGTAATAATAATTCACAGAAGGGATACATTAAGAGCTGAAAAGATTACACAGCAAAAAGCTTTTTCCAATCCTAAAATTAAGTTTTTATGGAGTCATATAGTAAAGGCTATTGAGGGCGATAAAAAAGTAGAAAGATTAATATTACAAGATTTAAAAACCAATGAGATTAAACAATTGCCCATAGATGGAGTCTTTATCTATGTTGGTTTAATCCCAAATACAGAAATTTTTAAAGGCATTTTGAATTTAGATAAAGATGGGTTTATAATAACAGATGAAAAGATGCATACTTCTATACCAGGTATATATGCCGCTGGAGATGTCCGCGGAAAAATATTAAGACAAATAGTAACTGCAGTTGCAGATGGTGCTATAGCAGGTATGGAAGCAAGTAAATTTTTAGAAGATATTAAGTATAATAAGGAGGTTTAATAATGGCTCTTTTAAAAGAAGAAGATCGCCAGTATTTAGAAAATCTTTTTAGGGAAAATTTAAAAGATAAGGTAAAAATAATATTGTTCAGCGAAAAGGCAGCAGGAAGCAAACTTGTTGTCCCAGGAAGAATAGAATGTCCCTACTGTCAACAAACAAGAGAGATTTTAGAAGAATTAGCAGGGCTTTCTGATCTATTAGAACTTGAAGTACATGATTTCCTAACAGATGAGATTATTGCCAAAAAATATAATGTGGACAAAATACCAGCAATACTTTTTGAGAAGAACAATAATGTGTTAGGAGTAAGGTATTTTGGAATACCATCAGGCTATGAATTTTCAAGTTTAATAGAAGATATTATTGATATTTCAAGAGGAGAAACTCAACTTTCTCCAACGACAAAGGCATTTCTTAAAACAGTAGATAAACCTGTACATATTCAAGTTTTCGTCACACCTACCTGTCCATATTGTCCAAGAGCTGTAAGATTAGCACATCAATTTGCCATGGAGAATCCATTGATCACAGCAGACATGATTGAAGCAATTGAATTTCCACATTTAGCAGAAAAATATGAAGTGACAGGAGTGCCAAAAACTATAATCAATGAAAAGGTTGAAATAGAAGGTGCAGTACCTGAAAATGTATTTCTTGAATATTTTAAATCTGCCCTAAAAGATTAGTCTAATTTACCAAAGAAATAGTCTAAAGCCTCACCTACTAAATATAAGGATCCAGTGATTAATATTAAGTCAGTAGGTGAGGCTTTTTTTATCACATCTTCATAGGCTTCTTTAAAATTTACATAAGAAAAAGTATCTTTTGTAGAAAAGCTCCTTACCATTTCTGAAAGTTCATCTGGTTTTCTCGTTCTATTAGAAGGTAAGGGAACAAAATGATAACTATAAACTAAAGGATCTAAGGTAGAGACAAAACCTAAAGTATCCTTATCTTTCATCATTCCACATATTAAAAATAATCTATCATATTTTGTATATTCTGTTACAGTATCTTTTAAGGCTTTAGCAGAAGAGATATTATGAGCACCATCTAAAACTATCATTGGATTTTCCTTTAAAATTTGAAATCTACCTCTCCATTCAACCTTTGAAAAACCCTTTTTAATACTCTCATTATCAATATCAATAAAATATTTTGATTTTAAAACTTCAAAAACCCCATAGGCAGTAACAGCATTTATTATCTGGTGATTACCTAATAGGGGGATAAAATATATTTTTTCATTTGAACCATCATTTATTGAAAACTCTTGACCTAAATTACTAAATGACAATCTTTGCCAACTGTATTTTTCATCTATTTTAATAATAGGAGCCCTTCTCTCAATGGCCACTTTTTTAATCACATTCCAAGCCTCTTCCTCTTGCAAAGAAGAGATTACCGGTATATTTTCCTTAATAATGCCAGCCTTTTCAAAAGCTATCTGGGATAAAGTATTTCCTAAAATATGCATATGATCATAACCTATAGGAGTAATTACAGATACTAAAGGCAATATAACATTCGTAGCATCTAATCTTCCTCCTAATCCTACTTCGATAACTGCAAAATCCACCTTTTTGATAAAAAAATACAAAAAAGACAAAGCTGTTAATACTTCAAAGAAAGTAGGAGAACCATAAATAGGATGTTTCTTTGCCTCTTCAATATAAGGTTTAGCAATATTTACAAGTTCAACTAATTCCTCTTCAGAAATTAATCCACTATCAATTCTAATTCTCTCTCTTAAAGTTTGCAAATGAGGTGAAGTATACAATCCTACCTTATATCCTGCCTCTTTTAGTACTGAAAAAATAAAGGCAGATGTAGATCCCTTACCTTTTGTTCCAGCTATATGTATAGACTTAAAATTATTTTGTGGATTTCCCATGAGATTCAAAAGATGTTTCATCCTCTCTAAATAAAACTTCTTCTCTTCATAAGTAAATTTATCTAAATTTTTCTCATAATTTATAAAACTATATATGTAGTCCAAAGCATCCTTATATTCCATTCCTATACCTCCCATTTAAACTATATTTAATTGATTTTAACATCTTTTTGTGATAAATTTATCTTTGAACTAATATAATATGGTTCAAAGATGACCAATATTTCCCTCATCAATGAGGATAGAAATATTGGTCTTTGTTTATTTATAAAATGTTAGAAAGGAGAGCGATTAAATTATGCTTAGGGAAGAGATATCATATTTTATAGTTCCAAAAGAAGTAGAAGATATCCTCCTTTCATGTAAAAAAGTCATAATACCAGAAAAAAGAGAAGAATTTTTTGAACTCGCTATGGGAGGAAAAGATAATAAAGAATTTGAAGTAAAATACGATGTGCCTGGAAAAGGTGAAGTGGTAGAAGCTATAGTAACAAAGTGCAAAAATGGAATTGTAATAAATTATCCTGATGTATATATGAGAAGAAGAGATCCAGATAGCCTAATAGTTGGCGACGAGGGCGATACAGATAAACCTACCTTCAAAGAAAAGTTTGGGGAAGATTTTGATATATTAAGAGAAAAAACTTTTGAATGGCTAAAATCACAAGAACTTATAGTCATGCCATTTATGTCTGGAGGACAAGAATTAGGATATCCTTCCCTATTAATTTGCCCTTCTAATGCCGCTTTTTTTGCTGGGGCACTTGCTGATATTCAAGGTTTTATACCTAAAAGCCAACTCAGAACGAATTTTGAGCCTATAGCCATAGTATATGTAGCTCCTCCTTTTAGACATACTCATTTTGGAGGAAAACAGGTTGTAGTACACAATAGAATAAATGGTCATCATGAAGTTTTCTCATATAATTTATACCCTGGACCCAGTGCAAAAAAGGGAATCTATGGAGTACTTCTTAATATAGGCGAAATGGAAGGTTGGGTTACTGCTCATGCCTCAACAGTAAAAATAATCACACCTTATGATAATGTATTAACTATAATGCATGAAGGAGCAAGCGGTGGTGGAAAGAGTGAACTACTACAACAGATGCACAGAGAAAAAGACAATCGAGTATTATTAGGTATAAATATCATTACAGGAGAAAAATTTTATATAGAAATCCAAGAATCTTGTGAAATTCATCCTGTAACTGATGATATGGCAATGTGCCATCCTAAATTACAAACTGGACGGGGCAAAATGGTAGTAAAGGATGCAGAACAGGGTTGGTTTGTAAGATTAGATAATATTAAAAGCTATGGTACTGAGCCTCAGCTTGAAAGGCTTACTATACATCCACCTGAACCATTAATCTTCTTAAATATTGAGGGACATCCTGATGCTACTGCTTTGATATGGGAACATACTATGGACGAGCCTGGTAAACCATGTCCAAATCCAAGGGTTATAATCCCAAGAAGATTTATACCCAATATTGTAGATGAACCTGTAGAAATAGATGTAAGGAGTTTTGGTTTCAGAACTCCACCATGTACAAAAGAAAAACCAACTTATGGTATTGTAGGGCTTTTCCATGTACTTCCCCCTGCCCTTGCTTGGCTCTGGAGACTTGTAAGCCCAAGAGGATATGATAATCCAAGTGTAACAGATGGGGATTTAATGAGTAGTGAAGGAGTAGGATCTTACTGGCCTTTTGCTACAGGAAAAATGGTAAGACAAGCCAATCTCCTTCTACAACAAATATTAGATTATCCTAATACTCAATATATACTTGTGCCTAATCAATATATTGGTGTTTACAGGGTAGGATTTATGCCAGAATGGATAGTAAGAGAGTACTTAGCTAAAAGAGGAAGTGCTAGGCTTAGACCAGAGCAATTAAGACCTGCACGATGTCCTTTGTTGGGATATGCCTTAGAAATGGTAAAAGTTGAAGGTCACTATATACCAAAAGCATTTCTTCAAGTAGACCAACAACCAGAAGTAGGACCAGAAGCCTATGATAAAGGAGCAGAAATACTTAAAAATTTCTTTAAAAAAGAGCTTAAAAAATTTATGACCTTAGACCTTGATCCTTTAGGGAAAAGAATTATTGAATGTTGTTTAGACGATGGTCGCTTAGAGGATTATATAAAACTAATTCCTCCTCGAAGATAAAAAATTTTTTCTCTTTTAAAAATTATATATAAGTGGTATAACTATTAATAGGAAAAAGATTTTATATTCGAGGAGGAATATAAAAATGAAGGAAGTAAAAGTACCAATAGGCGTGTCTGCACGCCATGTCCACCTCTCTCAGGATGATCTGGAGAGGTTATTTGGGAAAGGTTATGAGTTACATCCTTATAAGCCTTTATCCCAGCCAGGACAATATGCAGCAGAAGAAGAGGTAGAAGTAATTGGTCCTAAAAGATCTCTAAAGTTAAGAGTATTAGGACCAACAAGAAAGAATACTCAAGTAGAATTGGCAATAACTGATGCTATTTATTTGGGAATTCAACCAATTCCCCCTATAAGAGACTCCGGAGATGTAGAAGGAACACCTGGAATAAAGATTAGAGGTCCATTAGGAGAAATTGAAATTCCTAAAGGAGTAATTGTAGCATGGAGACATATACATACTCCAAAAGATATGGCAGAAAAATTAGGTCTTGCTGATAAGCAGATTGTAGAAGTAAAAGTAGAAGGAGTAAGGGCGGTAATATTTGAAAATGTATTAATAAGAGTAAGCGATAAATTTGCCTGGGAATTTCATATTGATACGGACGAGGCAAATGCAGCATTTGTTAAAAACGGAGATATAGCTACAGTCGTCTTTGAGCCAGTAAAGCTTTTGCAAAAAACATAGTTTAAAAATCAAAATAAATATTTCTTAGAAAAGAGAGGAAGAAAATTAATTTTCTTCCTCTCTTTTTATTTACACAATTTTAGATATAATTAATAGGTAAAACGAATGTCAAGGAGGTGATTTTTTGTCCAATTTGATTATTGTCCTTCTTTTAGGAATAATTATAGCCTTAATTTTTTCCTTTCAAAATCAAACTGATGTTGTAATCTATTTTATAAATTGGTCTTTTACAACTAAAATTTCAACAGTGCTTTTTATCACTTTTGCAATTGGGGTTCTTTTAGCTTTTATTAGTGTATTACCAGTTTTGTTTAAATATAAACGAGAAATATCAAAATTATATAGAAAAATAAAAGATTATGAAAAACAATTTAAGGTAAGTCAAGAGCAAGAGAAATCTACAGGAAATTAAGAGGTGAAAAATGATTGAGGAAAAGATAAAAAAATTAAAAAAAGAAAGAAATGCTATTATATTAGCTCATAATTATCAACTTCCTGAAGTACAAGATATAGCTGATTTTGTGGGAGATTCATTAGAACTTGCAAGAATAGCTAAGGAAGCAAAAGAAAAAGTAATAATTTTTTGTGGAGTACATTTTATGGCAGAAACCGCTTCTATTCTTGCTCCAGATAAGATAGTAATTCTACCTGACATACATGCGGGATGCCCTTTAGCAAACTCTATAACTCCAGAAGATATTTTAAACTTAAAGAAAAGATATAGTGATTATGCAGTTGTCAGTTATATAAATACAACAGCAGAGGTAAAAGCAGTAAGTGACTATATTTGTACCTCTGCCAATGCGGTCTCTGTAGTAGAGAAAATCTCAGAGGATAAAATCATCTTTGTACCAGACCGAAATTTAGGTTATTATGTAAGTAAACATACAAAAAAAGAAATGATAATTTGGGATGGATTTTGCCCTACCCATCAAAGAATTCTACCTCAAAATATATTGGAACTTAAAGATAAATATAAAGATGCCAAAATAGTAATACATCCAGAATGCAGAAAAGAAGTATTAGACTTAGCTGATAAAGTTGCAAGTACAAGTGGAATTATCAAATATGTAAAAGAAGATAATCATAATAGATATATAATAGGCACTGAAGCAGGATTACTACATAGACTAAGAAAGGAAGTTCCTAACAAAGAATTTTTCCTTGCATCTCCACTTGCAGTATGTGCTAATATGAAAAAAATCACATTAGAAAAAATACTATGGTCTCTTGAAGATTTAGCTCCACAAGTAAAAGTACCAGATCATATAAGAGAAAAAGCATTAATACCAATTGAAAGAATGCTATCCTTATGATAGATAGATATATTACTAATTTCAAATTAAAAAATACAGTAGAAAAATTTGACATAATAATCGTTGGAAGTGGAATAGCAGGTTTAATTTCAGCATACTATATTCCTCCTCAATTTAAAGTTGGTCTTTTTACAAAAGACAAAATAGAAGAGAGTAATACTTATTATGCTCAAGGTGGAATTGCAGTAGCATTAGCCCCTGATGATTCCTCTGAATTACATTTCAGGGATACTATTTTGGCTGGGGCAGATTTTAATGAGGAAAAAATAGTAAGAATTGTTGTTGAAGAAGGAATAGAGAGGGTTAGAGATTTAATAAAATTAGGTGTGAATTTTGATACAAAAAATGGACTTTCCTTTACACAAGAAGCTGCCCATAGTAGAAGGAGAATAATCCATGCCCATGGGGATGCTACAGGATACGAAGTGGCTTGTACTTTAATTAAAATAATCAAAGATAAAGAGAATATTAGATTGTTTAATAATCACATGCTTATTGATATATTAACCCATGATAATCAAGCTTATGGATGTGTTTTTCTTAATTCAAAAACAAATGAAATTTCAATATATCTTAGCAGTTATATTATATTAGCCACTGGCGGAGCAGGACAGTTATACCTCCACACTACTAATCCTCTCATTGCTACAGGAGATGGTATAGTATCTGCTTTTAGAGCGGGAGCAAGAATCATGGATCTTGAATTTTTCCAGTTTCACCCAACTGCCTTAAAAATAGATGCCCCCCAGAGATTCCTTATCTCTGAAGCAGTGAGAGGAGAAGGAGGCAGACTTATAAACTCCTATGGAGAGAGGTTTATGTTTAACTATCATCCTTTAGGAGAATTAGCTCCAAGAGATATAGTCACAAGGGCTATATACTTTGAAATCTTAGAAACTCAAAAGGATGTATATCTTGATTTAAGACCAATTGGAGAAAATAGAATAAAAAGAAGATTTCCTAATATATACAAAAAATGTTTAGAGTATGGAATAGATATAACAAAAGACCTTGTACCTATATCACCCGCTGCCCACTATTTTATGGGTGGAATAGAAACTGATGAATATGGGAGAACATCCATAAGAAACTTATATGCTTGTGGAGAAGTAGCCTGTACAGGTCTACATGGAGCAAATAGACTTGCCAGTAATTCTCTATTGGAAGGACTTGTTTTTGGTAAAAGATGTGTTGATGCAATATTAAATGATAATCCATCTTTAATTTTAGAACATGAGGAAAACATAAATTTTAAAGAAGTTGAAAATGATGAGCTCTTAAAAGAAAAAATACAAAAATTAAAAACTCTTATGTGGGATAAAGTAGGAATTATAAGAGAGGAAAGTAAACTAAAAGAAGGTGAAAAGGAAATAATTGATTTAATGGAAGAGATAAAGGGAATATATATGAAAAATAGAAGCTTTTTTGAATATAAAAATATGTTAACTCTTTCCTTATTGATGATAAAATCAGCTATTCTAAGAAAAGAAAGTCGTGGTGCCCATTTTAGAATAGATTATCCTACCTCAAAACAAGAATGGAAAAAACATATAATTTGGGAAAAAGGTAAGGAGGTAATATATCGTGAAATCAATTCCCCACCATCTTTTAAAAAAGATCATTGAAGAAGCTTTAATTGAGGATATTGGTACAGGAGATATCACAACTGATAGTATTGTTCCAGAAGATATGAGATCAAAAGCTATTATTTTAGCAAAAGATGACGGTATTATTGCAGGCCTACCTATAGCAAAAGAGGTTTTTAAATATCTTGATGCAGATGTGAAATTCAATGAAAAATGTAAAGATGGTGATTCCATAAGAAGAGGAGATATAATACTTGAAATATACGGAAAAACAAGAGCTATATTTTCAGGGGAAAGAACAGCTCTTAACTTTTTACAAAGACTATCTGGTATTGCAACCTATACAAGAAGATGTGTTGATATAGTAAGTCCATACAATGTTAAAATTTTAGATACAAGAAAAACTACTCCCCTCCTAAGAATTCTTGAAAAATATGCAGTAAAGATAGGTGGAGGAGAAAATCACAGATTTGCACTATACGATATGGTATTAATAAAAGACAATCATATAAAATTTGCAGGAAGTATTACCGAAGCAATCAAAAGAGTTAAGAAAAACTTGTCTCACATATATAAAATAGAAGTGGAAGTAACAAACATAGAAGAACTAAAAGAAGCATTAGAAAATAACGTAGATATAGTATTGTTAGACAATATGGATTTAAAAACTATAGAGGAATGTGTAAAAATAGCAAAAGGAAAAGCATTAATAGAGGTCTCAGGAGGAATCTCCATAGAAAATTTAGAACCAATTGCTAAGTTAGGTGTAGATTTTATATCTATGGGAAAACTAACCCATTCAGTGAAATGTTTAGATCTAAGCTTGGAAATAGAATAATATTTCAATGTTAAAAATTAATAATCAAAAGGAAAAAGCTTATATCTTTCTCCTAATTGGCATAACAGCTATGGCTTCTGCTTCCATTATTATTAAGCTGACAAAAGCACCTCCCCTTGTTATAGCATCATACCGTTTATTAATATCATCTATTATTCTTTCCTTAATAAATTATAAAAGGGTAAAAGCTTGCTCCAAGATATCTAACAATATATTATTAATTTTTGCAGGATTATCCTTAGGTATCCACTTTTACACATGGATTTCTGCTCTTTTTCTAACTTCTGTAGCTAATGCTGTGGTACTTGTAAATACAAGTCCTATATTTATATCTATTTTAGTAACAATCATAGAGAAAAAAATCCCATCTAAAAGATTCTACCTTTCAGTATTAGTAGCCTTAATAGGTGTATTTTTCATCACATATAACAATGATTTAAAAATCCAAATAGGAAAAGGTGAAATATTATCCATTATAGGTGCTATAACCTTTGCCATTTATATATACACAGGTAGATATCTCTCAAACGAAGTATCCTTTATCTCATATATTACCTATGTATATTCTATTGCAGGAATATGTTTATTTTTAATTACTATTCTCTTAAAAATACCCTTAACAGGATATTCTACCTATACATATCTAAATTTCTTGCTTCTTGCCCTAATACCCCAGTTAATTGGCCATTCTTCTACTAATTATGCTATTAGAATCTTATCCCCCACCTTTACTTCTGTAGTATTAATAGGTGAAACAGTGATAGCAAGTGTTTTCTCAGTTATCTTTTTAAAAGAAACTATAAGTCTATATAAACTTATAGGAATAATTTTGATAATAATAGCAGTATCCTATGCTTCTTTAGAAGAAAAATAATTGTATAATTTCCATGCTATCTCCTCTTGTTCTCTAAAATTTCCAAAAACTACACCCTTTGGAAGAAGTTTATTTATAACCTTTCTCATATATCTATCAGATTTACCAGGAGGAAATTTCTCAAAAGGAGTACCAGGAAGAGGCATAAAGGTATGTGCATGAATCTTTGCTCCCATTTTTACCAAATCTTCTATAACTTTAACTGTTTGATTTATATCATCCTCATTCTCATAAGGTAATCCAAATATAAAATCCACATTTACCTTGAGACCATATTTAGTAGCAGTTTCTACAGCCCTATAAACATCGTCTACTTTGTGTCTTCTATGTGCTAAATCTAATATCCTCTGACTACCAGATTGAGCTCCTATTACAATATTGTCATTATTTGCATATAACCTTATAAGCTCTACAGTTTCAGGTAAAACATGTTCTGGTCTTACCTCTGAAGGAAAGGACCCAAAAAATATTCTTCCTTCTTCACCAATAATTTTTCTAATCTCAATAAGTAATTCTTCTAATTTTTTAAGATTTATTGTCATACCATCAGAAGATCCATAAGCAAAAGCATTTGGTGTGATAAACCTCATATCTTTTAAATTTCTTTCTACCATAATTTCTACAATTTCCAATATCTTTTCTATACTTCTATGTCTCATAATTCCACCAAAAATCCTTGGGGTCTGACAAAAGTAGCACCCAAAAGGACAACCTCTGCTTATTTCAATAGGCCCAAACCTACCAAATTTTTTGGAGAAAGGGAAGTAATAATTTAAATCAATTTTCTTTTCATCATGAAATATTCCAAAAATTTTTTTACCACTAATTACCCCTTTTATTAAGTTTGGAAATATTCTTTCTCCTTCTCCTTTTACAACAATATCAAATCCCATATCTAATACTCCTTGTGGATCTCCTGATGGGTGTGGACCTCCTGCTACAAAATAAAGGTTCTCGTAACTTTTTTTAAGTTCTTTGAGTTTTTCTAATATATCTTTCATTTCGAAAAATTGAGTAGAAAAAAAGGAAAAACATAAAATGCTATTTCTTAAATCTTTTTCAAAAAATAAATCTTCTACTTTTTCAAAAAAGAATATTGGGAGGTCTTTTAACTCTTTATCCTCTTCTATTGCTCCAAGGAGGGCATTTATACTATATTTGTTTTCCTTAGAATCATAGAAAAATAATTTATATTCCATATATTTCTTATTTTACTAATTTAAATTTGACTTTTAAATCTCCCTTAAATAAAATAATTGAAAACTTTCCAACCAAGAAGGAGGCTAAAAGGTTATGAATTTTAATGAAAGATTCTTAGGAGAAGCTCTAACTTTTGATGACATACTATTAGTACCAGCATATAGCGAAATAACCCCTAAAGAAGTAAGTGTCGATACGTATATTACTGAAAAAATTCATCTAAATATTCCCATATTAAGTGCAGCAATGGATACAGTAACAGAAGCAAGAATGGCTATTGCCATGGCAAGAGAGGGTGGCTTAGGAATTATCCATAGAAATCTTTCAATTGAAAAACAAGCAGAAGAAGTAGATAAGGTAAAAAGATCGGAACATGGTATGATTACAGATCCCATATTCTTATATCCAGATCAAACTGTTGGTGATGCCTTAAATATTATGGCAAAATATCACATTTCCGGATTACCAGTTGTAGAAAAAAATGGCAAGCTTGTAGGAATCGTTACTAATAGAGATCTCAGATTTGAAACTGATATGAACAAAAAGATTTATGAAGTAATGACCAAAGAAAATCTTATAGTTGCTCAGGTTGGTGTAACTATTAAGGATGCCCAAGAAATTCTACAAAGATATAAAATTGAAAAGCTTCCTATTGTAGATAAAGATTATAAATTGAAAGGTCTTATTACAATAAAAGACATCCAAAAAATGAAACAATATCCTAATGCAGCAAAGGACAGTAAAGGTAGACTTTTGGCTGGTGCTGCCATAGGAGTAGGTCCAGAGGCTATTGAAAGAGCAAAGGCATTGGTCGAAGCTGAAGTAGATGTTATTGTAGTTGATACTGCCCATGGACATCATAAAAAGGTATTGGAAACTGTTAAAAAATTAAAAAAATTATTTAAAGATAATATAGTGATAATTGCGGGTAATGTGGCAACATCAGAAGGCACAAAAGCATTAATAGAAGCAGGAGCAGATGCAGTTAAAGTTGGTATAGGACCTGGGTCCATTTGTACCACTCGAGTTGTAGCAGGTATAGGAGTACCTCAATTTACAGCTATATGGGAATGTGCTCAGGAAGCCCAAAAATATAATGTGCCAATAATTGCAGATGGAGGAATAAAATTTTCTGGAGATATTACAAAAGCAATAGCAGCTGGAGCCCATGCAGTTATGTTAGGAAGTCTACTTGCTGGTACTGAAGAAAGCCCTGGAGAAATTGAGATATATCAGGGTAGAAGCTTTAAAGTATATAGAGGAATGGGCTCTCTATCCGCAATGAAAGAAGGAAGTAAAGATAGATATTTCCAAGAAAATTCTGAAAAACTTGTACCAGAAGGTATCGAAGGACGAGTACCATACAGAGGACCAGTTTCAGAAGTTATCTTCCAACTTGTAGGTGGTCTTAAATCAGGCATGGGTTATTGCGGAGTTAGAAACTTAGAAGAGTTAAGAACAAAGACCAAATTTATAAAGATAACCAATGCTGGTCTAAGAGAAAGTCATCCTCATGATGTGATAATAACAAAAGAAGCACCTAATTACAGTATATCAACATGGGAGTCTCGTTAAAAATCTTCATTTATTAATTTAACTACATCCTCAATAGTTTTATTTGTGGATGAAATAAAATTAAGTTTCAATCTCATAGCTCCCATATCTCCCAATGAGATATGGGAGACTTTTTCTTCAATATCCATAACAGAACGTGTAAAAATATAAAACCTATCAAATCCATGACCTATAAGATCATTGGGTCTTAATTTATCCTTTATCAATGACGCCAAATTAAAAATAGAGGATCTTTTTAGATTCTCAGAAACAAGACCTTCAAATTCATAAGCAATTTTACCAAAGGCAAAAGAGGTTTGTTCTCTATAAAGCTCTCTCCAAAGGATTGGGAAAAAGTAAGGAAGGGAAAGAGTTCCTGTTAAAGGATCTACTAAGGAATATCTTCGAGGCAACTTTATTGTAAAGGTAGTTCCTTCTCCCACTTTACTACTAACAGATATTCTGCCATTATGGGCTTCTACTATACTCTTAACTATTGAAAGCCCCAAACCAGTACCACTTGTTGATTTTCTCAATGAACTGTCTACCCGATAAAATCTATCAAATATATGAGGAAGATGCTCTGGAGGTATTCCTACTCCTTGATCTTGCACCTCAATAATTATATCTTCCATCTTATCAGTAACTCTTACCCATATATTTCCTCCATTTGGTGAATATTTAATAGCATTATCTAAAAGATTATGAAATACCTGCGTAAGTCTTGCTGAATCTCCTAAAAGAAGGGTAGGATATTCTGGAAATTGTAAAATTATTTTGTGTTTTGAAGTCTGAGTTTGGAAAAAAGATGCTCTTTCTCTAATTATTTTTCTCAACTCTACCATATCTTTTCTAAGTTCTATCCTTCCTGACTCAATTCTTGATACATCCAGAAGATCATTTATAAGTTGAGTAAGTCTTTCTGCCTCTTTATATATGATCTGATGATAATTTTTTATTTTCTCTGGAGGAAGATTCATTTTCATTAAAAGTTCACTGTAACCCTTTATTGCAGTCAATGGAGTCTTCAATTCATGAGAAACATTAGCAACAAATTCTGACTTCATTCTATCCAATTCTTTTAGCAAACTAATATCTCTAAGAGCCAAAATAAAACTTGTTACCTTTCTTCCTTCCCATATAGCAGAAAGATTACATCCAAGGATATATTCTTTTTGACTATTCCAAGTTTTCATTTCATATTGAAGTATAGATAATCCTTGGAAAACCATCTTATCAAGGGGACATTCAGAACACATTAACTCTCCATTTGCATTTCTACATTTTAATACTTCAGTACATCTTTTCTGAATATATTCTTGTGAAATATTAAAGAAATTATTTGCTACATTGTTCCACATACTTAATCTTTTTCGTCCATCCAGAATTATTAGCCCATCACCAATATTTTCAAGTATCTTTTTCATCTTTTCTCTTTCTAAATTTACATTGCTATAAAGAATTGCTTTGTGCAAAGCTATAGAAGTCTCATAAGACAAATTAATAAGCATCTCTAACTCATAATTAGTAAATTTCTTATTCCTTACACTATTAACTACCTCTATCGCTCCTAATACTTCGTCTCCAACTTTAAGAGGTACACATAAAATAGATCCTGTTTTAAAACCTGATATATAGTCATAATACTGACTAAACCTTTTATCTTTAGATGGATTATTTACAATAGCAGGATTTCCTGTCTCCACAACCCAACTAACTATTCCTTCCCCCTTTGTAAGCTTTTTGCCTTCTAATAAATCCCCCTTTTCCCCTATAGCCTTTTCAAAGATTAAATCTCCTGTCTCTTTATCTTTAAGGAATATGGTTCCACCATCAGCATCAAGTAATTTAACAGCAGAATCTAAAATAAGTCCTAAAACCTCCTTAGTATCTAAGGATGAATTTACAGCTTTAGTTATATCATAGAATATCTTCATTTCATTCATTTTCTGTTCAAGTTTTAAGCTTTCTCTTCCAATATAATTTAAAAATAGAGCCAAAACGACAGCCATAATCCCAAGTTCCAAAATCCTGATATAGGCAGAACTTAAAACTACATTTATTCCTTGAATTATTCCAAAAAGAATAAATACAAGAGTAACTAAAAAAGCAGAAAGAATTGCGGTCCTAAAATCATACCTAAAAGCTGCTGCTACTACTGGAAAAACCAAGAATAAGTATAAATCACTGGTTATACCACCAGTTAAATATACCAGAATAGATACTAATATAACATCTATAGAGGAAAATATTTCATGCTTATAAAAAATGGGATATTTATGTACGGGAAAAATGGTAGTAAATAATATATAGATGGATGCAATAACGAGAAAAATATTAAATATCCTTACATCTGTAGGAGGCACAATATCAAACTTTACAAGAAGAAGAGCTACAAAAAGAATTAAGCCTCTAAATAAAGATAAAAGATTTTCTCTCTTTTGATTATAGTAAACTTTCATAAAATTTCTATGCTCCCAAAAGTAGTTCCACCTTAGCAATCAAATCCGCAAGACCAAAAGGTTTAGTCATATACTCATCTGCTCCCATACTATAACCAACTTTTTTATCTAATTCACTGGACCTTGCTGTAAGCATTAGCACCATGGTATTCATAGAGGGATCACTTTTTATTTGTTCACATATACTATACCCATCAATATCAGGAAGCATTATATCAAGAATTACTAAATCAGGTTGTACTTCTCTTATTTTCTCTAAAGCTTCCTTACCTGTCCCCGCCTCGTGTATTTCATATTTTTTTAAAAAGTCCAAGGTCTCTTTGATAAGGCTTCTAACATTTTCTTCGTCTTCCACTATTAAAATTTTCTTCATAATACCTCCCATAAATCTTTAATTTAATTTTAATTTTACCTTATCATACTAAGTATATTATAATAGAAAAAAATTACGAGGTGAAAGGTATGAATTTGAAAGAGCAAATAGAAAACAAGCTTAGAGAAATAATAGATCCCGAAGTGGGTATGGACTTAGTAACACTTAACACCATCGACAAATTGGAAGTAGACAATGAAGGAAATGTAAAAGTTGTATTTAGGCCAACAACTCCTTTCTGTCCTTTGGGTATCCAACTTGCTTTATCTATCAAAAAGGCTATTAAGGAAATAGAAGGTGTAAAAAATGTAAATGTAGAAGTAGTAGATTTTATATTTGCAGAACAAGCAAATGAACTATTAAAGAACCAATAAAATTTAATTATTCTTTCTTAACAATCCACTCTTCGAAGAGCTCCTCCTTAGGGAGCTCTTCGATAAATATGGAAGGCTTATTGAATATATTCATATCCTTAAATCTTCTCATCATGTGAGTAATAACAAAAAGTTCTCTTTTGGCTCTTGTTACCGCCACATAAAAAAGTCTTCTTTCTTCTTCTAAATTATCCATACTTTTATAAGAAGGAAACTCACCTTGCACTAAACGAAGAATAAAAACCACATCCCATTCTAAACCTTTTGCCTGATGAATAGTGGATAAAACCACGTAATCCTTTTCTTCCTCCTCTTCTTCCATTAATTTTTCTCCTGCATAGGTATACAATGTAAGTTCGCTTAAAAAATCGCCTAAACTCTTATATTTTTGAGAAAAATTAATAAGTTGAATAACATCCTTTTCTCTATCTTTAAAATCAGGATATTTCGTTTCCAAATAATTTTTATATTCTTCGTTATAAAAAATAAGTAGAATATCTGAAAATCTATCTAATGGGATACTCTTAATTTTATCCCATAAATCTTTTATCCTTCTTATGCCCTCTAAAGTTCTACCACTTACCGAGATTTGAAATATCCTTTCAAAATCTCTTGTTTCTCTCAAAATAGAAGCCAACTTTTTTGAATAAGCTCTACCAATCCCTGGAAACAATTTAAAAAATCTCTGAGCAGAAAGTTCATCTTGAGGATTATACAAAATTTTTAATATGGAAAGCATATCTTTTATATGAGCTTGTTCAAAAAATCTTAAACCACCTCTTACCTCATACGGAATACCTTGAGTAGTAAGTTCCATTTGCAAACTCATAGAATGATAGTTAGACCTAAAAAGTACTCCTATATTTTTATATTTAATACCCTCCTGATGCATATTTTTTATAACCTCTGCTACAAATTGAGCTTCCTCTTCTTCATCTCTTACCCATACTAATTTAGGTTTAGATCCACTTTTTAATACAGGTTTTATAGTCTTAGGATATTGATTCACATTTCTCTTAATAATCTCGTTAGCCAAAGCTATTATCTCGGGTGTACTTCTGTAGTTATATTCTAAATAAAAAATCTTTGTACCTAAAAATATATTAGGAAAATTCAAGATATTATCAATAGTGGCTCCTCTAAAAGAATATATACATTGAGCATCATCCCCAACTACCAATACATTTTTATTTTCTTCCCTCATAAGTCTTACAATCTCTCCTTGAAGCCAATTTGTATCCTGATATTCGTCTACTAAAAGCCAGATAAATTTATCATTTAGGATTTTTTTTACCTTATCTTTATCCATAAGAAGTTTATACCAAAACATAAGTAGATCATCATAATCTACAAGATTTAGTTCTCTTTTCCTCTCTTCATATCTTTTAAAAACCCTCTCAATTAAATCTACTTTTTCTATAATATGTGGAGCCTTTATTTTCAAAACTTCATCCCAATTTTTCCCAGTGTTCACCTTATAACTAAAGATTTCCAAAACTAAATTTTTACCTAATTCTTCCTCTCCCATCTCTTCTAAACATTCATCAATAAGATCTGCTGAATCCTCCCTATCCAATATGTTATAATCCCCTTTCAAACTTATTTCCTTTCCAAATATTCTTAAAATTCTATTTCCCACATGATGAAAAGTACCTCCCCATATATCCTCAGCCTTTCCTCCTATTAAAGCAGTAGCTCTGTTTATCATGTTTTTAGCAGCATGGTTAGTAAAAGTTAAAAGCATAATATTATTAGGAGAATAACCCAAAGCAATAAGATATCCTAGTCTATAGATAACTGTACGAGTCTTTCCTGAGCCTGGTCCAGCAATAACCAAAGAAGGACCATCTGCTTCTAAAACTACCTTTTTCTGTTCCTCATTTAGGTCCTTCTCTATACGTTTAAGAAATTCTTGTTTCCTTTTGGAAGGGAGAATATAAATTTTCTTTTCGCTAAATTGGTTATCCATAAGAATTATTATATAATAAGAGAAAAATAAAATCCTTAAAGGAGGAAATAATAAAATGAAAAAATTTATAACTTTATTTCTTATTGTAACTTTGATCCTAAGCTTAAGTTTTGCCCAAAACACTCAAACCCCTACTCAAAAAAACACTGAGAAAAAACCAGTTACTATATTTACTCTTCATGTATTAACATTTAATAACCTTATGAAATCTAATTTAGAAAAAGATTTAAAAGGTCTTGATGATTCTTTTAAAATGAGTATTCCCATATACCACCCTGCAATTGGGCTTAACCTCTCTTTCTATACAAAACTTTCCCAAAAAGGTAATCCTTATCCTTCCATGATAAATAGAATACTTAAAAATCTGGTCTCAGCATTAAATACCTCAGAGCTTCCTGATAAAACAAATATCAACATAATACTATATACAGAAGATGAAAAAAACATATATGATTCTAAAACTCTTTTTATTACATTTACTCTGTCTTCTTTAAAAGAGTTTGCAAAAACAAAGGATATAAATAAATTTGGTGGCCAAATGTTAGTCTTTTTAGAAACTGAGAAACTTGAATATAAAAATGGAGTATTTTCATCTAAAAATTATGATTTTGAATGGATATTAAAAATATAAGATGAGTGATATGGTGTATAAAGAAATAAAAAATACATTTACATATCTATTACATCCTTTGCCTGCTATTCTTATCACAAGTATTAGCAAAAATCAAAAGCCTAATGTTATGACTGCCTCTTGGATTATACCAGTAAGTATAAATCCACCTCTTATTGCTGTAAGTATTAGACCAGAAAGATATACTTATACCCTTATTAAAGAAACCGAAAAATTTGCAATAAACATTCCAGATTATTCTTTAAGAAAATCTGTTTTTATATGTGGAAGGTTCAGTGGTAGAAATACAGATAAATTTAAAAAGGCTAATCTTACCCCCATATCTGCCCATAAAATATCTGCTCCTCTAATTAAGGAATGTACAGCACACATAGAATGTTCTTTAGAAGATATTGTAGAACTCAAAGCTGATCATCACATTGTCATAGGCAAGGTACTTTACTCTGAAGCCTTAGAAGAATATTTTGAAACCATTTATGATCCTTCAAAGTACAAAGCCCTTCTATATTTTGGAAAAGATATTTATACCACGACAGGTGAATATGAAACCATTAAATTATCAGAAGAAAATTAAGCATTATATTATATTAGTTTTATTATTTATCACACTAAGCACATCCTTATCTTTAAGTATATCTATCGATGAAGTAATAAGAAAAACTCAGGAAGCTAATAATAAAGTATCTACTATTTATAGTATCCTTGAAGTTTACAATAGAGCAGGAAATAATGAAGAATATTTTACATATAAATTTTATTACCAGAAGCCAGATAAAATTAGGTTAGAAGTCTTAGAGGGAAAAGATAAGGGTACAATAATGGTATATCAAACGGGCAAAGTAAGGTATAAAAAGGGTGGATTATTAAGCTTTATTCCCCTATCTTTAAATGTAGATGATCCATTGGTAGTCTCTATTAGAAAAGGGCAAATACCTGACCTCACTTTTGACTATATTATAGATTTATTGCTTACCAATAACCCATCTGGATTAAAGGAAACTGTCCTTTTAAATTATAATTGCTATGTAATAGAAATAGGAAATAGTAAAGATAAATTATATAATTATTCTTTTCAAAGAATATATATAGAAAAAAATTCATTTTTACCTGTTTCCTTAGAACAATATGAAGATATTAAGGGTGAAAGAACATTAGTACATAGGAGAGTATACAAAAATCTTCAGATAAACATAAAATTTGATCCCCAAACCTTTGAAATATAAACATGGGAATAAAAATAACTCTTGAAAATATAAATAAAACTTATAAAGAAGAAAGCTTATTAAAAGAGAAAAAATTTATAAACGCTTTAGAAAACATTAATTTAGAAATTCCTGAAGGAATAACTTTAGCTGTAATAGGACCAACAGGATGCGGTAAAACTACTTTATTAAAAGTAATAGCAGGCTTAATAAATCCAGATAGTGGAAATATTTATTTCAATCAACAGAAGCTAAATGATCTCTCACCAGCTGAGAGAAAAATTGGAATGGTCTTTCAAAATTATGCCCTTTATCCTCATTATGAAGCAAGAGGAAACTTAGCATTTCCATTTTGGATCAAAAAAACACCTGAGAGAGAAATAGATGAAAAAATCAAAGAAACAGCAGAGATATTAGGAGTCGATTTTCAATACCTACTAAATAAAAAGCCAAAACAACTTTCAGGAGGAGAGCAACAAAGAGTAGCAATAGGAAGATGTATAATTAGAAATCCTTCTGTTATGTTATTTGACGAACCTTTATCCAATTTAGATGCAAGATTAAGAACTATAACAAGAGTACAAATAAAAAAACTCCTATTAAGATTTCAGGTTACATCAGTATATGTTACCCACGATCAAATAGAAGCAATAAGTATGGGAGATCTAATAGCAGTAATGAATGAAGGAAAAATACTACAGGTTGGTACTTATGATGAATTAATAGAAGATCCAAAAAATTCTTTTGTAGCTTCTTTTGTAGGTAAACCCCCTATGAATCTTATTGAAGCAAAGATTGTAAATTCTCATATTATTATAGGTTCCAAAAATATTCTTCTCAAATATGATATAAGAGATGGTGAATATCTTATAGGCTTTCATGCAAAGGATATAAAAATTACTTCTGAAGGAACATTTAAAGGGGAAATCTTTTTTATTGATGGAACACCTTCAGATACTTCAAGAATCCTAAATGTGGAAACTGAAGAAAAGAAAATAATAAAAATATTAATAAAAGAAAATATGAGATTTCATGTGGGAGAAAAGATATCCTTTTCTCTACCAGAAAGAATTTATGTATTCGATAAGATTTCAGGAAAAAGAGTTATTTAAAATAAAAGGAGGATAATCTAATATGTGGAAAAAAGTAGTTTTGAGTATATCCTTAATTATCCTTTTCCTCCTCCCAGCTTTTTCTTGGTCTGCCCATAGAGAGATGACAGAAATCATATTGAAAGATTTAGATTGGCTAAAGAATTACAAGTATATAACTGTAACAGCTTATACCTACCACGACACATCCCCATACAATCCATCATATATTATTCCCTATCGTGGAGAAAAAATAGGTGATAAAATAGATGCGGTAACAATAATTTCAAGATACGTAACTGAACCAGATATGGGAATGGATGATAACATAAATCTCAACTCCATGCAAAAACTCACAGGAGGAAGCTCAGGTTGGAGGCATCAATATTATATACTTTTTGGAGGAACCCTTAAATTAGGAGAAGCTCCCAAAAGAATAATCCATTTTTGGAACTTAGCCAAAGAAGCTTTTCAAAAGAATGATTATTATTGGGGTTTCCGTTTCTTTGCTTATAGCCTTCACTATCTTCAGGACCTTACACAGCCTTTTCATGCCTATCCTATGCCTCTTGGAAATGCCATTGGTAATATCTTTAATATTGATAAACTCATTGCCCAAGGAGAAAATCATCATTATACTTTAGAAGATTATCAAGAATGGCAAATAATAAATAATAATCCTATATATATTCAAACTCTTAAAAAGGCCAAACCTTACAAGGTAGAAAATCCAGAAGAGGCAGGAATTAAAGCAGCATGGGAAGCAAGAAAAGATGCAGGAAAATTATGGGAGATTCAATCTAAATATTTTCCTGGAATAAACGATAATAAAAATTATAAAGCTCCAAAAGAATTATTTAGTAAACCTTCTCAATTAAAAGAAGAATATGATAAAATTATTCTTCGTAATTTAGAAAATTGTGCGGGATGGACAAAAGGTTATTTGGAGTTCTTAAAAATTTTTCTTGATAAATTAAACGAGGTATCAGGTAAATGAAAAAAGTATATCTGACCATATTAATATTAGGAATTGCAATAGCTCTTTTTACATTCTTTCAAATAGTTAATAGACCTATTGACGTAGAGATATTAAAGGTCTCAAGAAGAGATTTACCTCTGTCTATAAGTGTAAGCGGAAGCTTATCCTTTTCAAGAAAAATAGACATATATCCTAAAATATCTGGAATAGTAAAAGAAGTTAGAGTAAAACCAGGAGACAAAGTTAAAAAAGGAGATATACTGGCCATAATAGATGCTCAGGAACTAAAAAAACAGATAGACCAAATAAAAAATATGATTGATCTTTTAAAAATAAGTACAGCATTAAAAGGTATAGGCTTTCAACAAAGTGATACTCCTTATTTCTCTCAAGATCAACTAAATACCTTAGAAAATTATTATGAATCTTTAAAAAGCCTTTATGAAGAACGAATAGTAAGAGCCCCGATATCTGGTATTATAGCCAAAATAAATATCACTCCAGGAGAAACTATAAAATCTCAAGAACAAGCCCCAACCACAAATCTCTTAGGAAATCTTTCCAGTCTTTTATCCTTATTCAATCTTAATATTTCAAATAATAACTCTATAATCACCATAATTGATCCTACTTCTTTGGTTGGTTTATTAAAAGTAGATGAAAACAATATTTTAAAAATAAAAGAAGGTCAAGATGTAGAAATATATGTGGATGCCTTAGAAGAAAATCCTTGGAGAGGAAAAATAACATCCATAAGTATGATCCCTTCTCTAAATAAGGATGGTTCCTACTCTTACGAACTTTCCGTTAATCTTCCTCAACTTGGAAACAAAGTAGTCGAAGGTATGAGCATCTCTGCCACCATAAATATAGGAATAAAGAAAAATGTTATTGTAATACCTTTAAGCACTATCTCTTTTAAAGAAGGCAAAACCTATGTATACACTGTGGAAAATGGAAAAGCAAAAAGAAAAGAAGTTGTAATAGGTGATATGAATACTGATTATGTGGAAATAAAAGAAGGACTAAAAGAAGGAGATTTTGTGATATTATCTCCTCTTGATAAGATCTCTGATAACTCAAAAATAAGAATTTATAAAGAAAATTAAAATGAACACAAAGTTTTATGAAAATCTAAAGATGGCTCTTTTCACTCTTAAGAGTAATAAACTAAGATCTTTTTTAACCATCTTAGGGATTATTATTGGTGTATTTTCAGTAGTTCTCCTTATTTCTATAGGAGAAGGTGCCAAAGATCAAACTCTTCAAATAATTGAAAATTTAGGAGGAAATACCCTATTAATATTTCCTACCTCAGTAGAAACAGAAGGAACGTTTAATTCCATCAGAAATCAGAATTTTAGAAATCAAAGAGGAGTTATCCCACAACTCTTCAAATATAATGACCTACTATCCCTTAGAAGAGTATTTAAAGATGAAATTATATTCTCATCTATGGTGACCTCTTACTTAGAAGTGAAATATAAAATTTTTCCCATTAATGCTACTATTTATGGTACTGATAACGAAGGATTAATTATTAATAAAGACGGAATTACCCATGGAAGATTCTTTTCAGTGTATGAAATATCCTCAAAGGAAAAAGTATGTATCATAGGACCTAAGATTGCAAAAAATATTGCATCTCAACCTCAAGAATCCCTGAACAAAATAATTAAAATAGGAAGCTATAATTTTAGAATTATAGGGATTCTTAAAGAAAGGGGATATAGCCAAAATTTGGGTGATTTAGATTCCAGAATCATAATACCTCTTACTACTGCTTTTATCTTAAAAGGGGACCAAAATCTTAACCTTGTTATTGCTCAAGTAAAAGATTCAAAAAACATTGACATTTATAAGCAAAAGCTTATATTTATATTGAAGCAAATCAGAGGGAAATTAAATTTTATTGTTGCAAAACAAGAAGATCTTTTATCTGCTATGAATGAAATATTAAATATATTAACTTTAACTTTAGCGGGAATAGCAAGTATATCCCTCATTGTTGGAGGTATTGGAATAATGAACATAATGCTGGTCTCTGTTACAGAAAGGTATAAAGAAATTGGTATAAGAAAAGCTATAGGAGCCAGAAGAAGAGATATATTAATTCAATTTCTTACTGAATCATCCTTTTTAGGGATAATAGGTGGATTTTTAGGAATTTTTTTATCCATAATCACTGGAGAAATATTGAAAAACTTTGAGATACCATATTCCCTTAATATAACTACCATACTACTTGGCTTCTTTTTCTCTCTTTTTATAGGACTAATATTTGGCGTTTTACCTGCTATGCGAGCTGCTAATTTGGATCCAATACAAGCATTACGCTCAGAGTAAACTTTTTACCATAGTAAAAATTTCTATTTAAAATATTGATTTTTATAGTTAAAAATTATAAAATTTATATGTAAATTTTTAAAGGAGGAAAGGATGCCTCATAATCTACCAAAATGTCCTATATGCGGTAAAGAAATGATTATCAGGAAACTTGAATGTCCTGATTGTAAGATAACTATTGAGGGAGAATTTTGGGTTAGCAGATTAGCAAGTCTCAGTAAAGAAGAAATGGAATTCTTAGAACTCTTCCTAAAAACAAGGGGAAACGTAAGAGAAATGGAAAGAATTCTTAAAATTTCTTATCCTACAGTAAGAAGTAAGTTGGATAATATCTTAAAAAATTTAGGACTTATATCTGAAGAAGAGCCAAAAGACAAAATAAGATGGATTATTGATAAATTGGAAAAAGGAGAAATTACAGTCCAAGAGGCTTTAAAAGCTTTAGAGGAGGATAAAGATGTTTAATAAATATTTTTGGGGAATAGTTTTTCTAATTATTGGTATTTCTCTTATTGCTCAAAATTTTCAAATACCTTTCCTTAAGGATCTATGGAAATTTTGGCCTCTTATTTTTGTATACTTTGGAATAAAGATTATCTACAATTCTAAAAGATACAATTATAAAAGGAGGATAAAAATGAGAGAAGAAAGATATAAAATTTTGAGATTAGTTCAGGAAGGCAGAATTACAGCTGAAGAAGCAGAAGAACTCTTAAAAAAATTAGAAGAAAGTCAGAATAGAGGCAAAAGGTTACTTCTATTAAAGGTAATAGAAAATGGAAATAATATAGTGAATATAAGTATTCCACTATCCTTAGCAAAATGGGGACTAAAATTTGCTAATACATATTCAGAAAAATACGGAGAAAAAATAGATTTTTCTCCAGAAGAATTGGAAGAACTAATAAGTAATCCAGATTTCAAAGGAAAAATTGTGGATATAAATGTACCAGAAGAAAATACACAAGTAATTGTGGAAATAGCTTAGATATTAAACATCTATCAATTCATATTTACCCCAAACTCCTAAATGCTCTCCTATAATAATTATTACCTGATGAATTTCTGGAAATTTTTTAGCAAATTCCAATCCTATATTTATATCTTCAGGCTTTTGTATGAGGTTCCCCACTGCTGTAGCCATAGCATCTGCAAAAACAGCAGAATCTGATATTATAACAACAGCATCAGCCTTACCAAAACTAAGTGAAGGTCCTACTGTTCCAGAAGATGTACAAATACCTAACACTGAATTTTTAGGAATAAGTATTCCTATTTTATTACTCCAGGGAGAATCTCCTGCAAAAACTAATACTTTTCTTTCCTTTTTTGTAGAAATAAAAATATCTCCACCATTTTCAATAATTATTTGAGAGGAATAATTTAAAAGTTCTTTTCCAACAAACTCTGATATAGCTCCTGCTACAGAAGCCATTGGTCCAACTCCAGCCTTTCCTGCCCAGTATGCCATCTGTTTAACTATTAAAGGAGCATCCTCTTTCACAATGTATGGAGTTAAAGATATCTTAAATAGAGGATCTCTTGATATATAATCCTCTAATTGTTGTCTATAGAAAGATAGTATTTTTAATGTTTCTTTCTCAAGATTTTTCTCCGCTAAAACAAATAGATCACTTTCCTGAATCTTTACAGGAAAACCTACAAGATCATCTGTTTTCATTAACTTTCTATATTTTCTTTCTATATATTCCTTTGTCATAAAATCCATTAAATAGGGGGAGAGAAAAATATATCCTCTCCCCTATCTAAATATATCTAAACAAAGATCTTTATCTCCATAGCATTATATGGACATAGTTCTACACAAATTCCACATGCTGTACATTTTTGAGAATCAAACCTAACTAAATAATCTTCTCTATAAAGGGCTTTTGTTGGGCAATAACTTACGCAATACCCACAATGAACACATTTATCCTCTAACCATACCACATCTTGTGAAAGAGGCTGAATTTCAACCCCTAAATCTTTCAAATATTCAATTCCTTTTTTAAAATTGTCATCCTCCCCTGAAAGTTCCAAAACCATTAATCCTTCTTCGTCAGGAGTAATAGTAGCCTTAAGTATATTAAAATCTAAATTAAATTTCTTTACCAAATTTACCACTACCGGCTTATCAGCAAGTTCCTTTGGGAAATGTAATACTATTCTCTCTGTTTTCACTTCTTCTCCACCTCCTCTAAAATCTCTCTTCCACTAAATGGTTTAAATTTTATACCTGACTCTACCCCAGGAAGTGGAGCAGAAGGAGAAGTTAAAAAGAATTTTCCTTCTTTTATCCATGATTTAAGTGTTTCAGCTATCTCCTTAGCTTTAGAATAACTTGACAATGGGCTTGTAGGTACCTTCTTTCCAAAAAGTTCAATATAACCACTCTTAAGCTCTTTATAACTTACATAGGTAATAACATCCGATTCCCTATTAGGATAAGCTGTAGCATAATCTACTACTGGTGCTAATATATCCTCATCACTAACAGATGTATAAAAAGCCACCTCTTCGTCCAAAATAGGGATAGGTACTCCTATACCTACAGCCAGAGAGACCCCATATCCCTTCATACTTACACCACGAAGCCATTTTGCGTTCATCTGCTTAAGATCACCAATAACTGCTAATGTACCTGCCCCACCTTTTGGTATACCCCTTTCTGTTCTCTCTACAGAAGGATTATGTTGAGTTCCATGCCAAGCCACATATCCTATACCACCACCCAAAAATATACGAGTTCCAATTCCGATAGTCTTATAATAAGGATCATTTAAAAGAGGTGATAATTGTCCTGCACTGGAATAATTTGCATTACCATACTTAGGTTTTAACATACCTAAGTATGTATACAATACTCTATTTGAAGAATTTACAGCCACATTATAATTTTGATATGCATTTCTTATATTAAAAAGTACAGCCTCATTAAGATCATTTATTGTAATATAAGCATCCAGAAATCTCCTTGGGTAACAATCTGTACCATATGCTTGAGCAGTTATTCTAATTTCTTTACCTGCTACTAAATCCTCTATAACGTGTCCCCCACCATATGTGAAATCTCCGGGATAATACTTATTTCTTGGATCATCGTCAGGTAAAGCATTTGCACCTAAGAATAAGTCTACTGCTGCATAAGCAGCATAAGCAGGAACCCCATTAAGATATACTTTACCTCCTCCAAGCTTAATTCTTGGTTTTGTATGACCAATGTTAAAATATATACCAGAGGAACACATAATACCAAAGGTTCCAGTAGTTACTACATCTACTTCTTTAGCAGCCCTCTCTACACCCTTTTCTTTCACAATATTAATCATTTCCTCAGCAGTAACAACCACTGCCTTACCCTGGCGGATTTTCTCATTAATTTCTTCAATTGTCTTCATCCTTTAACCTCCTTTTTCTCAATATCTAATATAACATCTTCTATATTAACCGCCCTTTTCGGGCAAGGCATGATCCATAACAATTTCACCACCTCCTTAAATAAGGGGTAAAATTTTCCATATATAATACCAAAAACGTCGGAGTTTTTCAAGATTATAACATAATTTATCTAAATTTTTTAGCAATCTCTATAAAAACTTTTATGTTTTCCAAAGGTGTATCTAAAGGTATATCACAACCAGAACTTAAAATGAAATTTTTCACATCTCTCATTTTATTTAAAAGTTCAATAGTATTCTTTTCTATATCATCTTTTTTCCCTTGTAAAAAAACTTTGACAGGATCCAGATTGCCTATAATATACATTTGGGATGGGACTTTTTCAGCAACCCATTTTAAATCTACTGAACTATCAAGACTTAATCCATAAGCACCACTCTTACCCATATCTTCTATAAGGTGAGATGTATTACCACAAATATGATATATGAGAGGTTTTTTTAGTTCAGATACAAGATATTTAAAATATGGTAAAGAAAATTCCCTAAAATATACTGGAGAAAATATAACTGCGGTTGGTTCTAAAACTGCAACTACGTCAACCCCTGCTTCAAAAAAAGCCTTTGCATACTCTTTAATAACATTCAAAGAAAACTCAAGTACTTCCTTTACAAAATCAGGATTATCTATTACATTAATTCCTAAATCATTTACTCCCATTAGTTCACCTGCTAAAGTAAAAGGACCTATAACGTAACCTCCTTTTATCACATTGAAATTTTGGGCCATTTTTTCAGCCACTTTAATAAATGTTATCATACGTCCAGAAATACCCTTCCATTTTCTTTTTATATCTTGAAGAACATCTCTATCTTTAACCGGATGTTCTACAACAGACGGATATTCATTCTCAGGAAAATTAATCTTTAGACCTAAAGCTTCTGCTTCTACAGTCAAATCCATAAAAGTAAATATACCATCAGGTTGAAACTCTGAAAGAAGCATATCCAAAGTTTTAAATTGTATACTTGGGTCTACTAAATTTTCTTTTAAAGTAGTATTAGTCAATCTTACTCCTGGAGCACCAAGTAAAGGAATTATTAGTCTATTTCCTCTTTCATCAAACATTGATCTTCCTCCCCAAAATACATATACTTTATAAATTTTTCTTGAAATTTTTTATCAGAAGAAAGATCTACATAATTCACCTCTTCTTTTATTTTTTCCGCATCTTTCATAAGAAACCTATTTAGAAGTATCATCTTAGCTCCTCCAATTGCCGAATTCCCAACCAATATAATCTTCTCCAAAGGTATATTAGGTAAAAGACCTGTTTTAATAGCATTTTTCTTATTCAAATAACTACCAAAAGAACCAGAAACATAAATTTTATCTATATCTTTATAGGTAATGCCTGCTTCATTAAGTAAAACTTCTATACCCGCTCTTATAGCAGATTTCGCCAGTTGAAACTCTCTAACATCTTTTTGAGTTATTTTAACTCTACCTAAACAAAACTCCTCACCTTTTATAAACCTCCCAGTAAGATCTATTATCCTTAGATCTAACATTACTGATATAGCATCTAAAAGTCCAGAACCACATATCCCCTTTTCTTCCATATTACCAATAACCTCAAACTTAACTGTTCCTTCTAACCATACATGACAAATAGCACCATTCTTTGCAATCATCCCATGAGAAATATTACTTCCTTCAAAGGCAGGACCTGCAGCTGTAGCACACGCAAAAAGAGCATCCTTTGACTTTAACACTATCTCACCATTGGTCCCTATATCTATAAGCATAATATTTCCTTTTTCATTTAATAAATTAGTAGCTATAATTCCTGCTACTACATCTCCCCCTACATAACCTGAGATTAAAGGAAAGACATAAACTTTTGCGTTAAATAAATTTCCAAAAATATCTCTTGAATCAAGAATCATCATATTTCTAAAAACAGGGACAAAAGGAGAAAATGCTATATTTTCTGGAGTTACACCAAGAAATATATGAGTCATAACAGAATTACCAGTTATAGAAAGGGCATAAACATCATTTAAATTTATATTATTTTTTTTACACAAATTTTGAATAATTTCTATAAGAGTTTTTATTAACCTATCTCTTAGAATCTGCAAACCATCAGGATTATGAATAATAAAATTAATTCTTGAAATTATATCAGCCCCATAAGGTAATTGAGGATTTTCAGTAGAATAGCTATCTATATCACTTCCATCTGTGAGATCCAATATGTGTCCCACTAAAGTTGTAGTTCCTATATCTATAGCAATACCATACACTCTTTTCAGTTCCTCTTCCCTTACATCTATTATTTCATTTTCAAAAAGTACAAGTTTCCCTTTATAGTTATTTTTTCTTAAAAAAATTGGTAATTTTCTTAAAACAGAAATATCTCGTAAATATATATTTTCTTTTATAGCTAAAATTCTTTCTAAATCAGATCTTGAATCACTAAGAGAAGGAATTTCCAGAGAAAAAGCTTGTAATGTGATAACAGGAGAAAGAATAAAATTACTATTTTCCCAAAAATCCTTTTGTATATTGATATCTGTACCCTCTTCTTTTAACAGTTTAATTGTTAAATCCTCTTCCACATACGTCTGACAAGCAAGGCTTATACCTTTATCTAATATTTTTACCTTACACTTTCCACACCATCCAGCCCCACCACAATAAGAAGGAATTTCTATATTATTTTCTATTAATATATCCAATAATCTTTTTCCTTGAATTACCTTAATTATCTTATTCTCAGGTAAAATCCTTACATATGGCATTTATGATACCTTGAGTAATCTATTAACTAACTCTACCGCAGAATATGCATCTTCCGCATAACCATCTGCACCAATTTCCTTTGCAAATTCTTCAGTAACAGGAGCACCACCTACAATTATCTTAACCTTATCTCTTAATCCTTCCTTTTCAATAACATCTATAGTAACCTTCATCTGAGGCATTGTAGTAGTAAGAAGAGCTGACATACCCACCACATCAGGTCTATTTTCTTTTATTGCTTGCACAAATCTCTCAGGCGGTACATCTATACCAAGATCAATTATTTGATAACCAGCACCCTCCAACATCATAGCAACTAAATTTTTCCCAATATCATGTAAGTCCCCCTTAACAGTTCCTATTACAATCTTTCCTTTAATGATACCTAAGGATTTTGCAATAAGAGGTTTTAAAATTTCCATACCTTTTTGCATAGCTCTTGCAGAAACAAGTACTTCGGGAACAAAAATTTCATTTTTCTTAAATCTTTCTCCTATAACACTCATACCTGAAAGAAGTCCTTTGTTTATTATATCTTCTGGAGAAATCCCTTCATTTAATGCTTTTTCTACCAATTCTTGAATTCCTTTTCTATCACCAGAAATTACAGCATTTGCAACTTCTTTTAATATTTCCATCTTTTAAACCTCCCGAAAACGTTTTTCTTATATGAATTATATCACATTTTTATCTCTCTTTTCTTATATTTTCTATTTTCTTGGAGCAGTACTATCCCTTATAACCAATTTTGTAGGAAGTTTAATATGTTGAATAGGAAGATCTGGATTTTTTAATCTTTCTATTAAAACTTCTGCCGCTTTAACTCCCATCTCATAGAAAGGCTGAGAAACAGTAGTAAGTTCGGGTATGGTAAGATTGGCAAGAGTGTCATCAAATCCTACTATAGATATATCTTGAGGTATACGGATTCCCATTTTGATAAGTATCTTCATAATTTGGATAGCCATAAAATCACTAAAAGCAAAAATAGCAGTAGGCGGATTAGGGAGCGAAAATAATTCATTAATTGCTGTTTCTTCATTAACCTGGTCATAAAATATCTTCAAAAGATTTTCATCAAAAGGAATTTTAGCATCCTCCAATGCTTTTTTATAACCTTCAATTCTTTCCCTAACAATAATACTTTCTGGATTTATAGTAATATGAGCGATTCTTGTATGACCTAACTCAATTAAATACTTGACTGCATCATAACTTCCCTGAATATTATCCGCATATACCACATCGTGTTCAGGAAGTCTTGGATGCTCCAATATAACTAAGGGCATATTTTTCTTACGAGCAAGCCTACTTACTTCTTCATTTGACAGTGCTCCAACGATCACCCCATCTACCCTTCTTTCTAACATCAGATTCATGTACCTAAGTTCTCTTAAGGATTTTCCATCTGTATTACAAAGAAGAAGAGTATATCCATTATGCCTTGCTACATCCTCTATTCCCCTTGCCATATTAGGAAAAACAGGGTTAGCTATATCTAATACAAAAAATGCAATAGCTTCAGTCTTTTGCTTTGCTAAACTTCTTGCTATTGCATTTGGTTTATAATCTAATATTTTCACCGCCTCAAGTACCCTTCTTCTGGTTTCTTCGCTTATTTTTATTCCAGGAGTATTATTAAGAACAAAAGAAACAGTAGAACGAGAAACTCCAGCAAGTCTTGCCACATCCCAACTTGTAGGTGCTTTCTTTTTCTTTGTCATTTTTTCACCCCTTTATTAACACGTTTTTCTTAGTATATTAGCACAAATTTTATATTCTTTGATATAATAATTCTCAAAATATTATGAAAAGAAAAAATTTGTTTCTCTTATTTCTCCTTATTATACTTATATTTCAGGTTTCTGCTCAACAAAAAGCAGACCCTAAAATTTTATGGAGTGCTATTTTAGATGACAATTTTAACTATGTAAAAAATTTAGAGACCGACGATTTTAATACAAATATAGCAAAGGCTTTAATTTTTCTAATAGAAGATAACCTTAAAGAATCCTGGAATTACTGGAAAAAAGCCATTCAAATAAATTCTTTTTCTTATTGGCATGATATCATAGGACTTCTTGGAGAAGATATCTGGGAGAATTTTGGAATATTTAAAGAAATTCCCATTATCTTAAAAGACAAAAAAGACCTAACACCTTACATGGAAAATTTATACTGGAAATCATTGCTTTCTCAACAAAATATAAAAGAAATCAATAATTATACAAGAAATAAAGGCTTTATTACTGATTTTCTTTTCATCGGTCCCTTTGAAAATATAGGAAATTCTGGATTATATAAAGAATTTCCACCTGAAAAAGAGATAATGCTAAATCAAAAGTATAAAGGAAAAAATGGCTTAGAAGTTAATTGGTTTAAGCCCATAGAAAAAAGTATAAATGGTTATATAAACCTTTATAACTTATTCTATCCTAATGAATGGACTACTGCTTACGCTCTTTGTTATATTTTTATGCCCAAAAGCCAAGAGATATTAATTAAAATAGGTTCCCCAAATTACTATAAAATATTTATTGATGACTCTCTTATCTATAGCATAGAAGTAGAAAGACAAAACTTATTTAATCAAGAGATTATAAAAATTTATTTACCTTTAGGTTGGCATAAATTCTTAATTAAAGTTTCTAATACTATGGGTCCTTTTGGATTTTATTTAAGAATTACCAATCAAAAGGATGAACCTATATCTGGAATAAAAGTATCTGATAATATTCACAATTATATAAAAAGGAAATTGTCCTGGGAAAAGATAATTCCACAAAAAGACTTTATTAGAGAATCGCCATCATCTGAGATATTTTATGCTTTTTATGGGTTTCTTTTAGGTACCTATCATGGATATAGTGAGGATGGAGAAGAATTTTTAGAAAGAGCAGAAAAAATAAAACCTAAATCCTCATTAATAAAGTTTTTAAAAGGCAAACTTGAATATGAAATTGGAAACTTAGAAACTGCTAAAAAATACATGGACATTGCTTATAAGGGTAATAAAGATATTAAAATCTCCACATATTACTTATCTCTTTATAACTTAAATTATGGAAGATATGAAGATGCTATAAAAATGCTCAAAGAAAATACACATAATAATTCATTTCTTTTAAGATCTCTACTCTCAAGAATCTTCATAGCATTATCATGGGAAAAAGAAGTAAATTCAAACGTTAATATATTATCATCTAAATATCCAGATTCTCCAGAAACATTACTTTTAATTGGCAAATATTATGAGATAAAGGAAATTAAAGATAAGGCTATAGATTATTATCAAAAAGCATTATCTATGGATACCGAAAATTGGGAGATATTTTTAACATTATATAACTTAGCGGATGAATTAAATCGAATTGATATCTTAGAAAATTTATTAGATATAGCCTTAGAAAAAGATCCAACAAGCACATGGGCATACTTAGAGAAGATAAGATTATACATGATTAAGGAGGATAAGGAGAAAGTATCTTATATATTAGAGAGGGTTGAAAAAATATCCTCTCAATACCCCGAAATCTATTTATATAAAGGAAAACTTTATTTAGGAGATAATGAAGAAAAAGCTATAGAGCTTTTTGAAAGAACCCTTCAATTAAATCCCTATTTTACAAATTTAAGAACCTATATAAACTATCTGAAAAGAGAAGAATATAATCTACCTGACATTTCTTCTTATTTAGAATTAAAAATTCCAGAAGAATATTTAGAATATCCAGCTGTAATCTTATTAGATAAGAAGGAAAAAACATTCTTTAATGATGGAACCTCAAGGGTGATTTATCATAAATTGATAAAAATTCTTAAAAACTCCGCAAAAGACAAATATGGAGAAATTCAGATAGACTACGATTCAAATTTTGAAAGAGTAAGAATATTAAGAGCAAGGACAATAAAACCAAATGGTGATGAGATTGAAGCATCAACAATACAGGATTTTCCAGTACTTAGTGAGTATCCTCTTTATACCGATGAAAGAAAAATTATTATTTCATATCCAGGAGTCGAAAAAGGAGCTATCTTAGAATGCCTATATATGGTAGAAGAATATACCAGTGGAATATATGGTAGAAACTTTCAAGATATCTTTTTCTTCCAAAATGAGGTACCCACATTGTTTAGCAGATTCATATTAAAGATTCCAAAGAACTTAGAGATAAAATATACCTTTTATAATGGTAACAAAGAACCTGATATAGAAGAAGATGAAAAGTGGAAAACCTATAAATGGGAAATGGAAAAACTTCCTGCCATAATAGAGGAACCCCTTATGCCTAAAGCAATAGATCTAATACCTCAAGTATGGATAACCACCTTCAAAGATTGGGAACAATTAGCAGATCTTTATTATTCCTTAGCTTATCCTCAAATTAGAGCTGATAAAGCAATTAAAGAAAAGGTTAAAGAATTAATATCAGGTATGAAAAAAGAAGAAGATAAAATAAAAGCTATATATTATTATGTAACTTCAGAAATAAGATATGTTGGATTAGAATTTGGTATTGGAGGAATTATGCCTCACAGTGCTCCCAGCATATTTAGAGAAAAATATGGTGATTGTAAGGATAAGGCAATACTTCTTATTACTATGCTTCAAGAAGCAGGAATAGAAGCATATTATACTCTTGTAAACACCAAGTATTCCATATCTTTTAAGAAGGATCTGCCTGCTTTTCAGTTTGATCATGCTATAGTAGCTGTACCTCTAAATAATAATTTTCTTTTCCTTGATGGAACAGCGGAAAATACACCTTTTGGAGAGGTACCATACATGGATCAAGGGGCGGATGTTATGATTATAAAAGACAAAAAACCAATATTTACAAAAATTCCCATAAGCAAACCTGAAGACAATGCAAAAGATTATAAAACAGAAATCGTTTTTGAAAATGGCAAGGCTATAATGAAAACCACATTATCCTTAAAAGGTTTTTTTGCAACTTATTTTCGTCTGCTATTAGCTGACCTTTCTTATGAAGAAAAGGAAAATCTCATATACCCTATTATAAACAATGCTTATCCAGGCTCTCATCTTACTTCTTGGAATATTGAAAATCTATATACTTTAGAAGCACCGCTAAAAATAAATATTCAATATTACAATAGCAGACTACTAAAGGATAAAAAATATTCGTATATATATTCTCCTTTCATTACAAAAATAGAGAGAGCTGAAGAAATATCAAAAGAAGAAAGAATATACCCTATAGAATACTACCTACCATACGAGGAAAAAGAAATAATAACTATAAATTTGTCCTCTATTGATAACATCTCTGATTATATATTGGAAAATGTAAACATAGAAAGTCCTTGGATAACTTATACTAGAAAATGTTATTTAGAAGGAAAGAATATAATAATTGAAAGAAATTTTAAACTTAAAGAAATATTTATACCCACTGAAAATTATAAAGAATATAAAAAAATAATTGAGGAAATTATAGATAGAGATAACGAAGTATTAATATTAAAGTAAAAACTTTCACTTTATAAATCTAACCTCTATATTTCTTATCTCTGGTATCTTTCTTAGATTTTCCTCTATCTCTTGCTTTATATGACTCTTGAAAGGATCATCAGATAATAAAAGTTCTATAATTACATCTCCATCCTCAGTAATTTTTAAATAATTAAGTAACTTAAGATTAATAAGATCCATAGAAACAGCTGGATAAACAATCTTAGAAAGAATATCTACCACTTCCTTTTCATTTAAAACTGAATTATTATTTTCTCCTAAATAATTTTTTATTGCTGATTTTAACCCATCTATTGCTAAAACAGAACAATGCATTTTCACTGGGGGTAGTCCTCCAAGGGCTTCAGCCACATCTCTCCAAGTAATCTTTAATGCTTCTTCAATTGTTTTTCCTTTTACCATTTCTGTCATCATAGATCCTGTAGCAATATTTGAGGCACACCCAAAAGATTGAAATTTTATATCTGTGATAATATTAGTCTCTTTATCTACTTTAATATATACTGCTATCTGATCCCCACAAGCAGGACTACCCTCTATAGCAAATCCATCTGGGTTTTCTATAACTCCTACATTTCTTGGATTTCTAAAATGCTCCAAAACAATATCAGAATACTTTAAAATCACTATATATTTCCTCCTTTTCCTACCATTTTAGTATGCTTTTGATTAGATTTTACAATATAATTTTTCATACTGCAAGAACTATTAAAAAATAGCTTTGACAACAAATTATTATATAATTTATACTATTTTAGTATATTTTTAGGAGGTGAATTATCATGAAAAGAGAAGTATATTTAGATTATGCAGCAACAACTCCTATAAGACCTGAAGTCTTTCAGGCTATGGAACCATATCTGACAAAAGAATTTGGCAATCCGTCCAGTATCCATCATTTCGGAAAACAAGCAAGAATTGCTATAGAAGAAGCAAGAGAAAAAATTGCTAAAGCTTTAGGAGCAAAAAACGAAGAGATTATATTTACCAGTGGGGGAACAGAATCCAATAATATGGCTCTAAAAGGAGTAGCATATGCCCTTTCTGATAAAGGAAAACATATAATTACATCTTCCATAGAACATCATGCCATATTAGAACCATGTCATTTCTTAGAGAAGCTTGGATTTGAGATAACCTATTTACCAGTTGATAAGGAAGGATTTATTGATCCAGATTCGTTAAGAAAGGCAATAAGAAAAGATACTATTCTAATTTCCATAATGCATGCCAACAATGAAATCGGCACCATTGAACCAATAGAGGAACTTACAAAAATTGCCAAAGAGTATGAAATATATTTTCATACTGATGCAGTGCAAACCGTTGGTCATATACCTGTAAATGTAGATAAATTAGGAGTTGATCTATTATCCATCTCTGCCCATAAATTTTATGGTCCAAAAGGGATTGGAGCACTATATATAAGAAAAGGGACAAAGTTACATCCTCTTATCCATGGTGGAGAACAAGAACAAAGAAAAAGAGCAGGTACTGAAAATGTAGCAGGTATTGTAGGAATGGGTAAAGCTATTGAAATCTCAATTTTAGAGCTTGATAATGAGAGGGAAAGATTAATTAATCTTAGAGACTATTTTATAAAAGAGGTAGAAAAACGAATAGAAGAAGTTTATCTTAATGGACCGAGAGAAATAAGGCTACCTAATAATATAAATTTTAGTTTTGCCTATATAGAAGGTGAATCCATACTTCTTAATTTAGATTTAGAAGGAATAGCTATATCTACAGGCTCCGCTTGCAGTTCTGCTTCCCTTGAACCATCCCACGTTCTTTCATCAATAGGTCTTCCAATAGAACTTGCCCATAGTGCGGTAAGGTTTACCTTAGGACACTATACTACAAAGGAAGATTTAGACTATACCTTAGAAGTATTAGAAAAAACTGTAAAAAGATTGAGAGATATATCACCATATAAACAAGGATGGAAAATAAAACAGTAATTTTATGATAAAATAATAAAGAATTTTCAAACTTATAAGGAGAAACATATGGAAAATAGAATTAAAGCTCGCATAAGAAAACATGATTTTGTTATTAAAATGATAGAAGAATTTCTTATAGAAGATATTAAAAAGCTTGCTGAAATAATTGTAGATGGATATAGAAAAGGAAACAAGGTTATATTATTTGGGAATGGAGGAAGTGCTGCTGATGCCCAACATATTACTGCAGAACTTGTGGGAAGATTTCTAAAAGAAAGACGTGGTATTCCAGCTATCTCATTAACTACAAACACGTCTAACCTTACATCCATATCTAATGATTATGGTTTTGAAAAGGTATATGCAAGACAAATAGAAGCTATAATGAATAAAGGAGATATAGTTATAGGAATAACTACATCTGGAGAATCACCTAATATTATAAAAGGATTAGAAAAGGCAAGAGAACTTGGAGGATATACAGTTGCTTTAACCGGAAAAAATGGAGGAAAAGTCACCAATTTTGCCCATCTTTCCATAATTGTACCCTTTCATATGACTCCTCATATTCAAGAGGCCCATATAACTATTGGTCATATTCTATGTGACCTTATAGAAGAAGCATTGTTTCCATCAAAAAGAGTTGCTTGTTTCTTAGATAGGGATGGAACAATTAATATAGACAAGGGTTATGTTTATAAGATAGAGGATTTGGAACTTATTCCTGGGGTTATAGAAGCATTAAAACTTTTACAAAAAAAGTACCTTTTAATAGTTGTTACCAATCAATCAGGAGTTGAAAGAGGCTACTATACGAAAGAAGATGTAGAAAAGTTTCATAGATATCTATATTACATCCTATCTAAGGAGGGTGTATATATAGATGATTTTTATTATTGTCCCTACCTTGAAGGAGAATGTAGAAAACCAAATCCAGGTATGCTGTTAGAAGCAGCAAAAGATTGGAATATAGATCTAAAAAATTCTTATATGATTGGAGATAAAACAAGTGATATTGAAGCTGGTAAAAATGCAGGTTGTAAAACCATAATTATAGGAAAAGAGGATATAACTGCTGATTACTCTGCTAAAGACTTGATGGAGGCAGTAAAATGGATCTTAAATCAAGACTCATAGAAATTATTAAATCGTGGAAAGGTAAAAAAATAGCGGTCATTGGAGATATAATGTTGGATGAATACATAATAGGAAAAATTGAAAGGATTTCACCTGAAGCTCCTGTTCCCATATTAGAGGTTGAAGAAGAAAGACATGTATTAGGAGGAGCAGCTAATGTAGCAAACAATATAAAAGCTCTAAATGGAGAACCTATTCTTTTTGGGGTTATTGGAGAAGATCAAGGAGGAGAAAAAATTATAAATCTTCTATCTAATAAAAATATAAAACATATATTAGTTGCAGACAAAGAAAGACCTACCACCTTGAAAACAAGACTTATAGCTTTAAATCAACAAATAGTAAGAATGGATCGAGAGAAAAAACATCCAATAAATAATGATATACAGGAAAAACTCATATCAGAATTTAAAAAACATATAAATGAAATAGATCTTATAATTCTCTCTGATTATGCAAAAGGAGTCTTAACTCCAGAAATAACCCAAAAAATAATAAATATAGCCAAAGATAATAATAAAGAGGTAATTGTAGACCCTAAAGGAAAAGATTTTTCTAAATATGAAAATGCCACCCTTATCACTCCAAATGAGAAAGAAGCAAAAATCGCTACAAATATGGAGGAAGAATGGGATTTAATTAAAGGTGCTCAAAAACTTATGGAGATAATTAAAGGAAAAGGAATAGTTATAACAAGAGGAGAAAAAGGTATCTTCCTTTTAGAGAATAACAAATTTTTTGAAATTCCTGCTTTAAAATCTGAAGTAAGAGATGTAACAGGAGCTGGAGATACCGTCATCTCTGTCCTATCATTAGGTTTATCCACAGGCACAGATATCCTTTCTGCTTGTATAATTGCTAATTTTGCTGCAGGTTGTGTAGTGAGAAAATTTGGTACAAGTACCTTATCAACTGACGAACTAATCTCAATAATTCCTGAAAAAATTGAAATACAAAATAACCATGTTATCTTCTGATAGAAAAATCAAAAAAATTGAAGAGCTAAAAGATATTATTGATATTCACAAAAAACAAGGAAAACTAATAGTCTTTACTAATGGTTGTTTTGAAATTTTGCATCCTGGACATATAAAACTTTTAGAAGAAGCAAAAAATTATGGTGATATTCTCGTAGTAGGTATAAATAGTGATGAGTCTGTAAAAAGAATAAAAGGGGAAAAAAAACTAATATTTGATGAAAAAAGTAGAGTGAAAATTATCTCAGCTTTAGAATGCGTTGATTACGTCACTCTTTTCAATGAAAACACTCCAGAAAATTTAATAAAAATCATAAAACCTCATATACATGTAAAGGGAGGAGACTATAAAGAAGAAGACTTACCTGAAGCCAAGATCATCAAAGAATATGGTGGTAAAATAATAATTTTACCTTTATTAGAAGGTTTCTCTACCACTCAAATAATTCAAAAAATTCTAACTCTCTATAAGAACCAATAATTTTTCCCATACTAAATCAACGGGAATATCCATACAAGATAAATTATCACAAACTTTATTTCTCTTATCCCATAAACATGGTTCACAAGAAAGATCTATTTTAGCTATTTGAAATTTGGGATCTTCGGGAACAATCTCCTTAGGATTGGTAGGTCCAAATAGAGCAACTAAAGGTTTCTTCAATGCTACACCTAAGTGCAAAGGAGCGGAATCTAAACATATCATAGCCTTACTATAATATATCCACCCTATAAATTCATCCAAATCATCAGGGAGTATAAACAATCCATCTTTTATCAATTTTTTTAACTCCTCTATAGTCTCTTCTTCATCTGGACCATAAACAATTACATAAGGAAGTCCTTTTTGCTTTAATCTTTCAACTAACTCTTTCCATTTTTCAGAACCCCATCTTCTATCTATACCTCTTCTAATACTCATCTTACTTATTCCAGGATGTATTAATATATAAGAAAAAGGTTCTAAAGAATACTTTACGATTTTATCTTTTACTTTACTTTTTATATTCTCTGGTATATCTATTTCAGGTAACGAGAATTCTAAACTCTCATCTAATGATTTTAAAAGCCTAAAATGAACTTTCCCCATATATTCATTCCTTTTAGAAGAAGCCTTATGGGTATATAAAAAGCTCAAAGGATTTTCTATATATCCTACTCTAATGGGTGCTCCTACAAAATACATAAAAATAGGAATAAAAGGAGATTTTCCTGTAGATATACTTAAATCATAAGATTCTCTTCTTAATTTTGCCATAAGATATAATGTTTTAGAAAAAGAAAGTTTTTCCTTTGGGTTGAACTCCTCCACATCTATTCCGAGTATATCAAATATTTTTCTTCCTCTTTTCTCAGTTATAATCTTTAACCTTTGAGGATTAAATTTCTGAATAACTCCTTTAACCACTGGAAGGAATAAAATTTGATCTCCTAAACCTCCTAAATTAAATAAAAGTATCTCTTTAATTTTTCCATCATATTCAAAAAGATTTAAGAGAATAGCTACAGAAAACCAAAATATTATCTGAGGATAAGGCCTATACCATATTGTATCTACAAGCCCATGAAAAAGAGGAGCAGTAATAGATGAAATAGCTGAGATACCTAATATTTTATGTTTCAAATCCCATGTTGAGTATTTTATGAAAAATCTCCTATAAAGATAATAGATAATAAGAAGAAAAACAATAAGGGCAAAAATACCACTTTCTATTCCAACCTCTAAAAATAAGTTATAAGAAGCAAGAGCAGTAAATTTAGGCTCCATATAGAAAGCATACACTCTTCTAAAAACATCATTACCTAAACCTATACCAGTCCAAAAGAAATCCTTAAAAATCTTAAAAGAACGTTCCCAAATTACAATTCTTGTTGCATTAGATGAGTGACCCCAAAGAGTAAAAGCAGAAAGAATTCTCTTTTGAAAATAAGAGGACTGGGAGAAAATTCCTACACTAGCAAGTATTACAATAAACAAAAACACTAGTAAAACTTTTCTTATCTTTTTATTTCCTATCTCATAAATTATCTTAAATATCATTATAAAATATAAAGCCATAGATACCAAAAAGCCTAAATATGCTCCTCTTGAATAAGTCCATATAATGGAAAGAAAAGTTAAAATAGTGGTAATCACAGGAATACTCTTTAATCTAAATATATAGATTGTGGACAATATAAAAGGCATAACTCCTATTAAATAACCACCTAAAAGATTAGGGTTTTGGAGAGTACCATAAACCCTTGTTACATTTTCTCCTACAAATTCCACATCTTCCCATCCAGCTAATGGTGGAACTTTAATTATCCATTGATAAAGACAATATAAAGAAAGGAAGAAAGTAGAAAGAAGAATAGAAAAGAATGCTCTCTTTATTTTCTCATCATCTTTAAAAACATCTTTAAAGACTAAGAATATGGCAAAATAAACTAAAAACTTTAAATATCCTTTAATGGCTGGTATAAGATAAGGAGAAAAGAAGGTTGCAACAAGATTTATAAGAAGAAAGATCACATATAAAATAACAAAGGAATTTAAACTTTCAAAAAATTTTTTATCCTTTGAAAGGAAGGTATCAAGAAACCATAAAAAGAAAGCAATAGATATTCCTATGGCAATTTTTCCAGAGGATAAAAAGGGAATAAGAAAAATAAAAAGATATAGATAATACTCAAGGACAAAAGAAATAAAAGGAAAAGAAAAAGATCCAGAGATAATCTTATCTGTTTTATCTTTTATAAATAACTCTATCTTATTTAATATATAAAAAACAAAACTTTTTTTCCAAATATCTGCAAGCCTTTCCATATTAATACCTTATTGCGGATACTATTCCAGAAATATCAGCTTTAAAACTCTCCACATTTATATTCATACCAACCTTTACTTTAACTCCAAGAATCACACTATCCTCAGTTACATAACCTTTAGTAGTAAAGGTAATAAGCATATCCACATTGAATGGATTATTCACATCATCTACAAAAGTATAAGTACCATTAAAATTAGGAACTAATATTTTTTTCTCGTATATCTTTACATCCTTAACAGTTACCCAAGCAAAAGGTTGGTTCTTTATTCTTATAAAAGCTTTTTCGCCTGGCTTTATTGCAGAATGGTCATTAAGAGGTAAATTTCTAACAATCATGTCAATCTCTATATTCTTTTCCTCTCCCTTCACTTTTGCAAGAGGAGTTTTACCTTCTTTTACTAAAAAAAATCCTAATATAGCCAAAAATATTACCAAAACCACAAAAAGATCAAAAAGATTTATTCTCTTCATAATTTCTACCTCTCCATCTATATAAGTTTATAACTAAGAGATTATACATCACAAATAAAAAAAAGAAAAAGATCTTTAAAAAATTCTTAATATATGCTATAATTTTACTAACACGAGTTAGGTAAGGAGGTGAAAACTTTAAAAAACAAACTTTCTTTTATTTATGGATTTTTAAAAAATCTATTTTAAGGGGGTATTAACATGAAGAGGATTCTAATTATAAGCTTAATTATTTTATTAGTTTTCACATTATCTCTTGGCGCAGTTCCAGGTAAAATAACTATCTGGACATCAGAAGCACAAGTTAAAGGATTAAGAGAAGCTGTTAAACCCTTTGTTCAAAAATATGGTATCCAAGTAGAAGTAAATGAGGTAAGTTTTGGAGATATTAAACCTAAATTCATAACTTCTGCACCCACTGGAGAGGGTCCAGATATCATTGTTGGAGCCCATGATTGGCTTGGAGAATTAGTAGTAAATGGTCTTCTTCTTCCAATAGATTTTCTTTCCAAAAATGTGCTTGATCAATTTACACCTGTTACTCTAAAAGCCATGTCTTATAACGGAAAATTATATGGGATACCCTATTCCATGGAAGCAGTAGCATTAATTTATAATAAAAATTTAGTTCCAAATCCTCCAACCACCTATGAGTCCTTAGTTAGAGTAGCTAAAAGTTTAACAAAAGGTGGAATTTATGGATTCCTATATGATTACAATAACTTCTATTTTAGTTTTCCTTTCTTCTCAGCTCTTGGAGGATATGTCTTTAAAGAAACTCCAAATGGATTAGATCCATTGGATATAGGACTTGCAAATGAAGGAGCAATTAAAGGAGTAGAAAAATTAGTCAATCTCTTTAAAGAAGGCATTTTAAAACAAGGAGTAGATTACCAAACAACTACCAGTTTATTCTCAGAGGGTAAATTAGGAATGATGATAAACGGTCCTTGGGAAATAGATAATATCAAAAAAGCAAAAATAAACTATGGTGTAGCTAAATTACCTAAGATTGATGGAAAACCAATGAGACCTTTTGTAGGAGTTCAGGGCTTTATGATAAATTCCAGATCGCCCAATTTGGCCATATTAAAAACTTTTGCAACTGAAGTTTTAGCTTCTAAAGAGTTAGAATTAAAACTCTTTGAGACAGATCCCAGAATATTGGCAAGGAAAGATGCATATAGAGTAGTATCATCAAATCCAGACATAAAAGCGTTTGGAGCAAGTGCTGCTGATGGAATACCTATGCCTAATATACCAGAAATGGGACCAGTATGGAGCTACATGGGTGACGCCCTCACTTTGATAACCTCAGGTAAAAAAGCTCCTGATGTTGCTTTAAAAGAGGCAGTAGCACAAATAAAAGATGCCATACAAAAAGCAAGAAAGTAATAATACTATCAGGGAGGGAGAGATATTCTCTCCCTCCTTCTTTATAGGAGGTAGCTTAAAATGGATCTGTATAAGACAATTTTTCCTATTTTATACTCCATAATAATAGTTGTAATAGGAATATTTTTTAGTTATATTATAGGAAATGTGGCTGGAATTATATGGGGATTAATTTTTTTCTTAGTTACTTTCTTCTTTTCTTTACTTATTTTACATCCTAAGACCTATCCATGGAGATACATAGTACCTGCCTTTCTCTTAATGTTCATATTTATGATTTATCCGATTATTTATACTATCCAAATAGCTTTTACAAATTATGGAACTGGACATATACTCACCAAATCTCAAGTGATTGAACAATTAGAAAAGGAAACTTATTTACCTCAAAATACTCAAAATTATGAATATGCTATATATGAAAATGGCAATAAGATTAAAATTCTACTAAAAGACTCTTCAGGAAATATATATAAAATAGAGAACAAAAAGCTGATATTGATAGCAAAAGAAAATTTCCCTTCAGAATTCGAAGAATATAAGATAGTCCCTCGAGAGAAAAAATTCTCTAAAATTTCCTTACTACAAAATCTTAAATTTGAATTGGAAGATAACTCTTTTTTACAGCTTTCAGATCTCAATCATTTCTCATTATATAAACAAAGATATGTTTATATTCCAGAGGAAGATGTAATAATAGATAGACTCACTAATGAAAGATTAATCCCAAAGGGTGGATTTTTTACAAGACCAAACGGGGAAAAAATAATTCCAGGTTTTGTTGAATTTGTGGGAATGGAAAATTTATTAAGATTAATAAAGGATGATAGAGTATCTAAGCCTTTTCTTAGGGTATTTCTATGGACTATTTTTTGGGCAGCAGGAACAACTCTTTTAAACTTTACAGTAGGATTATTTTTAGCATTACTTATGAACGATAAAAATTTAAAGTTTAAAGGTATATATAGAACACTACTTATAGTCCCATGGGCTATTCCTGCCTTTATATCTCTACTTATATGGGTAGGATTACTTAATACAGAAGTAGGAGTAGTAAATAGAATCTTGTTTTCCCTTTTTGGAATTAAGATACCATGGTTCTTAGAAACCACATGGGCAAGAGTAGCATTGTTTGTAGTAAATTTATGGCTTGGATATCCATATGCTATGACTGTTTGCTTAGGCGCTTTACAAAGCATTCCAGAAGAGCTCTATGAATCAGCAAAAGTTGATGGAGCAAGCTATTTCCAACAATTAAGAAGTATAACATTGCCTCTTCTCCTAACAGCCATTGGTCCTCTTTTAGTTGGAACTTTTGCATTTAATTTTAACAATTTTAACGTAATATATCTACTTACAGCTGGTAGACCTCCTATGTCTGATATTTCCACTGTAGCTGGTACCACTGATATCCTAATATCTTATACATATAAACTTGCTTTTGAAGGTGGTAGAGGCCAAGACTATGGTTTAGCAGCCACCATATCAATTATCGTATTTATCATCATAGCTACGATAAGTATATTTAATTTCTGGATTTCTGGTATGTTTAAACGTGAGGTGAGATACGAATGAAAAAAAATAAACTCATACTCCAAATCCCCAAGCACATAATCATTTGGATATTTTTAATATTTACATTTTTTCCAGTAGCTTGGACTATCTCTGCCTCTATTAGGGCTGGGGGTGGCTTGGTAGGGCAAAAACTTATTCCTGAGAACATTACTATAGAACATTATTCTAACTTAAAAGATATTGGCTTTTTCAATTGGATAAAAAATTCTCTTATAGTATCTGTAACTACAGCCATCCTTACAGTATTTTTCGTTTCCCTTGCAGCCTACGCTTTTTCAAAATTTGATTTTTGGGGCAAAAAATATTCTCTTCTTACCTTATTAATACTTCAAATGTTTCCTGCTATTATGGGAATGGTTGCTGTTTACTTATTACTTTATCATTTAGGAAAATATATTCCATTTTTAGGTCTTAATACTCTCTCTGGATTGATAATGGTATATTTAGGGGGAGGAATACCATACAATATATGGCTTATGAAAGGATTTTTTGATAGTATTCCAGATTCTCTTGAAGAATCTGCATTAATAGATGGTGCCACAAGATTTCAAGCCTATTATAAAATAATATTACCTCTTTCAACACCTATTCTGTCAGTTGTAGCTATAACATCTTTTATTGGAACATATTCTGACTTTCTTTTAGCAAGTATTGTATTAAAGGATCCATCCAAATATACTTTTGCAGTTGGCTTAAGAAATTTTATATCAGGTATGTATGATGTAAGATGGGGAGATTTTGCAGCAGCATCAATCCTTGGAGCGTTACCTATTGTCATTATGTTTTTAGCTCTTCAAAACTTGATTGTATCTGGGCTAACTCGTGGAGCTGTTAAGGAGTAGGGTAGGTTTACCCTACCTTACTCCCCCAAATAATGAAATAATGATATAATAAACAAAAAACAAATCTTGGGGGTATGTATGAAAAGGGTTATAATTTTTATCTTATTTATTGTTACTCTTTTCTCAATGATAATAGCTGAAGAGATACCATTAACCATTCAAGGAAAAGAAGTAAAAGGGGAAAATATGGATGGCTTAATTTTTTACATATCAAAAATCGACAAATTAGAATCTTTACCTTTTGATTCTTCTAATATAAAGGCAGAGGTAAACCACGTCTTTTACATCTTTGAAATATATATTCTCAACAAAACAAATAAACAAATATTAATAAAACATGATAATTTTCGCCTTATTAATGATGATGGGATTGAAATTCCTATAAGTACATTAGGAGCTATTTACTATGGTTTAAAAGGTCAAGAAGTATTTTTCATGAGATATATAAACCCCAATGAAATGAAATCTGGTATTCTCATATTTGAATTAAATAAAAATAATACACCCTATAAACTAAAAATTTTAGACATTCCTGATAAGGGAAAAAACTATACTATCTCCTTGAAGATTTAGCTCTATATATTTTGGGTATAAATTTTTAGTTTCTATTAAAATCCTTCCCATATCTCTAAAAGGAAGAAAAGCCTGGAGGCTATCCTCAGGTAATATAAAATTAAATCCATCCAGTATATTTTTATGCTTAAGAATATCTAAAATCATTTCTATAACCCTTTTATCTTCTATCCTTATAACTCCATATTTATACTTTAAGGCGAGCTCCAGATCTTTCATCTCTTTTCCACAGTATAGGCATTTAAACTTATGATTGTCTAAAATTGCTTGATATGAAACCCTTCCACAGAAGAAACATAAAACTCTACCTTCTTCGTCTATCATATTTATAAAGGAAGGTTTCTCTTTAATTTTCTTTTCACCAAATGACCTTCTTACAAACCAAAAATCTTGATTTTTATACTGCAAAAACCTATCTCTTACATAGATATCAGACAAATTTCCCTTTATAATTTCTTCTTCGATTCTATATATTTCTGAGATCTTCTTTAAAAATTTTTCCCTATGTGCTTTAGCAATAAAGGAAGCTAATTTTGCTTCTATAAACCTATATTCTGAATCAGAAATAGTAATAATTTCAGCACCCTTTTCTTTAATACCTTCTAAGTATCTATTAAGGGTATTACCTATACCATAATTATCAATTACAATTCTTAAGTCTTTAAAAGAAACATTATGAATAAGAATACTCAATAATTTTTCGTATGCTAGATCCATCAACATATTTATATTAAATCTATCTATTTCCCTTGGCATTATAAGATCAATCTTGTATTTTAAATTTTCTATAGAATTCAGATAAAAAAGTAATTTTTCCCAATATTCATAATTATGTTTTTTCTTGGTATCAGATGAACTAAATTCCAAAGAAATATTTTTCAGTATCTCTTTAGGAATCATTACTCCTGCAAGAACAAGTGGACCAAAAGGCTCTCCTTTTCCAGTCTCATCAAATCCCAATAAATAATTCTTAAAATTACTATTTTCACTCTTTATTATCAAATCTATTAATTCCCAAATTTCCGATATCTCATTAGAAGGAGTACTGTAAAGCTTATTAGAGGTATAGTATATAAATGTACTATTTCCTAATCTTATCCTCCAAATCTCATAAATATTTTTAGGGTTTTCCTCTATTCCTCCTCTTTTTATAAGCTCCTCTCTTATTCTTTCTGCCTTTTCCCTGGTTACAATCCATGTACTTCCATACACTTTAATCTTCCTCTATTACAGGGATTCTCTTTATATTAGGGTCTGTAAATATATCATATTCATCGGAATTTCTTGTAGAAAATTCTGAAACAATAGCTCCTTGATCTCCTGCCTGAAACCAATGAGGTGTATTAGGATATAAAGTATATTGTTCACCAGGATTCAACTCAATCTCATGCCAAACTGTAAAATATCTTTTCTTATCTTCTGGTATAAAAGCTTTGGGATTTCTTGTTGGCTCTCCAGGAACATAAAGATAAACCTTTCCCCATCTACATCTAAAAGTCTCTTCTTTACCTAAATCTCCATTAAATGGGGGATGTCTATGTTCGGGACAGGTTTGGCGAGGGAACAAAATAAGTTCTTTTGCACAAACTCTTTCGGTACTCACATATGTAAGTATTTGAAGTCCAAACACAGATAACATCCCTAAACCAAAATCAGCCACCTCAATCCTTCTCTTTTCCTCCTCAGTAATTACTATATGAGCTTTTTCCAGAAAAGAAATCGCTTTCTCTCTTGCCTTATCATATTCACTTCTTTTCATACTTAAACCCCCTAAATCTATTTATTTAAACTCTTATAAAGTTTCTTAAACTCCTTAATAAGTTCTGATGTTATTTTACCAAAGCCATATCTTACTTCTATATAGATATTTCTCATCTTTTTCAAAGAATCATCATTAAAAAGACCAGAGGTCTTCTTATAAACATCATAAGTAGTATCAGAATATCTTATATCAACTCCCATATCTCTACTATCTAAAAGGTATTTTCTATAGTAATCTCTAATAGGATTAAGGTTACTTCTACCAAAAAGATTTTGAATTACCTTTATTGGATTTAGAGAGGGAAATATAAATTCTTTTTCTTCTATATAGTTTTCTTCTTTTTTATAAGTTCTATAAAACCTCTTCATTACCCAATATATAATCAAAATTACTGTTACTGTAACCAAAATATAAAACGATACAATTATAATCTTATCTAATAAATCGGAAGTTATATGTCTCCTCTCCCAAAGGAATTTAAGGAATTTATTTAACTCAGGATTTATATTCATAATTTCTTTTGAGGATCTTCCAATTAATCCTCTGTTAGCCATAAGGGTTATGATAAAGTAAATTATTTTTCCTATCACATATCCGATAATAATAAAGATTACCGAAATTATAGTTATAAATATAAAGTAAATAAAAGAAAAAATATAACTTACTCCCCAAAATAATCTTTCTCTTACAAAAGGTATACTCAGAAACATAGAGAAAATAAGAACAGCCAAAGCATATCTAATATTTAAAGACATAAGATTTCTATCTTCCGGTTTATGCTCTAAATATCTTAAAGTTCTCAGAAGAATTATGCTTGATACAAAATACATCAATAACGATGATGATACAACACTTTCTAAAACAATAAACTTACTTGTACTTATATATCTCATAATAAAAGTAACAAGAAATAATAATAAAGCTATGGGATAGGTTTTATTAAAATGCTCTAAAACTAAACCATAAGTCACATCCCTTTGGGTATAAAGAAGGAATAAGGTCAAACCACCTAAAATTAATAAAAATAGTTTTTCATAGATGGAAACTGGAATAAACAAAAGTAGGAGAAAAGGAACAAAGACAAAATTTTTATATCTCCTCTTAATAAGTACCCCCATAAATAAAACAAAGACTAAAGAAAGATAAGAAATATAATATATCTTAAGGTTGTAAAGCAGAATAACAGCAGTACCTATCAAAGAAAAAAGAAAAGAAACTCTTGCTAATAAATCAAGAAATATAAGCCACATTTTTATCCTTTTTTACCTCATATTTTAATATTCTTTTTGAAAGATAAGGAAAATTATCACTATTTATAGATATAACAATTACTTTTGTGAATTCTGTATCTAAGGAGTTTATAATAGGAATATACTCCTTCAATACATAAGGAGTAATTATAACAAACGTAGAAATAAGTAAATTCCCTGTTCTAAAGAATCTCTTTATGGTCTCTTCAAAGGGTAAATTAACATTATAGGAAACCCTTCCTAAATATTCTAACAACAAATATAGATGAGCATCACCTATTCCAGGATATATAGTGTTTTCATCTCTTGAAAGTCCATAAATCAAGGAATTAGTAGAAAAACCAAAAGGAATCCTCTTCTCGTTAAAAGCTTCAGCTACTCCTCTTGTTACAGATATACATTTCTCAATACTTTCTTCATCCATATTAAACCAGTATGGTTTTGAACATTCTACATTAAGAAGAATCATAACATTGTTCTCAAAGGTAAAATCAAAGTTCTTAACTAATAATTCTCCATGTTTTAAAGATAAAGGCCAATGAATTGTTTTAGCAGGTTCTCTGCCAGTATATTCCTTTACTCCTATTATCATAGTAGGATCTTCGATAATCCATCTCTTAACTGATATATCTCCATTATAGTCTCCATAAGATATTAAACCCTCTTCTATATCCATCTTCTTAGGTAACACAACAATATCTTGCATATAATTTAAAGATTTAGTCTTAACCTTTAGTCCAAAAAAATCTCCTCCTAAAAGTTCCACATTTCCAAAAATATATCTTCCTCTTTTATAACATGTAGCTAAATATTTTCTTCTTATCCTTTGAAAAGGTAGTATGAAAAAAGTCATAGTATGATATAGAAAATTCTTAGTTCTTACCTTATCAACTTTAAATTTATAATCCAGTGCTCCCGGAAGTTCTTCCACTACTTGTAAAAAAGTAACAGGTATAATTTTTTTATTTTCTATCACAATTTCAATGAAAAACTCTTCTCCTGGTTCTATTAATTTTTTTGAAAAATATCTATGAAAGCTGAGACCTTCTAAAACATAATATTTAGAGAGCTCGTTTATTATTAATCCTATAAGGATGACAAAAAATAATATATAAATCAAACTTAAATCTCCTCCACAGGTACCTTTATATTTTCTAATAAGTTATTTATTACTTCATATATGTCTTTACTCTTAGAGGCCCCAATAGTAATTATACGATGATTGAGAATGAAAGGAGCCAAATATTTTATATCCTCAGGAATAATATAATCCCTTCCATTAAATAATGCATAAACCTGACTCGCTTTAAACAAAGCCACACTTCCTCTTGGACTTACTCCAAGAAGTATAGATTCTGATTTCCTTGTTGCATCTACAATATCTAAAAGATAATCCATAACTTCCTTTGAAGCCCTAACATTAATAAAATTCTCTTTTAAATAATTCACTTCATCAGTATTAACTATAGCATCTATATCCTCAAGCATATCCTTCTTCTTATTTCTATTTATTATCTCTATCTCTTCTTCTCTACTGGGATATCCTATCTTAATTCTCATAAAAAATCTATCTAATTCAGCCTCTGGAAGAGGAAAAGTACCATAAGTTTCAACTGGGTTTTGAGTTGCAAGTACCATAAAAGGATCGGGAAGTTTTCTTGTAACACCATCAACCGTTACTTGTTTTTCTTCCATAGCTTCCAATAAGCTTGATTGAGTCCTTGGAGTTGCCCTATTAATCTCATCAGCTAAGATTATATTAGCAAATAATGGACCCGGTCTAAATTCAAATTCTCCCTTTTTTTGATTATAAAAGTTTATGCCTGTAAGATCCGATGGTAAAAGATCAGGAGTGAATTGAATCCTCTTAAAGCTTCCTCCTATTGTCTTAGCAAAAGCTTTAACCATTAGAGTTTTACCAAGTCCCGGAACATCTTCTATCAACACATGTCCACCACAAATAAATGAAACTGCTATTAGCTCTATTATTTTCTCTTTGCCAACAATAACCTTCGAAACGTTTTTCACCACTTTTTCTTTAAAATCTATGTATTTTTCTATATCCATTGAAATTATCCTCCTATTATTTAGGTTCTTTTACTTTTTATTTTATCACTCTTTTAATATTAGGAGAATAAGATATGTTTTGAAGAACTAATCTTTCTCTAATAACACAACGTTTTCTACATGAAATGTATGGGGGAACATATCTATAGGTTGAACCTCTTTAATCTTATATCCAGAATTTACAAGAATATTAATATCACGGGCTAAAGTGGAGGGATAACAGGATATGTAAATGATCTGCTTAACATTACTATTTATAATTGCATCCAAAAGAACTTTATCACATCCTTTTCTTGGTGGATCTAAAACCACTGCATCAGGAATTTTACCCTCAGAAATTAACCTGGGAATAACCTCCTCTGATCTACCCCAAATAAATTCCACATTCTTAACCTTGTTTATTCTGGTATTTTTCCATGCATCTTCTATGGCTGATCTTTCAATTTCAATTCCATATACTTTTTTTGCCTTTTTAGATAAAAATAAAGATATAGTTCCAATTCCACAATAAGCATCAAAAACTAAATTAGTATCTTCTGATAAATATTCTACAGCTTTATTATAAAGTTTTTCTGTTTGTATTGAATTTACCTGAAAGAAAGAAACTGGGGAAATTTCAAAAACAAAATCACCTATTTTGTCCTTTATGACCTCTTCTCCCCATATGAGTCTTGTTTCCTCTCCAAATATCTCATTAGTACGCTTTGGATTAATATTAATATAAAAAGATTTTAAATTTGGATGTTTATATTTAAAATATCTTGCAATCTTCTTAGCATTATCAAGCATATTCTTTGATACTAAAATGACCATTAATTCGTCAAAAGCAAAGGATCTGCGAGCTACCATAAATCTAATTTCTCCTTTGTGTTCTAATTCATTGTATACTTCTATCCTAAATTTCTTTATTGCCTCTTTAACTGTTTCAATGAGCCCATCAGTATCCTCATGTTGAACTATGCACTTTTTAACATTCACAATATGATGAGTATTAGGTTTATAGAAACCAACTACTATTTTCCCATTTCTTACACCAATAGGAATTTTTGCCTTATTTCTATATCTATAAGGATACTCCATACCAATAACAGGTTTAATATATACATCAACCTTACCAATTCTCTTAAATGCATCCTCAATTATCATTCTTTTTAATTCCAATTGATATTCATAACTAACATGCATTAGATGACAACCACCACATCTAAAAAAAACATCACATGGAGGATCAGCCCTATGGGTATCTTTTTCAACAAAATCTATAATTTTACCTACCGCATAATCTTTTTTTGCTGTATGAATTCTAATCTTTACTATTTCACCAGGAAGACCATAATCAACAAATACTACAAATCCCTCAATATGGGCTATCCCTTGTCCTTGAGAATTAATCCCATCAACTTTTACCACATACTCTTCCCCTACTTTTACCACCTTACTTACTCTCCAACTCCTCCTTTATTTTTCTATAAGCTAATTTGGCAAGTCCTCCAGCTACATGAGTCTTAAGCTCCTTTTTCTTAAACTCATCCTCAAGAATATCCAATACTATATCTGGATCTGCCTTTAGTATATTTCTAACAGTTTGCTTAGTCAGTCCCAAAAATTCTGCTATTTCAGTCTCTGTTTTCATATATCTATCCCTTAATACCACTGCATAACATGCCTCAATTAAACTTGGAACCCAAGTAAGATTTCTATAAAGAATCAGTTTCCTTGGTCCTCCCAAAATCTCCAATGTTTTCAGAAAAGCCTTCATAGCAATATTATCAAGCTCATCTTCTTGTATAGGAATCTCTTCACCACTAAGAATTGGCATCTAATTTCACCCCCTTAGAAAGTTCTTTTAAGGACGGCCCTATTCTTACTAAACCATTCCTATCAATTTCAAGAAGAAAAGTATCTGTACTATGTCCACACATTCTACAACCATCTATCCTAAAAAGTCTAACCAGTTCTCCTAAAGGACGTTTATATATTCTTTCCATATATTGGCTACTTATAAGCACCTTTGAAAGTACCATTGTACCATCTACTATATGGGAAATGGCAAAACCTCCAGCTGCTTCAGCTGAGAACTCCTCTTGACTTGATCTCTTTTGAGATATAAATATGGCTGTTTGGTACCACTTTTTCATAAAATTAAAAAGCTGTCTCACTATTACTCTTGCCATCATCTCTTTTGCTTCATATAAACCAGTTATTGAATCAATAACAGTAAATTTTATTTTATATTTTTTAATAGCATGTGCAAGAGTTGCAAGAAGTGTAGGAACATCCTCTCTTAATTTAGAATAGGAAGCTGCATCAATAAAAACAATATTATCATCTATAACATTTTCCTCTATTCCCATAGCTACAGCTCTTGATTTCATAGATGTAGCCACAAAGTGTGCTGGAGACTCTACCGTAATAAAAGCAACCGAATAACCAAGAGAAGCCTGCTTTATTGCAAATTGTTCTCCCATTAAACTCTTTCCAGTATCCGATATACCAGTCAAATTAAAAACACTAAACTGAGGAATACCTCCTAATGGCACCACTTTTGTTTTTCCTTTTTCTATCTTTGTAGTAAAAAATAAATTATCTAGTCCCTCAATTCCTGTAGGTACTCCTCTTATCTCTACTGCCCTGTCACCTATATCCCTTAGAGATAATATTGCATCTTCTACAACTTCATATTGAGACTGATATGCTTTCTCTTCTTTCTCCGTAATAATCCCCCCTTAAAAAAATTATTTTAAATACAAGTTTTAAAAATAGTATATCATACATTAATCCCCTGGGAGGGGAGGCCCAGGGGATAGGGTGTTAAAAGAGGTTAAGAGGGTTAAAAGTTGATTTAATAGATCAACTTAAAACTGGCTCTTTATTAAAATCTAAGGAATCTATCATTTGTTTAATTATTTTTGCAGAATTTAATAATTCCCTCTCTTCCTTTTCAGAGAGTCTTATATTCAATACCTTTTCAACCCCATTTCTATTTACTATAGTAGGTAAGCTTAAAGGTACATCTTTTATACCTAATATATCTTCATGTACTGAAGATATTGGTAAAATTCTATTTTCATCCCTCAAAATAGCCTCAACAATATTCACTAAAGCTAAACCTATAGCATAATACGTTGCTCCTTTAAGTTCAATCACTTTATAAGCTGATTCTCTTACTTCTTTCAAAATATTTTCCATAACTTCTTGAGTAAAGCAATTTTTACCACATACAGGACAAAAATCAGATATGTGAATTCCACCAATATGGGTTAAACTCCAAGCAGCAACAGCAGAATCGCCATGCTCACCTATTATATAGGCATTAACCGATCTTGGATCTACATTGCAATGTTGAGAAAGAAGATAAGCAAATCTTGAACTATCAAGTACAGTTCCTGAACCTATTACTCTTTGTCTTGGAAAATCAGAAAGCTTATAAGTAACATAAGTAAGCACATCTACTGGGTTTGTTACTACTAAAAAAATCCCATTAAATCCAGATTCTAATATTTTTGGAATTAAATCTTTAAATATTTGTAGATTTCTATCAATAAGTTGTAATCTCGTTTCACCAGGTCTTTGCTTTGCTCCTGCAGTAATAACTACTATATCTGAATCTTTTGTTTCTTTTAATTCTCCAGCCTTTATTGTTGTAGGTTTAGTAAAAGATATTCCATGAGAAAGATCCATGGCTTCTCCTAAAGCCCTATTCTTATCTATATCAAACAAAACAATTTCCTTAGCAATACCTCTCTGCATTAAGCTATAAGCAAAAGAAGATCCTACAAAACCTGCCCCTACTATAAATACCTTGTTTCTCATATAATCACCTACCTTTTTAGTCTAAATTCCATATAAGGATAACTTAAAAATAATGCAAAGTCAACAATTTTTGTGTTAAAATTATCTAAAAAAATATGAGAAAGGATGGGAAAACAAAATGGACTTATTTGATAAATTTAGAAAGATAGGACCTGATCATTTCTTAAATGAAGCAAGAGTAGCTATAGATCAAGGTATTTATCCATTCTTTCTCCCATTAGAAGAGACCGAAGGTACAGAAGTAGTTATTAATGGTAGAAGATTAATAATGCTTGGTTCTAACAACTATCTTGGTCTCACTACTCATCCAAAAGTAAAAGAAGCAGCTATCAAAGCTATTAAAGAATATGGCACCAGTTGTACAGGATCACGCTTTATGAATGGAACCTTAAAACTTCATAAAGAATTAGAGGAAAAACTTGCAGAATTTCTTCATAAAGAGGCAGCCTTAGTATTTTCTACAGGTTATCAAACCAATTTAGGGACTATATCTGCTTTAATAGGTAAAGGAGATATTGCAATAACAGATAAGGAAGATCATGCTTCTATTATTGATGGATGTAGACTATCTCAGGGAGAAATGAAAAGATTTAAACATAATGATATGGAAGATTTAGAAAAAGTACTTGCTTCTTGTCCTGATAATGCGGGAAAATTGATAATAGTAGATGGGGTATTTTCAATGGCAGGTGATATTGCACCACTCCCCGAAATTATCAAACTCTGTGAAAAATATAATGCCAGATTAATGGTAGATGATGCCCATTCTATAGGAGTACTGGGTGATCATGGTAGGGGTACTGCCAATTATTTTGGGGTAGAAGATAAAGTAGACATTATAATGGGGACTTTTAGCAAATCTTTTGCAAGCCTCGGTGGCTTTATAGCAGGAGATGAAGACACTATTTTTTATGTGCAACATACAGCAAGATCTTTCATATTCTCTGCCAGTATGTCTCCTGCAAATACTGCAGCTGCTTTAGCAGCATTAGAAGTCATGCAAGAAGAGCCTGAAAGAATAGATCATCTATGGAAAATTAGCAATAGAATGAGAGAGGGATTAAAATCTTTAGGTTTTGATATTGGAAACAGTTGTACTCCTATTATACCCATATATATAAGAGATCGCTGGAAGACCATATATATGTGGAAAGAGCTTTTTGATTTAGGAGTTTATTGTAACCCTGTACTTCCTCCCGGAGTTCCTCCCAATCAATCTCTTTTAAGAACAAGTTATATGGCAACCCATACTGAAGAACAAATTGACAGAGCCTTAGAAATTTTTGAAAAGGCAGGGAAAAAACTTGGGATCATCTAAAAATATAAAATTTATAAATTATGCAATAAAAGAATTTATAGAACTACTTGCCTCAAAGGAACCTGCACCTGGAGGAGGATCTGCAGCAGCCTTAGTTGGAAGTATTGGAGTTGCATTATCATCCATGGTTGCAAATCTAACCATAGGAAAAGAAAAATTTAAAGACAAAGAGGAATTGATGAAAGAAATTGTACAAAAAAATGAAAAACTACAAAAGGAATTATTAGAGCTTATAGAAAAAGATGCAGAAGCCTTTAATAAAGTAGCAGATGCATTAAAACTTCCCAAAAATAATCCTGAAGAAAAGGAAAAAAGGAAAGAAATATTAGAAAATGCGTTAAAAGAAGCATCATTAGTGCCCCTTGAAGTTATGAAAAAGAGTTTAGAGGCTCTAAAAATTCTTGAAAATACCTTGGGAAACTCAACCCCTAATGCGGTAAGTGATATTGGTGTAAGCGCCCTTTGTCTTAAATCTGCTATTCAGTCCGCTTGGCTTAATGTCAAGATAAATCTCGTTAGTATCAGAGATAAAGATTTTGTTTATGAAATTCAAAGGCAAGCTGAATCTTTATTAGAAGATGGGATTCAGCTTGCCAATAGAATATATGAAGAGGTAGAAAGTGTTCTCCAAATATCTTAAAACACGAAAGCAGACTTTACTAAACCATACTTTCCCCTAAAGAAGTTCATTTGTATTGCTTTTTTATATTCTTCTAACTTGAAGGTATGTGTAAGAAGAGGTGAAAGATCTAAACCTTCCTCCATTAAAGTAAGAGCTATCTCATAACCTCTTTTTCTCTCTCCTCTAAATATCTCACCACTACTACTATTTGTTCCAGCAACTTTTAATTCTTTAAACCATACAAAGGTCCAATCCACTTTTTTTGTGGTTCCCACCAAACCTACAAGTACTGTTTTTCCTCCCTGTTTCGTAAGTCTCAATGCATCATCAATAGAATCATCACTTCCCACACATTCAAATACTACATCTGCACCTCCAACTACAACAGGCTTTCCTAAAACAGGTTTTAATACTTCCCCTCCAGTCATCTCTACAATCTTTTTATATAATTTAGACTTATCTAATCCTTTGGTATATATAACTTCATCTGCCCCATAATGCTTTGCAAAATCCCCCTGAAATTTATATCTTGCAAGAACTATGATCCTTGCCTTACTTCCTAAAGCTCTCAATGAACTTACAACATTTATTCCTATACTTCCTGCCCCGATTACTAAAACTGTATCTGTATCCTTGGGAAAATTTCTCATAACAGGATGTAATGCAGAACAAAAAGCATCTACTAAAATAGCGTTCTCATTTGTGATTTTGTCTGGCACTTTAAATAATTGAAATTCATGGGCCACATAATATTCTCCCCAACTTCCTCCTGTATCCCTACATGCTCCAATCATAAGTGCAGGTGACACACTTCCCTTATTAAAATTAAAACATTGAGAAAACTCCCAATTTTGACACTTTTCACAAGGCGGATCTATATCCCTTGCCCTACAGGAGAGGGTCGGATCAGCGATTACCCTGTCTCCTACTTCAAAACCCTCCACTTCTTCGCCTTTCTCTTCAATTATTCCTAAATTTTCATGCCCTATAACAAAGGGAAAGGATGCAAAGGAAGAAGTTGCAGGACTGTCATGAAGTTTTATAAGGCCAATATCACTTCCACAAATTCCTCCCATAAGAGTTTTTATCTTTACCCATTTAGGTCCTGGAAGTTTTGGCTCGGGAAAATCTCCATACCTTATACATGAAAATACATTATAATAAAAAGAATGGTGAATATTTCCCAAAGCTTTACTTAGCAAATATCGAGGGATACTCTCTTCAAACCATATTGCTTTCATAAAATATTCCCTCCTATGCACTTTTTTAATGCCTATTATACTACTTATAATGTTGCCTCATATAATTCATCAAAATAAATTTGAAGATCTTGTCCCTCTAATAACTTCCTCCCAAAAGCACTTCCCACTATTACACCATCTACCATACCATATAAATTTTCAATCTGACTTTTATTTCTTATACCAAATCCCCAAATCAAAGGTTTATCTGTTTCCATTCTTACCTCTCTTGCAAAATTTATTCCTTCTTGAGGGAGTTCGTCTCGTTCACCTGTAACTCCCTTAACCGATACAAAATATAGAAAACTTCCCGCTATTTTTATAATCTTTTCTCTTCTCTCTTTCCTTGTAGTAGGCGAAATAAAAAGTACTAAATCTAAACCATATTTATCGAAAATGGGTAAAAGTGCCTCACTCTCCTCCAAAGGAAGATCTGGTATAACAAGACCTTTTACTCCAATATCCTTAATTTTTTGAAGTTTTTCTTCTAATCTATCATAAAGAAGATTAAAGTATAAAAGAAAAACTATATCTACTACTTTAGGAATTTCAGTATCTTTTAGCCAATTCAATGTATTTTCCAAACTCACTCCATTTAAAATAGCCCTATAGTTAATTTCTTGAAGTACAGGACCATCTGCTACAGGATCGGAAAAAGGAATACCAAGTTCCAATATATCAATCTTATCTTTATTTTTAATAATAAAATTCTCTAAAAACTTAAAATCAGGAAAGCCAGCTACAAAAAAAGGGACAAAAACTAATTTCTTTTTTCTGTTTATTATCTTATATTGAAGGTTACTCATTTTTCCCCTCCCATAGAGCATAAATTATTCCAAGATCCTTATCTCCTCTCCCTGATAAATTAGCAATTATAAGAGGTTCCTTTTCAGGGAAATCATCTCTATGCTCTATCAGATACCCTATAGCATGGGCACTCTCTAAAGCTGGAATTATACCTTCCAACTCTGAAAGAGCATAAAATCCTTTTATTGCTATATCATCGGTAGCAATGTCATATTTCACCCTTCCTATCTTAGCCAAATAACTATGCTCGGGACCAACCCCTGGATAATCAAGACCAGCAGAAACAGAGTGGGTAGGTGAAACATTGCCATTTTCATCCTGGATAAGATACATTTTAGCACCATGAAGTATTCCAACTTTACCAAAGTTTATACTTGCTGAATGTAGACCCGTTTCTATACCTTTTCCTCCTCCCTCTACTCCTATAATCTTCACATTATCCTCTAAAAAGGGATAAAAAAGCCCTATAGAGTTACTACCCCCACCTACTGATGCAATAAGATAATCAGGTAATCTTCCTTCAATCTCTAAAATCTGTTTTCTTGCTTCATCTCCTATTACTCTTTGGAAATCTCTCACAATCATAGGATAAGGATGAGGACCAACCACAGATCCTAAAAGATAATAACTATCTTCCGGATGGGATACCCAATCTCTTAAAGCCTCATTTATTGCTTCTTTTAAGGTTCTTGATCCAACCTTTACAGGAACAACTTCAGCTCCCAATAGCTTCATTCTCAACACATTCATTTCCTGTCTCTTACAATCTTCTTCTCCCATATATACAGTACATCTAAAGTCAAATAGTGCAGCTACAGTAGCAGTAGCAACACCATGCTGACCAGCACCTGTTTCTGCTATTAATCTTTTTTTATTCATATATTTAGCAAGTAAAGCTTGTCCTACTGCATTATTTATCTTATGAGCTCCCGTATGGCAAAGATCTTCTCTTTTTAAATATATCCTTGCCTTTAACTTCTTAGAAAGTTTTGAAGCATAATATAGAGGAGTAGGTCTACCCACAAAATTCCTTAAATAATATTCATATTCCTTTTTAAAATTCTCATCTTGTTTTATTTTATAGTACGCTGATTCCAGTTGTAATAAGGGCTCCATCAAAGTTTCAGGAACAAATCTTCCCCCAAACTCACCAAAATAACCCCTTTCATCAGGAAGTTTTTCTGTCCTCATAATTGTAATCCCTCACCTTTCTCATAAATTTTGATATTTTTAAAAGGTCCTTCTTACCTACTTCATACTCCACACCACTTGAAAGATCTATACCAAATGGTCTTAACTTAAGAACATCATAAACATTTTCTTCTCTAATCCCACCTGCTATAATCGTTTTTGAGTTTATAACCCTTTTAGCCCTACTTAGAAACTCCTCAAAAGATAAAGTAGAATTTTTACTCCTATCCAAAAGAACATAGGAAAACTGAGAAAAATAATTAACTTTTTCATCCCAGTCTTCATATAAATCTATGTTTATTGCCTTTATAAGAAAATAATCCTTAAACTTTTTCATAAACTCCAAACTCTCATCTCCATGAAACTGGATACCATCTAAGGAAATAATATCAAGAATTTTTTTGATTTCTTCTTCTTTCTGATTCATAAAAACCCCAATTTTCATAATTTTTAATCTATTAAGATGAGGAGAGAACTTCTTAAGCTTTTCAAAAGATATAAATCTTGGTGACCATGGAACAAAAACCAAACCAATAGCTGAAACCCCTTCTATTTCACAATGTAATGCAGTAATAATATCAGTTATTCCACAGATTTTAATCCACATCCCTCAAATAGCTCCTTTATTTTTTCCTTAGGATTTTCCGATTTTACAATACTTTCTCCTACAAGCACAGCTCTAACTCCATGCTCGTACAAAATTTTAATATCCTCTTTATCTTTGATGCCACTTGCACTAATAACTAAAATATCCTTAGGAATGTATGACAAAAGTCTTATGGTATTTTTAATGTCAACCTTAAAACTGCTAAGATCCCTATTATTTATCATCACTATTCGAGGGTTTAACTTTAAAACCTTTTCTAAATCTCTTTCATCATAGATTTCTATAATAGGTTCCATATCAAGCTTTATAATAAGCCTATATAAAGATTCCAGTTCTTCTTCCTTTAATATTCTTGCAATAAGTAAGATAGCATCAGCTCCTAATAACCTACCTTCATATATCTGCTCTGGAATAAGAATAAAATCTTTTTGAAGTAGAGGTTTTTTAGTAATATTTCTTGCCAGTTGAAGATTAACAAGGGAAGCAGAGAAACTTTCTGCAGTAAGAATAGATATTGCTGAAATTTCCTCTGACATATCATAAATTTTTAAGATTTCAGAAATACTTAGCGACAAAAGTGTACCCTTTACAGGAGAAGATGGTTTTACTTCCGCTATTATATTAAATCTATTTTTCGCAAGAGTATTAAAAAAATAATCCTTTTCTTTATATGGAAAAGAGGTTGGTATTTTATAGATCCTGTTATATATTATCTTTCTTTTGTCCTCAACCAGCTTATCTAATATATTCATTCATTACCCCTCCTTAGCCTCTCTAAATAATCATAAGTTTTACCAGAAAGAATATGGTTCTTTACTTTATCAAACCCTTCTTTAACACTATCAACCTTTCCTAAAACCCAAAGAGCAAAGGCAGAATTTAAGGCAACAATATCAGTTTGAGCTTCCGTTCCTTTCCCCTTAAAAATATTTTCCAAAATCTTAGCATTTTCTTCCGCAGTACCACCTAAGAAATCTTCAAATTTATACCTTTTTAAACCGATATCCTCAGGAGTAAAGTCAAAATAATCTATTTTATTACCTTTTACATAAGCCATAACTGTAGTTCCACAAAGAGAAATTTCATCTATTCCATCATCTTTCCCATGATAGAATAAAACATTCTCCCTTCCTAAAATAGATGCCGCCTCTGCCATTTTTTTCATTAAATTCTCAGAATATACTCCTATTATCTGACCTTGTAATTTTGCTGGATTAAGCATAGGGCCTGCCATATTAAAAATTGTTCCAACCCCCAACTCTCTTCTTACTTTTACTGCCTTTCCTACAACAGGATGGAAATAAGGGGCAAAAATTATACCAAGATTGTTAGTCTCAATACTTTTAGCAATCTCCTCAGGATTGTCACTACACTTAAAACCTAAAACTTCAATAACATCAATACTTCCTGACTTACTGGACATGGCCCTATTACCATGCTTTGCTACTTTTATTCCCATACTTGCTAAAACAAATGCTACCGCAGTAGAGATATTAAAAGTATTAGACTTATCCCCTCCTGTACCACACACATCAATTGCAGGAGAAACATTTGGTATTTTTTTTGCTTTCTCAAACAGTCCATAAACAAAACCTGCAAGCTCTTCTGGATCTTCTCCTTTAACCCTTAATCCCAATAAGAATGCACCCAGTTGTGCTTCTGTAATTTCTCCCATATCCAAAATCTCAACCACATTTTTTGCTTCCTCAAACTTCAAATTTTTGCCCTCAGATATCTTTTTAATATATTCTTTCATAATCATTACAAAACACCCCCTATTTTAAGAAAATTTCTAATTATATCCTTTCCAGATGGAGTAAATATGGACTCTGGATGAAATTGAAGACCATAAACTGGATTATCTTTATACTGAATTCCCATAATTAATTTATCCAAAGTCCATGAAATTACTTTTAAATCATAATGTAAGGTGTCTATATCCACTACTAAAGAGTGATATCTGGTAGCTTGGAATGGATTCTCTATGCCATCAAAGATGGGATTTCTATCATGATAAATAAGAGAAACTTTTCCATGCATAGGAATAGGCGCTCTTATAACTTTTGTGCCAAAAGCTGATGCTATAGCCTGATGACCTAAACATATACCAAGAATGGGTAATTTATCTTTAAATTCTTTAACCACAGAAATACTTATACCTGCATTTTCAGGCACAGATGGACCTGGTGATATAACTATTGCTTTAGGTTTTAAGCCATATATATCATCTAAAGATATATGATCATTCCTATAAACTAAAACATTAGTATACTCTGCTAAATATTGATAAAGATTATAAGTAAAGGAATCATAATTATCTATTAACAAAATCATAACCCAACTCCCCCGCCATCTTTATGGCTTCGAATAATGCTTTTGCCTTATTTATACATTCCTCATATTCTCGTTTCTTTATAGAGTCATAAACAATACCAGCACCAGTTTGTAAATAAAGGTTTTTCCCGTCCAAAAAGAAGGTTCTTATAGTAATACATGTATCTAAATTTCCATTCAACGATAAGTAACCAACACCTCCTGCATAGGGTCCTCTTCTATATTTTTCAAGTTCTTCTATAATCTCCATTGCTCTAACCTTAGGGGCTCCAGATACTGTCCCTGCAGGAAAGGAAGCTCTTAATACTTCAAGAGGATGGATTCCTTCTTTTACTTTACATGATACAGTACTAACAAGATGCATTACATGAGAGTATTTCTCTATTTTCATCACATTTTCTGCCCTCACTGTTCCTATTTCAGCCACTCTTCCAAGATCATTTCTTGCTAAATCAAGAAGCATAGTATGTTCTGCCCTTTCTTTTTCATCATTCAATAGCTCTTCTTCCAACTTTATATCTTCTTCTTCTGTTTCTCCCCTTCTACGGGTTCCAGCAATAGGTCTTATCTCAGCCCTGTCTCCCTCTACCTTCACCAAAGCCTCTGGAGAAGAGCCAATAAGATACCTATCTTTAAATTTCAAATAAAACATATAAGGAGAAGGATTTATCAACCTTAAAGCTCTATATAAAAGATAGGGATCTCCTTCATACTCGGTATAGAATCTCTGAGAATAAACAACTTGAAAGATTTCACCGGCCTTAATATATTCAATTGCCTTCTCTACGTTGCTTTCATATTCTTCTTGAGAAGTTAAAGCTTCAATAGAAAACTCCTTTTTATAAGCTGATACTCTTTGAGGTTCTTTTTTAAATAGTTCCTTTATTTGAGCTAATCTTTCATTAATTCTCTCTTTTAAGATAGGGGTTTCAATTTCTTCTTCTGGAACAACAAAAATTACACTGATTTTCCTTTTCAAATGATCAAAAACAACAAGAAAATCTACCACTTGAAACTCAGCAATAGGAAAGTTTAAATTATCCAAAGTTAATTCAGGAATTTTTTCCCATTGTCTTACAATATCGTAACTAAAATAGCCTACAATACCTCCAATAAATCTTGGAAGTTCCTTTTTATTTCTTACATTTAAAACAGGAAACTTTTGGGCAAGATAATTAATAATGTCATAATTTACATTCTTATCAAAACTCAAAATCTCCTTAGGTTCCCAGCTCATAAAAGAATATCTACCAATTCTTTCTCCTCCTTCTGCACTCTCAAGAAGAAAAAGATATTCTTCTCCTCTTATCTTAGAGAGAAGACTGGAAGGAGTCTCATAATCTCCAGGAAAATCAAAAACCAAAGGAACATAGGTCTCTGTCATAATTTTCTCCATATCCCTTCACCTCCTTTTTACAAAACTCAAAAGCATATAAATAAAAAACCCTCTCGCCCTTAAAGGGCGAGAGGGTTTGCTCTCGCGGTGCCACCTTTCTTGAACATCATTGTTCATCTCTTTTTCGGGTACAGGAGCACACCATTGACTCCGATACCCTTTGCCTTGATAACGGTGGCAGTTCCGGCATAGCTTACTCGGGAAGATCTAATCTCTTCCCTTTCAGTATGCAGCTCCCAGGCCCATTCACTCCCTGCGCTGATAGCCGGCTTCCACCTTACCCGGCCTCTCTGAATCCCGCTTGGGAGTTACTCCTCCTGTTCACAGCCTTTATAGAACAACTTTATTTAATTTTGGATGAAATTATACAACAAAAACAAAAATTTTTCAAATTAACCGTAAGGTTTAAATTTTCCTAATATTTTTTTCTCTCTATTACTCCTCCACATAATACAAAATCATCTTTATAACAAACCAATATCTGTCCAGGAGTAATAGCCCATTGGGGTTCATCAAAAACCACAAAAACTTCCTTTTCTGAGATAATATGAAGAGTAGCTGGCGATGGTTTCATATTATATCTTATCATAGCATCTACTCTAATCTCTTTCTCTTCAGGAATAAATGATGGATAATTTACATTTATAGCATAAACTTCTCTTCTATAAATTTTCTCTTTTTCTGCCACAAACACATCCCCACTCTCTGTATTTATATCTTTTACATATACAGGCTTACCTAATGCTACCTTTAAACCTCTTCTTTGACCTATAGTAAAGGAAAAAATACCATCATGATATCCCACTATTTTTCCATCTTCTGTAACAATTTTCCCTGATTTCTCCTTTACATACTGCTTTAAAAATTTTCTATAATCTTTATCAGGTAGAAAACAAATCTCTTGACTTTCTCCCTTTTCTGCTACTATTAACCCATTCTCACGAGCAATTCTACGTACATCCTCTTTTGTTAAATCACCCAAAGGAAAAAGAGCTTTTGATATCTGCTCTTGGGTTAAAAAACTTAAAAAATAAGATTGATCCTTTTTCATATCTTTTGCCCTTTTTAATAAAAAAACATTTCTTAATGGATCCCATACTTTCCTTATATAATGACCTGTCGCTAAATACTCAGCACCTAACTCTTGAGCCTTTTTTAGTAAAAGATCGAACTTTATTAATCTATTACAAAATACACATGGATTTGGAGTGTATCCATTTATATAAGAATCAATAAAATATTTAATTATCCTTTCTTCAAACTCTTTTTTAAGATTTATTACAAAATGAGGTATACCAAGACTATGTGCAACCCTCATAGCATCATTAATAGAACTCCACGAACAGCAAGCCTCATATCTTTCATGAGGTGTCAAGGCTATATTCATAGTTAAGCCAATAACCTCATAACCCTCTTTTTTTAGCAAGAGAGCTGTAACAGAGCTATCAACTCCTCCGCTCATACCTACTGCAACTCTGATTTTTTCACTCATAAACAACCCTTAACAAATAAATATTAAATACTATCTCCATTTTTTAAAAATATTTATTTTTTTCTTGACAAATTTTTTAATCCATTATATTTTATAAAAAACTTATAAATTTTGAAGAGATAAAATAAAAAGATGAAAATCGGAAGACCACAATTAATAGACGAGGTTAATAAAGGACAAATTCTAAAACTCTTAAGAGAAGAGGGACCTATTTCTCGCGCAGAAATAGCTCGTAGGCTTGGTCTCAGTCGTCCTACTGTTTCTACTCACATAAGAGAGCTTATTAAAGAAGGATTAGTATATGAAATAGGTAAAGGAAAAAGTAATAAGGGTAGAAAAGGTATTTTATTAAAGTATAATGCTAAATACGGATATTTTTTAGCAGGAGACATTGAAGGATCTATAATGAGATTTGCAATATCAGATCTTTGTGGAGAAATCCTTCATGAAAAAGTATTATCCTTAAATGAACTTAGAGAAAAGAATATGATGCAACCCGAAAAGCTTGTAGAAATAATGAGAACCTTTGTTAATGAAAATAAAATAAACCCTGAGAATATTAAAGTTATTTCTATAGGAATAGCAGGTATAATTGAGGAAGGAAAACTGATTTTTGCTCCAAATCTTCCAGAATGGAGCCATGCCCCTATAAAATCTCTTATAGAAACAGGATTTCCTGGGGCTTCTATAATAATGGAAAATGATGTAAACATGGCTGTTATGGGAGAATTTTGGAAAGGAGCAGGAAAAGGCCATAAAAATATTGTATATATGAATTTAAGTACAGGAATTGGCGCAGGCATCATAATAGATGAAAAATTATATGAAGGAGCAAATAAATTTGCAGGAGAAATTGCATATATGGTTTTAGATAATCATCATGATAAATATCCAGGAGTAGAATATACACCATTAGGAGCCTTAGAATGGGTGGTTTCAGGGATAAAAATAATAGAAAAAGCAAAATCTATAAACCCTAAATATAATCTTATAGAAAAAATCTTTGAGGATTATAATAAGGTATATGAAATTACCGAGCTAATTAACAAAGTAAGCGAATACTTAGCAAAAGCAGTAGTCAATATTGTAAGTGTATTAGACCCAGAAGTTATAATTGTAGGGGGGATTGTAGGAAAATTTTTAAACATACTAATGTCAAAAATGCAACCTGTTATTGAATATTACTTACCAATTCCAGTGAAAATTATACCTTCCGCTTTGTACCCAAAAACCGTAATCTATGGAGCTATATATAAAGCCATAAATCACTATCATACAAAACCTGTTATTGTATAGTTAAATCTCGATTAACTTTTTAGCTTTATTAAGTTGATATTTTAAATCTCTTAAAGAGTCTAAATATCCAAAAGTTGGTTTTTCAATCTTAATATTATATATTGTTAAAGATTGTGGATTATGTTCATGTCCACAGATTACAAAATCAGCCTTATTTTTTAAAATAACTTCTCCCAAACGTTCACTTCCCAAATAAGCAGAAAAGAAATTTTTAATCATAATTAATTCCTTAAAAGGAATCGTATGGGTTATTACTATCTTACTAAAATTTTCAACCTTATAGAAATCTTTTTCCAATTCTTCCATAAAAAGCTTACAAACCTCTATATTACTTAGATCATTCCCATTAATATCAGTAAAATTTACCAGTTTCCAAAAAGTTTCCCTCCATTTTAAACTACCAAATACACCTTTATCATAATCTTCCTTTGGATAATTGCTATTTCCAAAAGTGTAATCATACCAACCTAAGGTACCCAAAAATGCCCATTTGCCAGTAATAAAAGGATTTCTGGGAAGGAAATGAATACCAAAATCTTCACAAATATTAGGGAGTATGTAATAATATTTATCGGTACTGCTTATTTCTCCTTCTTTCCATACATCATGATTTCCAGGAACAAAAATAATATTAATGTAAGCATAAGAAAATTCCTCAAAAAATAACTTTACTTCCCATATCTTAGAAGATATATCCCCTGCAATAATCAGAATATCTGGATTATCAATTAATAGATAATCCCTGATTTTTCTTATAATTTCTCTCTCTTCCTGTAAATTTAAACCATTTCTAAGTCTAATATAATCTAAATGAAGATCTGAAATAGCAAGAATTCTCATTTAATGATCTTTAAAAATTTAAAGAAATGAAATAAATTCAAAATAAATTTAACCACAGGATCAAGAAAAGAATAAACAAGAGAATCCTTCAAAATAAGAATTTTATAATCATTAGGCAAAAAATTTATTAATAATGCATAAACAATAATTATAATTCCACCACCTAAAACAACCCTTAAAAGGAAATTAGGTAACACTAAAAGGAAATAACTAAAAACAAAGGTCAAAATGAAACTTACAATGTTAGCTGGAAGATGAATAGGGATCTTAATATATTTCATATAAAGAGGAGTAAGAAAAGAAGAAAAATAAAAAGCAATAATTAAAGAAATTAAAAGCACTATTTTATTAGAAAATATATCTTTTAAACCCTTAATAGCCAAGCCTAAAATTGTAATAGCACATATTAAATCAAAGATCATACCCCTACTCCTCAAAAGTTATCATTACTCTCAAACTTTTACCACTCAATCCTACTTCTATTGCTTTATGAATTTCAGATAGAGGAAACTTATGAGAAACTACTTTAGAAACATTTATTCTTCCATCTTCTATTAAGCGCAATGCCCTACTATTTGTGAAAGGATTAACAAAAGACCCCATGATAGTTAATTCTCGATAATAAATATCAAAAGGAGAGATATTAATCAAATCATCCTTGGGAGAAACACCAAAAATAAGTACCTTTCCTCCTCTTCTTACACTATCAATTGTCAACAATACCGTTTCCTTTTTTCCCACAGCTTCAATACCCACATCCACTCCTCTACCATTCGTTAACTCTTTAATAACAGAAGAAACTTCTTCCGAGGGACTTAAAACATAAGAAGCTCCAAATTCCTTAGCTATCTCTCTCTTTTCTTCATCTATCTCAACCACAATAACTGAACTTGCACCATAAAAATATGATAACTGAAGAAGAATCAAACCCAAAGCTCCTGCTCCCACTATAAGAACTGTATCTCCCAAATGAATACCTATTCTTTCAATCCCATGTAATGCACATGCAACTGGTTCCATCATGGCTCCTTCTATAGGAGAAATTTCTGAGAAAGGATATGCTTGTTTAAATGAAACCTTGCAATACTCAGCAAAGCCACCATCCATATCAACTCCTATAGCCCTCAAATTTTCACATAAATGTATCTCCCCTCTTCTACAAAAATAACAATGTCCACAAGTAATATTAGGGTCAACAGCCACCAAGTCTCCCTCTTTTATCCCTAATACATTCTTTCCTACTTTGACCACTCTTCCAGCAAATTCATGCCCTCTTACAATATTATCCTTTGCATATCCTCTACCAGCAAATATATGTAAATCAGTACCACATATTCCTGATGCAAGCACCTTAATCAATATCTCATCATCATTAATTAGAGGTTCTGGTTTATCTATTAACTTTATTTGCCCCTTTTCCCATACAGCAGCAAGCATATTAGAACCTCCCAAAATAAACATTTTAGTTTTTATTTTACAATATAAAATCTATGTGGTAAAATTTTTTAAAAGTAAACTAATTTTATTTTTACTGTTCCACCTAAAACTAATAATAAAAATCCATAATTAAAGGAGGATAAAAGATGAAGTACAGAAAAATGAGAAAAATTGATGTAACTGTTTCCTCATTAGGTTTCGGTGCTATGAGACTTCCCACTTTAGGTAGTGATTCTCAAATAGATGAACCAAAAGCTATAGAAATGATTAGATATGCCATAGACCATGGAGTAAATTATGTAGATACCGCATATGGTTATCATGGCGGTCAGAGTGAAATATTAGTTGGAAAAGCGTTAAAAGATGGATATAGAGATAAAACATATCTTGCTACTAAACTACCTGTTTGGTTTGTTAACAAAAAAGAAGACATGGACCGACTTTTGAACGAACAATTAAAAAAATTAGATACAGATCATATAGATTTTTATTTACTACATGCACTAAATAAAGAAAGCTGGCAAAAAGTCTACAATCTCGGTGTTCTCGAATGGGGAGAAAGAATGAAAGAAAAAGGTTTAATAAGATTTTTTGGCTTTTCTTTCCATGATGATTTAGACACTTTCAAAAAGATTATTGATGCTTATGACTGGGATTTTTGCCAAATTCAATATAACTATATGGATGTAGATTATCAGGCAGGAAGAGAAGGACTTTTATATGCCTATAATAAAGGAATAAACGTAGTAATAATGGAACCTTTAAGAGGAGGTAGATTAGCAAGACCTCCTAAGGACGTCATGGATTTGATAAATAGCTATAAAATAAAAAGAAGCCCTGTAGAATGGGCTCTACTTTGGCTATGGAATCATAAAGAAATATCTACTGTACTTTCAGGCATGAGCACCTTAGAGCAAGTTAAAGAGAATATTGAAATTGCAGATAAGGCTGAAGTTGGTATCCTATCTCAAGAAGAGTTAGAATTTGTAGAAAAACTAAGACTTGCATTTCTTGGTAGAAAAGCCATTGATTGTACTCAATGTGGTTATTGTATGCCATGTCCATATGGAGTAAATATTCCAAGAAACTTTTTCCTATATAATGAAGGTATCAGGTATGATGACTGGGGAGCTCCTCGTTGGGAATATAATTATTCCATGAAAGAAGAGGAAAGAGCAAGCAATTGTCAAGAATGCGGTATATGCGAAACAAAATGTCCTCAACAATTACCTATAAGAGAACTCCTTAAGAAAGTACATGAGGCGTTAGCCCAAAAATAAAGGGGAAAGGGTTATCCTTTCCCCTATTTTTCTTTAAAAGCTGAAGGACATATATCTTTTAAGATACATTCTTCACATTTTGGATTTTTAGCTTTACATACGTTTCTTCCATGATGTATTAAAAGATAGGAAAAATTAGCCCATTCATCTCTTGGTACAATCTTCATCAAATCCTGTTCCAATTTATCTCTATTTTTCTCTTCACTAAGATCCAATCTTTTTGAAAGTCTTGCCACATGAGTATCTATCACAATTCCCTCATTTTTACCATAACCTGCTGATAGAACCACATTAGCAGTTTTTCTCGCCACACCAGGAAGTTTTAATAATTCCTCCATAGTATCAGGAACTTTTCCACCATATTCCTCTACGATAATTTGGGCACAACTTTTTATAAATTTTGCCTTATTTCTATAATAATTTATGGATTTTATGTCTTGTTCCAAATCCTCCAAAGGGACCTTCACATAATCTTCAGGAGACTTATATTTTTTAAATAAATTTTCAGTAACCATATTAACTCTCTCATCAGTTGTTTGTGCAGAAAGAATTGTTGCAACTAAAAGTTCCCATGGGTTAGAAAATTTTAGTGCTATTTTTGGCTCATAAATTCCTCTAAGTCTATTAAGTAATTCCTTTACTCTTTCTTTCCTGTTCATAATATAAAATCACCTCCAAAAACAAATAGCTATTAAAGTTTATCACAAACTTGTATAATCAATTAATGAACTTTAAAAGTGAAAGGAGGTTTAAGAGTGGATATAAAAAATATACTCAAAAATCTATCAAATCTGGATGGTCCTTCAGGTTATGAACATAAAGTAATAGAGTATATAAAAAGTGAGGTAGAAAAAATCCCAAATACCACAAGTTACATTGATAATCAAGGAAATCTTATCGTAAAAAGAGGAGGGAAAGGCAAAAAAATAGCCCTTTTTGCTCACACTGATGAAATAGGGTTTGTAATAACTAAGAAAGAATTTAACAATTATTTCAGATTTCATACCTTTGGAGGAATAGATCCTAAGGTTGTAATTTCTCAAAGACTGAGAATACATACTAAAAATGGTATAGCTTATGGTGTGGTAGGAATGTTAGAACCTCATCTACAAACGGAAGAGATAAGACAAAGAGTTTTAACTTTTGATGATTTATTTATAGATGTAGTAGAAAATTCAGAATATGTATCTATAGGAGATTTAGCTACTTTTTCATCGGAGGCTTTTGAATTAAATGAAAAGTATATAGCAGGAAAAGCCTTAGACAATAGAGCAAGTTGTACCTCTTTAATTTATACTTTGCATCTTTTAAACCAATATGTGGTAGAAAATGAGGTATATTTTGTCTTTTCTGTAAGAGAAGAAGATGGAACTTCAGGAGCTTCTACTTCTGCATATCATATTAATCCTGATCTTGCTATAGTATTAGATGTAACTCATGGAGACATATCTAGACCAGGATATCCTAAAATTGAAACAGGTAAAGGTCCGGTATTAGATATTGGGCCTATGGTTGATTACAATTATTTTGAAAAAGTCAAAAATACCGCTGAAAAAATATCAGTGAACTACCAAATAGAACCAAATGGAGACCACAGTCATACCGATACAGACAGAATCCAAATAACAAGAGAAGGCATTCCAACTTTACTTATCTCCATACCCTTAAGATATATGCATACGCCCTATGAAGTAGTAAATATAAGAGATATAGAAGAAACAGCAAGACTTCTAAGTTATTTCATAGCTATTGGAGGTGAATAAACATGCTTTTAAAGGAACTCTCTGATCTTTGCGGTGTTTCAGGTTTTGAACAAGAGGTAAGAAATTTTATTAAGGAAAAAATAAAAGATAAAGTAGATGACATAAAAGAGGATAAATTAGGAAACTTAATCGCATTTAAAAAAGGGAAAAATAATAAAAAGCTAATGTTATCAGCCCATATGGATGAAGTAGGATTTATCGTAAGTAATATAGAAGAAGACGGAAAAATTAGTATCATTCCTCTCGGATCCATAGATCCAAGAGTTGTTCTCGGTAAAAAGGTGGTAATTGGAGAGAAAAAAGTAACTGGAATTATAGGCTCAAAACCAGTCCATCTTATGACAGGTTATGAAGGTGTTTCCTCTTTTGAAAATATAAAAGTTGACATCGGAGTTTCCAAAAAACAAGAAGCAGAAAATAAAGTAAAAATTGGCGATTTCGTTAGTTTTGCTCCTAATGCCATACTACATAAAGATTGGATATCTGGAAAGGCATTGGATGATAGAGGAGGGTGTTCCATACTTATAGATCTCATAGAAGCTAATATAGAACCCTTTTATAATACATATTTTACCTTTGTCATCCAAGAAGAGACAGGACTAAGAGGATCAGGAGTAGCTGCAAGTCAGATAGACCCAGATTATGCCATAGTTATTGAAACTACTACGTCAGGTGATAATCCAGAATTTCCTGAGGCAAGAAGATCAAGCGAACTTGGCAAAGGACCTGTGATTACACCAGCACATAAAGGATATGTAAATAATGAAAAACTTTTTAATTTTGCTATTAAAGTAGCTCAAGAAAATAATATTCCTTACCAAATAAAAAGAAGAACCGTTGGAGGTACCGACGCTGCAAGAATTGCCATAACCACTGGTACTCCCTCTTTAGTTATCTCCATTCCATCTCGTTATATTCATTCCCCAATGTGTGTGGTAAACCTTCAAGATTATCAAAATACTTTTAAACTCTTATCCAATATTATTACAAAGGAGGTAAAGTAATGAAGGAGCTAATTAAAAAACTTACCACTACCCCTTCTCCCAGTGGAAGAGAAGAAAAGATAAAACAGACCATATTAGAAGAATTACAAGGATATATTGATGGATATAAAATAGATAAATTAGGAAATCTTATTGTATGGAAAAAAGGTAAAAAAGAAGGAAAAATTCTTTTGGATGCTCATATGGATGAAATAGGAGTCTTAGCCACTTATATAGATGAAAAGGGATTTATAAGAATTGAACCTATTGGAGGTATATCCCCTTATAATCTTTTAGGAAGCAGTATTCAATTTCCTGAGATAGAAGGATTTGTAGGAGTAGAAGGAGAAACCTCAGAAGAAATGGCTAAAAATATTAAAAACCTTGATTTTGATAAGATATTTATAGATATTGGAGCAAAAAGTAAAGAAGAAGCTGAAAGATTAGTCCCTCCCGGCACTTTTGGAGTTTATTCTTCCTCTTTTAGAGACCTTGGAGACCGTATAGTTTCAAAAGCTATGGATGATCGCATTGGTTGTGCTATTATTATTGAGGTATTTAAGAGATCAACTCCCATCTATGATTTATATGGAAGTTTTTCGGTACAAGAAGAAGTTGGCCTTGTAGGTGCAAGTGTAGTAGCCTTTGATATACAACCAGACGTAGCTATAGCTGTAGATGTAACAGCTCATTCTGATACCCCAAAAGGATTAAAAAGAATATCTTTAGAACTTGGCAAAGGTCCTGCTATAAAGATAAAAGATAGCGCATCCATAAGTGATAGAAGACTTGTAGAAAAATTAAAGTATTTAGCCGAAAAAAATCAAATACCTTATCAAATTGAAATACTTCTAAGAGGAGGTACAAATGCTGCTGTCCTTCAAAGGACAAAAGCAGGAATTATAGCAGGAACATTATCTATTCCAACAAGATATGTACACTCACCCCATGAAATGGTAGATATAATGGATGTAGAAAATGCTGTAAACTTACTTAAAATTTTTGTAGAATCAGAGGAATCTATAAACTTATAAAATAAAAGGGGGGGGAATTATGATAAATTTCCCCCCTTTTAATACTATTAACAAAAATAAAAATTATGCTTAAAATATTATCATGAATGTGGGGAAGAGGATTAGAGAATTAAGGAAAAAGAAAAACCTTAAATTAGAAGACTTGGCTCAAAAGACAGGTCTCTCCCTATCTTATATATCCTTAGTAGAAAGAGGCCTAAAAAATCCATCACTAAAAGCTTTAGAAAAAATTGCAAAAGCCTTTAATGTACCCACATCATATCTCTTTTCAGGTGAAACTGAAGAAACCTTAGAAACTTTTCTTAGAGCTAACACCTCCTTAGATGAAGAAGAAAGAAAAATGATAATTCAGCTAATAAAATCATTAGAGAGTAGGAAAAATGTACGAGGATCTGACTAAGGAAATCTTAGCTTATTTCTTTATAAAGAAGCCACCTGTAAAACCTGACGTAATTGCCTATGGTTTAGGTTTCAATATAACATTTACAAAAGTTCCAACCCCCAAAATATCTGGAATAATTTATAACAAAGAAATAGTAATAAATTCATCCGATCCTATAGTAAGACAGAGATTTTCCTTAGCTCACGAGTTAGGACACTATTTCCTTCATGATCAATCATCTTCCTTTTACAAATTTGATAAAGAGTATATAAGAAAAGAACAAGAAGCAGATTTATTTGCTGCATCTCTTCTAATGCCCCTATTTATGTTAGAGAATTATTTATATCTTCCAGTAGAGGAGATAGCCAAGATATTTATTGTCTCAAGAAAAGCAGTAGAATTAAGATTAAAAGTCATAACAAGTTAATTTAATCCTTATTTTCCAATTATTTAAAACTTCTTTAAAGATATCTTGACAAACTTAACATTACTTTAATATACTATTTTTGTTATTAACACGTGTAAAGTTTTTTTATTTAAAATAATTAACACGTGTTATAAGGAGGTGATAAAAAAAAGATCACATTAAAGAAACAAAACATAACGCTTCTTCAAGTCTCTAAAAATTTAAACTAAAAGGGGGAATAAAGTTATGAAAAAGCTATTTTGGCTTTGTATCTTTGCATTTCTAATATTTACTTTTTCATATGCTCAAGAAGTTACTTTCTATGGATATAGTGAAATAGGAGTCCATAGCGAATTTCTCAAGGATTCAAATGGAAATTATAGCAATACATTAGGTCCTGTAAATCTTGATTATTGGAATACCTATTTTAAAGTAAAAGCAGAACCATCAAGTTTTCTTGAAAGCTATTTTGAGCTCAAAATGTATCCAAGTGATTTATTTGGTCCAGGAATTATAGAAGTACAAAAAGCTCATTTAACTGCAAAAAGTTCATTATTTAATCTTAGAGTTTATTATAAAGAAGATGCAACACCTTTTGATGATCCACTTCTTTTAAATAAACCTGGAGATCTTCCTGGATCTTCTTGGATATGGGGAAATGGAATTGAATTAACAGGAAAAGCTTTAGATACAAATTTCTTAGCTGGAATTAATTCTTCTGATCAAATATCTCAGCCAATATCTTATCTAAGATTAAAAAGAAGTTTTGCTCCTTTTCTTGTAGGTTTCACAGCGATGGGAACAAATTGGGGAGAAGCTAATAAAGGAAAGAGCCTTTTTGGTGTAGATGTTGCTGGAAAAGTTGGACCTGTAGATATTAAAGCCGAAGGAATATATGGAAAATGCGTATGGGGACCTAATCCTACTGATTCTGAAGGTGGATTAGTTCTCTTTACTGATTTCTCTTCTCAAATTAATCCTATGATAAAGATCTATGGAACAGCCAAAAAGGTAGATTTAGGATATATCCATCAATTTGATTACTTTAAAACAAATCAAACTCAATTGATTCCAGGAACAAGCGGGTCAGCAGGTACTTATCTAAAACTTGGAACAGTAATTACACCTATTTCCAATCTTTCCTTAGAACCTATAGTTGAGCTAACAAATAGGGAGGACATAACAGAAAAAACCACTAAATTAACAGGTATTGTTACCTATAATCCTGTAAAACAAGTCTCATTAAAAGGTACCCTTGTAAATACTAATGTAAATGATACTAACTCTACCAGTATAACTGGTGAAGTAACAGTCACTCCTTCCTCTCTACTTACTGTTTATGGAAAAGTATATTATCCTTTTAACAATAAACCATCAATATATGGAAATACTACAATTAATCCAATAACAGAACTTACTTTCTATGGTGCTTTATCATCAGATCTTAGTTCCAATACTACTTGGATATATCTAAAACCAAGCTATAAATTATCAAAAGATGTAACATTATCAGGTATTTATCAATTCAAAAAGATAGGAGATACAGAGACCCATACTACCTATTACGTAAGCTTAGGTTTCAACAATGCTACATTATATTTTGGAAATGCCCCATCAGAAGAGGGAGCAACCTGTGATTTTGTAAAACAAATCGGAGCAAGAATTTCCTTTGATTTCTAAAATTGAAAATAAAAAGGTGGGGGAGCTTGCTCTCCCCCACCTTATAAAGGGGGTATAAAGATGAAAAGATATCTTTTTTTAGTATTCTTAATTCTTCTTTCCTCTACTCTTTTTGGGGAATCTATAAAATATCCATTAGTTTTCAATGACCCTGTAAATGATGATAAAGGACCTGGAACATATGTATACCCAACAGATGCTGTCTTTAAACCTGGAAGTTTTGATTTAACAAAAGTCGTAATTGATGCGGATAATGAAAATGTATACTTTAAAATTTCTTTTAGAGTTCCCATTGAAAATCCATGGGGAAGCCCTCTTGGTCTTTCTATCCAAACTATTCATATTTATATTGATAAAGATGGAAAAGAAAATTCAGGTTTTAGAGATTTTATCCCAGGAGTAAGAGCCCAAACCACTCCCAAAAGTGCTTGGGATATAGCTATATTGGTAGAAGGCTGGCCTACCGAACTAAAGGCTTCTGTGAAATCTTCAGCACCTGAAATGTATAAAGCCTGTATATTTCCTGCAAAGGGTGTAAGTGTGGAAGGAAATACCATTATAATTCCTGTACCTAAAAAGAGTTTAGGCGGAGATTTTGAGAAAGGTTGGGGTTTTCAAGTTTTAATCCTTGGCCAAGAAGGTTTTCCAACTCAAGATCCTGTATCATGCAGAATTAGAGAAGTATTATCTTCCCCACAACAATGGAGATTTGGTGGTGGTGATGATTTCTATGGAGATCCAAATATTATTGATATGTTAGATTATGAAGGGATAAATCAATATGAAGTATTAAGCAAATATAAAAGTGATGCAAAATATGAGAAAAACGTATATGCACAAATACCCTTCATATATGTGAAATAATTAGGAGGGAAATTGTCTATGAGAAAACTGTATTTAATCTTTTTATGTTTAATACTTTTTATTAGCATAGGATTCTCTGAAAATGTAACACAAATACCAGTAAACCCATATATATCTAATGTAAAAAAAGTGGAAAAACCATTATATTTAGCCATAATATGGCATAATCATCAACCTTTATATTATGATCCAGTTGAGAATATAAATATAATGCCATGGGTCAGAATGCATGCGATAAAAGATTATTATGATATGGCATATATACTAAAAAATTATCCTCAGATTAAAGCTAATTTCAATATGGTCCCCTCCCTCATATATCAATTAGATCTATATGCCAATAAAGGCTTAAAAGACAAATACTTAATTCTTACGGAGAAACCTGCTGATGAACTAACTCCAGAAGATAAGGACTTTATTTTGAGAAGATTCTTTGATGTAAATTGGGATAGAATAATAAAAAGATTCCCAAGATACTGGGAACTCCTAAATAAAAGAGGACAGTCTATAGACGATAATGTTATTTCAAAAGCAATTCAAAGCTTTACAGTTCAAGATTTCAGAGATCTTCAAGTTTGGTTTAATTTGGCATGGTTTGATCCTGATTTTCAAACATATGACAAAGACCTATCAAGATTAATACAAAAGGGAAAAGACTTTTCGGAAGAAGACAAAAAAATAGTAATTAATAAGCAATACCAAATAATGTCTGAAATTATGAAGTTATATTCAGAATTACAAAAAAACAAACAGATAGAAGTTGCTACCACACCATTCTTCCATCCTATAATGCCTCTATTATATAACATTAAATCTGCAAAAGAGGCAGTACAAGATATTAAGATACCAGATTTAAATATCAGTTATCCAGAGGATGTAGATGCCCAATTAAAAATGGCCGTAAATTATTATAAGAAATACTTCAAAGATAATCCAAAAGGTTTGTGGCCCTCTGAAGGTTCTGTAAGCCAAGAGATCATTCCTTCCGTAGTAAATAATGGGTTTCAATGGATGGCAAGTGATGAGGATGTTTTAGCAAAGTCCTTAGGTGTACCTATTACAAGAGATTCTAAGGGTAACGTCACAAATCCAGATGTTCTTTATAAACCATATATCGTAGAAGAACAAGGCAAAAAACTATATATGGTATTTAGAGATAAAAATTTATCAGACAAAATTGGATTTGTCTATAGTGGAATGAAGGGTACTAACGCTGCAAAAGACTTTATAAATTATTTGGAGAATATTTATGAAAAGACAAAAGATAAAGAAGGACCATACTTAGTAACAGTAATCTTAGATGGAGAAAATTGTTGGGAATATTACGAAAATGATGGAAAAGAGTTTTTAAATTCACTGTATAAATTATTATCCGATAATCCTTATATTGAGACCGTAAGAATATCAGACTTTTTAAACAAATTCCCACCTAAAGATAAAATCAACAGATTACATGCTGGATCTTGGATTGATGGTACTTTCCTAACTTGGATAGGAGAAAATGAAGAAAATAAAGCATGGGAACTATTAGATAAGACCAGAACAAACCTAATATATGAAACAATTAAACAAAAAAAGACAATATCACCAATTCTAAATCCAGATAACTTAAAATCAGATTTAGAAAAAGCATGGTTTGAATTATATGCAGCAGAAGGAAGCGATTGGTTCTGGTGGTATGGAGATGATCAGGATTCCACCAATGATATTGCTTTTGATGAGTTATTCAGAAAACATTTAATAAACATATACAAATTAATTAAGAAAGAAATTCCACCAGATTTATATTTACCTATAGTAAAGATAGGAGAAGAAAAACCCATTCAAAGCTTACAAAGAAAATTTACCCCAAAGATTGATGGAAAAATAGAACCCCAAGATGAATGGAAAGATTCTGCTATATACAATGTAAAAATTGGAACAGGCACATTTACAAAACCAGGTAAATTCTTAGAAAGATTATATTTAGGCTTAGACAATGATGCTCTCTATTTCTTGATTGAAAGTAAAGAAAATCTAAAAAACCTTCTTGGAAAACCTTATTATTTAGGCATTTACTTCTCCAACCCATACATAAAAGAAATAAATGTTTATCCAAGAAATTCAGATAAAAGCTTAGGTTATGGTATAGGTTATGAAATATTAATAGATTTATCACAAATAAAAGATCTTGGAGAAATAGAAGCATCTCTAAATCAAGCCTTAGGTAATAATCAATGGAAAGAAATATCAAAAATCAAAGGAGGAATATCTGAGAAGTATGTGGAAATAGGAATACCATTCAAGTCTATGAAGTTACAAGGCAGAGATCAAGTTGCAATCAATGTAATCTTTGGTTCAGATAAGCCAGAAGATATAGTTCCTTATTATATTCCCATTTATATAACAGTACCAGAAGCAAAATTAGACGTAGTTTATTTCTCAATCGATGATCCCCAAGGAGATGATTACGGTTGGGGAAGTATAGTTTATCCTACTGCTCCAGTATTTAAACCTGGAGTTTTTGACATAATACATGTTGAGATGGGAAAAAGTAAAGAAGATATAGTATTCAGGATAAAAATCAGAGGAGATCTTGAAAATCCATGGGGTTCACCTACAGGGATTTCTCTACAAACAATTGATATTTATATTAATGATGGAAAAGATGGTCCGTACTATTACCAAGCATTACCTGGGAGACAAGCTAATATATCTGAAGGATGGAATAAAGCTATTTGGGCAGAAGGATGGATTCAAGAATTAATAATACCTGTTTTAAACGAAAAGGGAAAAGTAGAATTAAAGGAAATTAAAGGAGTGGTACAAGTAACAGCAGATCCTACAGAAAGAACTATAATAATTTCAGTACCAGAAAAATATTTAGGTACTGTAGATCCAAATTGGAAGATACTCATAATAATGTGTGGACAAGAAGGGTATCCAAGGCCGGGAAGTTGGAGAGTAAGAGAAGTGGAAGAAACAGCAAAACAATGGAGATTTGGTGGTGGTGATGATTTCTATGGAGATCCAAATATTATTGATATGATAGTTCCTCCTGGAATAAAACAAGAAGATATATTGTCTAAATGGAAAAGCAGTGATGAGGAAGAAGAAAACGTATATGTAGATCTACCCTTGATCCCTCTTAGGGTTTTAATGCATCAATAATAAGAAGGAGGGGTATTGTTCCCCTCCTTCTTACCAATTTATCCTCTTTTTACATCTTCACAAAATAAACAATTAGATATAAAATTATTTTTTGTTATGGTTGGTAAGCCTCTTTTTAGGCATATTAAAAAAATATTATTGAAACATAAATGGAAGTATATATCAGGAGCATTTTTCCTGCTTCTTACAGATATTTTCCAATTGATCTCTCCTAAACTTTTAGGTTGGGGTATAGATTATCTTAATAAGGGATCTTTATCTCTCAGAAATCTATTTTTAATATTTTTGGCTTTAATTATTTTTGCGATACTTACAGCTTTCTTTAGATATCTTTGGAGGATGCAAATTATTGCTACTTCTCGTCATATAGAAGCCCAAATAAGAGAAAAATACTTTACCCATCTTCAAACTTTATCATTAAATTACTTTAACTATCATAAAACTGGGGAACTTATGGCTCTTGCCACTAATGATCTCGGAGCTGTAAGAGAAATGTTTGCTTTTGGTATTGTTATGCTCCTTGATACAATCTTTTTAGGTATTCTTTCTATTTTTTTCCTTATAAGTATAAGCCCTAAACTCACATTATATACAGCTATTCCTTTACCAATAATTACCTTAACCATATCTATATTTGGAAAAATAACTCACAAAAGATTTAAATTAGTGCAAGAAAGCTTTGCTAATCTAACGGATAAAACTGAAGAAACTATAGCAGGTATAAGGGTTGTAAGAGCTTATGTACAGGAAGAAAAAGAATTGGAGAATTTTTTAGTAAAAGCAAGAGATTTATTAAATAAAAATATAAATCTTGTTAAAGCATGGGGATTTATGTTTCCTACTATAGAACTATTAGCTAATCTATCTATGCTTCTTGTATTCTTCTTTGGAGGATTGGAAGTTATAAAAGGAAATATCACTCTTGGTGATTTTATTGCCTTCAATTCATATTTAGGCCTTTTGATATGGCCTATGAATGCCTTAGGATGGGTTATAAACAATTTCCAAAGAGGAAAAGCATCCTTAGAAAGAATAAATGAAGTACTTGATGAAATACCTGAAATAAGAGAACCTAAAAACGCAATTAAAAAAGAAAAGTTAAACGGAGAAATCATATTTAAGAATGTATTCTTTAAATATCCATCAAGTAAAAATTGGCAACTTGAGGATATAAATATAGAAATAAAACCTGGAAAATTCCTTGGTATCACAGGTCCTGTAGGTTCAGGGAAAACCACCTTAGTAAGTCTCATACCAAGACTTTTTGATATACAAAAAGGAGAGATTTTAATAGATAACATTCCTAATAAAAATCTTTCCTTATATTTTCTCAGAAAAAATATTGGATTTGTACCTCAAGATAGCTTCTTATTTTCAGACACTATCGCTAATAATATAAGATTTGGCAATCCTAATCTATCAGATAATGAGATTAAAGAACTAATAAGAATTGTTGCATTAGAAGAAGATCTAAAAGATTTTCCAGACGGCATATATACAGTAGTAGGGGAAAGAGGTGTTACGTTATCCGGAGGCCAAAAACAAAGAGTTGCAATTGCGAGAGCTTTAGCTATTAATCCTCCTATTTTAATCTTGGATGATGCATTATCTGCTGTTGATGCAAATACAGAAAAACGGATTTTAGGTAACCTATTGGAAATGAGAAAAGATAAAAGTTTTATAGTTATAGCTCAAAGATTATCAGTTATCCAAGAAGCAGACGAAATAATAGTATTAAAAGAAGGTAGAATTACAGAAAGAGGAGATCACAATAAATTAATGAGACTTGGTGGATATTATGCAAAGCTTTATGAGCAACAACAATTAGAATCTAAACTGGAGAGGGAAATAGATGAATCAGTTTTATGAAGAAGAAATATTAGGAAAAGCATATGATTCAAGAATAATGAAAAGATTATTAAAATATGCTAAGCCTTACTTTCGTTACCTACTCTTTGCCCTACTTCTTATCATAATCATAACCATTTTAAAACTCATAAACCCATATATTATAAAAACTGCAATAGACAAAAACATAAATCCCTTTGAGGTTATAAAAGTTGAAAATAAAGAGATAAGAGTATATTACATTGAGGATAATTTAGCCAAAACTCTACTTAAAAAATATCCTTCTCTTATCAAATCTTTAAATGGAAAATATTATATTTCTCTTGAAGACATACAAAAGATAGATATTAAGGACAGATTATCATTAAGGTGGAAAAATATCTTTAATTTACAAAAAGCAGCTCTATTATATCTTCTTATTATATTTATGATTTTCTTCCTAACATACATACAAGTATATGTTTTAAATTTAACGTCTCAAAAAATAATATATGACTTAAGAAAAGAACTATTCCAGCATATATTAAAACTTCCCATGAGAATTTTTGACAGAAATCCTGTAGGAAGATTAGTAACAAGGGTAACTAATGATACTGAAACCCTCCAACAGATGTACAACTCTGTAATAACAAGTCTTGTGGTAGATATATTCTTGCTTACTGGACTTTCTATTGTAATGTTAACTTTAAATTGGAAATTAGCTATTATATGTCTAATATCCCTTCCCATAGTAGGTTATATCAGTTTTCTATTTAAAAAATACGCAAGAGAAGCTTATAGAGCTTTTAGGATAAGACTTGCAAGATTAAATGCTTATTTAGCGGAACATATAAGCGGTATGAGAGTAACCCAACTTTTTGCGAGAGAAAAAGAGAATGAAAAAGAATTCAGAGAAATTAATAATCTACTTTTACAAGCAACTCTAAGAAATGTTTTTGTAAACGCCATATTTAGACCTATAGTTAGTGCCTTGGGAAGCTTTGTCTCCGCCTTCCTTATATTCTTTGGTGGACTACAAATAATGGGAAATCAAATGAGTTTTGGGACTTTATTTTTATTCATATCTTATCTTGGTAGCTTTTTCCAACCCATTCAAGATTTAGCAGAAAAATACGATATAATGCAAGATGCTATGGCTTCTGCAGAGAGAATTTTTTTACTTCTTGACGAACCTGAACATATTACAGAAACACCTAAGATTACTGTTCTAAAAGATATAAAAGGAAAGATAGAATTTAAAAATGTTTGGTTTGCTTATGATAATGAATGGGTTTTAAAAGATTTATCCTTTACTATAGAACCGGGAGAAAAAGTAGCTTTTGTAGGACATACAGGAGCAGGAAAAACTTCAATTATAAATCTACTTACAAGGTTTTATGATATTCAAAAAGGAGAAATTCTTGTAGATGATATTAACATAAAAGATATAGATCCAAAAGAATTAAGAAAACATATTGGCATAGTCCTTCAAGATGTACACCTCTTCGCTACTAATATTTTACAGAACATAAGATTAAACAGAGATGATATCCCTGAAGAAAAAGTCATAGAAGCAGCAAAACTGGTTAATGCAGATAAGTTTATAAGAGAACTTCCGCAAGGATATTATACTCCTGTTCAAGAAAGAGGCACCACATTATCTTCTGGACAAAGACAATTAATAGCCTTTGCAAGAGCATTGGTATTTGATCCAAAAATATTGATTTTAGATGAAGCAACAGCCAACATAGACACAGAAACCGAAAAGTTAATCCAAGATGCAATAGAAAAACTTATAAAAGGAAGAACCAGTATAATCATCGCCCATAGATTATCAACTATAAAAAATGTGGATACTATTTATGTAATGCATAAAGGAAAAATTGTAGAGAAAGGAAGTCATCAGGAACTCATAAAGAAAAAGGGACTCTATTATCATCTTTACAAACTTCAAAGTTTAAATTATGCTAACATTTAGGTATTAATAAATAGAAAAATTTTTAAATTATTTTAAAGGAGTCTTGGCCATATATGAAAAAAGTAATCAGTTTGGGTATAATTTTTCTAAGTATATCTACTGTTTTTTCTCAAGTTATCGATCCTTATTTATTAAAAGAAATACCCCTTGGAGAAAATAGTGTAAATTATTTTATAATTCATGAGAATTTTTTAATCTATAACATAAAGGATCAATTAGTAATTTTAGATCTTAAAAGCTTTAATGAGAATAAAATAAGTGTAAGATCAAAAAATGCAGGAGATTTTAACACAATTATCAAAGAATTTAAAATAATAGCTCCTAAAATCATTGCTGTTGTAAACAATGAACCTTATGCTCTAATTTATAACTTTGGAAAAAATACATATACAGAGCTTCCGTACAATCTAGAAAATGATATAAAAATAAATAACAATTTTTGGTTTTCTATTTCTCAAAATATACAAAATATTTCTTTTTCAAACACTGGGAAATATATATTAGAAAAGAGATTTTTAGAAACTTTCCTTCTTGGCTTCATACCTACAGAAAACCATTTTGAATATCATTTATTAAGCTATCCCTCACTAAAAGAATTAATCCTCTTTTCAACTCAAGATGATTTAGAAGAATCTCTGAATTTCTCACCTAAAGATAACTTCTTAATATTAACAAACTACTATAACCCAATAGACAACAAAAACGATGATGTTTATGGGGTAATTCTAATTGACCTTAAAAATATGAAAGCTATACCTTTATTTAAAGATGAGAAAATAATAAGTTACGATATTTCAAAAAATGATGATTTATTAGCAGTTTCTTTTGAAAAAAATATAACTAAAGTTATAGACCTTAAAACTCTATCAGAAGTTTTCTCTTATCCTATGGGGGGAAATGTTAAATTTACAGAAAAAAGTGACTTTCTTATTATTGAAGGAACAAGAATCTCCACCCTTATAGATATAAAAACAAAGGAGGTAATAAACACCTATTTAGGAAATAATTTATATCTTTCTCCTAATGAGGAGTTTTTAGCATATACTACAATTAATAATCCTTTCTCTTTGGTAAAAGAAATTCAATTGATCTATAGAAGATCAGGTATTCAGAAAAAAATAAAACTCAAAAGTGAATATTTCTTAGAACATATGAAATTCTCCAAAGACGAAAAATTCCTCATCCTTTTGCTATCTGGAAAGGACGGTTATAATATTAAAATTTATAAAATACAAGAATAATTATTTTAAAATTCTTGTAATAATCTTAACATCTCCCTATCTAACTTATGTCCATACCAATCCTCATATTCCACATCTTCTCTTTCAGAGTCAAGAATTCCAAAAGGTCCTTTAAAGTTCCAAAGAGCATAGCCAATATCTCTTTCTTTTAATATTTCCAAAAGATCTCTCATCCAAGAAAGTACTACCTTATGTGGTGTATATTTAAAGGCTCCCATCTCTCCACAATGAACACCTACACCCTTATCTATCAAACTTGCCCACCTATCGTAATGTTTTTCAAGCTTACCCCTATCCCAATATTCTCCATAATGCCAAGCTCCAGGCCACTTAGGCTCAGGCCAGTTTTCCCCTCCTACCCAACTTGCTTTATAATGAGTAAGCCCCATAGGCAAATATCCTCTACAACTTTGTACAACTTTAAGATCACTCAACTCGGGCAAAGGCTCATTCCCATAGGAGATACCATCTATAATAATCAGTCTTTCATTATCAATCTTTCTTATAAAATCTACAGTCTTCCTTATTACCCTCTCATGATCAGCCCTTGTCATAATTTCATCTGATACGTGAGGTGGTTCATTAATCAGGTTAAAACTCAAATCTTTTGAAGATATACCTTTATATCTTATTGCAAAATATCCCCAATGGTGACAAAAAGCATTTAAAGCTTCTTCATCTTTCCATAAATTAAATTTTTCTTTTAATTCCTGATTAACACTATAACCTGGGCCACGATGAAAATTCAAACATACGTGTATATGGTATTTTTGCCCCCAAGAAATTACTTTGTCTATTTTTTCAAAAAATTCTTCCTTTATATCATAAACATCATCATCTTTTATCCAGAATCTATAATTTAGAGGAATTCTTACAAAATCAAATCCCCAATCAGATATCCATTTAAAATCCTCTTCTTCAAAATCTTTATAATGGTAATATGAAAACAAATTAGGTAAATTAAAGCCTCTCCATCTTGGAATTACATTTTTACCCACATTTACCTCCTAAAGATTTGCTTCAGGAATTAAAGCTTTTAATAAAGGAACTCTCCATTCATCTTTTTCAGGATCATAAACTCCGAAACCAGAGAAAAATTCCCAATATGCCCAAGCTATTCCTCTCTTTTCTGCAGATCTTGCCACAAAATCTGTCCATCTCGCCCTTGATTCCATATCTGCTTTTGAGTATGCTCCAAATTCCCCCATATAAAGAGGTATATTTCCATGCTCTTTAGACCATTTGACTGCCATATCAAGTTCCTTTTCTATCATTTGCTTTTCTTCATCTGTACCTAACCATTTAACCCCCACAGGTAAATTTATTTTTACCCATCCTGCTCCCTGATGTGTAAAATTAAATGGATTATAATAATGAAAAGTTACTATAATATTTTTGTCATTTTCAGGAATAATTAATCTATCAAGATTATAAAGGCTATTCCAATTATCAGGTCCTACCACAATTTTTCTATCAGGGTTCGTTTCTCTAATAATCTCTATGGCTTCCTTTATAAATTGGTTCCATAAATCACTAACCAGATTATAAGTGGGTTCATTCAATAATTCAAAATATAAATTTTCTGGATAATTCTTATAATGTTCTGATATTTGCTTCCATATAGATAAAAATCTATCCTTTTCCTTCAGTGGATCTTGCATTATCTCATCATAATGATGGATATTAATAATTATATAAAGCCCGTTATCAAAAGCTTGCTCTATAAGATGATCAACCCTATCAAAAATCTTCTTCTCTATATCATAGGGAGAGTCCTTTTTAGTATATACACTCCATTTTATTGGAAGTCTTACATGGTCAAAACCCACATCTTTTACTAATTTAAAATATTCATCCTTTATAATATGCCCACCCCATGCACCCTCAAAAGGTGCTTCTAACGCATCTCCAAAATTTATACCTTGTCTTATGGGAATTTTCATAATGATTTTTCCTCCTAAAAATTATTTATTTTATTTTTGTATCTGGAATTAATGCTTTTAAAAGCTCTATCCTCCACATCTTATTTAACCCATCATATACTCCAAAACCTGCAGAGGCAAAATCCCAATACGCCCAAGCTATTCCTCTCTTTTCTGCAGATCTTGCCACAAAATCTGTCCATCTCGCCCTTGATTCCATATCTGCCCTATAATATGCCCCAAACTCTCCCATCCATAATGGTACATTCCCATTTCTCTTTGCCCACTCAACAGTAAAATCAAGCTCCCTTTCTATCAGTTTCTTTTCTTGATCTGAACCAGTCCACTTGACACCTACAGGAAGCTGAGGCTGTACCCAATCTGCTCCTTGATGGGTAAAATTGAAAGGATTATAGTAATGAAAACTTACTACAAGATCTTGGTCTTCAGGAAGTTTTAAAAAGGAAATAGTGCTATAATTTGCCCAATTTGCTGTATCTACCACAATCTTTCTCCCAGGATTTGTCTTCCTAATTATCTTTATTGCTTCAGCCAAATATTCGTTCCAAATCTGAGGGGTAAGATTTGTATTTGGTTCGTTCAAAAGCTCAAACCATAAAGTATCTGGATAATTTTTATAATGCTCAGCTATCTGATCCCATAATGCAAGAAATCTATCTTTGTGTTTTTCAGGATTTTGCATTATCTCGTCATAGTTATGGATATTTATTATTACATATAATTTATTTTTAAAAGCAAGATCAATCACCTGATCTACTCTATTAAATATATAATCCCTTATAGTATATGGTGGTTCGTATCCCGCATGTCCATTCCATCTAATTGGAATTCTTACATGATCAAAACCTGCCTTTTTAACTAAATCGAAATATTCATCCTTTATATATACTCCCCATGAACCCTCAAAAGGAGCTTCAAGACCAGTAAGATTAACTCCTCTCCTTATGGGTAATTTAGCTTGAGAATAAACATCTTTAAAAGAAAAGAAGAAGATAAATAGGCAGATTAAAGAGAAAAGTAATATTCTTTTCATTAATAATCACTCTCCTTCCCCTAATAACTCTATTTTTATTGCCAAATCTCTTTCAAAATCGATAATAGGAATTATATTTTCGGATAAATTTAATTCCCTAATCTTTTCACCCCTATATGTGTCATAGTAGATTACTTTAATTGGAGGTTTTAATAATAATTCAATACTTCCTAAGAATTTAGAACTTTCCATATTAGGAATACCCTTCTTATATTGATAAGCCTCTTTCATATCATAAAGCCATAAAAGTATATATTTCTTACCTTGAAGTCCTATAACCTTAATCTCTCTATTATTAACATTTAATTTATAATTTGTTAATCTTTCAAATTTTCCATCTAAAAAATTTATATCCTTAACAAAATCAGCTAAAGCTCTATAATGAAAATAAAGATTATTAGGATGAATATGATTATCCCACCACCAAGACATGGCAGTACCAGAAGCACCAGATAAAACAGTAGTCCAAATAGCATTATGTATAGCATATCCATAAGGATCTATCCAAGGATCATTTCCACCAGCATCCAATCCAAATTCTCCTACAAGATGAGGTTTTTTATATTTCTCTTTATAAGCTATAAGAGATAATAGGGCATCAATATATCTATTACTTTGATAAATATGAGTTTGTACAAAGTTTAGTTCAGAAATACTGTCAATTTCAGGTTTTCCAGGAGAGTAAGCAAAACTTGTAGTTATTAAATGTTTCCATGGATCAATACTATTAAGGTATTTAGCCATGTCTTCATGCCACTTTTTAACCTCACCTATTACAAAAGCAGTTGGAGAAATTATATCTACCTCATTCCAAAATTCCCAGGCAAAAACATTAGTACTATAACCATACCTTGCTACTATATATCTCAGCTTATTTTTATAATATTTAAGCATCTCACTATTAGTCCAAAAATCTCTGGGTTCTTTCAATGGTCCTCCATTTTTTTCATTATGAGGCGTATATTCCCAATATGGATATGCTCCTTCTCTCTGATATCTAAGTTCGTTGTAACTGTCAAAACAAAACATTATGTACATATTTAATTTTTCCGCTAAATTTAACACATAATCAAGTTTCCAGGCATTTTTAAGATCATATTCTTTAACCGATTTTCTCTCCAAAGCAAAAGTAGTCCATGAAGGTCCAAGCCATACTCTAAAATAATTTCCACCATTTTCAGCATATTTAGGAAGCCACTCATCATAATCATAAGTACCCTTAGCACCTGCCCAACAAATATTTGCACCAATAGGTAAAAATTGCCTTCCATTATCAAACTTAAAATATCGCCAACTTTTTTCACTAACCCTTATATATCCAGGCTTTTCGGAGTCTTTTACATATATAGTATATTTATCTGATGAAACTTCTTTCCCAGTCCTATCTTTAACTCTTACATAAAAAGTATAGGAACCTACTGCTAATGGAGAAAATCTTATTTTAAAATATGGATCTCCCACTGGAATTAACTCTTCATGGTCTGTTTTTAGCTCTCTTTTATATTCTTGATAAAAAAATCCTGGAATTTTATACTGATTCCCTTTCTGATCTACAAAAATCCCTTCCACATCTATTTCTTGGGGATCAAAAGGATTTAAATACGATCCTTGTAGAAAAATAGATACTTCAAATAAATCATATTTTCCAATTTCCTTTTTCGGAATATCTATCTTTAACAAGCTCAAAGGTCTGCAATCTTTGTATTCAGATTCATAAATTCCTAAATTGGCTCCTATATTACTTTCCTTCATACATCCACCAATAATTAACATTATTGACAAAAATAATAACAATATAAGCCTTTTCATAAAAATTTTTATCCCCCTCTCACCCCATTTAACCTATACTAAATGACAAGCCACAAAATGACCTGGTGAAACCTCTCTAAAGGCAGGCTCTTGCTTTCTACATGTCTCCATCACATACTCACATCTACTTTGGAATCTACAACCTTGTGGTAAATCTATGGGAGAAGGCACTTCTCCCTTTAATGCTGAAAATCTTCTTTGTCTTTCTCCATCCCTTGGCATCTTAGGTACAGAAGCAAGGAGAGCTCTCGTATATGGATGTAATGGATTCGTATATAATTCTTCCTTTGGTGCCATCTCTACTATAGTACCAAGGTACATAACAGCAACCTTATCAGAAAGGTATCTTACCACTGCCAAGTCGTGGGATATGAAAAGATAAGATATCTTAAATCTTCTTTTTAGTTCATAAAGTAGGGAAACAATTTGAGCTTGTATAGATACATCCAAGGAAGAAACAGGCTCGTCTGCAACAATGAATTTAGGATTCAAAGCAAGAGCTCTTGCAATTCCTACCCTTTGCTGTTGACCTCCAGAAAATTCATAAGGAAAAGCATCTATTACCTCTCTACCTAAACCTACTATATCAAGAAGTTCCTCTACTGCTCTTCTTCTTTCTTCCCTTGTTCCTATGTTATGAATTATTAATGGGTCTTCAATATTTTGTCCAATAGTCATCATAGGATTTAATGAAGCCAGAGGATCTTGGAAAATTATCTGCATAAATCTTCTCTTTTGCCTTAACTCTTCCCCTTTAAGCTTTCTCAAATCAACCCCATCAAAAATTATCTCTCCAGCATCTGGTTCAATCAATCTAAGTATAGATCTTCCTAAGGTAGATTTTCCAGAACCACTTTCTCCTACAAGACCTAATGTTTCTCCCTGTTCTAAAGAGAAAGATACATTATCTACTGCTTTCAAAAACTTCTTTTTAACAGGAAAATACTTTCTTAAATTTTTAACAGATAAAAGTTCAGGCATTGAATTTTCCTCCCTTCACTAAATGACATGCTACAAAATGTCCATCTTCTACTTCCTTATATTCTGGCTCTACTTCTCTACATATATCTTGGGCATATGAACATCTTGGATGGAACCTACAACCAGATGGTGGATTCACAAGGCTTGGTGGGTTTCCAGGAATAGGCCTCAATGTACCCTCTTTTGCATTTATATCAAGGGTTGATGAAATCAAACCTTGAGAATATGGATGTAATGGATTTCTAATAAATTTCTCAGCAGATGCATACTCTGCTATCTTTCCTGCATACATAACCATTATTGTATCAGCAAAATTCATAGCCAATGTTATATCGTGGGTAATAAATATTACACTGGTTTTAAATTCTTCCTTCATGTCGGAAAGAAGATTCAATATTTGGGCCCTTACTGTAACATCTAAAGCTGTTGTAGGCTCATCAGCTATAACAAGCTTAGGATTACATGCAAGGGCTATTGCAATCATAACCCTTTGTCTCATTCCACCAGAAAATTGGAATGGATAATCCCAAACTCTTGTCTTGTATTCAGGAATTCCTACAAGTCTTAAAAGTTCAATAGCCCTCTCTCTTGCCTCTTTATCAGACATTACTCTATGCCATAAAATAGGTTCCATAATCTGGATACCCACTCTCATTATTGGATTTAAACTGGTCATTGGATCTTGGAAAACAATAGATATATCTTTACCTCTTACTTGTCTCAATTCTTCTTTATTTAATTTCAACAAATCCTTGCCATCAAAAATAGCCTCTCCATCTACTATTCTTCCATTTCTTTTAATAAGTCTCAAAAGAGAAAGAACAGAAACAGTTTTACCAGAACCACTTTCACCCACAATTGCAAGGGTCTCACCATAATTTACCTTATAACTTATACCATCAACCGCTTTTACAACTCCATCATATCTATCAAAATAAGTTTTTAAATTATTAACTATTAATAGTTCTGCCATAGTTTTATACCTCACTCCTTGGATTTAATGCATCTCTTAAACCATCGCCTACATATGTAAAGGCAAGAAGGGTAAGAGCAAAAGTAAGTACTGGGAAAACAACCATATGAGGAAATGCCATTATATAACCAATTCCAGCTCCAATCATATTACCCCAAGAAGGCATTGGTGGTCTTACTCCCATACCAATTAAAGCAAGTCCTGCCTCAATCCATATTCCATTTGGAATACCAAAAGCCAAGCTGACAATAATTGGTCCTAACATATTAGGAAGTATATATTTTCTAATAATGTATGATTCTTTAGCACCTAAGGCTCTTGCTGCTTCAACAAATTCTGCATGTTTTAAATACATAACCATACCTCTTATTAAACGAGCCATTCCTGCCCATCCTGTAAGTCCTACAGCAACAAGTATTGTAAAAAGACCTCTACCCATAACAGTAACTAAAATAACGTTAAAAAGGAAAGTAGGAAATGCATACATTATATCTGTTATTCTCATAAGCAATGTATCTACTAAACCACCTCTATATCCTGCAATAGAGCCAATAATTACTCCAATAATAAGTACCACTATTTGGGAACCAAAACCTACTAAAAGAGCATTTCTCATAGCATATAAATTTCTACTAAACATATCTCTTCCAAGATCATCAGTTCCCCACCAAAATTTAGCACTTGGCTTTTCAAAAGTATGGGCATAGTGGGGTTCATCATATGGATAGGGTGCAATCCATGGTGTAAATATGGAAACAATTATTATTATTATAATATAAATCAATCCAGCAACCGCCATTTTATTCCTTTTAAATCTTCTCCAAGCAGAACTCCAATAGCTTGTTCTCTTAACCTTTCTATTTATTGCAACTTCCATTTAGCAAAAACCTCCTTTTTCATTTGAGCCTTTTATTCATATTTAATTCTTGGATCAAGAAATGCATATATAATATCAACCAACAAATTCATTGACATAACAGAAAGAGAAAGTATAAAGGTGGATGTTACAAGTAATGGATAATCTCTCATAGATGCAGCATTTACGAAAAGCTGACCAAGACCAGGCACCCTGAACAGGTTTTCAATCCAAACAGTTCCTGTAAACAAAAAGGCAAGCTGAGGACCAATAATAGTAACAATAGGAATCAAAGAATTTCTTAAAGCATGTCTCATAATTACCGCTCTATCAGTTCCACCTTTTGCATAAGCTGTCCTTATATAATCCTGATTAAGGACATCTAAAAGGCTTGATCTCATAAATCTTGCAATCACTGCCATTGGACCTAAACCAACAGCTATTACAGGCATAATCATTTGTTTGGGAGATTCCCATCCTGATGAAGGAAGCCACCTTAACCATACACTAAAAACAAGCACCATTATTACTCCAATCAAGTAAGCTGGAATTATACTTCCAAGCATAGAGAAGAACATGGAAATATAATCTATCCATGTATTTCTTTTAAGAGCAGCAATAATTCCAAGAGGAATTCCGATAAGTACAGCAAGAGCCATAGATAAAATTGCAAGAGTAAAAGTTACTGGGAATCTCCTTGCAATCTGAACCTCAATAGGCTCATTAGGGTTTGAAAAAGAAGGACCAAACTTAAATCTAAATGCATCTTTTAAATAATTCCAAATTTGCTTCCATAAAGGCACATTTAAACCGTACTTTTCTTCAAATCCTTTTATCAAAACTTGTAACTGCTCAGGAGTTAATGTTGCAACCTTACCTGCACTTGCCTGGAACTGAGCAATATTAAAAAAATCGCCAGGCGCAAGCCACATAAGAACATATGTAATAATAATTACCACAATAATTGAGACAAAAATAGTAAAAAGCCTACGTATTATATACTTTATAAGCCCCATATTTTACCTCCTTTTAATAGCAATTTAAAAAAGGGGGAGGGATAATACCCTCCCCCTTTTTATCAAAAATTTAATCTATACTTAATCCTTGAGATTTAGATACTTAAAGTTGAAGAATCCAGGACCCCAAGAGAACTTATAGAGCATCAAACCTTCAAGCTTAGGATTCTGTACCCATTGAGCCTTTGCAAGATAAACAGGTACCATGTAATACCTATCTTGCATTAACTGTAAAGCATAATGGGCAATCTTAACTGCTTCACTGAATGGTCTATTAATAGCTCTAAATCTCCATCTATATGCTTCCTTACTCTCCTTAGAAAGGTTAAGATACCAGTTTTGGAATATTTCTTGCCCTGTAATTTCTCTTCCAGCAAGTCTCCAATAATTTGTCTTCTCCTCTTTTGTTTTTGCTGACTTCCATTTTTCATATAGTTCATCAAAACGCTCAAACCAAGTTGGTTTTCTTGCTATATCTTCTCTCCAAAGTTTTTCAGGTTCATTATCTACGATCTTCTTCCAAGTTTCATATAAGGACTTCCTCTTCTCAAGAAGTGGCGCCCAATCTGCATCAGTTAATCCACCATCTTTTCTCAACCAAGCATCATTCTCTTGGTTAAGCTCATAGTATCTCTTTCTTGCAGAAGTTGGGAAGTCATAGAACCATACAGTGTGATCAGAGTTTTTGAAGAGAGCACCAATTTCTAAGTTATTCATAGGAGCACCTATTACAGTAAATCCTGCCTTAGCATCTGGTGAGAAGGATGGCCATACATAAGAGTTCCAATAAAGTCCAGACTCTACGTTTTCAATTATCACATTAATACCAAGATTCTTCTTCCATTGATCTACTATAAACTCTACTACAGGATCTCCACCACCAGTTATGTAGAATACAAGAGTCTTAAGGCCTTTTCCTCCTGGATATCCTGCCTCAGCAAGTAACTGTTGAGCCTTCTTTACATCAAATGGAATTGCCTTCATTTTGTCTCCTATTGGGTTGCCATCTGGCCAATATTTGGCAAGAGGCAATGCCCTACCACCAAGTACATCTTTACAAAGTTTTTCTCTATCTATTGCCATTGCAAGAGCTTGTCTTAACTTAAGATTGTCCATTATAGGATCAAATCCACGAGACCATTGATAACCCTGCCAGAAGCAATCCATTACATCCTCATGAAATTCCTTTGATAGTTTTGGATCTGCCATCACATATCTATACTCTGCCACGTTTCCTATCATTGCTGCATCAAGCTCTCCTGCCATGTATTGTTGGAGTCCAAGTCCTCCAAACTTTAATACTATCTTATCTACATTACCAGTTTCTCCCACATATTTGGGGTTTCTTACCAATGTCATATCTTTTCCAGGTGTCCATGATACTGGGATATATGGTCCATTCACAACTATCTTTCCAGGTCTCCACCAGTTCTGGGGATCTGCTTCTACTGTTTTTCTATGAATTGGTACCGCTTGTGCTACACAGAGCCACTCTTTCATATCGTATCTTGGTACATCAAGTCTAATCTCTAATGTATAATCATCAAGAGCTTTTACTCCAAGTTTATCTGGATCAACAGCACCACTTTTTACCGCCCAGAAATTTTCAAAAAATTGAAGTGGTCCTGCCCATGCAGGAAGATCTTGAATCTTTGGACTTGCATAATATTTGTAGGACCATTCAAAATCTTTTGCAGTTACTGGATCTCCATTGGACCATCTCTTATCTTTTCTTAATTTGAATGTCCATACTTTATAATCTTTTGATACTTTATAGCTTTGGGCAATAACAGGTACTACCTTTACTCCACCAAGCCCTTTAGGATCTGGAGCATATCCAAATAGTCCTTCAAATATGGTGCCTTGAGCTAATATATGTTGAGCTTGCCAGTAGTAAGGAATTAATCCTGGTGTATCCCAATAAGGTATACTAACCACTTTTTCCTTTTGTCCATTCACTATACCAGAAAGAAGAAGAACAGAAATCAAAACTAACAATACAATTAAACTCTTTTTGTTACGCATCTAATCACTCCTCCCCCGAAAAAGATTAAAGGTACATTAAAGAAAAACGTTTTGAGACTTTATATTTGCTTAGCCCTCACCTCCTTTGTTTATTGTGAATAATTTCAAAGATAATTTTATATCAGTTCAATTTTTTTTGTCAATAGAATTTTAAGAAAAAATTAAGAAAATAACATCATTTTAAAGATTTCTATCTGAAAAAAATTTTTTTACTTTTATTTGCTATAATTATTGTAAAACTTGTATAATATCAAAAAAATATAAAAGGGGTGAAAATTATTGAAAAAAGTAAAAATAAATATAAGAGATATAGCAAAACTTGCAAACGTATCAGTAGCAACAGTCTCAAGAGTTATTAATGGAAGTCCAAACGTCAGCGAAAAAACAAGAAAAAAAGTACTAAAAATTATTCAAGAATATGATTACCATCCCAGTGCCTTTGCCCAAAAATTATCAAAAGCAAGGACCCAAATTGTGTCTCTTATTATACCTTATGAAAGAGGATTTATTCTTTCAGATGCCTTCTTTCCACCTCTGATTAAAGGAATAACAGAAATATTGGATAGAAATGAATATAATATTATGTTATCAATGCTTGAAACCCCCCACATTCCAGAAAAATATATATCCTTATATAAACAGGGTGTAGTAGACGGTTATATATTAGCAAATGTTAAGAGAGATGATCCATTTCCTGAAATGCTACATAATGACAACATACCCTTTGTAAGTGTGGGTAAAGTTTCTCCAAAACTTAAAAAATATCCATATGTAGATACTGATAACGTGAAAGGAGCATACGACGCCACTATTTATTTCTTAGAAAAAGGTCATAAACGTATAGCCCTTCTCAAAGGGAATAATGCCTATAGCTTTATACAAGAAAGATATGAAGGGTACATTTTAGCTTTGAAAAAATATGGAGTTAAACCTGATCCAAAATTAATTATTGAAGAAAGCTTAACCATTGATGGTGGCTACAAAGCCATGAAGAAACTTTTAAAACTTGAAAACCCACCAAGTGCTGTATTAGCCTGTAGTGACTACATGGCAATAGGAGCTATAAATGCTGCTATAGAAGAAAATTGGGAAGTACCAGATGACATATCTATTATTGGTTTTGATGATCTATATATTGATGCAAGAATAGACCCACCTCTTGCTTCCGTAAGACAGGAAATTGAAGAGATGGGTCGTGAATCAGCAAGACTTTTCTTACATATTCTTGATAATCCTAATGATTATGAACCCAAAATTATACCAGCTACTTTTATCTGGAGAAGGTCTGCTGGATAATATCAGATTATATCTTTTCCTTCCGAAATAATCTTTATATTACCTACTCCAGACTTAATCCTTAAATGTATTATTTCTTTACTAACTTCCTTTCCTTGTTCTATATTCTTATCTACTGTTATGTTTCCAATCCCAGCTTCTGTTGTAAGATCTAAAACACTACCTTTTGGAATATATACACTTATATTACCTACTCCTCCTTCTACTTCTACATAACAGGATCTCTTAGGTAAATAAATTTTTAAATTGCCAACTCCCCCTTTTACTTTCAAATTATTTAGCTTAAAGTTTCTCATATCCAAGACACTATTCCCAACACCTGAATTAAATTCAAGATCTATATTGGTATTAGGGTTAATCTCTATATTTACTTCATCAAACTTACCTATTCTTTCAAAAAATAGAAGGTCCCTATCAAAATCCTCAAAACTGATATACAAATTCAAACTACCATTTATTTCCTCTTCTTTTACTTTATTAATCTTAAAATCAGAGTTAGAGTTTACATAAATCAGATCTTCTTTATTATCTTTCTCCAAACTTCCTAACCATATATTTCTGCTACCTACAGTAATACTTAAACTGACAGATTTTAAATTCTCTCTAAAAGGATATCTCCATTCTCTATAAAAATTATGACCTCTTCCCCTAAAGTATGAGCTACCATATGGAGAGAAAAAGATTATAAGTATAATTAAGCCAATAATTACCAAAGCTAAAATCCAGCTAAACCATCTCTTCTCTCCTAATATTAAATCAAGTCCCCAAAAAATAAATATTAACGGCCAAAATCTAAGAAGATCTTTTAAATAGAAGCTGATTATTCCCATCTCCGATAATAACAATAATACCCCTATTAATATCAAAAAAATTCCCAATATGGACACTCTTTTCATGACCCTTCCCTCCTCTTATTTTTTGAACATTAATGAAAATCCTAATATTATAAGAATTAAAGCTAAAACAATATTAAAAGATATGGTAAAAAAATTAAAAGTTTTTCCCAAAAAATAAACTCCTAAAACAAGAAGAAGCCATCCTAAAAATTCATTTTTATGAGTATACATGTCCCTTCTTTCCAATTCTTTATCTTCCTGTGCCCCTTCTTCATACCACGGAGCTTCTGGTATAACTATTGCACAAAGAAGATATAAAAGGAAGCTAAATGGTCCCATAATTAATATGGAAAATATAAAAATAAGTCTAATAATAACAGGATCTATATCCAAATACTCACCTATACCACCACATACACCAAGGAAAACTCTGTTCTTTTTGCTTCTATAAAGTCTCTTCATTTTTAAAACCCCCTTTCTTATAAATGCTGAATTGGTCCAGAAGGTGTTATATCATCCTGCTCTTTCTTATCAGTGATATCAGGTTCTTCAGGTATTATAAGAGCAGAAAGAAAATATATTACAATAAGGGAAAAATTTAAAGGAAACAAAAGGAAAATAAAAATAAGCCTTATTATTGTAGGATCAATATTAAAATACTCACCTATACCACCGCATACTCCAAGAATAATTCTATTTTCCCTACTTCTATATAATCTTTTTTCCATAAACTTATCACCTCCTCTATACATAATTACGAAGATACCCAATGAAATGTTGCATTTTTATCAAATTTAACAAAATTTTAATAATAATTTAAAATACTTTTTTTAAAATGTAGAGCAAAAATAATAAAGACGAGGTGATGGGTGTTGAATTACAAAAAAATACCAACTTTGGGTTTAGGTTTAGCCCTACTTATCCTTGGAAGTTATTTAAGTTTTTATCTACCCTTTACCTCCGTTCCTTTTACTCTTCAAGTATTATTTCTATTTTTAATAAGCCTTTTCTTTTCCCCTACAGAAACTTTATATATTGTTCTTGCTTACCTAATATTAGGAGGTTTAGGGATTCCTGTATTTGCTGGAGGAAGAGGAGGACTAAATATACTTTTTGGAGCAACAGGAGGATATCTTTTTGGGTTCTTATTGGGAGGTATGACTATTTCTTTTTTAAAAAGATATTCAGAGATCTTAGCCCTTATCTCTGGTATTTTTATAATTTATCTATTAGGAAGTATATGGCTTTCTATTGCTATAAAAATACCATATACAAAAGCAATTTTAACAGGAGTACTACCTTTTATACCCTATGACTTTTTAAAAGGTATAATAGCATTAATATTATGGAACAAGTTAAAAACTTATATAAAATCAAACAGCTAATTTCGTTAATATCTCTTCTGGTATAAGATCAGATACTTTTATTTCAGCAAGAGCCATAACCTCATCTGCACCACCATAATATATCAAAAGCTCATCATCTAATCCTAAAACTTCATAAGAATCTTTGCTCTTTGGTACAACACCACAGGTAAATACCACATTAGGGACCCAACCAGTAGTTTCATATAGTTCTTCAGGTTGAAGAATAGGATTTGATGATCTATATAAAATTTTTTCTGGATCTTCAAGAGATGTTAGTATAACTCCTAAACCATAAGCTTTTTTTCCCATCCAATTTCCAACTCCATGATAAATATGAATCCACCCAAAGGGTGTTTTAAGAGGTGGAGCTCCTGCCCCAATCTTTATACTATCCCAAGTATTAGGAGATGGCATTAAAAAGGTTCTTCCAACCTTTATGCTTTTAGCTTTAAGCTCATCAGTATAAAGTATCTGCATATCAGGTGGTATTCTATGAATAAGAGCTACTTTCTTATCTAAAAGTTCTTGGAAAATTGTTACAAAATCATCCTCTTCTCTTTTACCGTTTGAAAATTCCTTATTTCTTTCATTTACCACATAAAGTACTGCATCTTTATCTTCTAAGTACTTAAATATTGGTCCATTTCTTACCCAAGCATTATTCCATTCTTCATAACTTTTGAAATTCTTCACCCCATCCAAAAAAGTATTTAAAGGTATTTTTGCCATAGCAAGCTGAACCACATCTCCATAAGCTGTATAGGTCATATATAACCAATCATCAATAAGGGTGATCCTTGGATCTTCTGTTCCTCCCACCTCTCTAATCATTCCAAAAGTTCTTTTTTGCCATTTTCTACGCAGTTCTGGTTTCTTCGGCATTTCATATTCTTCTTTAGGACCAAATATAGGATAGTCAAGTCTTCCCTCTTCTTTATAACCATCTTTTGACCACCATAATCCTATTCGAGACACACCATCTTCTCCTAAAGCTCTATAAAGGACATAAATAGTACCATTAATTCTAATAGCTCCAGCATTATAAACTAACTTTTCCCATTTTATTTTCTTTCTGTTTATATTTAAATAAACATTTGGTCTTGCCTTAAATAATGGATTATTCTGAAATCTAACAGCCTTTTTAGATGCTCTATATTGTGGTGGTTCCAATAGTTCTCTAAAGATAAACAAAAATTGACTACCAACAAGTTCTGGAGAATGGGCGTAGGCAAAAGCTCTTGAGGTACCAAGAATTATATCTCTTAGGTTTTCATTTTCAAATAAAAGTTTTATTTTGTAAAAAAGATCTTCTTTATTTTTAAACCTTAAAACACCAGTAGAAAGCTCAGTTTTTGATATTCCCTTTATTTCTGTCCTTTCATTACCATCAAATTTTATAGCTTCATTGTATAAGAAATTATTAAATATCTTGTATTTTATAATGAGAGGCGTCCCCCAACCTATAAATTTATAAACCTCAAAAGGTTCTACCTCATCTCCTCCATCCATAATAACTACCTCAGAAGCTCCCACAATTTGCAAATCATCATCCCATATTCCACCTAATATAACAGAATCCACATTAAGTCCATTTTTAGCAACAAATTTCTCAACCTTTAATTTTCTTTCATAAGTAGAAACCAAAACAACAATATAAAGATCTAACAAGCTTTTTACATCAGAAAGATAAAATAGGACATTCTCAAAGGAATAATCACCCATAACAAGAACTATCTTTTTATCTTGAGGAAACCCCAATTTTTCTCTTGAGACCTCCAAATTCTTTTTAAAAACAGGATAAGAAGGAAATTTTACCAAATATATATTTTTAGGCAAATATTCTTCCCAAAAAAAGGATATAATTCCATCCCATTTATGTCTCCATATAGGATGATCATGATTTTTAGTTGTCTTAGGATAATTTAAAAAGAGAGTTTTCCCCTTAACATTTCTAAGCTCTTCTAATAATATTCTCCATGGAATATGATCCTTAGGACTATCAATAATTAGGTATACCTTAGAATTAAAATCTCTAATCTTATAATTATACTCTATTTCTACATTAAAGCCCTCTTCTTTCCAATAATCAACTACTGGCGTTAAAAAATCATGAAACCCTAATAATGTTATTTTATCTCCCTTTCTTAATCCTTCCATCATAATGCCCTCAACTCCTCCATCAAATCTTTCTCTAATTTATTTCCAAAGGATTATATTAATAGAAACTATAAAAAAATCAAGATAAATAATTTCAGCAAGATTAACAAAAATTGGTTTGACATATATAAATTGAGACTCTAAAATATATTCAAGTTAAGCATTTTAATTATATCTCGAAAGGGGAATAAATTCATGAGAGAAAAAGCTTTGGCTATCCTTCTAATATTTATAGGTCTCCTTTTACTCTTGAGTAATTTTGGGATTCTTTCAGGAAATCTTTTTCTTTTAATCATTAGCGCCATATTTCTATTTTCATATTATAGATTTAATAGAAACATAGGATTTCTTATTCCAGGATGTATCTTATTAAGCATAGCTTTATTCGATATCTTACAGTCCTTTTATAACATTAATCCTGTATATATCATTTCGTTTATAGGAGTAGGCTTTCTAATGATTTTCTTTATTCACTCATCTAAAAAAGAATCCTCTTATGCAGAAAAGTATTGGTCTATATATCCAGGAATTATTCTTACATCTTTTGGTATTATATTAGGCTTAATATCAAAATCTCCAGAATACATAAGATATTTATTCCCTATACTTCTTATAGTTATTGGTGCTTTACTACTTTTACGTTCTTTAAAATAATTAGGTTATCCCAATATTACATATTTCAAAAAGTAAACACCAAAGAAAACAAGAGAAAAAGATGCCAAATACAATATAATCTTGTATAGTCTCTTCCAAAAAGGAAGAGATAAACCTTGTCCAATAAAGCCAATAAAAATATACCATACAAAATCAGAAAGAATATGACCTATATAAAAACTTAAAATTCCCAATATAAAAAAACTCCTTGCCTGTCCGAGAAAAGTTACTCCTACTGTAATCCACCATATTAGCCAATAAGGATTTGATAAAGAAACAAGAGCACCTGCTAAAGGAAGAGAAATCTTTACAGGATCTGAGTTTTTTATATCTAAATTACTTTTTATAAGAGAGACAAATAAAGATACTCCCATATAAAGTAAAAATAAGCTACCTAAAAAAGAAAAACTTTTCATAAAGATTGGATTTTGAAGAAAAGGTTGTAAGCCTAAAAGTAATAGTAGAATAAGAATAGCTTCTAATATGGCATGACCAAATACTATTTTTATAGAGTCTTTCCAGCCTTTTAGGCTACACTGGGTAATTACCATGGTCATCATTGGTCCTGGAGCTGATGCTCCTGAAAATCCCACTATAAAACTGGTTATAAATAAATTAAGTATTCCCGTACTCCTCACCACCCTCAATAAATCTCATATAAGTTAAATTTTAATAACCTTATAAGAATTTGGTTCTAATCTGATATTTATCTCTTTTTCCTTAGTCTTTAAGGTTACATTAGTTCTGTAAGGCAAAAGGGATTCCAAAATACAAAGGTCATTATCGTATAAAAACATGCATATTTTTTCGTCTCCTTGTAAATAAATTCCTATTTTATTTAAGAATGTTTTCCTTATCTCATTAAGTACTTCTATAGGTAATAAGTAGATATCTGAATAATTATCAGGAATATTTAGAACATAGATCCTTCCCTTTCCATAAAAATCTCTAAGAAGAATAGGAAAATTATTTTCTCCATTAATTCCCACAATTATTGGCCAAGAAGAGTTGGTGTGATACTCAATAACTGGCAAAATAATTTCCTTACGAGAATATACATATTTACTAAAACCACTCATAGCAGGATCTATAGCAAATAAGTTTAATAATACTTTTTTATCTGTATATCTTATTGATGTAAACTCCTCCATATTTTTACCCATTCTTCTCAAAAAACCTGATGTAATGATCACATCTCCTCCCTTGAGAAGAAAACCTTTTAATTTATTTAAAATTTCCTTATCTTCAGCAGAATTCTCAGCTAAAAATATAATATCTGCATCATTTGGAAAATAAGGCGTAGGATCAAAGGGTATCCCAATCATTCCTAAATAAGAAGAAAGGTGATTTTCTCCATCAGAATGAAAGGGGTGATAAACCTTGACACCAATCGGATTTCCTAACTCAGAAAGATATTCATCCAACTTCTCAAGCTCTAAAGAAAGAGCAGGAATAAAAGTTGATCTCCTTAAAGAATTAAAATCAAAAAGAGTAATCTCTTTAGCTTTAGAGAATAGAGTAAAATGAGCTTGTTCTATATACTGATTTAAGTTACATTCAAAAGAATCAAACCACCCCCCTTTATTTTTTCCAGGCTTTACATTTTCAAACCATCTCATTAAATAATAACTTAAGTAACGAGGAAGATGCTGTTGTGTATACTTAGGATCTCTTGTCTCCGTTCCAGTATATAACTCATCAAAGATATCTTTTTGAGTTTCAGGATTATAACCATTTTGATGATAGGAATCTATCCAATTAGGATACTTTATAATCATATTAACCTTTGGATTTACTTTCTTAGCTGGACCAACCACATAATTTTGAGATATCTTAGTCATTAATTTAAGTCTATATTCTTTCCATGATAAATTTCCCTTTCTTTCTATACATTCAGGACAAGAACAACTTGTAAAATAAAAATCATCAAGAATAACCTCATCAAACAGTGAAGCAGTATATTCTACAATTTCTTTTAATCTATTTTTCAATATTTCATTGGAATAACAAAATGTATGAAAAATTCTCAAATTATGAACCAGATCACCAGGAAGATCAATAGTAGTTGTTATCCCTCCCGACGTTATAATTCCCTTTTTATTGAAAAATTCTATTATTTCAAGCATTTTTTCCTTAGGAACATCATCCTTTCCTCTATGAGTTTCCAGATATACTTTATTTACCTTTAGGTATTCCTCAAAAAAGGCAAAATCTTCCTCTAATTCTCTTAAAGAAACTCTATTTAAAAAGGGAGCAGTACAATAGATGGCAAGAGAAAAATTCTTATACATAATTAACCTCCCATTATTTCATAAATAAAATTTATTATTTTGTTATTATATTATTGAAAATAATGACTCACAATATATAATAGTGAAATAAAATTTATATAGCTAATTATTTTTTTTAAGGGAGGGTAAAATGGATTTAAAAACATTAAAAAATGAGGTAAAGAATCACCTTACAGAAAAAATTATACCTTTTTGGGCAAAACTCATGGATAAAGAAAATGGTGGATATATTGGATATGTATCTTTTGATTTAAAAAAAGATCCTTATGCTCACAAAAGCTTAGTTTTAACTACAAGAATATTATGGTTTTTTTCTGCTGTATATAATCTTACAAAGGAAGAAAACCTTATTCCTTATATGAATCATGCATACAGCTTCTTAGTACAAAAACTTTGGGACCATAAAAACAAAGGTTTTTATTGGATGGTAGACTACAAAGGAGAGCCTATTGATAAAAGAAAACATATATATGGGCATGCTTTCAGTATCTATGCCTTATCAGAATTTTATAAAGCCACAAAAAAAGATGAGGCTCTTAATATTGCACTGGAAACTTATAATCTTTTAGAGGAAAAGTGTAAAGATGAATATGCTTACTTAGAAGAGTTTGATGAATACTGGAATCCAAAAGAAAATAAAGCTATTAGTGAATATGGAATAATAACTGAAAAAAGTATGAATTCCCTACTTCATATATTGGAAGCTTATACTAATCTTTATACAACATGGCCTCATGAGAACCTTAAGAAAAATATAGAAAATCTCGTAAAAATCTTTAAAGACAAGATTTTTAATCCAGAAACAAAACATTTAGGTGTATTTTTTGATAGAAAATTGAATCCTATAATTGATGCCATTTCATACGGACATGATATTGAGGCAACTTGGTTATTATATGAAGCCTTAAAATATATTAATGATGCTAATCTTAAAGAAGAAGTTAATAGAATAACCTTAGAGATTGCTGATCAAGTATTAGAAGAAGCCTTTGAAAATGGTAGTTTAATAAATGAAAAAGTAAGAAATATACTAGATAAAAGTAGAATTTGGTGGGTTGAAGCAGAAGCTTTAGTTGGCTTTTTAAATGCATATCAAAATTCAAGAGAAGAAAAATTTCTAAATGCAGTGATAGAACTTTGGAAATTTATTAAAAATTACATGGTAGATCAAAGACCAGATAGTGAATGGTTCTGGAAACTCGATGAAAATTATATTCCAGCTCCTATGCCCATAGTAGAACCCTGGAAATGCCCTTATCATAATGGAAGAATGTGCATAGAAGCAATAAAAAGAATAAATGAAGACTAATATCTTCAGAGCATTAAAGAGCAGAAATTATAAATTATATTTTACTGGTCAGGCTATCTCTCTTATTGGTACATGGATCCAATCCACATCCATGAGCTGGTTAGTTTATAGATTAACAAATTTGGCATATTCTTCTATTAAGCCTTATCTTAGGCATCTTTAATTCTATCGATGCACCTACAAGACAATCCTTTGTTATTGAGATGGTGGAAAGAGAGGAAGATTTAAGTAATGCTATTGCATTAAATTCCTTTCTATTTAATAGTGCTCGCTTGATAGGACCAAGTATCGGAGGCTTTCTTATTTCCATTCTTGGTGAAGGAATATGTTTTATGATAAATGCAATTAGTTATTTAGCAGTTCTTATTGCTCTACTTTTTATGAAGGTAAAACCAATGACCTCCACAAAAACCATCCATATTATTTCAGAATTAAAAGAAGGATTTTACTATGCCTTTAAAACATTGGTAGTAAGATACATTTTAATATTTATTGCAATATCAAGTCTACTTTCATCAATCTATAGTGTATTATTACCTATATTTGCAAAGGATATATTACATGGAGGCCCTGAAACTCTTGGAATATTAACTGGTTCTATAGGTGCAGGAGCTCTTCTTGGTGCTATATTTCTTGCGGGAAGGCAAAAAATAAAGGGTATCGAAAAAATTATAGCCCAATCTTTTGGCACAGCAGGTTTAGGTCTTTTAGTTTTTTCCATATCAAGAAATTTATATTCATCTCTCTTAGCCTTATTTATAACAGGATTAAGTTTCATGTTGATTAGTGTTTGCAGTAATACCTTAATTCAATCTATTATTGACAATCATATAAGAGGAAGGGTTATGAGTATTTATGTAATGTTCTTTATGGGAGCAACCCCTATAGGAAGCTTTTTAGGAGGATATTTAGCTAAACATATAGGACCAATTAACACAATTCTTATAAGTAGTTTTCTCTGCTTTTTATGTTTTATTATATATAACTATCGTCTTTCATTATTAAAGCCTTATATCTACAAAATATTGGAAGAAAAACATCTTAATTAAGAAATTAAATACTCTCCATCTTTGGGATCTAAAATAAAATCATTTCTAAAAGTTTTAACAATAATCTTTTTTATAGGACTTTCATATCCCTTCTTTATAGATTTTATACCTAAATATTGATTTCCATATTTCATAAGTGTATAAAATTCAATTAAATTAAATTCTCCATTTTCATAATTCCATGAGATTCCATCATCTTCATAATATAAAAATCTTCCTTCCCCTGGAGTAATTTTTAAATAAAGATTTTCCTGTTTCTTCTCCCCTACATAATTTTGCACATCCCACATAGGAACAATACTTCCCTCTCTTAAAAATAATGGTATTCTATTCAAAGGAGCAAAAACTTTTATAATACTGCCTCCTCTATACCTTTTCCCAGTGTAAAAATCATACCAAAAACCCTTAGGAAGATATACCTCTCTTTCTCTTTTGCCCCTTTCAAATACTGGAGCCACAAGAATAAATGGACCAAACATGAATTCATCTTCATGAGACAAAACTTCTTCATCCTGAAATTCCAAAATAAAACTCCTAATCAATGGAATGCCCTTTTCCTTTGCCTCATAAAACAAAGAATAGATATAGGGAATTAGTTGGTATCTAAGATTAATATATTCTTTAGCGATTTTTTCAACTTCTTCTCCAAAACTCCAAGGTTCTTGATCTCTTGTATTCTTAGCTGTATGTATTCTAAAAAAAGGATAGAAAACACCCAGCTGAATCCATCGTATAAAAAGCTCTTTCTCACAATCCCTCCAAAAACCCCCTACATCTTCCCCAACAAAAGGAACTCCAGAGATAGATAAATTTTGAAGAGTTACTATACTGGAATAAAGATTCTCCCATGTACTTTTGTTATCACCACACCATACTGCTGAATATTTCTGAATACCTGAAAATCCTGCTCTACTCAATATAAAAGGCCTTACCTCTTTTTTAATCTCTCTAAATCCATCAAAAGTTGACTTTGTCATCATAAGCCCATAAGCGTTATGTACTTTATTATGTATTAAAACCTCATCTTCCCCATGTACTACATCTTGAGGCAATGTCTTTTCTTTTATCTGTTTAACTCTTTCTTCAAAACTTTTAGCCTTAAAAGGATCTGGAGGTTCCTTAAAATGAAAAACATGAAACAATAATTTCATCATATAATAGCCAAATTTAGAGAAATTAGAAGGTTCATTCATATCATTCCAAAAACCATATATACCATTGTCTATAAACCATTTATGTTTTTCACCCCACCATTTTCTAACCTTCTCCTTGAAAAAATCTGGAAATACTGTCTTTCCAGGCCATACATACCCTACAAAAATCTCACCTGTTTTCTTCTTGCAAAAAAATCCCTCTTTTAATCCTTCAATATAAATCTTATACTTCTTATCCATTTTGATCCCAGGATCTATAATAATAACAACCTTAAATCCTAATTTTTTTAGATCTTCAATCATCTTTTCAAAATTAGGAAATCTTTTCCTGTTAACTGTAAAAACCCTATAACCTTCCATATAATCAATATCTAAATATAAAGCATCACATGGAATATTCTTTTTTCTAAACAATTCAGCAATTTTATAAACCTTATCCTCTGAATCATAACTCCATCTGGATTGGTGTAAACCAAGAGACCATAAAGGAGGCATATAGCACCTTCCTGTAAGATAAGTATAATTCTCTATAACTTCCTTAGGAGAAGGTCCAAATATAAAATAATAATCTAATTCGTCATCTTCGGTAAAAAAATAATAGTAATTTTTACTTTCAAATCCCATATCAAAATAACTAAAAGCGGTACTATCATAAAAAAGCCCATAACTCAAATTTGAGTATGCAAGAAAAAAAGGATGAGATTGATACAAGGGATCTCTATCAAATTCATGATTTGGCTCATCTGTATTCCAGTTTATGATTCTTTTACCCTTCTTATTAAGTGACCCTATTCTTTCTCCAAATCCAAGAAAAGCTTTCTCTCTTCCTATCTCTTTATATGAATATATACCATCTCCTTTCTTTACGTAACCTAAATCCCTATAATCAGAGTTTATCAAATTACCTTTCCTATCATATATTTGGATTCTATTTGGATTTTTGTATATCACAATATTTAAATCTGAAGTTAAAAAATAATGACCCCTATTATCCTCCCTATGTTCATAATCAACTTCCTCAAACTTTTCCAAGTTAACACAAAAAGAATAATTTTTCTTCCAAATTCTATCCTTTGAAAAGTGAAATCTCACTATTTTAGAGGTTACGAATTCAATTTTGAGAAATTCACTATTATATTCAACAACTTCCATACTCATTAATACCCCCTAAGGATATTCTTTTTGTAGTTTAATATATTTTATAAAAAATAAAAAGGGGAGAAAGTAAAATTTTTCTCCCCTTTTTATTCAAAAATTTTATTTATTGATAAATTAACCCATTTCTACTATTACCTGATGAATTTTCCCATCATTCAAAACAGGTAATATATTCCCTTCTATCTCTTTTCCATCCAATAATATTCTTTTTACACCTTTTGAAACTCCTTTACTATTTTCTATCTTTATATCATATACAGCCCCTCTGAATTTTCTCACCACTCTAAATTCTTTCCAATCTTCAGGAATACAGGGGTCTATTCTTAGACCATCATAATCTGGTCTTATACCCAATACAAATTGAGATATCAACACGAAAGCCCAAGATGCAGTACCAGTAAGCCATGAATTTTTACCTTCTCCATGTCTTTTAGCATCTTTTCCAGCTACCATTTGACAATATACATATGGTTCCATCTTATGGATCTCACTTTCATCCTCAAAATATGCAGGTGTAATCTTCCTATACACTTCAAAAGCTCTTCTTCCTCTACCTATTACCGTCTCTCCTATACCTACCCATGGATTATTATGGCAAAATATTCCTGCATTTTCCTTGTATCCTGGTGGGTAAGAAGAAATCTCACCCAATTCTATATAATATCTGGAGTAAGCTGGTTGTTGTAAAACCATACCATATTTTGTATCTAAATACTTAATACAAGAATCTAAGGCAGATTTAGCTCTTCCATCTTCTACTCCAATACCTGCCATGGTACATATACCTTGAGGTTCTATAAATATCTTTCCTTCCTCACATTCTTCGCTACCTACTTTTCTACCAAAATAATCATAAGCCCTCAGGAACCATTCTCCATCCCATCCATACTTATTAATCGCTTCAATCATTTGTTTACTTGCTTCTTCAGCCCACTTAGCCTCCTCTTCCTCTCCCATTTCTTTACACATTCTTATATAATCTGGTGTAGCATATACGAAAAGACCTGCTATAAATACTGACTCTGCAGTACCACCTTCTACATTAGAAGTAGTCTGAAAAGACTCATCAGGAGTTTTTGAGAAACAATTAAGATTAAGACAATCATTCCAGTCTGCTCTTCCTATAAGAGGCAAACCATGTGGTCCTAAATTATTTGTTACATGATGATAAGCTTTCTTAATATGTTCAAATAGTGTACCCTTCCTATTCTCATCATTATTATAAGGAATTACTTCTTTTAATATATCAAAATCCCCAGTCTCTTTTATATAAGCTCCTGTGGAAAGAATAATCCACAAAGGATCATCATTAAAACCACTTCCTATATCGTTGTTTCCTCTCTTCGTCAATGGTTGATATTGATGATAACAACTACCATCTTCAAACATAGTTGAAGCAAGATCCAAAATTCTCTCCCTTACTCTACTTGGAATCATATGTACAGAACCTAAGATATCTTGATTTGAATCTCTGAAACCTATTCCTCTACTTATTCCTGATTCAAAATATGATGCACTTCTTGCCACGTTAAAGGTAATCATACATTGATATTGATTCCATATGTTAACAATCCTTGAAAGAATCTCATCATCATGATTAATTTGATAATTTGATAATATCTCGTCCCAATACTCTTTTAATTCCAAAAAGGCTTTATCAACAGATTTCACATCTTTATATCTTTCTATCATTTCGTAAGCTCTCTTCTTATTAATTACTCCTGGCCTTTCCCATTTTTCCTCATCAGGGTTTTCAACATAACCTAATACAAATACAAAATCCTTAGATTCACCGGGTTCTAAATTAACCTCAATATAATGAGATGCAATAGGTGCCCATCCTTCTGCTACAGAGTTAAATGCTCTACCTTCAATAACAGCTCTTGGTTCATCAAAACCATTATACATACCAATAAATGTATCTCTGTCAGTATCAAAACCCTGAATTGGTACATTTACAGAATAAAAAGCATAATGATTTCTTCTCTCCCTATATTCTGTCTTATGATATATAACTGATCCTTCTATTTCTACCTCACCTGTAGAAAGATTCCTTTGAAAATTAGTCTGATCATCCCAAGCATTCCATAAACACCATTCCACAAAAGAAAAGAGTTTTAAATATCTCTTAGTATTAGAGTTATTTTTTAGTGTCAATTTATGTATCTCACCGTTAAACTTCAAAGGCACAAAGAAAAGTATTTCAGCAGAAATTCCATTCTTTTCACCATATATCTTTGTATATGATAGTCCATGTCTACACTCATATTTATCTAAATCCTTTTTTGCAGGTTTCCATGACGGATTCCAAAAATCTCCATTTTCCCAAATATAGAAATATCTTCCTCCATTATCTAAAGGCACATTATTATATCTAAACCTTAATATTCTTCTAAGCCTTGCATCCTTGTAGAAACAATAACCTCCTGCTGTATTTGAAATTATGGAAAAGAAATCCTCAACCCCTAAATAGTTAATCCAAGGAAATGGAGTTTGAGGGGTTGTTATAACATACTCCCTATTTTTATCATCAAAATATCCAAATCTCATTTTTATTCTCCTCCTTTATCCCATAATTACTATTATTTCATTATCATCCGCCAAATCTTTTTCCAAAATAAAATTACCCCTAATCTCTTTTCCATTCAGATTAATAGTTTTTACACCCTTTTGTACCCCATTTGGATTTTCCACCTTAATTCTCAACTTTTTACCCCTAAAAACTTTCTCTATATAAAATTCTTTCCAATGAGATGGCACACAGGGATCAATCACTATACCATCATAATCAGGCTTTATACCAAGTATTCCCTCTACTGCAGCTACCATCATACTGGATGCTGTACCTGTTAACCAATGTACATGGGCTCTTCCATGATATGGACTATCTTTTCCCTCTACAAATTGACAATGGACATAAGGTTCTGCCTCTCTTATTTCAGCCTTATCATTCATATTGGCTGGATTTACTTCTTGATAATATTTAAAAGCTCTATCTCCATTACCAAGAATGGTCTCTGCTTTTATAAGCCATCCTTGGGGATGACAGAAAATCCCTGCATTTTCCTTCATTCCTGGATTGAATAGAATCATTCTAAATACAGGAAATCCCCAAGTTCTTACAGGCGGATACATGATCATGGCTCCATAGTCTGTGTTAAGTATTTTTTCCACATTGTCCATTGAAATCTTTGCTTGTTCTTCTGTAGCCACCCCACTCAGTACAGCCCATACTTGAGGATTAAGCCAAAAACTTGCCTCAGTATTCTTTTTTGATCCAATTACCTCATCTCCTATAAATCCTCTAACAAATCTATCCTCTTCCCAAGCATATTTCTGAATATTTTCATACAATTTTTTAGCTTCTTTCTCAGCCCATTCTACATCTTCTTTTTTACCTTTTCTTCCAGCAAACTCAGCAAATATCTTTAAAGCAAGATACAATTGCATGGATGCAAATACTGTCTCACCCTCTTCTCCAAGTCTTAAAGTATCATTCCAATCAGCGTCCAAACCAAAAGTTAATCCATGTTTGCCTAATTTGCTAAGAGAAAATAATATACCCTTTCTCAAATGTTCATATACTGTATCTTCACCATAATCAGAATAAGGTAATATTTCATCCAAAAATGCCAAATCCCCAGTTTCTTTAATATACTGCCTAATGGTAATATATAACCACAAATGATCATCACATCTATATTCAGTATATCCCGTTCTCTTTACATAATACGGATTATCCAATGATAAGCCTTGATTGGGTTTAATCTCATAATCAAAAAATACTAAAGGCAAAGCTACCCCTTTAGAGGTTTGTCCTGCTAACATAAGTCTCAACCTTTTCTTTGCCTCTTGTGGTTCAAGATGAATTATTCCTTGTATATCTTGTACCGTATCCCTATATCCATACCCATCTCTTTGCCCCACATAAATCATAGAGGCAGCTCTTGACCAGAAGAAAGTAATAAAACATTGATATGCATTCCATATATTAACCATGGTATCAAAGTTTTCATCAGGAGTCTTAACTTTAAAGCCTTCCAATTTTGATTGCCAATAATTCTTAAGTTCATTCCATTCCTTCTCAACCCTACCTTTTTCTTCATATTTTGCCATAACCCTTCTACCTGTAGCCTCTGCACCTTGACCAAGTACATATATTACTTCTTTTTCTTCCCCCGGTTCTAAATCTAAAATAACCTGAGTACCAGCGCAACTATTTTTGCCATAATTTAGACTATTACCACACATTCCTCTTTCCACTGCAATAGGATTTGAGTAATCCCTATAACTTCCTATAAATTTGTCTCTGTCACCATCATAAGAAACAACTTTTTCTCCGATTACTCCAAAAAATCTGTTAAATCTTCTACCACTTATTCCTTCTTCTTGAGGTATAACTTTACCGATTTCCGAATAATTTTCATTTATTGTCTGTATTATAAGATTATCTTTGTAATATGTTCTGGATATAAAAAGGGTATATTGCATATTTACTAAATCTTGAGTTTCATTGGGCTCATTTGTGAACTCTGCATAACTAAAAAGAGAAATTTTTCTCTTTCTTCCACTATTATTTCTTACCTTTATTGCCCATACTTCATATAGTTCATTTAAAGGAACGTAATATAAAGTCTCAGTTTCTATACCATCGTATTTCGAGGTTATAATCGTATAAAGAATACCATGCCTACAAATAGATTCGTATTTTGATAAATCTTTTTTTACAGGAAGCCAAGATGCAGACCAATAATCTCCATTCTCCATATCCTTAAGATATATATATCTTCCAGGAGCTGTGGTAGGTGGAACATTGAATCTTCCTCTTAATATTCTTCCGCTTGCTCCTGATTTGACAAAACTATAACCTTGAGCGTTATTAGTAATAATAGCTCCATATTCTAAAGATCCAAGATAATTAGTCCATTCCCTCGGAGTATCAGGCCTAGTAATAACATATTCTTTTCTTACATTATCAAAATAACCAAATCTCATGAATAAACCCCCTTATCTAATAATTTTTTTATAAACTTTATTAAGAAACCAGTTATAATTTCATCAAGAAACTTTTATTTAATATGTATAGTACAGATTTAAATAGTATATGTCAATAAGGGTATTAAACTAATTACAAAAAAAGGCTGGAAAGATATTAATTTATCCTTCCAGCCTTTAAAAAACTCTTTTGTAAAATTAAAATTTTATTAAGATCTTGCTTTTTTAATCTCCTCTATATAACTTTTTGCTCTTTCCGTTAACATTTCAAATTTTTTCTCTGCAATAACCTTTTTATCTACGAGATTTCCCCCCACTCCTACAAAACAAGCACCAGCCTTAATAAATTCTCCCACATTTTCCAAGCTCACTCCTCCTGTAGGAGATATTCTAATATATGGCATAGGCCCATGTATAGCTTTTATATACTTAGGTCCTAATGTGTCTGCGGGAAAAAGCTTTACCACATCTGCCCCTTCCTCCCAAGCAGTTAATATCTCTGTAGGTGTATAAGCTCCAGGAACAGCTATCTTATCATACCTATGACATAAATTTATAATCTCTTTCTTTAAAACTGGAGAAACAATAAAATCTGCACCAGCAAGGATAGCCATTCTTGCAGTCTCTGAATCTAATACTGTACCCATACCAACTATGGCGTCTTTGCCAAGAGCTTTCTTCACTTTAGGTAAATATTCTATGGCTGAAGGTACAGTCATTGTAATCTCTAAAGAGATAATTCCCCCATCATATAAAGCTTTAGTTACATCCAGTAAATCTTCGGGAGAATCTGTCCTTATTACTGCTACTATTCCACACTCTATCATTCTCTCTAAAATATCATATCGCCCCATAATAATCCTCCTTACCTTTTAGATTCCTTTATAATTTTCTCTACCGCTTTAATCCACTTATGATTAGGATCATCATTAATAATTGATTCTCTTATGTCTCCCGCAAGTATCCAGAGATAGTAGAGTTGGTATCCAGGTGCTGAAACTACAGGATGATATCCTCTATTTATTAAAAGTAAGGAATTATCTTCTATCAAATAAACATTATCTATATCCCTTTCAGGCGTATAAACCCTTTGCAACCCAAATCCATTAGGAGGATTTATCTTATAAAAATATACCTCCTCCATCTTCACCTCTTCAGGATAATTATTGGTATCATGCTTATGAGGTGGATAGCTGGACCAATTACCTGGAGGATTTATAGTCTCTCCAATTAATAATCTTTTGGCCTTTATTCTCCTATCAATAATATCCTTTACATCTCTCCTCCAATTATGGACTCCCACATCTCTAATTATCACATCTTCAGGTTTGATTAATTTTACATCTTCCTCTGTTTTTACCCTTGTTTTGCAGATGGCAACTTCCACATTTTCTAATGCCTCAAGTTTTACCTCTTTATTATTAGGTATATAAAGGGCATAAGCATTTCCATCAAAAACATTTCTTCTTGCTCCTAAATTATCATATTTTATATCATCTACAGTTACATTAAGCTTACCTGTTAATATAATAAGGCCAATTTCATAATCTTTTGAATTAAAAGAATAGGAATCTCCCTTTTCTCCTTTAAATATATCTAATTCAATGTATTCCATCTCACCTGGTTTCACAAGGGTATTTAAGCCTTTCTCAAGAATTACCTTTCTAAACATATTTACTCCTCCTTTTTTTATCACTAAAAAATAATAGAGGCATTACTAAAGAATATAAAGAATAATTTTTTTTGTCAAGAATAAAAAGGCGGTAAATACTTGTTAAATTAATGTTAAATAAAAATGAAGGGACTCCTTCTTTCAAGAGTCCCTTCATAAAAAGAATTATCTATTTTTATTTGCTAAAAAATATTTATTGAATATACCCTGATAAATGAAGCTCTAAATACATATTATCATATCCATAAGTTGTAGGATCTCCATCACTATCTTTAATTCCAGAAACCTTCAAGATAGGATTATCAGTATCAGCACCAACAACAGAAGAAGAAACAGAGATCATAAGCTTATTATCTACATTTATATTTTGAGTATAATTAACATATATAGCATAAATAGATAACTTTCCAGTTAAAACTGGGAAATTATTAAAATTACTTAATTTAACTGTACTTACATTTTCTAAAGATATTGTTAGACCAAGCTTATTTACCTTATTTGGATCAGTATATCCATAATAATAACAAGAGATTTTCAAGTTAGTAGGATAAGTCTCCTCAATACTATTTTTTATATCCTTATTGAAAACAAAGTATCCTTCCATACGTAATCCCACTATTTGACCACTCAATTCAGAATGACTATCTAATACATATTCAAGTCTCTTTATGGAAGAATAATATCTTACTTTTAAGTAACTTTCAGTATCAATTTGTAATAGATACCAACCATTAGCATCTGGTCCTTGCCATTCATTTGTAGGCTCAATTGTTATTTTCTCAACTTGAGTTTTTATAGCCTCTTTTAATAATATGGATTTATTAATCTGTACATTATCAAAGCTTTTACTAATTGGAAATACTTGTGAAACCCCTTGAGTATAAACCAAATTTGGTATTTCAGTATAAATATCTATGTTTTTACCGATATCTGAATCAGTACTAATTACAGTAGAATAAATATTGTTTAATTGATTTTGAGTTAAATCTTTATCTGGCTGAGGCTCCTGTTTTACGCAAAAAATAGTATATTAAAAATTTCCGAGTCCTCAAAATTAATTATTGATATAATAAAATACATTTACAATATTTTAATCTCTTTAGGAGGTATATAAAAAAATGAGTAAAAAAATAACATTTATTGGGGCTGGAAGTCTTGGATTTACCAGAAATTTAGTACGCGATCTCCTTACCTTTCCTTCTTTCCAAGATGCTCATATTTCTTTAATGGATATAGATGAGGAAAGATTGAATTATTCAAAATTGATGGTAGAAAAAATAGTAAAGGCTGGAAACTATCCTGCAAAAGTATCTGCCACCTTAAATAGACAAGAAGCATTAGATGGAGCTGATGCTGTTATAATAACGATTCTCGTTGGTGGAGTACAAATATGGAGACATGATATAGAGATACCTAAAAAATATGGCGTAGATATAAATGTGGGAGATACAAGAGGGCCAGCAGGAATTTTTAGGGCTTTAAGAACTATCCCTGTAATGATAGATATTGCTAAAGATATTGAGAAATATTGTCCAGAAGCTATAGTATTAAACTATACAAACCCCATGGCAATGCTTATAAGAGCAGTACAAACTGTTTCAAAAATTAAAATCGTAGGACTTTGCCATAGTGTACAAGGAACAGCTGAAATGCTTGCTCGCTGGATAGGAGCACCTATGAATGAAATTACCTATTTTTGTGCAGGAATAAATCATCAGGCTTGGTTTTTGAAATATGAATGGAAGGGAAAAGATGCCTATCCTCTTATTAGAGAGGCAATTTTAACAAGGCCTGAAATTTATAAAGAAGAAATTGTAAGAAATGAAATGTTTTTACATTTAGGATATTATGTCACAGAATCTTCAGGGCATAATTCGGAATATAATCCTTGGTTTAGAAAAAGACAAGATCTCATTGAAAAATATTGTCTTCCAGGTACAGGATGGAATCCAGGCGAATGGGGTTATATATTAAAGGAATATCTTAAGAGAGAGGATACTTGGAGAGAAGAGGTTAAAGAGTGGATTGAGAAAGAACCAATTAACCTTGAAAGAGGGCACGAATATGCTGCATATATATTAAATGCTATCTTAGGTGATGGTTCTATATTTGAATTTAATGGGAATATTAGAAATTTTGGTCTTATTGATAATCTGCCTTATGGGGCTTGCGTAGAAGTACCTATTATTGCATCCAAAAGAGGCTTTGATCCAATTAAGGTAGGAAATCTTCCCCCTCAGCTTGCTCTCCTAAATTATATAAACTCATCTTGTGAAGAATTAGCAGTAGAAGGTTCTCTTGAAGGTGATCCTAAAAAGATATTCTATGCAGTAGCTTATGATCCTCTTACATCAGCAGTTTTATCCTTAGCTGAAATAAAACAGATGGTAAAAGAAATGTTTGAAATTAATAAAGATTATCTTCCCCAATTTAAAAATTTTGAGATATAAAAAAGGTGAAAAACTATGAACAAATTATTAGCTTTAACATCCGTAGTAATATCTTGTATCTTCTGGAGTATTTCATTCTCTGTTTCCAAAATACTTCTAAAAGAATATTCTCCTTTTGAACTATCCTTTATAAGATTTTTTCTTGCCTTTATATTTTCTGCAATTCTTTTTTATCCTAAAATTAGAAAAACTCCTTTAAATTGGAAATATCAAAAACCCCTATTTATAGCAGGAATGTTAGGAGTTACCTTATATTTTGTATTTGAAAACTCTGGGTTAAAATATACTGACGCTTCAGAAGGAGCCCTTATTGTGGGCTCCTTTCCTGCATTGGGATTAATTGTAGAGTTTCTCGGTTCAAAAGAAAAAATCCCCCAAAATAGATTATGGGGTGTTATACTTTCCATAATTGGAGTATTACTGATCATAGGAGATTCTGGAATTAATTTAAAATTTAACAACTTATTTGGTGATATTCTTGTACTTCTATCAGGAGTAATGTGGGTAATATACAATTGGGAGATAAAAAAGGTTAATCATCTTTACTCCCATGAGGTAATAACAACTTTTCAAATGCTATGGGGAACCTTTTTATTTATCCCCTTTTTAACTTTCACAGGAATACATATAAAAATTAATTTGCCCATTTTCTTATCATTTTTTTATTTATCATTCTTTTGTTCCGTATTAGGATATCTACTTTATAATTATGGCTTAAAACATCTTTCTGTAAGTCAAGTGGTAAATCTTTTAAATCTAATTCCACTTTTTGGAGCTATTTGGGGTGTAATTTATCTAAAAGAGACCTTAAGTTTCTTAAAAATTATAGGTGGAATATCCATTATCTCAGGTGTGAGTCTTTCATCTAAAAAATAAAAAAGAGCCTGCCTTTTATCAGGGCAGGCTCTTTTTTTAAAAATCTCTAAACAAAAATTCTATTTTTCAAGCTTTAAATTTCCAAAATAGGAAGGATTTCTCCAAGATTCATTATCCCACTCATTCCATGCAACTATTCCAACCCTATTTCCAAACATATTTGCATCATTTACTTGTAAATCAAAACCAATCACCATTCCTTCAGCTAATTTCTTTGTTCTCATTTTAATTTGAGCTTCCACAATATATCCAAAATCAGTCTTTCTTGTAGCTGTTACAAAGTAATCCTTAGAAGCATTAGTTCCAAAGGATTGATAATTATCAAAATTCACTCTATATTGAGCATCATTTGCATCATAAGAAGAAGCCTTCTCGTTTCCTTCATCCACAAATATCTCTACAGAATCTTGTTCCCAAGGATTAGTATTATCTTTATTTAAAAGGGAATCATAAACTTCTGCCCAAACATATATACTATCTTCATCCCACAACACTCTAAACTTAGCATAAGCTACTTTACCCTTTGTACCTGATACATATCTATCTGTTACATATTCCTTGGCAGATTTCCAAACCTCATCCATTTGAGCATCAATTTTAGGTTTACCATACTTTGCTACTGCAGTTTGGGTCTGCTGTCCAAGAGTCAAAGATGCCAAAAGAAAAAGAGTAATTAATGATAAAATTAAGATAATACTTACCCTCTTCATTCAAACTCCCCCTTTAATAAAATTTTAATAAGAATTATAAAGTTAATTAATAATTTCGTCAACCATTTTCTCAATCCTTAACTTCCACTTCTTCGGCAAATTGGCTCATATACAGATTGTAGTAAAATCCTTTCTTTATTATAAGTTGTTCATGGGTACCTCTTTCAATTATCTCCCCATTATACACAACCAAGATCATATCAGCATTCCTAACAGTGGATAATCGATGAGCAATAACAAAACTTGTCCTTCCTTTCATTAAATTCAACATCGCATTCTGAATATACTTTTCCGTCATTGTATCCACATTACTGGTTGCTTCATCCAAGATTAATATTTTAGGATTTGCAAGAATAGCCCTTGCGATAGCTATAAGCTGTCTCTGTCCCTGACTAAGCCCACCACCATCTTCAGAAAGAACTGTATCATAACCTTGAGGTAAATTAATAATAAAATCATGAGCATGAGCAAGCTTTGCCGCTTCTATAACCTCCTCATCGGTAGCATCTAATCTCCCATATCTGATGTTTTCTTTTATAGATGTAGAAAATAGAAGAGTATCTTGTAAAACAATACCAAGAAAGGATCTAAGATCCTTTCTTCTAATTTTCCTAATATCAATACCATCTATTAAAATTTGACCTTCATCCACATCATAAAATCTTGCCACCAAACTTGCAATAGTAGTTTTTCCTGCACCCGTAGGACCTACAAGAGCTACCACTTCTCCTTCTTTAACATTAAAACTTACATTTTTAATAACAGGATTACCTTTAACATAGGAAAACCAAACATTTTTAAATTCAACTTCTCCTCTTATATCTTTTATCTCAACTATATCAGTACTTTCCTTCTCTTCCTCTTCTTCAAGAACCTCAAAAACTCTCTCAGCACTTGCTATTGCTGATTGAATCATATTATATTGATTTGCAAGTTCATTAATAGGTCTTGTAAATTGCCTTGAATAATTTATAAATACAGTGATATCACCAATTGAGATAAATTTTTTAAAGGCAAAATACCCACCAAAACCAGTAATTATTGCAAAACTTAAATTATTAAGAAGGTTCATAAGAGGTCCAATAGAGCCAGAAAAAATTTGAGCTCTTACTCCCACTTGAGTTAATTCTTCATTTAAATTCTCAAATCTCTTAATCTCCTTTTCTTCTCTATTAAATATCTTTATTACCTTTATTCCAGAAATATCCTCTTCAATCAAACCATTAAGTTTTCCTAAAAGAGTTTGGTTAGCATAGAAATAATTACGTGTTCTATTGGATATAAAATTTGTTAACCAAATAGTTAAAGGTATAGTAACTAAACTAACAACTGTCATAGGAATACTTATTCTTATCATCATAATAATAATCCCAATCAAAGTCGTAATACTGGAAAAAAACTGTATCACACTATTTGATAGCACCATACTTATATTATCTATATCATTAGTAATTCTGCTTATAATATCTCCATAAGGACGTAAATCAAAAAATTTAATGGGTAGACTATGAATCTTATTAAAAAAGTCTCTCCGAATTACAAAAACTAATTTTTGGGTAGTTTTCAACATTACATATCCCTGTAACCATCCTATAAAAGATGATAGAAGATAAATTCCTCCAAGTATTAATAAAAAGTTAAGAAAACCATCAAATTTCTTAGGAATAATATAGGTATCAATACCTCTACCTATAAGATAAGGTCCTACAATCCCTAATATGGAAGAAATAAATGTAAGAGTAAAAACAAAAATAAATCCCCACTTAAATTTTTTCAAATATACAAAAAGTTTTCTTAAAGTACCCCACGGATCTTTAATTTCTACCTTCTCAAAATGAAACCGAGGTCCTATTCTTCCTCCAGGTCCACCAAATGGTCTCATTCCCTCTCTACGCATATTTCATTACCTCTTCATCTATCTGAGATTTATAAATTTCTCTATAAAAATCATTATTCTTAAGCAATTCTGCATGGGAACCAAACCCAACTATTTTTCCTTTATCGAGAACTATTATTTTATCTGCATTCATCATGGTACTTACTCTCTGAGCCACAATAAATGTAGTACAGTTTTTTATTATCCCTCTTAAACCATGAATTATTTTTTGTTCTGTAGCAAAATCTAAAGCACTTGTAGCATCATCCAAAATTAATATCTTAGGTTTTTTAATTAATGCTCTTGCAATTGCAATCCTCTGTTTTTGCCCCCCTGATAATGTAACACCTCTCTCTCCAATTACAGTATCATATCCCTGGGGAAGTCTGATTATAAATTCATGGGCTTGAGCAATTTTAGCATACTCAATTATTTCCTCATAAGTAGCATCTTCTTTCCCCCAGCATATATTCTCTTTTATGGTTCCTGAAAAAAGTATTGTATCTTGTGGAACCATAGAAATAGCATCTCTTAATATTTTTAAATCAATATCCCTTATATCTCTTCCATCAATTAAAATTCTTCCTGAAGTTACATCATAAAGTCTTGGAATAAGATTTACTAAAGTAGATTTACCAGAACCTGTCGTACCTATTATACCTATGATCTCACCCGAATTTACCTCAAAATTTATATCCTTAAGTACAGATTCCTCTTTATTAAAATAGCTAAAATATACATGTTCAAATTTTACCTTTCCTCCTCTAATAGGAGTCTTATCAGCATTTTCCTTATTCTGGATATCAATTTTCTCTTCTAAAACCTCTAAAACTCTTTCTGCAGAGACAGAAGCTCTTGATACAAACATTAAAATATTTCCAATCATCATTAATGAGAACATAATCTGCCCCATGTAATTAATATATGCCATTACTTCTCCTACTTTCATATTCCCTTGATTAACTAATAGACCACCAAACCATAGCACAACTAATATACTGAGATTCATAACTAACATAAAAAGAGGCATAGCAATAATCATCAACATAATGGCTTTAATAACTGCATTCATCAACATAGTATTAGCATATTTAAATCTTTCTTTTTCATAATCCTCCCTCCTAAATGCCCTTACTACTCTTATACCTACAAGATTTTCTCTTACTACATTGTTTACATAATCTATTCTTTTTTGCACCTCGCTAAAAAGAGGAAAACTCTTCTTCATAATAAATAAAAAAATGGAAGCCAATATTGGTATAGAAAATAAAAATATAATTGATAGATTTTTATTCAAAGAAATAGCCATTATAATACCACCTACAAAAAGAAGAGGTGCCCTTACCATAATTCTTAAAGACATCATTACAAGAGTCTGAAGTTGATTAACATCATTTGTTAGTCTGGTTATCAAAGAAGATGTATGAAATTTATCAATATTACTAAAAGAAAATTGTTGTACTTTTTTAAATAATTCATTCCTAAGATCTCTACCAAAATATTGACTAGCTAAAGAAGAGAAAACTGTACAACCCACCCCACCTATCACACCTATAAAGGCAACTGCAAGCATTATAAGACCTGTGTGTAAAATTAACTGAAAGTTATTTTTTAAAATACCATTATCCACAATATGAGCAAGAAGAGTTGGCTGATAAAGATCACATATTACCTCTATAAGCATAAATAAGGGCGCTAATATAGCAAAAAGAGTATAAGGCTTCAAATATCTTATAAGCTTTTTCATCTAACATATCCTCCTATTGTTCATTCAACCTTCTCAAGTTATCTCTTATTCTTCTAAAAAAATCTATTAACAGTTTCTTTTCTTCCTCTGAAAAATCCTTAAAACATTCCTCTTCCAACTGCTTAAATACTCTTTTTAATTTACATATGAACTTTTTACCCTCTTCTGTAAGATATATTTTTGTATATCTCTTATCCCTTTCATCCCTTACACTGGAAATAAGCCCCCTTTTTTTCATCCTTCTAAGAATTAGGGTAACGGTAGACGGCTTTATTTTTAACTCTTCTGCTATCTCCTTTTGAGTTAAGCCATTTCTCTCAGACAAAAGAAGAAGTACAGGAGCTTGCCCCCTATAAAGTTTCAAGTCAGAAAGAAGTTTTTCTCTTCTTCTAAAATGTTCCTTTATAACATCTTTAAATAAACCATATAATGTCTCTTCTTTTCCATAAAACATATATCCACTCCAATAATTAGCTAACTAATAGTATATCTCAACCAGTTTCTTTTTCAAAGCGGAATCATACCAAGCTGATATTACCTTCATATCCTTTAATCCTTCAAGGCCTGAAGTTTTAGGTTCTCTTCCATTTATAATAGCTGACTCCATATCTTTAATCTCTGCCACATATTGATTTTCTCCATAAAAAGTATAAAAGGTATAATTGTTGCCCTTTCTTAAGATAACTTTACCATCGTACTCTTGATAAAGTGTATCTAAAACATATAAAATTCCATCTCTACCCCTAATTTCAAAAGAGACTGAAAGGGAGGTATCATAGCTTGCATCCATAAGTACTAAAACTCCATCATCAAATTTTGCCAATGCTGTAGCATTCTGTTCTACTTTATACTCATAATTTTCATTAATAGCAGTTATTTCAATAATTTTATTTTTAGGCCTAAAGAAATGTAAAGTATTAATTACATGAACTCCAATATCCATAATAGCTCCTCCACCAGCAAGTTCAGGATCATACCTCCACTTATCTCTGTTTAAATTAATAAAAGAAAAACTTGCTTTTATTATTCCAAGCTTTCCCACAATATCATCTTCTAAAAGGCTTTTTGCCCCTATATTAAAAGGATTAAATCTACCCATATTAGCTATTCCCAGAATTACTTTATTTTTTTCACAAGCATTTATCATTTCTTCTGCTTCTTCCACATTCATAGCCATAGGCTTCTCACAAAGTACATGAATACCCTTTTCTGCACATTTTATTGTTTGTTCTTTATGAAATTTGTTAGGAGTAGCTATATATACCACATCCACATCTCTTAAATCCTCAATTCTATCATAAATTTTAGCTCCGTACTTTTCTGCTAAATCTCTTGCCTTTTCAGGATTTGTTGTTACTATTGCAGAAAGTTTAGCATCCATTATCTTTTCAAGAGCTGGGAGAAATCTATCCCTTACAATCTGTCCAGTACCAATCACCGCCCATCTCATAATCTTTACCTCCTATATATGGAATTCTAAAATATCTTCATCTTTTACTTGATAATTCTTCTCCACAGGAATTCCCTTTACACTACCATCTTTTGTATAAAGTTTCGCATACTTTAAGTTTTTTGCTATATCTTTATGAATCAGTTCAGCCACATCAAGTACTGTAGATCCCTTCTCTAAAACATATGGATGTTCCAAATCTGGGGGATATCCAGGTTTCTTAGTATAAACTCTTACTATCTCTAAAGTATTAAATATCTCTCTTTTAACCTCTTCCATATTAATTCCTTCTTTAGCAGAAATTAAGTATATCTTTAAATCGTTCTTTAACATATCAACATCTTCTTTTAATTCAGAGGGATCAAAAAGATCAATTTTGTTTATCAAAATCATTCCTCTAATCTCTTTTATAGGTGAATAAGGATCTTTATCTGGATTTTCAGAGACCAATTTTATCTTTTTATTTTCTAACATTCCTTTTATCTTAATATACTCCTCTAAAATAGATCCCTGATCAGGTGAAAGAAAAATTAAGGTTAAATCTGAATTTCTTATAAGATTATACATCCATGAATCAGAGTTCTCCCAAAAAGGTGGAAGATCTATAAGCTGTATTTGTATGTTTTCAAAAGGCATCATACCTACTATAGGATAAATAGTAGAAAAGGGATAATCTGCCACAAAACTTTGTACTCCTGTAAGAAGGCTAAAAAACAAAGATTTTCCAGTATTAGGTGGACCTATTATAACAACTTGTCCTGCACCCTCTTTCTCTATATAATCCCATGATCTACCACCACCCTTTTTTGACCTTTTCTCAGCCTCTTCCATAAGTTGGGAAAGTTTCCTTCTCAAATCTGCCTTCATTTTGTCGGTACCTTTATGTTTTGGTAAAATAGCAAGCATCTCTTTAAGAGCCTGAATTTTATCCTCAATAGATTTAGCTTCTCTATATCTTTTCTCAGCCTCAAAATATTGTGGTGGAAGATTGGCAGGCATAAAGATCACTCCCCTTTTACTTATGCTATAAAAGATTATACATTAAAAATTTTCATTTAGCTTCCCCCTTTCCGCAAAAGTCTAATTTGAAGGTGGTTAATTAGTGAGTAAGGTAATTATATGGTCTTAAATACTGAGAAATTCCACTATACAAGAAGATCAATCACAAGATTTATATGAGTTTTATATAAAAAGAGGGGAGATTTATTTCTCCCCTCTTTTTTAATTTTAAAAACCTAAAGTTATATATGAATAAAACCTTCCTATTTCATTAGGATTTGGTGTTCCTTGCCATACAGGGAAAGCATATCCTATATAAAGAGAAATAGGGATTTCTGCAATAGTAGTAAATCCATATTTCATTTCAAAACCAAGTCCTAATATCAATTTATCCTTAGAGATAAGATTTATATTGTCCCATACTCCTCCAAATTCCAAGTATGTATTAAAATCTAAATTCCTAAATATAAAGAGATTTAAGAACTTTGTCTCTTGATCCCTAAGCAGTGGTAAATTCCAGTTAGCAGAAAATCTCAATTTAAACTTTCCTAAATAATCACCTGTTAAAGATTTGAAATCAGATAGAGAAAGCATTTCTTCAAAATCTGGATTTCCATTAATATAACCTACCATTCCATCTAAGTTTAAATAACTATGTGGTAAAATTAAGAAATATTTATTAAATCCTCCCTGAATTCTATAAAAGCTGAGCCCTGTAGAATCAATAGCTAATCTTACATCCATGTTACTTAAAAGAGCTTTTAAATAATAGTCAGCATATCTTAGCACTCCAAAATCTAAATATAGCTTATTATTGTATAACTCATTGTATATTAAAGAAAAGTTTAAGGTATAAGCTTTATCCCAATAATTTCCGCTTATTCCAATATCAAATTTTCTCCATATATTTTTTGTAAATGATAATCCACCAGCTATTATGTCTGGATCTATATACAATAACTGAATAGATAAAGTATCATCCTTTGGAAGTTTATAGAGATAGGTTAAGCTAAATCCTTTTATTTCATCTCCATAAAAGCCTTCAAGAGATAGATTAAAATTCAGAGGGTCATAAATTTCCAAATTATATGATGCATAATTGATCTTCCCAGTAGAAAGATCAATACTAAAAGATGGTACAGTGTCATAATAAACCACATATGCATCTAAAGGGGCTTTCCTCTTGGAAGTATAGATAATCTTTCTTGGATACCAATTATTAACTCTATTTGCATCTGGAACCTTAGAATCTGGATCAATTACTGCATACTTAAATGGAACTTCCAAAGGCACATCTATATACCCTGATTCACCATCATAAATTACTCTTAAAACTTGAGGAAAAACTTCTTTTGAATTTACGATTCTTTCTCCCCCTACCTCTAATTGTACAGGCATATTTAAATTACCATTATTTTTTATATATATTCTTACAAAATTTTTTCCATCTTTATTGATATTCTCTACCTTATATATTTCATAATCCACTTTCCCCTTAGAGTAAAACCAATCCTTAAAAAATTTATCAAAATTTGTTCCCAATTTATCTTCTAAAAACCTTTCTATTTGATTTGTTTCCAATATTTTATATTTGTAATTACTATATAATTCTTTTATGATCTCATCAAATTTTTCCTCTCCAATTTCAAAAGCCAAAGCTCTCAATGCAAGGTAACTCTTGTTGTAAACTTTAACACTATATCCATTTGCAACGCTATTCCAAAAATCCTTAACTACTTCCTCGTCCCAACCATCCTTCAAATATGTTTGATAGGGAAGCTCTGAAAACCATTCTCTTAAGTTTAGATCTCCAAAAACATTGTCTTTTAGAAGTTGCAAAAAGTAATCGTCTCCTAAATTTGGAAAAAGATTTCCCCCTTTTGATCCATACTTTCTCTCAAAATATGTAATAGAAAGATATTCAGCAAATCCTTCTGATATCCAATTTTCTTGATCAAAGTCAATACCTATATCGATTCCCCACCAAAGATGGGCAAACTCATGGGCAATTAAATATTCCAAAAGTCTCTCCCAGATATATGGAGTTATAAGATCTGAAGAGTAAAAAACTGTATTACCTAAAACCACAAAACCATCAGCAGTTTCTCCCCAAAATCCAGTTGTTTGTCCCTCAATAATATTAATTCTTTTATGTTCAGAAGCACCATATATCTTGGAATAATAATCATAAACTTCTCTTGCCAATGAAGCTAAAATCCTTGCCTTATACTCTCTTCCTGGATAAAAATATAAATATATTTCTGGAGATTTCTCATCTGAAAGCTTATAAACCTGATAATCTGGACTCATAGCAATGGGTAATGATCTTCTTGGGCTTTCATTTACTCCAATCACCCTTTTCCAATTTCCCTCTATCTCTTCTCTTACTTCATCCATACCTACCGCAACTTTATATTCTTTAGGTACTAAAAGTTCAAGATAAAAATTGCTTGAAACAAGTCTTCCTCCCTTATCCCATTCATTATTTACAAAAGGAAGTTCATATGGAAACCATCCAGCTCTCCAAACAAAAGCATTCTTACAAAAGGCCATATCTCCAGTATATGCTTCTGGAAACTTTGTAGAAAAATAGATAACCAATCCAAAGGACTCACCAGGATTTAGTCTCTTTGGTAGTATTACCTTCAAATAGTTATCCTTTAAAGAATAATTTTGAAGAAAGATTTTTCCATCTTCTAAGGTATAATTTATATCTTTTCCTGAAAGATCAGTAACCCTTGATATATTAGTAAAGCCTGGATCAAATCCTCTCACATATCCAGAATCTACCAATATGGGATGAAGATAGGGATTCTTTTCTTTCAGAAGATTAGCAGGAAGATAAAAATAAATCTCTGAAATCTCTTTCCCTGTATTATTTACATAATTTACTTCTACTTTTCCACTTATAATTTTTTCCTTAGGAGAAAGTTGAGCATATACTTTATAGTTTGACACCTCTGCAAAAGCTACCGTTAAAAGATAAGCTAAGACAAGAAAAACAATCACCAAATACTTTCTCATACTAACACTCCTTTCTTTACTTTATTTCTATATATTTTTCAAAAAGATAAGAATTTAATACAAGGAAAAATATAAAAGTTAAGATATAAAATATGGTACTAGCTATATTAACATTAATTTTTGGCAAATTAATATTATACCTTAATGAACTAGTAACAATATCCTCATAATTAAATTGAGGCATATGAAGAGAAATATTATATGGAAATATTCTTGATAACATAGATCTTAACGCATCGCTAAAAAGTAAAAATAGAATTGTCATAACATTAAGAAGATATCTCAAAATATCTTTCTCGGATGGAAGATTACTTGCAATAACAAATGTAGAACAGATTATTATAATCCATTCCATCGCAAGATTAAAAGTCAATAATGTGAAAATTCCGCCTCTTTGTAGATAGTTTATAAGTTGATCTTTAAATATTGGATTCAAAAACTCTATAATCATTGTCATAAAAAGCATATTTAAGAGAAAAATAAATAATGTCTCAAATAACCCCATAAGCATTCTACGAAGATAGATATATTTAGGATTAATAGGAACAGAGTAATATAAATATCTAATATCCTCTGTATTAAGACTCATTATATTAAAAATAATATTTAAAATTAAAGATACTAACATAAATAAGAATGATATAGCAAAAGCAAACTCAGGAGATATATTTTTAAAATAATAGTGTCCCATAAAAAGAATGATATAGACTCCAATTATAGAAAGAAAAAGAGTTAAGTAATATTTCTTTTTCCCTAAAATCCCATATTTTAATAAATTTATCATGCCCATAACCCCCTTTAAAATGTTTTTCTAAATAATTCATCTACAGACATCTTCTTTTCTTCTCTTATCTTCTCAGTCTTCTCATTTAATAAAATCTCTCCTTGTGAAATAAATATAACCCTATCTGCGATAGATTCCACATCACTTATAAGATGAGTAGAAATTATCATTAAACTATCCTCTCTATAGTTTTTCAAAATACCAGTTAATATTCTCTCACGGGACGCTGGGTCTATTCCTCCCAAAGGCTCATCTAAAAGATAGATTTTTGCTTTTCTTGAGATAGTTAAGCTCAAACATACTTTTTCTTGTTCACCCTTAGAAAGTTCTTTCACTTTTCTATTCATACTTAGATTAAAATAATCTATTAAATCCTTAAACCTTTTCTCCTCAAAACCTGGAAAAAAATCTTTATAAAAATTAAAGGCATCCTTAATCGTCATCCATGAAGGAAGTAAATTATTATCAGGTAAAAAAGAAACTATAGCTCTGGTATTATGGTCTATATCTTTACCATCTACTCTTATACTTCCAGAAGAAGGTCTTAAAAACCCTACAATTAACTTTAATAAGGTAGTTTTTCCACTTCCATTGGGTCCAAAAAGTCCTACGATTTCTCCAAAATCTCCAGTTAAATTTACATTTTTTAAGGCACACTTTTTTCCATAATATTTATACAAACCTTTAATCTCCAAAACTCCCATTTAATTAACCTCCTCCCAATATTTTGATAACAGAAGGTCCAAGTCTTCCTTGGATAGATTAATTTCTTTCATCTCTTTTATAAAATTCTTTATTCTCTCACCAGCTAAACTTTCTTTAATCTCCTTAAGTTTCTTTTCATCACTGACAACAAAGGCACCTGTACCTCTAACAATAACTATTATTCCTTCCCTTTCTAATTCCTGATAAACTCTTTGAACAGTATTAGGATTTACTTTTAATTCCACTGCTAACTCCCTCACTGATGGCAATTTATCTCCTCCTTTCAAATCACCCTTAATTATTTTTTTCTTAATTAAATCCATAATCTGAAGATAAATAGGAATACGCTCATCAAAATCAACCATTCTGCACCTCCTTTCATGATATCTTACTGTACTAGTTAAATAGTACAGAAAGACTAAAAATATGTCAAGATTATGATAAAATTATTGAGAAATTATTATTCACATAAGGAGGTATTCTCATGAAAGATTCTAATATTTCCTCTAAATTCTATCAAAAATTAAGATGGGTATACATACCTATGGGAATAATAATTTACATGTGTTTAGGAACAGTATATTCTTGGAGTGTTTTCAGAAAACCATTGGAGTCTCTCCTTCATATCAACGCTACTCAAAGTGGTATTCCTTACATGCTTTTTCTATTTTTCTTCTCATTGTTTATGGCAATCTCAGGAAGTTTTATACAAAAATATAAACCTAAATATATTATTATTTTGGGTGGTATAATTGTAGGTTTGGGATGGATACTTTCTGGTTTTCTAAAAGATATAAGACTAATTTCTATAACCTATGGAATAATAGCAGGTAGCGGAGTTGGGATAGTTTACGGAGTACCTATTACTGTAATATCAAAATGGTTTCCTGATAAAAGAGGACTATCAATGGGGCTTGTAATTTCAGGATTTGGCTTATCCCCTTTAATTACAGCTCCTTTAGCAAGATATCTAATTGATTTATATGGTCCTTTTAACACCTTTAAGATTTTGGGTTCTGCATTTTTTATACTTATTTCAATATTAGGATTTTTCTTTAAATATCCACCAGAAGACTTGATATTAAAAACTTCTTCTACTCAAAAAAGAACTTTAACAGATTTATCTACAAAAGAAATGTTAAAAGATTCAAAATTTTATGGCCTCTGGCTCTGTTATTTAATAGGAACATTAATAGGTTTAATGATAATAGGCATATCAAGTCCTGTTGGAGAAGAGTTAGTAAAATTAGATCCTAAAATTACAGCAAATCTTATATCCTTTTTTGCCATTTTTAATGCTTTAGGAAGACCCCTATTTGGCTGGATCACAGACAAATTTTTACCCTTGAAATCTGCTATTATATCTTACGTATTAGTATTAATAGCATCATTACTTATGATAATCTCAAGAGGAGAAAGTTTAATTCTTTACGTTATATCCTTTTCTTTGTTATGGCTAATTCTTGGAGCTTGGCTTGCTATAGCTCCCACTTCTACAATTATTTTATTCGGAGAGAGATATTATAGTAAAAATTATGGAATTGTATTCACAGCATACGGATTTGGGGCAATTATTGGAGTTACAATCTCTGGTATGTTAAGAGATATTTTGGGAAGCTATCTATATGTTTTTTACCTTTTAAGTGTGTTAGGAATATCAGGAATAATCATAGCTTTATTATTTCTTAAAAATAGATATAATAAAGTTAAGGAGAGTAATTAAACCATGAAGATGAAAGCAATGGTGTTAAAAAGAATATGTGATCTTTCGGAGAGTAATGAACCTTTGGTGCTTGAAGAATTACCTATTCCCTTACCCAAGGAAAAGGAGATTTTAATAAGGGTCTCAGCCTGTGGAGTATGTAGAACTGATCTGGATATTATTGAAGGAAGAACTCCCCCTACAAAACTCCCTATTATCTTGGGACATCAGATAGTTGGAAGAGTTGTTGAAAAGGGTAAAAAAGCAAAAAGATTTGAGATAGGAGATAGGGTTGGCATTGCATGGATCAACTCCTCTTGCGGTAAATGTAAATTTTGCCTTTCAGGACAAGAAAATTTATGTGATGAATTTAAAGCTACTGGAAGAGATGTGGATGGAGGATACGCTGAATATACTGTAGTATCAGAAGATTTTGCGTATAAAATTCCAGATAACTATTCAGATGAAGAATCTGCACCCCTACTTTGTGCAGGAGCGGTAGGTTATAGATCTCTAAAGCTTGCCCAAATAAAAGATGGGGATAACATAGGACTTTCTGGATTTGGGGCCTCAGGCCATTTAGTATTAAAAATGATAAAAGCTCTATATCCTAATTCCAAAATCTTTGTATTCTCAAGGAATGAAAAAGAAAGAATTTTTGCAAAAGAACTTTCAGCTTTTTGGACAGGTGATTTTGGAGAAGAAACACCTGAAAAATTGAAAGCCATAATAGACACAACTCCTGCCTGGAGACCTATTGTCTCCGTATTAAAAAATTTAGAAAAAGGTGGTCGCCTTGTAATAAATGCTATAAGAAAAGAAGAAAAGGATAAGGAATTTCTTTTAAACATAAATTATGAGAGAGACTTATGGATGGAAAAAGAAATAAAATCAACAGCAAATGTAACAAGAAAAGATGTAGAAGAATTTTTATCCCTTGCACAAAAATACAATTTTAAGCCTGAAATCCAGTTATATCCCTTAGAATCCGCTAATTTAGCCCTCTTAGAATTAAAATACGGTAAAATAAGGGGAGGAAAGGTATTAAAAATATGAAAATAGATAATTTTAACGAAAGAAAAGAAAACTTTCGCTCAAGAGAAGTAAGAATCTTAGATTTTAACTTTTCTTTACCAGAAGATTCTTATCATGATGTATATATTCACTATAATCCTCAGGAATATCATCTAAAGTGCTATTGTTTCTTAAATAATCTTGCTTTAGGAGAAATAAATCTTTTTCCTAATGAAAAAAATGCCCTAATGGGTGAACTAAAGTTAAAACGAGGAAATTATACCCTTTCTATAGGCCATATACCAGAGGATTTTCAAATTCATCATATAGAGCTTGTTAAAAAAGAAAAAAGTAATTTTAAATTTCCTGAATTTAAGATTAGAAATAATTTAGCTGATTCTGCCAAAAAACTTTTAGAATTTTTTGAAAAAATATATTCCAAATATATAATTGCGGGTCAACATACAAATACATCAGCAGGACCTGAAATAGCCTACATTGAGTATATTACCGGTAAACTTCCTGCTTTAAGAGGTTTTGACTTTTTAAGCTATTCTTCTAAAATAAGGACTGAAAACATGACACAAGATGCAATAATAGAGATTGAAGAAAACAAAGGTTCCATAGAAAAAGCTATAGAATGGGGAAAGGATTATAAAGGAATAGTAACCTTCTGTTGGCATTGGTACGCTCCCTCTGGAGGTAGGGATAAGACCTTTTATACCATTAATACAAATTTTGATTTAGAGGAAGCTTTAAAATCCGGTACTGAAGAAAATAAAGCATTAATGTTAGATATAGATTTAATAGCTAAAGAACTTTTAAAATTAAAATCAGCGGGTATTCCTGTATTATGGAGACCCCTACATGAAGCAGATGGAAGATGGTTTTGGTGGGGAGCAAAAGGTCCTAAAGCTTACAAAGAACTGTATTATCTTCTCTTTGACATTTTAACAAATAAATATGGATTAAATAATCTCATTTGGATTTGGAATGCCCCTCATCCCGATTGGAAAATTGATGACGAGTATTATGATATAGCTGGAATAGACAATTATATGCCTGCTGGAAATTATGGTCCTATGAAATTTTCTTTTGATTACCTTTCCCATTTAACAGATTATAAGAAACCTCTTGCTTTGACTGAAAATGGACCTATACCCGATCCAGATTTACTCTTTGAATATGAGTCTTATTTTTTATGGTTTATGCCATGGTTTGGCTCTTTTGTATTTGATCATAATGTAAATTCAAAAGAACATTTAATTAAAGTTTATAATCATGAACATGTAATAACCTTAGATAAGTTTCAATGTTATAATAATTAATAAATAAAGGGGAGGTAAAAAATGAAACGCTTACTTATCTTTATTCTTCTCCTTCTTTTAATGATACCCATCTTAGGTGCAGAGCCACGTTATAAAGATGCTCTCATCCTTAGAGAACCTTCTTCTGCAGATATTAAAACTAAAAACCTTCCTCTTACTATGGAGCTTAATTTCTGGAATATTTCAAGCTATGAAGGGGAAACTTGGATGGCATTTTATGAAAAGGATGATACAGTAGAATATTATGCAGACATAAAAAATATTATATTAAAAGATAAAAATTCATGGGTACATGGATATCCTGAGGTTTATTACGGTTATAAACCATGGTCTGTCCATGGAACATCTTGTGAGAAACTTGTTCTCCCACAAAAAGTATCTAAATTTCCAGATATCTATTTTAACTTTAAGTATTCTTTATGGCATGAAAGCTATCTACCAATAAATTTTGCCATGGAAACATGGATCACCCGTGAGGAAAAGCAAAAATCAGCATCTTCTGGAGATATTGAGATGATGGTATGGCTCTATGCCCAAAAATTAGGGCCAGCTGGTAGAAAGGTTGCAGAGATAAAAATACCAATAGTATACAATGGAAAGGTAAAAGATATAATTTGGGAAGTTTATGTATCACCAATGTCTTGGGATTATATAGCCTACAAATCAAAGGAAAATTTAAAGGAAGGAGAAGTAAAAATACCTATAAATGATTTCCTTAAAAATTTAAGGGATATTATTAAGCAATACTCTCGAAAAATCACTCCAGAACAGTTTGACCAAATGTACATCACAGACTGGGAAATCGGAACTGAATTTGGAGATCCTTATACCACATCTGCAAAATTTGGATGGACATTTTCAAATTTTGATATAGAGAATAAATAAAAAAGAGGGGAGATTTATTTCTCCCCTCTCTGGTATTTATACTTATACATCTTCAAATCAGCTCTATTTATTATTTCATTAGGTGAATCAAAATCTTCAGAAGAAGTTTCTATTCCATAACTTATCTTTATCCCACCATTAGTAGCATTATCAATAACTTTCTCTATTCTTTCCACCACTTTTAAGGCATCATTATAATCAGCCTTTCTCAATATTATTAGAAATTCATCTCCTCCCCATCTCATAGCAGAATCACTCTGTCTAATTGAACTCTTTATAGCATTAGCAACTTCTTTTAATACATAATCTCCATATAAATGCCCTAAGGTATCATTGATTTTCTTAAAAGAATCAATATCTATGAATACAACACTAAACTTCTCTTTCTCCCTCACAAAATCAGAAAAAGCCTCTTCTATTTTTCTTTCACCATAAGATCTATTAAAAATACCCGTTAATGGGTCATATATTCCATATTTCTTTTCCCAAAAGATAATAAAATTCTTGAGAATATTTCTCATAATAAAGAAGACCTTTGGTGAGGGTTTTTCTAAGGAATAAAGCCTAATTGTATATGGTATTCTTCTATAAGTAAGCCTTAAATGAGAATCATATAAAAGTCTATTTCCTTTCTCTAAGACTTTATCACCTATGACTATTCTTACCATAAAATCTTCTATAAAATCTGACAAAATCCTATAAATGATCTCCAGAGCTTCATTTTCTTCCCTTGCCTCCATTAGTGCTTTTCCCATGTAAAGGTCAAGAGCTCTCATTTTGGCATGTTCTTGCATTATTCTATAATAAGAATTTTGATCCATTTTTTCTTTTATTTTATATATAGGATTCTCAAGTCCAAGAAGAACTGCAAGCTCAAAAGCCTCTAACCTTATATATGGAAGAAATCCAATGAAAAATTCCCTTTTATCTATATATTCATCAAGAAGCATATATGCATACAATGCATCTAAAAATTCCCACCTTTCCAACATATCATCAATATAACCTATAAGATTGAAAAAGCTCTCTTTAAGGATAAACCCCTTTAAAAATTTATGTAAAGGGAAATCGGTAGGATATTCTCTTAATGACTTTGAGAGTTCAAATTTCTTTTCAGCTGAAAGCTTCATATATAAGATAATAATTTGTTCCTCCTTTGTATTAAGCACATCCTCTTCAGAAAGCTTAAATTCCTTATAAAGAAAAGCCTTTAATATTTCTATTAAAATTTTGCTTTCTCGTATATTTTCAATCTTTTCTAATTTTTGAATTATTCTATCTAGCTCATCTAACTTTCCATAAGAAAGATAAGATATTGCTAATCTTCTATACCCTACATATAAAAAATAATCAAATTTAATATCCTCTAATAAGCTTTCAAGACTTTTAATTAAACTTATTACTTCTTCATAATTACAATACTGGATCTTATTCTTTATAATATTTCCTAAACTTATAACTACTAAATTTGGTGATAAATATTTGGATAGATTATACGCCTCTAAGGAAGCAGAAATAGACGCCCTTGGTCCATATAAATAACCTTTTAAATCACCTATATTATTCAACAATTTATGCAAAATTACTTTGTCCTTTGTCTTATTTGCAAAAGAATGACCAGTCTCAAAAAGGGATAATGCCTTATCATATTTATTTTCTCCAATAGTCAAAATTCCAAGCATGTTATAAAAATTAGCCAAATATTTAGGAGATGATTTAATATTTATAATTTGATCAAGATATTTATTAAAAAGCTTTAAACCATCCTCAATCTTCTTAGACAAAAAATAATAACTTCCTATTCTTGAGAGAATCTCTGGAGTTTCATAAGATATAGCAATATCCATAAAATTATTGTTAATAATTTCTTCTGCTTCTTCATATTTACCAAGATAAGATAGACATCTAACCTTAGTTGCTAAATCTAATAAATTACTTTTTTCTAAATCATTTATAAGACCTAAAGCCTGAGAAAAATCTTGAAAATTGATAAGTAAATCAATTAGTTCCCTTATATAAAGATCCTTATTAGGTATCTCTTTTTGAAGAATCTCCTTTAGGATAAAGCTCTTTCTCTGTAAATTATACGTACTTCTATACTCCTTAAGTTTAAATAAAGTCCAGTTTCTTAAATTATCTTCTGAAAGTAAAGCCAATCTTCCCCATAAATCAGAATAATTGTATGAAGAAAGCTTTTTAATAAATTTCTCTTTCAAAACTTTCTCATCCTTTATATAGCTTCTAATATAATTAAGCACATCCTCTGAAGCAAACCTCCATAAAGGATGTTCCCATTTTAAAATTCTGCTTTCAGCAAATTCCCTCATAAATTTAAGAGGACCATAAATCTCCTTAACAGCTTTTATAGTAGCAGAAGAAAATGTTTTACCTACTATAGTAAAAGTAAAAAGAGCATTTTTATCATTTTCAGGAAGGTTTGAGACCTTTTCATGAATAATTTCATCTAAAGGTTTAAACTGGTTCACAAAAATAACCTCTGCATTATTCCAATTACCTTTACTTAAATCATATAATTTTTCAGCTTCCTTAGGAGTAATATTAAAAGCCTTTGACATTTCATAAACTACAATACCTTCCTTAGTTATAGGTACCACATACTTATCAGGATTAAGCCTAAAACAATTCAAATCAAAATCTTTACCTGCAATTAAAAATCTTATTCCATATTTTTCTTTTAAATAGGGCATTAGTTCAGCAAAAATTTCATTAAAATGTAAGTACTCTTGCCAATTATCAAAAAACCAGTATTTTATAGTTTTACGTTCAAGAATCACTTTAATAATATCCAAAATCTGTGAGATTTCAGCATCCCTTGTTATTACCTCTTCAGCCTCATAATCTTTCAAAAAAGATAAAAATCTTGGATGTATGTAACGCCTTAAAATAGGTCCAACTATATTACCTTTTTCTTCTAAAAACTTCTTTTTATCTATCAAATCCAGTAATGATAAGAATAATTCACCGATAGGAGTTCTATGGGATGCATAATGGGTAAAAATAGATTGAGATTTTAATTTATTATATAAAGACTTTAGTATATAGGTTCTTCCACTTCCCTGTGGAAAATCTAAATATACAATTTTCTCCCTATCAAGGAGAGATTCTAAATAATTAATATTCTGCAAGATTAACCCCATTTACATACTTTTACTAATTAAATTTTATCACAAATTAATTAAAGATTTGATTTCTTTTATCAAGCATTGAGCTTCATAATTTAATCTCTTCTCCCCAAGTTTTTCATTTACATTTTTAAGAGCTTCTCTTGTAAGACCAACTTTTACATCCACATTATTACTTCCTATTCTATCAATATCCACATAACCTAAATCTATACTCATCATTTCACTACTCTCCTCTATTCCCGCATGCATAGGATTTGCTGATATAAGTCCCTCTGGATACTTTACCTTACCCCAATGCCATCCCAAAACCTTCATAAGCCTACTACTATATTCATTCTCCAATCTTTCAAATACCTCAATCTGTTCCTTTGCCATATGCCCACTACAAACCACTGCCATTTTAAAGCCCGTTTTTTCCAAGAAAAAAAGCACATCATTAAGAAGATTATACAGATTATCTTTTTGCACAAATACGCTTCCTGGAATTCTTTCTTCTGCGAACATCTCCATACCCCATAATTTTTCTCCATCTTTTATCTTTGTACCATCAGTACCTATAAATAAAGTGGGAAATAAAACTCCTCCCAATTCATCCCATACCAACTCTAATACTTTCCTCGCTCTAAAGGCATCAGTGCCAAAAATCAAATGTTCTCCATGCCACTCTATAGGACTTATAGGTAAGTAAACTATAGGTTTACTACTCAAAACTTCCCTTAACTGATGAGGAAACATGGTTTCATATCTATATTTCATCATGTTTTTCACCCCCTGAAATTTTCTTCTCTAAAAATATTTTATCAGGGTCTATTTTTGTCACTTTATTATGGTATTCTATAGGTATAAAAGATAGCCTTGTAAATAAAATATAAATAAAGTATATTTATATATAAAAGGGGGAAGATATGAGAATAAAATTAACATACGAAAGCTTAAATGGAGACATAATATTACCAAAACATTACAATCATCATATTCAAGCTCTCATATACAAAACCTTTACCCCTGATCTTGCTACCAAGCTTCATAATGTAGGTTTTCCCTTAGGAAAAAGAAGGTTTAAACTATTCACTTTTTCTCGCATATTAGAAAAAGGTATTCCTACAAAAGATAATGAAAAATTAATATTTAAGAGAAAAATAACCATATATTTCTCCTCTCCCATAGAAGATATAGTAGGAAATTTAGCTGAAAGAAGTTTTAAAGAAAGAGAATTTGAGTTATGCAATAAAAAGATATATATTTCTCAACTTGAAATAGTAACTACTCCAAAGATAGAAGAAAAAGTAATAATTAAAGCTTTATCCCCAATTACCATATATAGCACTTTATATAAAAAGGATGGAGAAAAAATTGTACATTATTACAAACCAATAGATAAAGAATTCTCAAAACTCATTGAGAAAAATGCAAAGAAAAAGTATCACCTCTTCTATGGCAAAGATCCAGACCAAATGTCACTTGAAATAAAACCAGTGAAATTCTCGGTACAAGAAAACTTAAAAATTATAAAGTTTAAAGACACTATTATAGAGGGATATACGGGGATTTATGAACTCACAGGAAGCCCAGAATTAATTTACCTTACTTATGAAACAGGCTTAGGAAATAAAAATTCAGCAGGATTTGGAATGTGGGAAATATGGAGAGGAAAGGAGAGTGAAGAAGATGCTTGATGCGGTTAAAGAGATAGGTGACATATTATTAAAAAAGAATATCAAAAACCAGATTGAAAACCTTATCGAAGATCCAAATGCTAATAAAAGATATAATAATGTCTTTTGCTTAACTTTTGAAGAAAACCATGAAATAAAGTACATAGGAATTGAGCCTGAAGAATATGAGTCGGACAAGAAAACAAAATACCTATATAGAAGTGGTTCCGCTAATGGACCTAATTTTACACCTTCTACTAAAGTTACAGAAATAGAAAAAACTTTATCCATTAAAGTCTTAAATTGGTTTAAAGATGTTCTTTCCCAAAAAAATTTAGAGCTTTCTAAAGAAGAAAAAGAATACTTAGAAAAGATTTATACAGAATTAAAAGATCATGAAAATGAAATAATAGAGGAATTCAAGCAAAAGTTAAAAGATATACCAAAAAAAGAAGGCGTATTTTTAACCTTAAAATTCAAAAAAGAAGGAAAAACAAAATATTTAGGAGACAAAGAGATTTTTACAAAAACCTTAGAAAAATTGGTAAAAATAAAAGAAGGTAAAAAAGGTTCTAATATAGGCCAATGTTCCATATGCTTAGAGGAAAAAGAAGTTACTATAGGTGATGGAATATATACCTTCTATACAATAGATAAACCCGGATTCATCTCTGGTGGTTTCAAAGAAAAAGAAGCATGGAAGAATTTTCCATTATGTGAAGATTGTAGACGAAGTTTAGAAAAAGGTAAAGAATATATTGAAAAAGAGCTCACCTTCAAAATGGCAGGAATTTCTTATCAACTTATTCCTAAATTTCTCATAGGAAGAGAATTTATAAAAGAAGATGTTTATAATATTTTTTTCGATACACCAAAACTACTATCTCTAAAGAAAAATACTGCCAAGAGATATCTTGGAGATGAAGAAGATATTCTACAGTATTTATCTGCCACCGAAGATTATCTTACTTTAAACTTTTTATTTATAGAAAAGAAACAAAGTGCAGAAAAAATACTTGCCCTCATAGAGGATGTTTTACCCTCTCGATTAAGAAGTATATTTAAAGCAAAAGAACAAGTAGATAAATTATTTAATGCAGATTTTACTATGAGAAATATATGGACTTTCTTTTCAAAATCAGATCCCGACAAAAGAGAAGCAGACCTCGTAAATTACTTTTTGGAAATTGTAGATCGCATATTCAAGGATAGACCTATAGATAAAAACTTCATATTCCAATTTTTAATGAGAAAGATAAGGACCCAATATGTTAGAGATGACTATTTCCTATCTGCAGTAAAAGATGCCATAATGTCCCTTTTATTCTTATTATATCTGAACTTAATACCTATGGAGGTGATAGATATGGAAGAAGAAAGATTATTTGAGCCTATATTCAAAAAGTTTTCCCCTGCTTTTAATCATCCTCTTAAAAAGGGACTTTTCTTGCTTGGTGCCTTAACCCAAATGCTGTTAAATGTACAATATTCAGAAAGAGGTAATGATCCTTTTAGAAAACAACTAAAAAGTTTAAAAATGGAAGAAAAAGACTTTAAAGGGCTTCTTCCCAAAGTAATAAATAAATTACAAGAGTACGATTCCTTTGATAAAGGAAGACAAAAATTAGCAGAAGAAGCCTCTTACTATCTACTTCTTGCTGGAGATAATTGGAAACTTTCAAATGATGAGCTTAATTTCTACTTTGCATGCGGTATGAGCTTATCAGATGAATTAAAACCATATATCTATCCAGAAAAAAATTAAAATAAGGAGGTGTATTTTATATGGATGTGATAAAAAATAGATCTGAAATTCTTTTTCTCTACGATGTAACAGATGCAAATCCAAATGGGGATCCAATGGATGAAAACAAACCAAGAATTGATGAGGAAACAGGAGTAAATATTGTTACAGACGTAAGACTTAAAAGAACGATAAGAGACTATCTATATGAATATAAAGGTTTAGAGGTTTTTGTTAGAGAAATAAGAGATGACAAAGGAGAACTAAAAACTAAAGAAGATAGATTAAAAGAATTCAAAGATAATAATGAAATTATTGAAAAGTGCATTGATATAAGACTTTTTGGGGCAACCACTGCAGTAGAAGGAAAAACTATGACTTTAACTGGACCAGTACAGTTTAAATTTGGAAGATCTCTTCATAAAGTGGATCTTACCTATATAAAAGGGACAACAGTCATGCCCTCAAAAGCAGGTAAAACTCAAGGTACCTTTACCGAAAAATACATTCTTCCTTACTCTTTAATAGCCTTTTATGGAATAGTAAATGAAAATTTGGCAAAAGTCCAAAATATTCCCCTTACTGAAAAAGACATAGATAATATGCTGGAAGGAATATGGCATGGGACAAAGAATTTAATATCTACATCAAAATTTGGCCAAGTTCCAAGACTTCTAATACAAGTTATTCACAAACCTGATTCCCACTTTTACATGGGTGAATTAGACAGAAGAATAAAGCTTATATCAGATATAGAGGATGAAAAAATAAGGGATATATCACAAGTAAAAATAGATATCACAGAACTAATAAAGGTGTTCACAGAAAATAAGGATAAAATTGAAAAAATTAGATATAAAGTAGATGAAAGAGTAAACTTAGTATTAAATGGAAAAGAAATCTCCTTAATAGAATCTCTAAAAGATTTCCAAGTAGAAGAACTATCATTTTAGGAGATGATTTTTAATGAAAGTCTTGGTTTTTGATATTTTTGGAGAATTTGCCCATTTCAGAAAATTCTATACCACATCTTCACCCCTTTCCTTTCCTTTTCCTCCACCTCCTACTATATTTGGAATGCTTGGAGCTATTTTAGGAATAGATAGAAAAGAATACTTAGAAACTTTTTCCTTTGAAAATTGCAAAATAGCATTACAAATTGTAAATCCTATTAAAAAGATAAGATTAGGCTTAAATTTGATAAACACAAAAGGAAACATTTGGATACCTCTCAAAAAGAAAAATCATGATGCAAGAACCCAGGTAAAAACAGAATTTATTAAAGATCCAAGATATAGAATATATTTTTATCATGAAAATGCAGAACTATTTAATAAACTTGCAGAAAATATTAAAAATCACAAAAGTTATTACACATTCTCTTTAGGCCTTTCAGAGCTTTTAGGAGATTTTCAATTTATGGGAATAAAAGAATTTACAGAGAAAGAAAATGGAGAAATATATGTATCAACTTTAATTCCTATATCCCTAATATTAGAAAATAAGATAATCTTTGAGGAAGGAAAAAGCTACTTTAGAGAAAGAATTCCATTAATAATGAATAGCAATAGAATAGTAGAAAGATACGAAGATGTCATCTTTGAAAGCCAAGGAAAACCCATCAAAGTTAAAGTAGATAAATACTATCAGGGAGACGATGGAACAAATGTCATATTTCTCTAATTTATTTTCCCATCCAGATAAATATTTAGAAATACACTTAAAGAATACTATGAATCTTGCTTTCCATTTCTTAAACGACATACCTATGGAAAACCTGCTTCTTTCAAAAGAAAAATTACAGAAATTAATTAAAATAAATACTTTATCTCATGATATAGGAAAAGCCACAAAATTTTTCCAAGAATATTTACTCTCTGGAGAGGAAGAGGGAGGTAAGGAAACAAGGCACTCTCTCCTCTCCTCTCTTATTGCTTATTACATCACACAGAAAGCTTTTGAAAAAGAAAATATTCCTGATAACATCAAAACGATACTTCCCATCTTCTCTTATATAAATGTTAAAAGACATCATGGAAATTTTATGGATATACTTATTGAATTGGACATTTCTGAAGAAGAAAAAGAATTACTATATAGACAAATTGAAAGTATAGATGAAGAGAAATTTAATATATTGATAAAAAATACAGATGATGCTTTATTTAGTGAAATTACAAAAGATAAATTAAAAGATATTGTCGAAGAAGTATCAAAAGATATAAAGATTAAAAGAATAAAAATCAAAAACCTTAAACACGAAAATTCTCCAGAATACTATTTATTAAATAATCTACTCTTCTCCCTCCTAATAGATGCAGACAAAAGTGAAGTAACCATAGGAAAACCCGAAAGAAATCCCTTAGAAATCCCATATATAGTAGTAGATCATTATAAAAAAGATCTAAAAACTGATAGAAAACCTATAAATGAACTTCGAGAAAAAGCATATCAAGAAGTAATAAATAAAGAGATTGATCTTGATCAAAAAATTTATTCTCTAACTCTACCAACAGGCCTCGGAAAAACTTTTACATCCTTTGCTTTTGCCCTTAAGTTAAGAGAAGAGATAAGAAAAAAGAAAGGATATATCCCAAGAATTATATACTCATTACCTTTCCTAAGTATTATAGAGCAAAATGCAAGTGTGCTTGAAAATGTCCTAATAAAATATTTTGGCAACATAGATTCCACCATAATATTAAAACATCACCATCTTTCGGAAATCTATTATAAACACAATAATAATGAAATAGAACCTGATCACGCAAAAATATTAATAGAAGGATGGAATTCGGAAATAATAATAACCACATTTGTGCAACTCTTTCATACATTAATATCAAATAAAAACTCAAATCTAAGAAAATTACATAGAATATTTGGAAGTATAATCATATTAGATGAAGTACAATCTATTCCTATTAAATATTGGAACCTTTTAAGAGAAATATTTAAAGAACTTGTAGAAAAATTTAATACCTATATTATTTTCTCTACAGCCACTCAACCCCTTATATTTAATAAAGATGAAACCTTTAATTTAATAAACGCTGAAGACTACTTTACAAAGCTAAATCGTACAATATTAATTCCTCGTCTTAATGAATTTCTCTTATTAGAAGAGTTCCTTGAAAACATTGAACTCAAACCTGATAAATCTTATATGTTTATCTTTAATACAATAAACTCAGCCCAAAAATTTTATAATCTTTTAAAAGAAAAAACTAAAGAGGATATAGTTTTTCTTTCAAGCCACATAATACCCAAGGAGCGTTTAGAAAGAATTGAAAGTATAAAAAAGGGAGAAAAAAGAATAGTGGTTACAACCCAATTAGTAGAGGCAGGAGTGGATATTGATTTAGATGTTGTTTATAGAGATATTGCTCCCTTGGACTCTATAAACCAGTCAGCAGGAAGATGTAATAGAAACTGGTTAAAGGATATAGGAGAGGTATACCTATATTCATTACAAGATGATAGAAGAAGATATGCTTCATATATCTATGACAAAATCCTTTTGGATGTTACTAACAATATTCTTAAAAAAGATGAAAAAATAGAAGAGATAAAATTTCTTAACTATATACAAAATTATTTTTATGAGATTAGTGAAAGAAAGTCTAAAGACATATCTAAAAACTTTTTAGATGCCATATATTCATTAAGATATTCAGGATATACTGAAAATGAAAATGATAAATGCATAGGTATTGAAGATTTCAAACTTATTGAAGAAGATCAACCCAAAATTGACGTATTTATAGAATTGAATGAAGAAGCAGAAAACCTATGGAACCAATATATAAAACTTAAAGAAATAAAAGATATATTTGAAAGAAGATTAGAATTTCTAAAAATAAGAAGTGATTTCTATAAATATGTAATATCAATTCCTATAAGAACAGAAAATCTACCAGCCATTGAATATGGTTTTGGATATATATCAAAGGACAATTTAGATGATTTCTATGACAGAGAGACAGGATACAAAATTAAAAGCGGTATTTTACTCTGGTGAGATATGATTACAGGAAGTTTAATTGAGAGTTTCTTAATATGTGAGAGACAAGCGTGGCTTATGGCACATCAGGTAACTCCTGATCAAGACCATCCATACTTAGAAATAGGAAGACTCATAGATGAAGAAAGTTTCACAGAAGAAAAGAAAAAGATAAGCTTAGAAAACATGATTATAGACCTTATAAAAACTGAAAACAAAACATTAATCATAGGAGAGATAAAAAAGAGCTCAAAAGCCCAAGATATGGCAAAACTTCAACTCGCTTTTTACCTATATTCCCTCAAAAATAACTATGGCATAAAGGCTGATGGAATACTCATATTTCCCAAAGAAAAAAGAAGAGTTAGGGTAATATTAGACAAAGAACTGGAAGAAAAAATTGAGGATACTATTAAAAAGGTAGAGATTCTCATATATAGGGAAAGACCCCCACTACCCCAAAAAATTCCTTATTGTAAACTCTGTGCATATAGGGAGTTTTGCTGGTCATGAGTGAAAGTATATATATCTTTACTAGTGGAGAATTAAAAAGAAAGCATAATACTATATATTTTGAAACCTCTGATGGTCAGAAAAAATATTTACCAATAGAAAATGTAAGAGATTTGCATATATTTGGTGAAGTAACTTTAAATAAAGAAATATTAGAATATCTATCCCAAAAAGAAATAATCCTTCACTTTTACAATTACTACGAATATTATGTGGGAAGTTTTTATCCAAGAGAGCATTATAATTCAGGATATATGATACTAAAGCAAGCAGAATATTACTTAGATCAAGAAAAAAGATTAGAATTAGCAAAAAGCTTTGTAAAAGGAGCTATTGATAATATAAGAAAGGTTTTAAGCTATTATATGAATAGAGGTAAAGATTTATTAAAATCTAAAATACAATCCATAGAAGATTTAGCTGAAGGCCTTGAAGATTGCGAAAAAGTAGATGAGATAATGGGAATAGAAGGTAACATAAGAGATATTTATTATTCTTGTTTTAATGAAATTACAGAAAATGAAGATTTCTTTATAGAGGAAAGAACAAAAAGACCCCCCTCTAATTATATGAATGCTCTTATAAGTTTTGGAAATTCACTGCTCTATACAGCAATTCTCTCTGAAATATATAAGACCCATTTAGATCCAAGAATAGGATATCTGCACGCTACAAACTTTAGAAGGTTTTCCCTAAATTTAGACATAGCAGAAATATTTAAACCAATAATTGTAGATAGAATAATCTTTTCTTTAGTAAACAAAAAAGAAATCACTCCCAAAGATTTCGACGAAAAGTTGGAAGGCGTATATCTTAAAGAAAAAGGGATGAAACTCTTTGTACAAAACTTTGAAGAAAAAATGAAAACTACTATTCAATATAAAGATTTAGGAAAAATTTCTTATAGAAGGTTAATAAGATTAGAACTATACAAACTTGAGAAACATTTATTAGGAGAAGAAAAATATTCTCCATATATCTCTCCTTGGTAAATGTATATAATAATGGTTTATGATGTAAATCAGAAAAGGGTTAATAAAGTGCTAAATACAGCAAGAAAGTATTTAGAATGGATACAAAACTCTGTTCTTGAAGGTGAAATTACGGAAGCAAAATTTGAAAGATTAAAAAGAGAAATAGAATTAATAATAGATGAAGAAGAAGATTCTGTTATTTTCTATATTATGAGAACCACAAAATATTCAGAAAGACAGATAATAGGAATAGAGAAAAATAAGAGGGAACAGATATTATAAAAGATCATTATATATATCTATCACTTTTCTTTTTAAAACTGGATGTACAAAATCTGGTTCAATCTCAGAAATAGGTCCCATAACAAAGGTCCTATTATGGGCATCAGGATGTGGTATTATTAATTCTTCTGATTCAATCACTAAATCGTCATAAAATATGATATCCAAATCAATATTTCTCGGACCCCATTTAAAAATTCTTTTTCTTCCCATCTCTTCTTCAATATTTAACAAAACTTTTAACAAGGAAAAGGGATCAAGGCTTGTTTCTACTAAACAAACAGCATTTAAAAAACTATCCTGATCTTTATATCCATATGGTTCTGTTTCTATTATAGAAGACACTTTTAAAATATTAATTCCTTTTTCTTTTATCTTTTCTATAGCTATTTCTATATTTTTTCTTTTATCTCCTAAATTACTTCCTAACGCTATGAAGGCCTTATGCATTTCAAAGCCTCTATAACATCAATTACCCTCTTATTTTCCTTTACATCATGAACTCTAACAATATCTACATCCTTAAGTACACAAAGAGCTGTAACTCCAAGGGTACCCTCTAATCTTTCCTCAGGAGGAATATCTCCTAAAGCTTTTCCTATAAAACTTTTTCTTGAAGCTCCTATTAAAATAGGTTTTTTCAAACTTTTAAATTCTGTTATTCTGGCTAATATCTCTAAATTATCCTCATATCTCTTCCCAAAACCTATACCTGGATCAATAACTACTTTATCCAGATCAACCCCATATTTCTCTGCATAATTTAATCTTTCTAAGAAAAATTCATATATTTCTTTAATTACATCCTCATAATATGGATTTACCTGCATATCCTTAGGTGTACCTTTCATATGCATTAAAACATAAGGGATTTTATACTCAGAAACAACTTTAACAAGACTATCATCAAGTCTAAATCCACTGATATCATTTATCATATCTGCTCCCAACTCTATTGCCTTTTCAGCCACTTTTGCTCTATAGGTATCCACTGATATAAAAACATTTGAAAAATTTTCCCTAATTACCCTTACCGCAGGAATAACCCTATTAATTTCTTCATCTTCATCTATAGGATCAGATCCAGGTCTTGTTGACTGTCCACCAATATCAATAATATCTACCTTGTTTTCTATCATATATTTAGCAGTATTCAAAATCTCTTCTAAATTTATCTTGCGAGAACCAGCATAAAAAGAATCTGGAGTCACATTTATTATTCCCATTATCAAAGTTCTATCAAAGGTTATTTTTCTCTTCCAAGGAGATTCAATGTAAGATACTTTATCCTTCTCAAAAAAATTCTTTAAAAGCTTATAAACCTTAGGAATATCGAAATAACTAATATTTTCCAATTTATTCATAAGAATATCATAATGCTTTTTTGTTCCAAGAAGAATTACATCACTTTTATCTACCCTACAATTTACAACATTTTTATGAACTACAACATCTCCTCCAATAGCAAGCATCTCCTGCTTCAAAATATTAGCGGTAGGAGAAGTAATGTCAAAAATCTTTAAAGGAATAATTCTACTTTTTCTAAGAAAAATTGAAAAAGAATCAAAATGAGCCCCAACTTTTTCCATCTCTTTTATTAAAAATTCAGGTGTTAACTCCATTATCATTCTTTAACCACCCCTTTTCTACACATGCAAAAGCTTCATGATTATGAATACTTTCAAAACTTACTACTTCTACCCTATACCACTCTATCCTTTTATCCTTATCCAAAACAAAGGCTATATCTCTTACTACATCTTCTACAAATTTGGGATTATTATATGCCATCTCTGTAATAAATTTCTCATCTGGACGTTTTAAAAGAGAATAAATTGGGGCACTCGCAGAACTCTCTGCTATTTCAACTAAATCCTCAAACCATATAAGTTTCTTCGACTTAACTTCTATATTTGCTATAGCTCTTTGATTATGAGCTCCAAACTCGCTTATCTCCTTAGAACAGGGGCAAAGAGTATGAATAGGCACCTTTACCCCTACAATCATTTCCAAATCTTTAAAAAGTTCTGCCTCAATTATACATTCTATTTTATTAGGTGACTCCATTTGCGAAATTGGAGCCTTTTTCCAGATAAAATAAGGGAAAATAAGTTTTATGTGGCTACTTTCTGCTTTTAACTTTGTCTTAACCTTCTGCAAAATTCTTTCTAAATTTTCAGGCCTAATCACATCAATTTCATTCAAAACTTCTACAAATCTACTCATATGCGTACCTCTTAAATCATGCCTAAGATCAACAGAAAGATCTATTTTCGCTATCGTATATTGATGACCTTTCCTTTGATCAAAAACCTTTATAGGATAATAAAAATTTTTAATCCCAACTTTTTTCAGGGATATACCTCTTTCATCTTTCTCATTTTGTACATCTTTTAAATTATCCACCTCTATAGATCACTCCACTATCTGACGTTTCCCATATCTGTACTTCATAAAGAGAAAAATTTTTACCTCTTAATTTTTCTTCTAATTTATTCCAAACCCACATAGCTATATTTTCAGCTGTAGGTTGTGAAATAATTTCATTTATATAACTATGATCCAGTACATCAATAATTTCCCTTTTTACAATATCTTTTAATTCTATAAAATCCAAAATCATCCCCTCATCATCAGGTTTACCTTCCAAGACTATTACTAATTCATAGGTATGTCCATGTAATCTCTCGCACTTTCCCTTATAGCTTACTAAATTATGAGCTGCATCAAATTTAAACTTCTTAATTAAAAACATTTTCTATTTATTCTCCTTACTTGTCTTATATAAGTCTCTTAATAAATCTCTATAGATTATACCATTTAAGTCAAAAATTTATAAATCCTCATTATATGGCATGATTAAATTTGTTACATAAAAATTTAAATCAAATAAAGTTTTCTTCAAATTTTTTTGAGATCGACAGAAAATGTAACAATTAGGGATACCACTCTTTCAATACTAAACTTGATACTTACTAACCTCTTAATGATTTTTTACCTACATCTTAATCAATAATAGAAATTTCCTTTATCAGATAATATTTCAGCTTATTCTTAAAAACTATTTTTACAGTCTACCCCCGATAACCCCCAAAACCCTGGGGGATCGACAGAAATATAAATTTTTATATCAAACCCTATTTACATCTAACTTTTCTTATGCTATACTACCCACAAAATTGTAGCGTACCTATAAGGGTAGTAATTTTTAGAGAGGTCTCTTTTTGCCCTTTTTACGGGTTTGTAGCGTACCTATAAGGGATTGAAACATATTTAGTTCTGATATACTTCTAAACGCCAAATATCGTTTGTAGCGTACCTATAAGGGATTGAAACACCACTCTAATAAGTCAATAGCTCTGAAATAGTTTGTGTTTGTAGCGTACCTATAAGGGATTGAAACGGTTGTTGAGAAAGTGTGAAACAAAGTAAAAAAAATCGTTTGTAGCGTACCTATAAGGGATTGAAACAATTCCTCGTACCATTCTTCTTGGTATATTTCCTCGAGTTTGTAGCGTACCTATAAGGGATTGAAACGTATCAGACAAGCGGTAAAAAAGCTTGTCGAAAAATTGTTTGTAGCGTACCTATAAGGGATTGAAACTCTATTACTGTTTCTAGCCAACTCTTAAATTCACTTGTTTGTAGCGTACCTATAAGGGATTGAAACGGATCGTACCAAACTTCTCTTTTCCAACCAAGTGGAAGTTTGTAGCGTACCTATAAGGGATTGAAACTCTTCTAGGTCTAGACCTAGATCCGTTGCTGTATATGGTTTGTAGCGTACCTATAAGGGATTGAAACAAAAAAGTTCGCAAAAGTAATACCTCATCATACTAGGTTTGTAGCGTACCTATAAGGGATTGAAACTACTATGAGGACGATGAAGATGCTTATGATAGAGAAAGTTTGTAGCGTACCTATAAGGGATTGAAACACCTGCTGGGAAGGGCAGGCAAGCTTGAAAGTAGTTGTTTGTAGCGTACCTATAAGGGATTGAAACCCCGTTAACTCTTTTAAAAACCCTTCAAAGCTCATCGTGTTTGTAGCGTACCTATAAGGGATTGAAACTTTTTTAATCCTTTTGCGGTGTTTTACAGTATCTTATGTTTGTAGCGTACCTATAAGGGATTGAAACTGGTAAGCCTTACTACATACAGACTTTTCTGATATAGTTTGTAGCGTACCTATAAGGGATTGAAACTTTGGAAGATTGGTGATGTAAAAAGTATTCCACTTGGGTTTGTAGCGTACCTATAAGGGATTGAAACTTTTCTCTTGCTTTCTTTATTTCTTTCTTAACAGCTTGTTTGTAGCGTACCTATAAGGGATTGAAACAACTTTTCCAATACTTTTCCAATTGTATTCTTCCCTAGTTTGTAGCGTACCTATAAGGGATTGAAACCTAATTCCTTAATACCTTGTACATCCGTTGCTATTAGTTTGTAGCGTACCTATAAGGGATTGAAACTATCCACTCTTTCGAAGGGAAGCATGACATGAAAATAGTTTGTAGCGTACCTATAAGGGATTGAAACTA